>TARA_R110002124_G_scaffold286346_4_pt1 | contig 12702 bp, 8 predicted proteins | sample TARA_R110002124 | Tara Oceans TARA_R110002124 (sample SAMEA4397445) | marine metagenome | biome: Polar Biome; feature: [SRF] surface water layer (ENVO:00010504); material: water (ENVO:00002006), including particulate matter (ENVO:01000060) such as... | depth 5 m | reverse complement strand
TTTAGTTGCAGCACTACCTGCCTTACTAAGAATTTTACCAGCAACCCTTCCACCTATTCTACCTGTAAACATATCAATAACACCAATGGTTATACCCCTAGCCAATGCCTTGTTTCGTATTTTTGTATAAATTTCTTCGTTGCTTATAGCCTCCCTAATTTTTTCAGGAGTAAGCTCTCCCTCAATCTCTTCCTGTAGTAACTCAGAGAATGTAGCACCCATCTCAAGGACTGACCCTGCTGCTGCAAAAGCGTATGGAAGTGTTGATGCTGCACCTGCTATTGCACCTGGTACTGCCCCAACACCACCTGCTAAAGCACCTGTACCTGCACCATATAAAGCGCCTGTTCCAACAACTGCAGCCCCTGTTGATAATGAATCTTTGTTGGTAGCCATAGATATAACAGAGCTAAGTATAACCTCAGGTATAACCTGAAACCCTGACTTGTATAGCCCCATAACAACACCCATAAAACCCTTTCCGTTTTCTTCGTAAGTCTTTTGGTACTCCATCATCTCGTCTGATGGTCCTAATTTCTGTGCCTCTTTATTGGCTTCTATGTAGCTAAGTATGTCCTCCTCTGTTGCGTTTGCACCTCGTAGTAGTATGTCCGACGCATCCTCAGCAACCTGTCCTTGGTAGTAACCTGTAGCAGCGCTACGAGCCATGTCATCCACAAAGTCTCCTAAGCCTGTTTGTGTTACTGCATCAAACCCTCTTAGTATGTTACCAAAAGTTCCTTCAAAGTAATCTTGCTCAGTTTGTGGTTGTATAGCCAAAGAAGTGTCGCCCGTAAGCAATTCCCCATTTGGATCTTGAGGAATAAAACCTGATTCGTCTTTTTTTTTTACACCAACGTTTATAGACCAACTATCAAAATCGCTTTCTGTAAAATTATTTTTCTTAAGATAATTATATATGTTCCCTTGAATCTCTTCGCTATTTGAAAAATTAATTTTCCAAGTTTCAAAATCACTGGTAGTTTGGTTATCAGATGTTAATTGATTCCATATATTTTTTAAAATCTCTTCGGTTTCTGGCATTTTTGTTTATTTAAGATTAACCCATATTTGGTTTAACTCCTGTGTTTGTACTTGTGTTAGTTTTGCCCTTATCTTTTTTAAATTTCTGTATTTCTAATGATTTCATAAACGCTTTAAGTTTACGTCTTTCCTTTTCTCCTTCAACATTACTAATACCCATAAAATCACCTTCTATTGTGACAGACCCCTCATAACCTGCAACATCAATAATAAACTTATCATTGTCTATTGGTGTAATAGTTAATTCAAAGTCATCCTTAAATTTATCTATAATAGCAGCTTGCATGGTTTCATCTTCGCCATAAAAATCTAAATCTTTTAATTTTTCATTTAATTTTTTATCTAATACCTCCATGTCTAAACCTTCCTCTACAACATCATCTATACCTGTTTTTGAAATATATTCTAAGTCTAAATCTGAAAATTCAGCATCTTTCTTCCAATTACCTCTGTCTAGTATAGTCCTTATATTTTTTTGACCTGTTAATAATGGACTTGCAGATTCAATAAACTGCTCTTGAGTTTTACGAACTTTAATAGTTTTAGGGTTGCTATCACTCACAGGCTTATTTGCGTCAAAATCAGGATTAGTTTTATCAGCATAAAAAGTAATTGTTTTTGTTTCAAGTTTTCCACTAGTCGGACTTACATATTGTACTGTTACACCATCTTTAGTTCTTTTAACTTCTCTTGTAGCAGGGTTTAAAGTGCTAAAATAATCAGTCAATGTTTGCATATCAGCCTCACCTCCAAACCATAATTTACCAACATTAGAGATAATTTTGTCTTGTTGTTGTTTCTCATCTCTAGCATTTTTATCTGATTGACTTTCTGGCGTAGGTTCTGTTTTAGTCTCTGTACGCCCTAGTTGTTTTTCAATCTCTCTTCCAATAAAACCTTCTGCCTCTTTATATTGTTTCTTTCCAATTTCACTATTAAAATCTGGCACAAGTCTGCCTGATCCTGGTTGATTAGGGTCAGCAACTAATAGTATAGTGTTTTCGTCTTGCTTGTTAGGGTCTCTTGTATAACTATACGCTTCCCCATTAGGTGCAATTCCAACGTAATCAGACAACATACTACCTACTGACTGGCTTCCTAAAGCCATCTGCTTGTTTATCATCTCCTGCTTCATTTTATTAAACTCAGGCATTTGCCTCACATCGTCAATAGAAAAATTTGGTCCGAATGTCTCTACATATTTTGTAGCCAACCTGTCTATATCTGCATCTAAATTATCAAGCTTATACTTATCTACTTTTTGTGCAACAGAAAAATTAAGTTCTTGAACGGTAATAAAACTTCCTGGCGTCCTGTCCATTGTAGTAATAGACTTTCCACTTTTAGTTTCACTTATTAATTTACCAACACTTACCTGACCATTTGTAGGGTTAATGTAAGCCTCGTGGTTAGAAAAATTTGCAAAGGCTTCAAGCTCTGCCATTTGAAATTGCTCTTGCATACCAGAATCACCATTCTCAAACCTATCCATTTTTTCTTTGTAAACGGCTTGATATTTTTTTCCTAAATTAAAAAGTTGCGTAGTTCCTTCGGTAAGGTTAGCACGACCAATGTTATAGTCCCTTAATTTTAACTGACCTGACTTTAGTAATTGGTCTTGCATTAAACGCATCTGTTGTGCGTTGTTAGCGTAGGTCATAGCAAACTCATTTAAGCCACTATGCTCGCCTTGTGGAGCTTCTGACAGCGTAGTACTTAGTTCTGTAGTAGCATCATTAATAGCCTTCCTTTTAGATTCTCTAATAGCCTCAACCTCCTTCAAGGAGTTCACCATGTTAGAGGTAATTTCTGACCAGTTTACCTGATTGCTTGCATCCCTTTCTGCGTACTTATAATATGTTGCCATTTACATTCTTCTTTTATTATTTAGGTATCCTAATAAATTCATTGGATCCATATCTGATAAATCTGTTTCTACTACAAACTCATCATCTTCTATAGGCATAAGAGCACCACCAGTTAATGCATTATTAAATAAAGCCTGTTGCTGAACACTACCTCTGTTTATAAAACTTTGTGGGTTAGCTAAAAAATCTGTTTCACTAAAACTAATACCTTGTTTTCCTTTAACTTTATTAAATTGATTTACAAAATTTGGGTTGTTTTTTGTAATCTGATCGAATGTTGATTTATTTAAAACTCCCTGTCTACCTAAATTTCCTGCTGCTTTTCTATATCCTGTTCCAATACCCAAAAAACCAGCATTTGGATTATCTTTCATAAAAGCCTCTTTACCTGCTGTATTAGCCTGTCTATATGCCTTGTTGGATGCTTGAACTCCTGCGCTCTTTGAAAACAATGGAGCTGCCTGTAATGCCTGTGCTCCAAACGATGCTAACTGTTGAAACCCCTGTGTCGTTGCCGCTGCTGCTGCCTGACTAGCATCTGCTGATGCCATTTGTGCTCCTGCAACCTCACCTAAATCTAGCTGAACACCAACGTCACGAAGCCTTGAATCTTCTTGAGCTGCGGCTAAATCTAATCCGTATAACTCTTTGCTTTTAGCGGAACGTACGTTTGCCTGACCTTTTTGTTGTGCTAGTTGTACTCGACCAACACCTGCTGGTGCACCACGTTCAGACTCTCTTGCCGCATCAATAGCTTGTGCTCCTGAAACAAGCATAGCCTCACGCTCTAATTCATACGGTAGTTTATTAATAGCCAAGGCATCTAGGTAGTTTACATCTAATTTTTTTCGTGCAGCATCCATTACTTTTTGTGCATCTTTGTCAATCTTCTCTTGTAATCTTTTTTGTTTACCTGCCTGAAGGAATGACATACCCGTTGCCCCTGCGCTTAATGCTAAACTACCTATTAATAAACCTGTTGCTGGTCCTGCCATAATATTCTTTTTTTAATTATTTCCTGAGGCAACTCTTTATAACTGTCTACATAAACATCCGCCTCAGCCTCTTCAAATGTTTTTGCATCTGTACTGTACACACAACACCACCTTGTATCTTCATGTATAAATAATACCCTTTGTGCTCCTTCTTTTGTTTGAATAACATGAGGTGCATTAATTGTTTCTACCAAACCTTGATCAGTTAAATAAGAAACTTTGCCACTTAATAAAAACGATGGATGATTTTGTTTGTGTATCATTGAAATTATTAAATGTCCCTTAGGCATAAACAACTCCCTTGTATACAAACCTCCTTCAAGATGTTGTTTTAATGGGTACACATTAGCCATTTCTCCCTCGTATTTATTACCTGCCTTATGCTTTAATGTACCTGCTATAGAATCAACTTTTTGTTTAAATTTTTCAATATTTTCCCATAACATTCCTGTACCCTGTGGAATACTACTTAAGATATGTATAGGAAAATCTGTTTCTATCATTACTTCAAAGATACTAATTTTATGGAAATGATTTCATAACCTCTGACTCAACCGCAAACAACTCAACAGCACTTGTGTTATTATTAGTTAAAGTAAACACAGCATAGTGACCTAACAATCCATGTGACTCAGCGGTTCCGTTCTTTATAAAAAAATAATATGCTGGCGTAACTGGAGGCAGGTTACCAATAGGTGTACCAAGTGGGTCATTTAGTGGCCTAGTTATAGTGGTGTCAACCACTAAGTAATTCTCTGCGTTTGCAATGTCTTCAAACCTATCAGTCACCTGACCTATTAACGTAACAAGGTTTCCTACCTTGGTGTACAACAAATCCCCGACGCTTATAATGTTTCCAATGCTTATAAGTGGAGCAGTACTAAAGTTAATGCGAACAGCCGAAGGGTCTGTTAAGTCAGCGAAAGTATTATTACCAATACCATTTGCCGACCTTAAAGGATACTGATCTGAATTCGCAGGGTTTATGTTAGAAGCCCTAATGTATCCAAAGAAACCACCCTCCTTCTCCTCAAAGTTGCCAGAAGAAATAAAATTACTAGACTGTTGGTCGCTATTTAAACTAGCACTCCATGCCGAGTCTGACTCTAAAGACAGTGTCTTAAAAATCTTGTTCATCAAAGGCTCGTCATTTAACACAGACGTTATAGACGAAAGGTAGTCAGTACCGTAGTACTGATTCCTTTTAATATTTGTGTTATGTCTGTAAAGGTCTCCCCCCTTAAATGTGTAGAAGTAGTTATTCATTCCAACCATCCATTCAGGAAAGTAAGAATAAAAAGATGGGAACCCTTTTACCCCATCGTCATATGTTAATGTATAGTTTGGCATAGTTATTTATTTATGGATTTACACAATTTCCTGACTGATCACATAACTTTAAATCTAATACTTGATTGTTTGATATTTCCATTATTCTAAATGTTCCTGTCTGAGTGTTTGTGCTTGTCTCTGCGTAAGCGTAAAAACCGTTTGCCAAGACACCAACAATAGTGTTACCTATTGCTATACTAAAATAGTTAGTTCCCTCCGCAGTACTAAAACCAGCACTTATAAGGTAATTAGTTGTACAGAAACTATCACATACGCTAGAAGGTCCCGACCTAAACATTGCGTTTGTTGGAGGGCAACTTGGACCCGATAGAAGCACACCCAAAGAAGAACTCGATTCTTCACGATAAAAGTTAGAAAACTTCTCCTTGTAAAAACCATCTGAAACAGGCGTAACTAATGTGTTATCGGTAAATATTTGAGATGTTGTACTAAACTGATCACCCAAAGCCATAAACACATTCACACTTGTGCTTGTTACACAAAACAAATCATTTGCAGAACTAGCGTTATATTGTAAGTTTATTGTATTCTCGGTGCATCCAGTACAAGCCTGTTGAGAAAGTAACTTACAGTTAGCTAGTTGCCTAGAAATTACTCCGTCAGAATACCAACCATCAGGTGCACAGGTTGTTAAATCTGCAGTCGTAAATATTCCTGTAGCTGTTGACAGGGTTGGACCGTTTAAAAACAAGGTTACGTTTGATGCCATATTAATTGTTTACACTAAAGTTTAGTAAAGTTACTATATATTTTTTTCTTTTTATATCAACGCTAATTTTAACAAAAGTTATTTTACCAATTCGTAGCAAGACATCTATCCTGTTATTTTTTTTTGCGTTTGCTTTCCAACTATTTGTATACTTCATAATTATGTTTAAGGTTCTGCACTACAACCACAGCAAGCATCAAGCGCACTTGTTGTTGAGTAACACATTTGTAACGACACAGGCTTTCTGTAGTCGTATATTAAGTACAGGTAGTCGCCTGTATTACCCGAAGGCATTGTAAACTCTGAAAGATATGTCGAAGGTGCTCCAGTTGAGTTAAGTACACCAGTCGTCGACGCATTTATTAATAACTGTATTGCAGCCGATGTGTTTGCATACAATGTTCCACTTCTTAAATACTTAAAATTATTTGGTGGGTTAGAGAATACAAACGTGTCTGTTGGCGCAATTTTATTAGATATTATAGAAACAGTAGCACCATCAGCAGGTATAACACCTGCACCCTGAGGTCCTGACACAGAGCTATATTGAGAAACAATAGGGTAGCTAGGATAAATATTAGTTATCTTTAACTGAACCTGCTCCTGATGTAAAGGAGAAACAAACGATCCGTCCACCCATCTGTACTGGTTGTGTATAAACTTACCTCCGTCAAAACTATCAGACACAGATACTTGAATTATTTCTATAGTTTTAGCGGCAGGACAAAATACATCTAGGTTTATATCTGCAGCAACGGCTCCTGTAAAAGTAAGCTGAACGGTTTCAACTAAAACTTTGTCTTTATTAAAGGTAATTGTATTAACACCCTCGACTAAGTTTGTTGTAATAGTTGCCCCGTCGTATACAGTTTCTGCAGTAAAAGTTCCTGTTTGAGAAAATGCAACATTGACAGTAATGGTCACATCCCCAACTAGTTGGCTAAGGTTAAAACAGAAAACCTTTTCTGTTAGACTATACTGAAAAAATTGATTAACACCACAATCAAAGCACTTTACCTTAAAAGGAAGTGGCTCGTCATTAAGCGAGAACACATACTCATCCATGTAAGGATCATAACCTCCAAGCTTCTGAGTGTTTGGTGATGCTATAAACTTATCTCTAAACCACGAACGCATACCAGCCTCAGATATTACCGTTAGTTGCTCATTAGAATAAGCACTACCAGTCAACTGAATTAATGCACCACGTTTTTGGTCAGAAAAATATTTATTATAACCGTACACTGCAAAACTTTCTGGATTGGCGCTTATTCCAAACTCTTCAAGCCTAGCAATCTGGGTTCCTAATACTTCTGGGACAGACGTAATAGAACCACCCGCAGCAGAATCAGAAAGTAAATTTTTTCCTGCTAGAACGTATGATATCTTATCCTCTTGTAATGTAAGAACGTCCGTACTTCTTGCAAATAATTTTTGTATTGGTCCAAACGATTCTTCTGTTTTCTTAAAGTTTAGCAACCCTAAGTTAAACTCATTTAGTTTATTCACATTGCTCTCGTCGTTGTAGATACCACTATAAGTAATATCAGAAAATCTGTTAGCCTGCCTGTAGTCCTCAGCAGATGTTGTCGTAACTCTGTTTCCCAAAAGTAATGGGGCCCCAACTATTGAGTCTCTAATTTTATAGCTCTCTACACCATTCCCAAAGGTAAAGCAATTAAAAAAAGATGTGTCTATAATTGCAGGCTGAGTTAGCGTCTGAGACTGAACATTTCCTAAGTGAGAGTTTTCTACTGTGGCGCTAGTAATTACTACATTTCCAGGGACATTAGGCGGTGTAGACGATGATATAACCATTGAATTACAGTCGCCATTTATGTTCTGTATTGAACCACCAGGACTGACCGTTACCTGCTTTTGAACTCCTTGGAATGTATACTCAAAAGCAATTGGGTTTGGTTCAGCAGACGCAACGCTTAGTTCAAATAAACATCCTGCCTTAACAATATCAAATGTTTCAGAACCCTCGTACCATACATCTGGTTGTGCATCAGCTGGCTCAGTTTCAAATACTATAGTGCTCTCCGTTCTAAATATTTCAAATGTAATACAAGAGTTTGACCTTCTTTTGTTTTTAGTCCCACAAGCCAAAGTCCCTGTGGTTATAAAAAGTATTTCGTTTGTTTGAGGGTTTTTAAACCATTTGTATTTGTTTGTGGTTTCGGAACCATTTCCAAGACCATAATTATTATCACTAATGATAGCTAAGTCTGAGATATATTCATTTTCAATATCTGGTCCATTTCCACCAACATCTTTTACACCCGTGTCAATAATATTTCCAGCATTGTCTCCATTCCACCAGTCAATAATATTGTCATAGTCTTTAGATGCAGTTAGCGTGGTTTCTAGTCTGTATGTCCTGCGCTCACAACTTAATTGACCAGAACCCGAACCCCTTCTTGTAAAATCAAAATCAATTTTTATTCTACTACCAGCAGGAATAGTAAATGGAGAAAACTGATTTGTGCTGTCAGAGTCCCCACTTAAACCTTGATAAACACCAAGTACTGTGCTTCCCCTTCCTCTAGAAACAGAGCACTGCTTCCCTGGTAATATAAATGGGTTGTCCCCTAATGCAACAGAAAAATCCTGTGCCTTAATTTTCATGTATGTCCCTGAAGGAATAGAAATATCTTCGTTATTCTCATTTTGAGGAGGAGGGGTTAAAAAGTCTGCCTCCTTAGCGCCCTTATCTAAAACCGTTGCATACGCACACCTGAGTAATGGACCCTGACTGTCTGCCTTTACAATGTACCTGTCACCCGTTTCTACTTTCCTTTGGTTCTCACCCTCTAATAAAAAATATGTCTCGTTAGTGGACGGGTCAACAAAAAAAAGATTGGTGTATATTGTTTCGTAATTTTCCGTACTAGGCTTTATAACAAACTTATATTTTGTTGCCCAGAAAGGTGGCTTTTGCTGAACAGGTATAGTTACCTTAAGATAATTTTTCTGATCTGAAAACCCACAAGGTACGTGTTCACTATTGCTTGGGCTAACCAAAGCCGTAGACGACCTGTTAAATTCATCCATGTAAACAATACCTATCTCATAATCCCTGTTGCTATGTAAACTTTTTGTGTTGCTTATTGTTTGAAAAGAAACCTCTGCAAAATTCCAATTGTAATACTCGTACGCACTCTGTGTAGGTGTGGTTACATTGTCTACCCTTCTCATAGAAATCAACTCAATTCCTATTGTGTTTGAACCTGGAGAGGTTATAATGCCTAAGGGCTGATTTGCTGATGATATACCGCTCTCGTACTTTGTCCAACTAGGTGTAAGCGAGCTGTCTAAAATGTTTGGTATTGCACAGTTAATTATGTCAGTCAAGGTATCACCCTGGCAAGATGTTTCAACAAGGGGATCAGAACTGTAAACAGGTTTTATGGTTGACACTATACCTATTTTTTCTTGGAAGTCTACGCTTATAGCTAAATCGTATACGCTACTAAAATCCTGAGGTAATACATAAGAAAATACAAAGCTTGTTGTTGTGGTTGTTTCACTTGGTGTGCTTCCTGCAAAAGAGTTATGAATAAAACTTGCGTCAATAGAAATAAGAGATCCTGAAACTAAATCAAAACCATTCAAGTCCATAATCAACTGAGCATTAGTAATAGTATTACTAAAACCAAATGTGTATCCAACACTACCAAAAGTATCAACGACATCCTCTCGACCTATAATCTCTGAAATTAATTCAGTTTCATACTCAAGTCTAACAGGAGAATTATTTATGTCTACTAGGTTATAGTTCTCAATGTAGTTTCCATACATTAGCCTATTGCCCATTAATGTTTGAGCCTGAGCCAATAAAGGAACGTTGTCGTAAAGCCTTAATAATTCTGACTGCGGTAGTATGGTAAATATTTTGCTGTTCCTAAACTCAAACGTGTAGTTGGTATTGTCAGCAAGACCTAATTCAGATTTTTTAATTTTTTCTACAACCTTAATAACAGTACCGCTGCTGTCCTTAAATAACAAATCAATGGCAGTAACCAACGAACTACCTGAGTTGTAGGTTATTACTGCGGTATTAAACCTATTTATCATACCCTCGTTTAAGTACGATTGGGGACTAAAGCTAAAAGGATTTGTAAGAAACGCAGCATCTGAAAACTGAGACGTTGCTGAGTATTCATCATCCTGGTACTCATACCTGTATGCAAAGGAAATAAACCTTTCCTCTAAATAATTTTCATCACCACCACTTGTTGTAGTCATTTCAACAGTTGGTGCGTTCTGGGGTGGTTTTTTTATAACCAACAATGACTCAAAAAATAAAGCAGCATCACCATCACCATCAACAAGCGGAGTTCCGCTAGGACTGTCGTAGTTACGTAGGGTGTTTAAGAACCTAGGAGGGTTATAATTATCTGTCCAGAATAACAATCCGTCCACTAAATTAATTCCTGTAATAAGAAATTTTTCACTAAAGTTTAAAGTTGTTTCTGTAGGAGTTGTGCCACCCTTAGATACGCTTATTGCGTGGTATATTAGGTTGTTAGTGGTTGCATTAAAAGAAACTATTAAGTCCAACTTGCCTGTTGGAGACGAAGTAAAGTCAGAGTCATGAATAAACCAATATAGCGTTTCATTAGCACTATCATCATAAGCACCAATACATCTAGCTAAGTCACTCAAAAAATTTCCATTGTAGCTTAAGGATGTAAGCTTGGTGTTTCCCTTAGAGTTTTCAACTGCACCTACCTCGGTAGACTCAGAAGAACCTAGCCTTACGTTTAATGCGTCAATATATTGTCCGTTTGGAACGAGTCGCTCGTCAACGGATTTATTCATCTTACCTGCTATGAAGTTTCTTTGAATTGTACCCATATTACTTTATCCACTTATCTTTACCCCTCAGGCTCATTAATAACCTCCCTGGGTGTATATTGCTTAATCTTATCTTTGCGTTCCTTAGAAGTGATGATTTAGCCTTCCTAGCCCTATTCACAACATACTCCTGAACCCCTAACTTAGAATTTAAAATTTGGTAACTAATATATGCGTAAACATAATCTTCAAATAATTTATTTACAGTCACCTGCGTGTCGTCGCCTCCCTCCATACCGTCAGATATGTATTCCAGTATACAGCTATTGTTCGCCATTGTTGAGTCAAAGTTTATTACGCCTGCCTTTTTATCAATCCTGAACGTAGGGTTAGCGTTTGCCGTTTCCGTGTTAAGACCAAACCTAGCACCAACAGCAAAGTTAAAGTACCAGCAACCTTCATATTCGTAGCCTGTCAATCCATTATATGGGCTCAGGCTATTTAAGTATATGCTTGGTTGTTGACCTATAATCCTGTCAAAATCTAAGGAAGAATATTCTGGCTGTAGAGCCTTACCATCCTGATCAAAAAGTATTCTAGTGTCATTAGCCTGCAAGTAAGCCTTGGAAGAATTTACTTGAATATTTTCTACCATTGGTCTTATTACACCATTCTGATAGTAAGATATCCTAACCCAGTTTACATAATCAGAGGGCAAAACAAACCTAAGCTCTTCAGAAACAGTTAGTTGCAATACCTTTACCTCCTTAAAAGCATCATAGTTTAATTCCTGTATTGCTCTCTTTGCATGAAAAAGTATCTTAAACCTCTCCTCGTTGTTTACCAAAGAATGGTTGCCTGAATACATTAACTGATAGTTTACAACTATGTCCTTCAAAGACACGTACTGGTAAGAACCCCAGTTTTCATTTTCTGGTGCTGCACCTCCGTTTTCGTAATATTGGTATTGGCTAATGTATGACATATCTATTTCTCGCTATTAGTTTCGGTAGCATCTACAGCACCTGCGTATTGTACAACCGATGCCTCCCTTATTGAAACACCTGCGTACTGTAATATTTTCATTGTTAAATCCGTGGCGTCGTCTGCAAACAACTCAAAGTCTTGGTAATCAGATTGACTCTGGTCAAACACAGGCTCGCTATTGTTGCCTAGGTCTACATAGGTCCACTTAGGAACTTTAGGGTATCGTATGTATTGACAGGTAACCGTTGGGGCCACTGTTGCTAAAGGATATACTGTTGCAACATTTCCTTCTGTAGTGTAAGCAGGAAACATTGTGGACGGGGCTGTTAACGGTGAACTATTTAATAGTAAAATTTTACCTTGCTCAATCCTTTCCAACTCAGTACCTCCTATAAATATTTTATTTATTAAGTAATAATCAGACCCTGTTGTATTAACAGATGGTAAAAAAAAACTGTTTAATGCTGGGGTATTTTGGGTTAAGTTTATTGTTACCGAAAAGAAATCAATAACCTCAGCATATCCCTTCTTAATGTCAGCATAGCCTGTACCTGACGACCTTTGATTTTCTTTGTTTACCTGGTAGTTATATGCATAGAAGTAGTCCTCAAATAAATCCATCTGAGCTTGCTGTGCGTATAAATTAAAATCTTGTGGAGAGATATATCCGTAGTTGTTTTTATTTAATACGGCTAAAACTGTGTTTCGTATATCGTTTATCATCCTTACTATTATTTATACAAATATAGTTAAAAAAAAGAGGTCCACTTTTTTAGTAGACCTCTCTTAGCTTCATGTAAAAATAAACTAATTATGCGTTTACAATACTTGTTACAGTTTTAGGTAAAGCAATAGAATACATTGGTCTTGTCCAGCTTGTAATTAAAGCTTGCTCAACAGCATTTAATATAGCTGAGTAAACATCATGAGCAACTTGTGCTGA
>TARA_R110002124_G_scaffold3218_2_pt1 | contig 12746 bp, 4 predicted proteins | sample TARA_R110002124 | Tara Oceans TARA_R110002124 (sample SAMEA4397445) | marine metagenome | biome: Polar Biome; feature: [SRF] surface water layer (ENVO:00010504); material: water (ENVO:00002006), including particulate matter (ENVO:01000060) such as... | depth 5 m | reverse complement strand
GAAGGTTTAACAGATGGCATATTTTTTGGAGGTTCAACTATATATGTTCCATATAATGCGTCTACAAGTGATGTTAGAAATTGGTTTGGAGATGCTTTGAAAGTTTTAGTAAACGCAGGTGTTGGAACTGAAACTAAAAAGTTTTCTTCCGGTATTCCCGGACTTTATGCTACACCAACTAATTCTTCAGGTTACAATAGTTTTAGTGCTGGTACACCTCCTCTTATTGTTTCAGATACTAGCTATTCTTTTACTTTAGGAGCTACGTTTCAAGCTATACCTGTTGTAGGCAGTTATTTAAGAGGTCAATATATAGATTTTGTAGAAGTTACTAATGTAACTAACGATGGTGCTGTTCCACCAAGATATACTATAACAACCACTGGTAGAGTTAATGAAAGTTATTTACAAACAAAACTTGTTGATCCAGATAGGAAATTTGCTTACACTTTAAATAATCCATTAGGTTGGTATTCATATAAAGTTGTTGTAAGACAACAAGAACAAGATTATTACAACGTTTATCTACCTGGTATATTAAACGATTATCCAACTCAAAAAGCAAGTCCTGATATTCCTTTTCCTTTAGGAGAAGCAAATAAAACAGCTAACATAGTTTTAATAAACGATAATATAAATAAAATACCTAGAGATTTAAACGAAGTTGGTCCTGAACAAAAGCAATTTAGAAGTTCAGTGCAGTTGTTTGGTAGAGTTGAAAACAATAGTGCTGTTACAAATAGACAATATTATCCTGGTATTAAAACAGATACTGCGGTTAATATTGCAACAACTGCAGATTCTAATATGATTTATGATCAATTATCCACTACCACTAGTGCTCCAAACGCACCTGGAGGTCAAGATAATTTATATCAAATTGATACAAAACCTTTAATAGCAAGACTTTCTACGGCTAATGAAATAGGATCTTTGTCAAACGTCATGAGACCTTATTTGGCAATTTACGAAACTGAACCTCAAGAGTCTTTGCTAGATATATTTTGGGAAACAACACAAACTGGTTTAATTGCAGATTTAAACTCTGCAGTTGCCGTTGATTTTAGTGGCCCAGTAGATTTTGAAGCAATTGTATGGGATGGTAAAGAAGATGATAATACTGGTGTTCCTCTTACTAACTTATTTTACCCTATAAATTCTTCATCAGCGCCATTACCTGCAACAACTGCAATTATGACAGTTTCATCATCTAGTTTTGATGGTCAAAGCACGGAAAATAGAACTGAAGACTTTACTTTAGTACAAATAACTGCGGCAGGTGCTGATCAACATAAATACAGAATTGATTCTGCTACTTTGTTTGATTTTGATAAAGAGTCTTCTGTTACTGATGTGTTTACATTTTCAATTATATTAACATCTACCGCAACACCTGCTTTATTTCCACCAACAACTATAACTAAAACTTATGCTTTAGGAAATATCACACCGTGTTTCTGGGATGGTAGCGCTTGTTATGCGGGTACTGCTTTACCAGACGTAAATGCTTCTGTAGACGATACAACTAATATTATAACTAGAAATGCTGTTAATGGTTCTTTCGCAAACAATACTACGGATTTATTTTATTCTTTAGATGCTGCTACGGTTAGTGCTGGCTTTTTTACTATAACCGCTACAGGATCAAGCGGTGGTCAAATAGATAAACTAAGTAATACGCCTATTGGAACTTATGATTTAACTGTAACGGTTAAAGATGCTTATTCAGGTACTTTAGGTAATTTTGGTGGTGGAAGTATAGCTAAATCAATGACTCAAAAAATTATAGTTGGACCTACACCATTAAATACAGAAGCTAAATCTACATTTGGTTGTATTACAAAAGGAGTTTTTAACACAGGTGGTTTTACAAACGGTCAAAGCATGCCTAACGTAAATGGCACTGATGCTTTTAGCGCTTTTTATATTGTAGCTACTGACTACGTGGGAGTACCAAGTTTTGTTATACCTCAAGGAGCAGGTACAACAACTTTTACACCTACAGCCACGGATACAAGTATAGGTTCTAAATACTATCATAGATTAGGTACTGGAGCGGTAACACAAGGTACGTTAGTTTTATCATTAAATATGTCTCAAACATTCACAAATCAAGGTAGTGGATTATCTTTAGTAGGTTCTGTTAGTGGTTTTACAACCTGGAGAATATATAGAAGAGCAAATGCTTCTTCGGCTTGGGCTTTGGTTACAGATATAAACAATGAAACAACAGCTGATCCAGGCGTTATTACATCAACCGCGGTTTCTACTTTTGATGCTGGTACACCTTTCACTGGTTATGCTCAAACAGTTTATGCGTTTAATCAAACTGGTGAATATTTAATCACCGCAACTAGCAACACTGGTCAAGCGGCTGTTCAAGCTGATGCACCTATAAGTTGGGTTGATTCTAATGATTTATATTTTAGTACTTGCGTAGTAGAGAATGGTGCTGATAAAACTGATGGTGGATCACCTAGAACATATAAATATAACTTAACTAATTCTACTAATGGTTATACATGTGTTACACCTGGTTTCTCGACAGGTTTTGCTCAAACTCCTTATGCTAATTATGTAACAGAGTTTTATACAACAACAGCTTTAAATGTTGTTAAAATTCCTGCTACTCCATTTTTCTATGGATTTGTTACTGACTCTTTAACTTCAGAACCTTTTTCTACTTTAAAATATTCAGCTAAATTTAATGCAACAACAGGCGTGAAGATTAGTAGTGGACTAACAAGCTTTACTACACCACAAAATCCTTGCTCTGGAGATAGGTTTGCTTTAGGGTGTGCAGGATCAAGTATTAGCTGTGCTCATATTACAATATCGGGTAGTAATAATACATATTAACAAGTGATAATAAATTATGGCGACTACATTAGAAATTAAATATTTTAATACTTTTTGGCTAAAAAAGATAAAGAAAGTGGTAGACGCTAACACAACTAGTGGTCCACCGGTTCCATTAGCGCCTTTTTCTGAGGTGCCTAGACTATATACTAGTGCCGATACAACAGATGATTGGTATATAGAAGAATCTAGAATTAGAGGTGGTTACAATAACACGAGTGTTGATTTTGGTGTTAAAGCTTATTTAGTAGAAGACAATGCAACCCAACAAAACAGGTTTAATTCTTTAATATATTCGGGTTTATTTAATTCAAGAACTGGTGTTAATAACACTAATCAATTTCCTACAGGTACTAGTATTACAAAATCAGCAGATCCAGCTAATGGATCAATACAAAGATTATATGCAGAAGATACTAATTTAATTATTTTTCAAGAGCGTAAAGTAAGTAGAGCTTTAATAGATAAAGATGCTATATATTCGGCAGAAGGATCAGCGGCTATTACATCTACACAGTTGGTTATAGGTCAAATAGTTGCTTACGCAGGTGAATATGGTATATCAAATGATCCATTTAGTTTTGCTGTATACGGTTATAGAAAATATTTTACTGATAGAAATAAAGGATGCGTTTTAAGATTATCAAGAGATGGTATAACAGAAATATCTAGTTATGGTATGCATGATTTTTTTAGAGATGAATTAGCTCTTCTTGCAAATACAGATTCTATAAGAGGTGCGTGGGATATACATACAAAAAACTATGTTATATCTATACAAACCAATAGCACTAATAAAACTTTATCTTTTGATGAAGATGTTTTAGGTTGGACTAGTTTTTTAACTTTTAAACCTTCTTTTATGACTAGTTTAGGTGCTAATTTTTATTCTTTTACTCCTGAGATGGTTAACGAAAGTGCTACAGTGTCTTATCCTGGAGGATCTACATTTAAACACTATACATTTAATAACGTAACTAGTTTTCAAAATAAGTGTGGTGTTTTTTATTTTGTAGTAAATGATTCAGATGTTACCCTTGTTTTAAATTCAAACCCATCAGTTGTTAAAAACTTTAAAACTATTAATTACGAAGGTAATGCAGGTTGGGAAATGGTATCTATGCTAGGTAGTTCCGCATATCAGTACGATGATCCTACCGTTGGTAGTACTGATTCTACTGTTTTAGGCCAAGACGTTGCTGTAGCTATTGGTCCTTTTATTCAAGCTGGTAGTTTACAAGCCTTAACAGATGACTTATTTTCTAACAACTTTAAATCAAAAGAAAATAAATTCTTTTGTAATCTTTTGCAGGAACCAACAGCTAATGTAACACCACAATATGGTGAAGTTGTTTGGGGTAATGAAAGCTCAGGTATTAAAGGGTTTTTTGCTATTACAAAAATGAAATTAAAAAATTCAACTACAGTTACAGGAACAAATCAAGGTTTAGGTAGAAGAGCTTTATTTTCTGTTTCTACAAACTATGCAGAGTCATCATATTAAATTAAATAAATGAATAAATTAACAAAATCTAGTAAAAAGCATAAAAAAGCTTTAGCTGATTTAGAAAAACAATTATTATCTATAGTTGATGGTACTTCTATTAAACAAGGAGATAATGATTTATTTCCATTAAAACATTCTTTTGCTCATGGAATTTACGTTAGAGAAATGAAAATGAAAAAAGAAACGTTTGTTATAGGTAAGATACATAAAGAGGATCATATATGGTTTTTATTAAGTGGGCATTTAATAATTGCTACAGAAAATGGAACTGAAGAATATATTGCACCTTGTTATGTAAAAGCACCTGCTGGGTCTAAAAGAGCTATTTATGCTTTAGAAAAATCTATATGGGTAAACGTACACACTAATCCTAGTAATACAGAGGATTTAGAAATATTAGAAAAAGAAATTATAGCTAAAAATTATTTAGAATATGAAAAATTTAAACAACTTAAACAATAACATATGGCTTGGGTAGTAGTAGGTGGCGCAGCAACTTCCATCATAGGTGGATTATTTGGCTCTGGCTCTGCTAGAAGAGCTAGAAGAAGAGCTGCTGCTGAGAAAAAAAAGCAACAAATGAAATTAGCTAAGCTTGAAAAAAATAGACAAGCTGTGATAAATCCTTATTCTGGTACTTCTGATTTAAGTAGTTTAGCTAAAGATCTTAGTGGTAATTTATCTAATCCATTTGCTAGTCTTGGTGTGGCAACGCAGGCTGCTGAAATGCAAGTTGAACAAGCTGATATAGCTTTAGCAAATACATTAGATACTATTAGAGCTACCGGATCTGGAGCTGGTGGTGCTACCGCATTAGCACAAGCTGCATTGCAAAGTAAAAAAGATGTATCTGCTAGTATAGAAAGTCAAGAAGCTGCAAATGAAAAAGCTAAAGCACAAGGTCAACAACAACTAGAGCAAATGCAAATGGCAGAACAACAAAGGATGCAAAGTATTCAAATAAGTGAAGGTCAAAGAACTCAACAAGCTGATGCAGCTGGTAAAAGCTTTGTATTTAATGCTACTGAAACTAGACAAAATGATCAAATAAATAGAGTTGCAGGTCTTGCAGATAGAGCTGCTAATCAAGAAGCTCAAGCTAGAGCAGATGGTAACGCCGCTATTGGTGGTATGATAAGTGGTTTAGGTAGTATTGCAGGATCAACTTTAGGAGCTATGGGAGGTGAGAATGGATTTGAATTCAAATTTTAAAATTAATTAATTATGGCAACAGGTGGAGCATATGCAAATCCGGACGTAAACGTAGGCGTCGATAGACAATCAGGTCAAATGATAGGAAATGCTATTGCTAGCATTGGTCAAAACATAGGGGCAGGTATTGAAAAGAAACAACAAAGAGATGATATAGCTGCAGAAAGAAGAAGAAAAGAAGCTGAAAAAGCTAGAATAAGAGCTGAACAAAACTGGCAAATATCTAAACAGGTAGAGTCACAAAAAACTCAAGAGGTTATGGAGTTTCAAGCAACTCTTAAGGCTAACAATATAGATATGGATTCTTTAGATGGAAGTTTTCGATCTGTTATAGATGAAATGTATGCAGCAAAATCTAGGCTTGCACAAAGTAGAAGTGATTATGATGGTAGAAAAGAAGATGAAGCTGCTATAAGAAATGGACAAGCTTTTATTGGATCAATAGGAGAAAAGTTTCAAACAATGAATATGCTTACAAGCACTTGGAAAGAAAAATTTAAAACTAGAAATGTACCAGGAGGTATAGACGATTCTTCATCAGATCCTTTGTTTGCTGCTATGATGAATATTGGAGAAGGAGATGGTGAAGGAATAAATGCTGGAAGTGTTGGTTGGGAAAGAAGAACAGGACCAGGTGGTAAAATACAATTATTTCAAGTTGCAGATAGTCCAATGATAAGAGAATTAAACAATGGTAAACCTTATGAATTAAGCTATGATCAAGTATCTGGATTTTTAAATGATGAAGATAATAATCCAAATACATTTGGTCCTTTTAGTTTAGTGCCAGATCATACTAAAGAAATAAACGAAGCTGGAAAAAGTGCAAAGATATTTTTAGATGGTGGTGCGATAAATAAAGAACAATTCTATAGTAAAGGAACTGAATATGTAGCTGTTGATGGGTTGAATGGCTCTTATGGAGAACAATTGTCTTGGCCTAACACAGCTGCAATGCAAGGTGCTTTAGGTCAAATGTCAAAATCTGCTGCTGAAGCTGAATTAGGTTTTGGAGGTTCAAGTATTACCGCAAACTCTAATATAAGAGCTAACGCAAAAAATCGTAAAAAAATTATAACTTTGCCTAATGGAGAGAAAAAAGAAATTACAGAATATTATTTTCCTACTTTTGGAGAAAGAGATCCTCAAACAGGTGAAATAAAAGAAACAGGAGAAATTATATTAGGTGATAGTATGTCAGGGCTAATGACTCAAAATAATGAGGATGGTACTCAAGAAACTGATGGTTATAGTAAAGAAGAATATGATAATTATTTAAAGTTTACAAACTACATGTACATGAGTATAAACGGTGCTTATGCTGATCCTGAAAAAATTGCTAGTGAAAAAAGAGAGTATATAAATAAACCAACTGGTGGTGGAATTAAAGCTGATGAAGAAATAGGTAAAGAATATTATGAAGTTTTTGAAGATGATCCAGTTAGATTATGGCAATCTAAAACAAATGATAGAACAGCTGAAATGGTAATAGATGAAGAAACTGGAGAAGAAACAAACGTCATTAAAGTTACAAGAGGTGATGAAGAAGAAACATTTGACTTAGACGATCCTGCTCAAAAAGAATTTTTCTTAACTGAAATAATGCTATCAGATCCTTCTTTAAAAGGAGATTCTGCAGCGGCAAAAGCAAAGCGAGATGCTGTATTAGCTAATTTAGGTATAGAAAAAGAAGAAGAAGCTATTAGTGAAGAAGAAAACCCTGTTGCATTAGCTGATATTTCGGATTTAGCTACTGAATTTGAAGACATAAGCTCTTCTATGATCTCTATAATAGATAGCTCAAATACTTTTAATAGATCTGAAAATCTTGAAAAAATGATTAATACGGCTGTTGATAAATTTAAGGGAATAAACAAAAATGTTTCTAGAGATCAAATTATACAAGCATTAATAAAAATGGAAAAAGCTAAACCTGATTATGCTAAAAAACAAAAACTTGATGGAGCTTTAAAATATAGTAAGGAAAACAAAAGAGTTCTTGACCTTGAAAAATTATTAGAAAAATAAAATTTAATTAAATAATATGGGAGATTTTTTTACATCAGAAGAATTAAACTCTTGGAGTCAAACCACGGAACCAGATGTCAGTCAGTGTCCGCCAGGTTTTCAAAAAAACTCTGAAGGAAAGTGTGTTGAATCAGTAAAGACATCGTCTACAACACCGGGTGCGGTTGTGGAAACAGGAAAAGTGCCCGTTGGGGATTCCAATTTGGAAAATACTTCTTTGGATTCTCCAAGCTCAACTGAAAATATACTTAAAGACATGTTTATAACTCAACCTTTAATTAAAAAACAAGGTTTTGATAAACAAATACAAGAATTTGATAAAACTTACCAACGTAAGACTGATAAATTTGATTTAACTGAAGATGATTTTAAAGAAGAAGGAGAAGATGATGTAGTTGTTTCTGACAGAGCTGAAGCTTTACAGGTTTATTTAATTAAAAATAATAAAACTATTCAGCAAGATCTAGTTCCTACAGCAATGGAAGAAATAATGCCTGATCTTAAAATAGAAAGAGAAAATATATTTAAAAAATATGATTTATATGATCCAGTTGATGCTTTAAAAGCTCAAGAAGAATTTTCTGATTATATTAATTTAAAATTAGATGAAAATTTAAGTAAAAATTCTGAGTACGTAACTATAATGCAAAGCATTGGAAAAGAAACGGGTAAAGATGCTTTTAATTTATTTAGAAAAAGACAAAGATCTGCTTTAGGTATGGAAGATACAGCTGATCCAAGTTTTCTTGAGCAGTTTACAAATTTTATAAAATACGATTTACCATCTTCTTATGCTGGTTCTAAACTAGCTGCTGCAGAAACAGCAACTATTTTTGACCAAGCTAATGATTTACAAAAAAGAATTGAAGAAGGTAAGCTAGATCCTGAAGCTGTTTGGAGTGGTGCTGAAAGTAAAAAATCTGGAAGATATGATTATGTAGGAAGAGAACAAAGAGATTATGAGGGTGATGCTGAAAGATATATACAAGGTATATCTAATCCAACTAATCAAGATGTTCTTGATTTTATGAGAAACAAAGAAACTAATTCAGAGGATTTTACTATGGATACTCTAGAGGATTTAGAAGATTTGGAATGGAAAAAACAATGGGCAAATGTTCCTGAATTATTTGATGATAATTATAATTTTGTAGGAGATAAAAAAGATTTTGCTGGAATACTTGGCTCACAGGTTTTACAAATTCCTTTAGCTTATTTAACTAGAGGCTTAAGTGCAGCTGGGCAAGAATTTGGTGGTAATTACCCTGCTCAATTAGAAGCTATAGCGAGAAAAGAATTTGATGTTCCTGAAGGCGAAAAAGTAACAAGAGAACAAAAATTAAGAATAATAAAAGAGCGTAAAGACGATAAGGCTATCGCGACAATAGCTTCTTTAGGTGCTGGTTATTTAGAAAAAATTGGTGCTAGTAAAGCTATAGGAAGTGTGTTGTTTGGAAAAAAAGCAGTTGCATCTTTACTAAGAGCTAAAACTATAAATGACCTAAAAGGAGTTGGTAAAAATATTTTATCAACTGGAGCTACTTCACTTCAAACAGGAGCTTTTGAAAGTGTTACTGAAACTGGTCAAACCTTAATTAGTCAAGGTTTAGTATCAAGAGCATCGGGTAAAAATATGTTTAATTTTAAGGAAGTTTTAGAGTCTGCTTCGCAAGGTTTTGCTGCTGGTGCCGCATTTCCTTTAGGAGGTGCTGCTGCTCGTCAAAGTATGACTGAGTACAGAAACTTATCGGCTAAAATTTCTGCAAAATATGGAAACGATTCATATGGTGAAAAACTGTACACCATAATGGAAGAAGGAATAAATAAAGCTTTTGAAGAACAGAATAGTGATGTAAGAAATCCTGAAACAGGTAATACTTGGCAAGAAGACAATCCAAATATGAAACCTATGACTGAACAACAGCGTAGGGATAAACTAATTGCTCTTGGAGAAACTAGAGCAGCTGCAAACAAGTTGCCAACAACTATGGAAAATGTTGATGACAAGCAAAAAGCTATACAACTTTTAGTTGAACAAAAAATCCTTCAAAATAAAAACAAAGATAAAGCTTCTGAATTAATTTCCCAAGAAGATAAAAGAAAACTAGGTTTAATAAACTTAGATTTACAAGTTTTAGGTATGAAGTCTGGAAATAGAAAAATAACTATTGAAGACCAAAACCAAATGGCTTCAATGGTTAATGCTTTAGGAAATATAAATGCTAAAGCCTACAATACTACAGCTGAGGCTCAAGCGGCTTGGGATAATGCTATAGATGAATATGCTAGTCAAGGTTTAATACAAGGATTAGAAAATCTTAAAGGAAAAAATGGAAAAGTATTAAAACTAGGAGGTAGAGCTTATGAAAAAGCAAGAAGCTTAAAGATACAAGAAATAAAAGATGGTTTTGACGGTGTCAATGCTAATATTTTATATTTAAAAGGTGGTGGTGAAGCTATTGTTTTAAACAATGAAAATATATTAACAGGAGGAAATATTAATGCAGTTGCCGCTAATCACGAGGTTTTACACTCAATATTAAGAAGAGCTATTGGAGAAGATCAAAATAATTTCAAGAAAATATACAAAGCTTTAAACCCGTTTTTAAAACAAAAATTAAGCTCTAAGGCTTATGCAGCTTTAACATTGAGGTTTGCAAATAGCAAAAAAACAGGAGATTTTGATGAGTACCTTACGGCTGTTGGAGAACTTATGAGAGTAGGTGCTATAAAATATGATAAAAGTTTTATAGAAACAGCACAAGGTTTAGGTAAAATGATAATGGATTTTTTTAGAAATCTTTTTGGTGGGCAATCTCTTCCTGATACTTTCAATTTTGATATAACAAATAAAGATGGTAGTTATGATGCTAAAAAAGTTTTTAATTTTTTAAAATCTTACCAAAGAGCTTACACTGCGGGTGGAGAACAAGCTAAAGTTTTTGCAGATGAAATAAACGCTATTAATTTAGAAGAGCAAAATGATAGCCAAAGTTTTAGAAAATCTGAAAACACTTTATACGAAAGCGTTGAAGGAATATATGATCAATTTGAAAATGGAGAAATAGAAAAATCTACAGCTGCTTTATTAATAGCCGATTTATATGAAAATGAAATAAATTCTAGATTAAACAAAGGTTTTAGAATAAGTAAAGTTTTTCAAAGACCTACAGAGTGGGACGGATGGAGTGAGGAAATTCAAGAAGATACCGTGTCAGATATGAAATATTCTAATAGAGGTATAAAAGGATTAGTAGAAAAGTATAATGAAAAAGATAATCCTGGCGTTTCACTACCTGCCTATATAAACACTCTCTTTAATGTTAGATTATTGGAAGCAATGCCTGACAATCTAGTTGCAGCTAACATGTCTATTGAAGATTTAAACGACTCTCAACAGTTAACTGAAGACCTAAGTTTTGAAATAATTGAAAGCGATACTAAGGTTAGAGAACTTAAAAGTTTTAAAGATTTTAATTTAGTAAGTGATACGGTGCTTGAAGATATTAAAAATAAAATAACAAAAACTATTCAAGATATATATGCTACTGAAGATAATGTAACACCTGAGCGTATACTAGAAGTTATAGAAAGCTTGGTTAATTCTGAGGTAAGAAATATTATTAAAGCTAGTACTGGAGGCATAACACAAGTTGATGGTAAAACAGTTATTAACCCTAACTATGGTAAATTTATAACAGAAATATATGATGCAGCTATGCAATCACTATCTGTAGATGTTATAAAAAGAAAATATAGTAGAGCTAAAAACGCTCCATTTACCGTGACACAAAGGCCAGGTAAAAAAGGTAAAGAAAAAGTTAAAAAAATTAATCCTGAAACAGGTAAAGTAACTTATTTTAACAAAGGTATATTTGATATAAAGTCTAGAGGTAAAGGTGCTTGGGGATCTTTTTTTACTTCATTAGCTATTAAATTTAGTACTTTAAGAGAAAGACAAAACTCTATTACAACTGAAATCTCAGCTGCATTAACACAAAACGTTTTAAACAATTTATCTAATGATTCTAGCACATTAAAACAATTAACACCTGATCAAGATATTAACGCTGCAGTTGGTATTAAAAATACTTTAAATAATATAGCGGAACAAATAGATAGAAAACTAGGTGAGCAAAAAACTTTTGATTCATTCAGATCTTCTGTTAATACAATGAAAAATTTACCTATTGAAGCTCAAGCTGCTGTTGCAGCTGCTTTGAGAAGTGAAAAAGCTATAGAATATGTTGCAGATTCTGGCGGATCAATGCTTAATGTTGTTGAAAGATTATTTGCTGGTACAGATGTTTTAAACCAAACTAGAATAAATATAGTGGCCGCTGAACTTCAAGAAATATATGATTCTGTTATTGGTAAACCAGAAGGAGCTATACAGTTAGAAGGATATGATTTAAACGATTTTTTAGCTAGTCAATTAGAAAGTAAATCAGAAGTTAGCACGTATAAAGATTTGTTTTTAGCGTTTGGGTTTGATGCAGATTTTAATTATGATAGTAAAGCTGATATTGAGAAAGCTAGACAAACATTAAATATAATAGCTAAAAAAGTTGGTAGAGAGTTTTTTACTCTTTATTTAGCCCCAGGCTTTACTTCTCCTAGTAAAATATCTAAAGGTCAATTTGTGCCAGATGGTTTAGGCGTTAAAAGAAATCCTCTATACAAAGACGGAGTTGGTGTTGAAAAAGTTGGTTTTTGGAGATATGGAACTAAAAAAGGTGATGTTGTTGAGGCTAAAAATATAAAAGAAGCTCTTAAAGAAGCTAAAATAAAAAGTGAAAATAAAAAATTAAAAATTGAAGATATATCTCAAGCATATAGATCTAATGATCAAAGATATGGTGTAATAGAAAGCGCCACAGATCTTGAACAAAATATATTGTCAGGTGTAGAAAGCAAACCTATGCCAGAAGGATTAGATTATTCTGCTTTAACGGGTAAAAAATCTTTACCTACAAATTTATCAACGCCGCCTAAAAAAGGCACAATGTATTCTGAAAAACAAATTGCAGAAATAGTTGAAGCAGGTAAGTTTACTAAAAAAGCTTATAATTATTTAATAAAAGAGTTTAGAGTTTTAGGACCAGCCGGTAATGGTACAATAACTCCAAGTGTTATGTTA
>TARA_R110002124_G_scaffold949_3_pt1 | contig 12751 bp, 4 predicted proteins | sample TARA_R110002124 | Tara Oceans TARA_R110002124 (sample SAMEA4397445) | marine metagenome | biome: Polar Biome; feature: [SRF] surface water layer (ENVO:00010504); material: water (ENVO:00002006), including particulate matter (ENVO:01000060) such as... | depth 5 m | reverse complement strand
TCATTGCTATTTTTGCTGGATTTATTAATTCTTTTTGTATTCTTTCTGCAAAACTATAATTCTTCTTTTTAACTTTGCTATTAAAATCTATATCTTGATTTCTAGAAACTAGTCCTATATCGCTATATTGAGCTTTTTCCATTTTAACTTCTACATCAAAATTAGCGTCAAATATTTTAGCGGCAAAATCAGGTATGCCAACTTTGTTTCCTCCAGCTTGATCTGAAACTTTAAATCCTTTAATTTTAAGTTTTGACAGCTTGTCTATTATAACCTTTTCATAAGCAAAACCTCTATTTTTACCTATTGCGTCGGCAACTAAAGCTATAGCTTGGTCAAGAGGAATGCCTTTTTCTATACTTTTATTAACATCTTTTACAAAACCTCTTTTTTCAGCGTCAGTTAAGTTTAAATCTACATCTTGCATACCTTTAGATGTAATACTAAACTTAGCCCCTCCTCTTAATCTTTCTCCTTGAATTGGCTGTAAAGTTTCAATCGCTCTATTTCTAATGTGAAAATCTAATGCAGCTTTAACATGCTGCGAATCCCTATATAAAGGCTTAGACTTGCCGTTTTTGTCGGGAGCATTAAATTCAATACCATTAACAGTTACGTTTTTACCGCTAATTATGTCTCTATAGTTTTTTAAAGTGCCTGTTAATTTTTCTCCCGTATACAAAGCTTTTCCTAGTTTTGTTTGAAAAACCCCCGTACCCCCGGTTCTTCCAGCTGTAACAAATTTATCTTTAATTGCAGGTATTCTAGAAAAATCGCTCGTAGCATTATCAATTAAAAACTGTCTAGCTCTAGTTACTCCAGCGTTATCTGCTTTGTTAAACCCTCTAGATTTTATACTTAAAGCATCTATGCTTCCTTCGGATTTAATTCCAAACATATCCGCGTATAGCTTTGCTAATGGCTTAGGTATATTAGCAGTGTCTTTAAATTTATTTATTTCTTTGCCTTTAAAAGCTTCTATTGTAGTCTGAGATATTTTTGCTTCAATGGCGTCTTTAGCCGATTGGCCTTTCTCAGGTGTTAACTTTAGATTTTTAACAGCTTCGTCTTTGTATTTAACTGTTTTACTAGGAGGCTTAGCTAGCTTATCTGAACTTCTAGCGTCTGATTTAACCGCAGGAGTTGATGTATCTACTACTTGTTTAGCTTGATTTGAGTCAATGCTTAAGCTGTCATTAGAAACTGCTGCAATTTCAGAAGCTCTTTGCAATATCTCAGCTTGTCTAACTCCCATTAAAGAACCTAAGTAAGTGTTAACTTGTGATTTTCCAGCATTAAAGTCCGCCATTAAAGGCTTACTTCTTCCTGGAAATATACCTTGCATTTGTTCTGTTACAGCCGTTTTTACATCCGCCATAGGTATTGTTCCCGTTGGATTGAATTTAAGCCCTTTGCTGATTACAGGCCAATTTGTTTCAACTACCGCTTCTATTGCCGCAAATTTATCTGTTTGATTTGAAGAATCAGAATTAATAGTATCTACTAAATTTTCATTAGTAAGAGTACCGTCTCTTGATAAATCTATAAATTCTTGACCTCTTTGCGTTATTGAATTTTGAGATTCTCTTCCGTCTACAGCATTTCCTTTATCTCTGTTGCTAACAACGTCACCTTTTTTAATTAATTCAGCAGCTCTATCAGAAACTTCTCCTCGCTTTATATCTTTATTATAATCTTTTATAAAATTGTAAGCATCTCTACCGTTTTGAAACTCTAAGTTTGTAAACCCAGCTTCAGGCGGCCATATTGTATTCTTAACTTTATTTAATAATCTAAGTAAATTTTCACCTAAGTTATCAGTAAATCCTATTTTGTTGTTACCTACAAGATCTGAAAACACATTAAAATATTCTTCAGCGTAATCTTCAATTTCATTTTCAATTTTATTACCTTGATCGTCTAATTCAAACTTTCCATCATCAGTTAATTTGTATCGGTAGTTAGCGTCAATTCTTTCCTGTACTAAGGCTAATTCACTACTGCCTAAAGTATTTTTAAAGTCTTCTACTACCTTAAGAGCTTTTTTAGGATTAGATTTAAACAAAGACCTTTGAATTTTATGCAAGAGTTCATGCTCAGCTGCAGTTACTGCTCCAACCGTAGCGGCCCATTCTTTGTTTATGTATATCTTTTGAGTTTTAGGATCTACATATGCATCTACAAATTTAGGTATTCCATCTGGAAGATCTTCCATGTTTTCTACCACCGTTATATCCTCGCCTAATATTTTTTGAGTTACTTTCTGAACGTTTTCAATAGACTTTTCAAGTGCAGGCAAGTTTTTAGCTTTATTTTCCGCAAGAATGTAAGGAGCAATAATTTCATATCTTTTATTTACTTCTATTCGTGCTTGTTTTGATAAATCTGCTATTAAACTTTCTTTAGTACTTCTGTCTAAAGTTCTGTCGTTATTAACATTTTCAATAGCTCTAAGATTTTCATACTCAGCAGCTTTAGAATCGATTAAAGCAGCTTTCTCAGTATCAGACATATCGTCTAACCTTGATAAATCTGTTTTTAGCGCATCCATGTTTTTAACAACCAGGTTGTCTATTCGAGATGTAATTATTTTTCTTCCTTCGTCAGATAAAGTACCTTTTTCTAATTCCTTAGATAATTCTTTAATAGTTCGACTGTTTTCTCCTATAATTTGAAAAGATTGTTTACTTCTAAAAGGAGCGGTTATACTGGCTCCTATTGTTGGCATTCTCATTACTATTCCTGAAGTCCATAAAGTGCTAAAAGCTGTTTCTTTTACATTATCAAAAATGTTTACACCTTTTTTTCCAAGAACGTATTTATCTACAATGTTACCTACTATATTATCCGCTACTTCACTTCCAACTTCTTCAGATTGATCTACAGCCCATCTCGCGCCGCCTTTAACCAAGTTACCCATGGTTTCTTTAAATCCTCTAGCAAACAATTTGTCGGCTCTAAAAGACACCCCTAGTCTTCCTAACATTCCTTGAGTTATATATTCTGAAGCAACTGCGGATGCGCCTGTTGTTGTAGCAGCTGTGTACATTTGCCATTTTGTATAGTCAGCTCCGTTAAAGTCTATATCGTTTTGCATCTCTCTAAACTTACTTCCAGCAGTAGATAATCCAATAATACCTAAACCAGCTCCACCTGTTCCATAAAGAACCGCATATATAGGTATTTGCTGTCCAGCAGCTTTAGCAAACCATCTAGATTTTTCCATCAATCCTTCAGAGTTATCCCAGTCTTTTCCTTCAGCCATTTCTCCTTCTACACTTTCTTGTACAGCATCTAAAAAACTTATTGATTTGTCTGTAATTTTTCTAGACAAGCCAGGAGCTAACATTAGTATTGGGTTCATTAGCTTTGTTATGCCGTATCTTTCTAAGCCTTCAAGTGCGCCGGAAGCTAAACTAGCTGTAGAAGAAATTGTCCAGCCAGCTAACGCGGTACCGGCTCCGTAATTTTTAGCAAGCATATTAGCGTACAACCCTACATTTTCTGATGTTTCAACTTTATCACCCAATTCATCTAAAGTAGAATCCAATATGCTTACAAGCTGGGTTCTTTTGCCAACAAGTTCTTCAAACTTTTTTTTAGCGTCCGCAGCGTCTTCGGCTGACTCGTATGGAGTTTCTGATAAAGATAACAATTGGGAATCTATGCTTAAAACATCATTTTTACCTTGTTCGTAAATTAAATTAGTTTTAGCAGCGTCATAAGCAAAGCCTTTGGCTGCAATTTGAGAATATACTTCTTCTTTGGTGTCTCCAAATATATCCCCTAAAGTTGCCCAACCTGTAATAGTAGAAAGAGGTAAGGTCATGGCTTTATCAGAGGGTTTGGTGCTTAGTATAGAATCTGCATAATCTTCATAAGCATCTTTTCTTGCTTTTTCTGAAAAAATATCTATATAAGCATTTTCAACTGCCGGCATAACCATTTCATTGGTTACATCTTTTAAAGATACATTATTTTTTTTTGCGTATTTAGCTTTTTCTACCGCATATAAGTCTTGTTGTCTTATTAAATCCTTATCTTCTGGATTAAATATGTCACCTGTAAATTTTGAAACTACATTGCCAAGACCGCTAGGGCCTTTTACGTTTTGCAAAACTTTTCCAGCTAAGTTCCATAAAGTAGGTTCTTCAACATCAGCTATTATAGCGGCTTGTTGTGCATCCTTTTTTATTTGTGGTAATTGATTTTTAAGTTGTCTATCTATATAAGGCTGAGACGTGTTTTGATAAGCTTGGTTTGCTATTGAAAACTTTTTCTCTACCGCGGCCAATTCTTTTTTAACAGTTTCATACTCAGGCGAGTCTTTTTTTAACTTTGCTAGTTGCTGTGTAAGATCATATTTATCAGCCTCATAATTGCCAGATAAAGCCGCCTGCTCTTCAAGTTGCTTTTGAAGTTCAGGTGTTAAGCTTTCATAGTACTTTTTCCTAGCTATCTCCTCTTCTTTTTTGGCCGTTGTGGTGCTTTTATTAGAAGCTTCCATTGACTCGCTTAACTTTTCTTTATCAGTTTTAGGCTCCGTCAAATTTAATTCGAACCCACTTTTATTTGAAATAGTTCCAACTTTATCAAGAGAATTAAAAAAGTCATCAGTACCTTCCCGTTGATTATCTAAGCGATCTAATATACCTTTTGCACCAAGCGGATCCAAATTTTTTTGTTCCTTTTGTTGCTGTAGTTGTTTTTTATAAGCTTTTAATTTTTTTTCTTGCTCTTTATCTAAATGACCAAGTTCTCCAGCTATACTAAATACAGCATAATCGTTATCTTCTTTCTTCCACTCGTCTTTACCTTCTTTTTTTTGATAGTAATCTATGCCCCCTTCTTCATTAACTTCCCACTTGTAATCAAAAGTGTTAGCTGTATGTGTTTTACCTTCAGTTGCAACAGTATTAAACTTAGCTAGCTGTGTTTCATACTCAGCCCTGTTTTCTTGATTTTTTAATTGAACAGATTCTTTAAAACCGGACTTGTCTTCTAGTTTTTCATCTAAATCGCCATACAGATAATCAAAATTATCATCTTCTTCTAACGGTAAAGATCCACTTCCAGAATCTAAAGGTTCGGACACGTTTAGTTGTTCTGCTGTTACAGTTGTATCCTCTTCTACAACAGCAGATTCCTTTCCCTCTTCACTTGTTTCAACTTCTTCTGTTGAAGCTTCTTCAATTTCTGGATCAATTAATTCTGGTTCAGCAGCTTCTGTTTCAACAGGTTCTGTTTCTTCTATCACTAAATCCATAGGATCTGGATTGTTTATTTTCCAAGCTGCAACTTTAGCACTAATGTCTGTTTCTCCTGCCTCTTGAAGCGACTGTACGTATTCTACTAATGTCATTTAATTTAATTTAAGTTGTTATCGTCTAAAAATTTTTGAGCTTTTGCTTTTTTGCCTTCTGCTAAATCAAATACTGCTGCGTCTTCTTGAACGCTAGGAGTTTGATTTGTAGTATATTGTTTTAGATAATTACTCATAAAGTATTTTTTATATTTTATTTGAAATAAAACTTTTTTATCTTGTTGCAAAGGTAAGTCTTCTGTATAACTCCAAGCAGATGTTTCAGCAACCGCGTTCTCTGCCATTTGGTCATCCTCTTCAGTGCTTGTATCTTTAGATATATAAACATTCCAAACAGCAATTGCATCCTGCTCAGAGCCCATTAAACCTGCAACCTCAGCATTTATAAAAGGAGCTACTTTTTGTTCAATTTTTTTTAAATCATATTTAATTACATTCCTGCCTTTACCATTACCTATATCAATTATTTGATAATCAAATGATCCATCAGGATTTTTTATCGCAAACTCTTCGCTAATTTTAGCTTCAGCAGTTAATCCGGTTTCATTTATCATGTCTTGTGCAAATAAACCAATCTCACTTAAAAGCCTTGTCATATCTGCATTTATGTCTGGGGTAGATACAATCAAAGAGCTTTCTGCTTTGAGTAATGCGCTTAAAGCGGAGCTGTTAATAACTAAAGGCATGTCAAAGCCAGGACCCATAAAAACAATTTGTTGTGATCCATCCGGTAGCAAATTTAATTGAGCTTCATATCCGTCACTTTTAGAAAATCCCGGTTTACCACTCATTAAACTATTTGCTACTGTATATTTATAACTGTTGTTAGGATCAAAGCTAGGCTCTTCTGTAACGCTTAATTCTGAAAGCAATGAAGATAGAAAATCTAAAGAAACACTTGGTGCTTCTTCTATTATTTTTATTTGAGCTAATTCTAAATTACAATGTTCCGACTCGCACCGATTAGTTTCAATAGCTATTTTAAGCTTAGCATATAATCTACCTGTATTTCTGTATGCGTTGTCTAATAATCGAAAATTATAATCGCTTGAACCGCCAATAAATTCTTCGCTATAAGCAATGGCATCACTTTGATTAAATTGCTTTAGATAAAGATTTTGAACTAAATTTTTGTTTTCCATGTGTTTTTTATGTTGTTGGTCCAAACGCGGATCCAAAAGCGTCTGCAACTCCGCCTATTGCACCTGTTATTGCAGCAGTCCTATCTGCTTGCGCTTGACCCTCAGCTTGCTTAGAAGCGCCTAATAAAGCCGCCGTTCTATCTAATTGTGCAACCTCTCTATTTTCTGTTTGGCCAAATACAAATCCTGCGCCTGAAACTTCTGCTTGTTGTAATCTTTTTTGTTCTGCAACTCTTTGATTTTGTAGTTGTTGCTCCCCTGCTGCTCTTTTATCTTCGTTAGCTTTTTCCTGGCTTTCAATGCTAGCAGCTACACCTTTTTTAGACTGCAAGGCAGCTTGAGCTAAAGCAGTTGCACCACCTGCGCCACCGCCGGTTGCTCTCATAGTGTCTAAAGTATTTGCTAATGAAATATCTGCTTGTTCTATTTTCATTTCAGCAGCACCAGTAGCGACTGACAAGCTAGCCATAGGGTTAGATAACATACTAGTAAGATCTGTTACTCCTGCATATGGATTTATTATTTCTTGCCTGTTGTCTTCTAAGTTTTTTAACTTTTTTGTTAACCTAAGTCTTTCTTTTCTGGCCGCTTTTTCTCTTTTTTTAGCTGAGCTTGCACCAAAAATCCCTGAGGCTATTGACCCAATCCCGCCGATTATACCGGCTGTTACTATTCCTGCCATATTATTTCTCTTTATTTATATATTCTTCTATAGTAAAAGAATATAATTTTTTTTCTATTTTTTTTAAATCTTGAGTATTAGAAGGGTTTTTATGTACATTTATAAACACGCAGTCTTCTGTGCAAGCTATAAGTCTTTTGGCTCCTTTAATAGACTTTTCAAAGCAAGGAGCAATATGCTCTATTGTTTCTCCGTCTGTTGTTACTAATATTTTACCCGTCATTAAAAACCAAAAATGATCGGTATGATGCATAGCGCTTACAACAAAGGTTCCGGCTTTCATTTTCATTTCCCTCATATACAATTGATCTGAAAAGTTATGCTTTATAGGAAAATCCTCGTTGTCTACAAAGTTTTTTCCATCACCGTGTATAAAATCTTTATCATTATTAGCTATTAACACTTCTTGAAGCGTTTCTAATTGTTTAGTATAATTACTAAGTTTATTCATTAATAACCATTGTTTCTACTATAATCAGATACTACTGAAAATAGTTGTTTTTCCCCACCATAATCTGTAGTTGTATCCGTTGATATAACTCCAAGAACAAAAAATCCTTTTATGCCGCTAGTAGCGCCACCGAACAATACTTCACCGGCTTGAGCATCAGTTGTTTGAATTAAGTTAGACACATATCTATTTTCTTTTCTATGAAACCCTGCATAATATCTTGGATAATTAGGATCGTTTGTACCTAATACTGCCGCATAGTTTGCTCTACTTACAGGTAAGCCTGTTGCTGGGTTTATAACATACTCTCCTCCAGTATAACTATATATTTTGTTTGTTGTATCTGGGTTAGAAACCCATAAGTTAGTAGTAAAATTAAAATCTTTACCAGTAGAATCCGAAGTGTAGCTTGTAATTGTCCATCCATTGCTGCCTTCGTATCCTATTGTTTTAAAGTTTTTTGAAACTGTATTTTGTGCATTTAAAACAAAAGTAACATTAGTAGGATAATTGTTTCCATAAAAACTACCCCTTAAGACTCTATTGTCATAATGTTTCCATATCTTTAAATGCTTCGTGGGATCTGACGCGCTTTCAATTAAACTACTATTTTGTACACTATAAAAACTAGCGCCTAAACTAAACATTCTTTGAGGTGCATAAGCAAATCTACTTGTCCAACCGTTAATAGCTTCATCGTAAGAAACCGTATTAAATACTTGTCTAAAAAGCGGGGATGATGGTTGCTGCAAAGATGCAACATACTGACCGTTGTGTATATCATAACCTCCTACAACTTCTCCATTTCCTGAGCTCGTGTTTATGCTATTTAACTTGTCTCTAAAGAAATCCCTCATTCCAATTTTAGATATTTCTTCTAAACCTTGTCCTGTTAACCTTAGTATTACATTATTGTTTTTATCTGAAAAATACTTATTGTACCCATATACTGCAAAACTTTCTGGATTTGTGCTTATACCAAATTTACCGGCATAAGGTTGTATAACCCCTATTGTTAAATTGCTAGATGTAATACTAGAACTTCCTTCTGCAGAATAAATAGCGTCTTTGTCTATTAATGCTCTGCTTATTTTTCTTTCTTGAAATATTACTAAGTTAGAATCCTGAGCATGTAACTTTTGTATAGAGCCATTAGCAGGATCTGCTGCTTTAGTTATATCTTCAGCCGTTGAAAATACGTTAGTTTGATTTATACCTGTTCTAGAATTAAATATTCCAGAATATATTAATGCATTACCTCTACGGCTAGACTGAGGATCTTCTTCAACTAAATAAGCTCTTGCTCCATAATCTGTAGAGGTGTTATTGTAACCGCCTCTTACTCTTGATTCTTCAATAGCCCAAGAATTATCTTCGCTAGTAGAAGTTACAACTGGATATCCTCCTTTGCTAGCGGGTATGCCGTAAGACCCATTCCATATAGGCAAACTGTTTTTATTTGTCTTCTTAAGAACAAAAGAGTTAAAATATTTTACTTCTATTACCGCTCCAGCCATAATTAATTATTACTTATTTTTTTAATGTTTTCCATTAAGTTACTTGGAAAATTATATTGTCAATATCTACAGGAGTGTCTGACGTGCTTGCTGGCCATGAACCATCTACTTCAATATCACTATTTTGACATGTATAGCATAGTGTTTGCCAAAGCTGTTCCGCTGCTGCCCGGGTTGCTCCATAAACTGGGTTATAATACCCTGAAATCGATCCGCAAGAATTTCCGGTTGCTTGCGTAGCAGCTCCGGTTAAATTTACATTAAAACGACCTGAACCATCATATAGCTCACTCCAAGTTTTATTATAAAGATAAAATCCGCTACCACCACCTCCCCATGATGCAGGAACTTCTATAATTGTAAAATCTTGATTTTCTACTTGATCGTACCCAATAACACATGCTTCTAGCTCTACTTGATTAGTTGCAACCAATGTGGGCGTAAACGTCATAGTTATATTTAACGTGCGCGCTGTTGAGTTCCCAGCATCTGTAGCAGACATGCTCACTTGGTAGTTTGAAGGAACTATGTTGGACTGCCCATTTCCTTGAATTAAGTTATATTGCAGAGAATTATTTCCTTGCCCACTAGTTGCAAGTACTCCTGTGCCAAATTTGAAAAAATCATTTTGTTCAATATTATCGTTTAAAAGATTATCTGTAGGAGTGCTAGACAGTAAATCAAAAATGCCAGTAACTTCTAAAGTTGGATCAGCTGGATTTTCAATAGCTCTTAAGTTATTATTTAAAGCCCCATTTGAAACAAAATAAGAGGCAAAAGGTGTTTGATTATTATTTGTATAAATAGTTCCACCATCTACCTCTTGTGCTTGTGTTGGATCAAAAACAGGATTAATATTCGTTGGAGCTGCTTCAAATGTAAATGCAGAAGTTTGAGGCCCATCAGCATTACTTGGATCATTTACAATTGCTGTAAAGTTAAAATTAAAAGTTCTACTATCATTGGGCCCTTCATTAAAGAAATATATAGTATCAAAATATTTTTGTGTTGTTACAATGTTGTAATACCCCACTGAAATACTTGGATCACTTGAATTGTCTACTAAAGTAAAATAAGGACCTAGACTAGGTAGCTGCACATTTATTGGTTCATCTTCTTGATTAAAAACAGAATCTAACGTAAGCGTCAAATAGCTAGGGTTTATTGCAACACCAAAACTATTTTGAACAGTAAAGTCTGCTGTTAATATTTCTCCTCCTAAAGCTAAACCTTCATTCCAGTCTGTTGAATTTATAGGTGAAAAATCTGCACCCCCACCAGTAGCATTTAATATTAAACTATTTAAATCACTTACTAAGCCGGATGTTGTTGTTTCCCAGTATATGTCTAATAAACTTTCTACAGGCTCTGTTTCGTAAACTGCTAAATATTGTATGCCAGGTGTTTGCAAACCTTCTGAGTCATCCGCTGGAGCAGATCCCCCAAGCCCTGGTTCAAAAGTTATTATATCGCCAGCGTCTAATGTTACATAAGCTGCTGTTCCTGATTCGTTTTTTATTGTTATATACGGAGGCGTTGCGGTTAAATTCACGTCGTCAACTAAAAGTCCATCTATTAATTTTGGAGAACTTATAAGTGAATTTCTTAATATAGTTCCTTCTAAATTTTGAAGTAATAACCTATCATTTGTACCACCCGGTGAAGTTGTTTGATCTACTTGAGATTCTGCACTTGCTGGGGAATAGTTTGTAGTTGAAATTTGACCTATTTGTTTTGGTGTACTTATTCTACCTATTAAAGGATTTGATTCGTACTGATAAAATTGAGGTATATAGTTAGGCCTAGGCGGTTGCCCTGGATTGTAATCAAATAATTCATTAAGAGTTGAAATAGTTGATGCTGTGTCTGATTCTCTTCCAGTATAATACTGGTCATTAGTATCCCCTAAGTTTGTAGGATATAATTGATTTTCCCAAGTCGTGCCTAAATCATTGTTTTCAACTCTACCAAATAATTGTACAGAACTTCTAAATTGTTTTTGATCAGGACCTACTAATGTTAAGTCTCTAGGCACTTTGTTTATATTGTCTCCTATCAAAACTACGTGAGATGTCTTAGAAAGCTCTAATCCTTGTTGCTGAGGATAAGATGCCATAATTCCAGGCAAATACACATTGTAGTATTCTTGTTCTGTTTGCTTAACAACTATTTTATAGCTATACCAACCTAAAGGATTGTAACTAGCACTTGCAATATCCCCATTGTATATACCCGGCCATCCTTGTAAACCTCCGCTTGGCACTGGAGCAGTTGGCAATAAAGGCGAGTTAAATAATACTTTTAAAGAATTACCTGGCCAACTTTGTGGCACAGTTGCTTCACTAATGTAAGGAGAGTAAACTGTATCGCCTATGAAAGATAATCCCGTCGCAGCGTTCAAAAGCTTTTCTTTATTATTAGAAAGTATTACAGAAGAACTTCTACCAAATTTATCTTGTAATACAACTCCTACTTGATAATTACGATTTTGTTTTAAAGTATGATTAGGATATTCTATTTTTGAAACATAATTTTGATCAGGGCCAATTGGATTTACTAATAACAGATAGCCATTGGCAGGTGCTGTTATAGGCTGATCAAAAGTTACAGTTGTCCCGTCTTTAGCTATTATAGAAACTACAGGAGGACCTGGATAATTAGTTGGACTACCAACATTTGTTGTACCTGAAAAAGTAGCAGCAATTGGTGTGTTAGCAGCATATGTTCCAAGAGTTGTAATTGTAACAGTTCCTGTTTGAAGATCAAAATCTTCTTTTGGGCTTACTGTAACATTATAATTTATACTTGGCAAGGGTGTATGCTTGTCTTGAAAATTACCATAAACAATTCTATTGCTAGCTATTTCTTGAGAAAAAGCTCTTACAGGTATTTTATCATAAACTCTAGTAAGCGCGCTAGAAGGTAAAGTTTTAAAAGGTTTTTTAGATAAGTAATCGTATTCAAATATGCTAGTAGCCGCAGCTCCTGTTTCAATGTCTTCAATTGGAATGGTGTCTACTACTCTAACCGCTAAACCGTCTGATTCTTTAAATAATATGTCTAATTCTTTTACTTTAAAATTGTTTCTAAGAGTAGCTCCCGTCGAAGGAAGAGGTATTCTTAATTTAATTTTATCAGTTTTGTTTTCAACAAAGCTAACTATAGTACTAGCATATGCAGAGTTTTGATCGTTAACTTCTTGAAGCCCATTGTAAAAAGTAGTTTGATCTCCTAAATAATTTGGAGTATATAAAAAATATCCATCTTGCTTTGGTATAAAAGCTATTTGCGTAAATGGAGCAAATACAGAATATTCATTATCTTCAAATTTAAATCTATAAGAGAATCTTGCAAACAAGCTTTCCAAATAGTCAGGATCTCCCGCAAATGTTGAATCGTAATATTGATTAGCATTAAACACAACTTCTTTGCCTACATCTAAAGGCACGTTTGAGGGGCCATCTAATTCAATAGTCCACGTAGGCACAGTAGGTGTGCCTGGCTCTGTAAAAACAATTTCTGAAATTCTTTTAGTAGTATCTACTATTTCACCTGCAGAATTTATATAGCTAAATACAGCCCCAACTCCATAAGGTGTTCCTGGAAAACCAGCGCTAGTGTCAGGATTAATTAAAT
>TARA_R110002124_G_scaffold205760_1_pt1 | contig 12787 bp, 12 predicted proteins | sample TARA_R110002124 | Tara Oceans TARA_R110002124 (sample SAMEA4397445) | marine metagenome | biome: Polar Biome; feature: [SRF] surface water layer (ENVO:00010504); material: water (ENVO:00002006), including particulate matter (ENVO:01000060) such as... | depth 5 m | reverse complement strand
GGTCGTCACTACCCTAAATTTATCATTCTACAATGTGTGCGTTGGTACGTATCATACGCTCTGAGCTATCGGAATATTGAAGAGATGGTGGCGGAGCACGGCTTTGAAATAGACCACGCAACGCTGAACCGCAGGGTGTTGTATTACGCCCCTCTTCTCGAGAAAAAAGCTAAGAAGTATAAGATCCCTATTCATCGTAGCTGGCGCATGGATGAGACCTATATCAAGATTAAAGGGAAATGGCATTACCTTTATCGCGCCGTTGATAAATACGGCGCAACAGTTGAATTTAAGGTCTCAAAGAGACGCGACAAGGCCGCAGCTAAAGCATTCTTCCGCAAGGCATTCCTTTCTAACCGCAGACCACTACGTATCAACATTGATAAGAGTGGTTCAAATAAGACTGCCCTGGACTCTTTTAATAAGCCCGGGTGGCTTACGGGCAAAAGGCCTTTTATCGTTAGGCAGGTTAAGTATCTCAATAATGTCGTTGAACAGGATCATCGCCACATTAAGCGCATTACAAATCCAATGGGATGCTTCAGGAAAATGCATACCGCATCGAGGACGCTAGCGGGTATTGAACTGATGAATATGCTTTTAAAGGAAACAGCTAAAACTCACCCCCTACGTTATCATACCTCTCTTCTTGGGGCTGATAACAAATTAGGGCTTATGCTTTAATGTAAAGTGTTATAGTATTCTGCTGAAGTAATATTAATATATAAGGCGGTTAAATAAATGGCAAGTTTCCATAGGCACGCGAGGAGTTTTGTAGCGAGAACATTTTGGCTGTCTTCGTTGATGGGAGGGCTACGCATCTCTGCCAAATATCTAATCAAGGCTAGAGGGAATGCTTTTGCAGAAGGACAAGCTGTATATAAAGGCAATAGTTTTGTTTTCAGAAATTGCGATGCGACGGCGATTAAAGAAGTTTTAATCGATAATGAATATGGATTTCTTGACCCTATATTAAGAGAAATTGAGGCCCCTACTATACTTGATGTTGGGGGGCATATTGGCACTTTCTCCATATGGGCATATTCTGGAAATAAAAGCGTTAAGGTTCACACAATAGAGGCTGACCCCAACACTTATGCGCTGTTGAAAAAGAACATTGAGGCGAATATTCCGGCCGCGAACCAGTTTTGCTATAATCGCGCAGCCTGGAGCGATGTGAGTATAATCAAGTTTGATGACCTTGGTGATAGTATGGGGCATAAAGTCTCAAACAAAGGCACGCTGGAGGTAAAGGGCATTCCGCTATCAGAAATTATCTCCCAAACAGGGGATGTTGATATAATGAAGGTTGATATAGAGGGCGCGGAAGAGGAATTCCTTTGCAAAAACCCAGAGTTGTTGGAACGGGTAAAGCACCTTGTCATAGAGCTTCATCCGAAGTTATGCAATACAGATCGCGTACGCGGTGTATTAAAGGAATATTTCCCCAAAATACAAGAACTTCACGGGAGAATAGATTCTAAACCTGTGCTCTTTATGTCCAAATAAAGCGATAAGGTCTTTTTGTGCAGAAATCATTGCTTATTACTATTGGTCTAACTTGTTACAATGCGGAAGACACACTCTCTGCTGCGGTTGAGTGTGCCTTACAGCAAGACTGGGATAATGTTGAGATCATTATAATTGATGACTGCTCTACAGATAGCAGCTATCAAGTAGCGACAGATTATCAGAAATCATATCAGAATATTAAAGTCTATAAAAATGATAAAAATCGCGGCGTCGCATTTTCGCGCAATGAAATCATTCAAAAAGCATCAGGAGCTCTTATTGCGTTTTTTGACGATGATGATATAAGCGCCCCCACGCGCTTAAGCGCTCAATATCAAGCCATTATCAAGGGGGAAGCGCAACATAAGCTTGTGATTTGTCATACCGCACGCAAGCAGTTATACCCTGATTCTTCAAACCGTATCGAGCCTGTTGTTCGGTCTTGTGTCGGTGTAAACGTGGCAAAACGTATTTTGTATGGTCGCCCGACTAAGGAAGACTTCATAGGCTCATATGCAACATGCTCTCAAGCCGCGAGAACAAGCGTATATAAAGAGTTGTTAGGATTTGACGTGAAGTTTCGCAGATGTGAAGACACGGATTTTGCTGTGAGAGCCGCACTGTACGGTGCCGCTTTTATAGGTATTGATACGCCATTAGTCACGCAAACCATGACATCGTCTTCCGATAAAACTATGGCATTAGAAAAGCTATATTTTCGGCGTTTATTGGATAAACACTCAGAGTTTTTGAGGCAAGAAAATCGCTATAAACATACGGTCAAATGGCTAGATTTGAAATATGATTACTACGAAGGAAACAAATTCAAACTTGTTTGGGAGCTTATAATGCTCCTAGCAACAAACCCGGTTAAGACAATACAACGTATTCTTTGGTCAATGCCTAACCAAAAATTCAACAAGGGATATAAGAAGTATAAAAAAGAAGGAGGTTATAATGAATGAGTCCCCCCCCTTAATTACCATAGGCATTACTTGTTTTAACGCAGAATCTAGTATACGGCGCGCTGTTGAAAGCGCCTTAGCGCAAAGCTGGGCGCATAAAGAAATCATTGTTGTTGATGATTGCTCAACGGATTCATCTCTTGAAACGTTGAAAGATCTAAAAGGTATTAAAGTGATACACCATGAACAAAACATAGGCCCTGGCGGCGCGCGCCAAACATTATTAAATGAAGCTCAAGGAGAATTCATCGCCTTTTTTGACGATGATGATGAGAGCCTCCCCCACCGCTTAAGTGCACAATATGATGTGATTAGAAAAGCAGAGATTACGCATGGGCATAGTAAGATAGCCTGCTATTGTTCCGGCATGAAGCTATACCCGAATGGATATAAAGTCCCTATCGATGCAATTGGGCGTAAACCTATTGCACCTTATGGGGAAGGTATGGCGGACCGGATATTATCCTTTGCATCTGAAAACGAAGGTTGGTGCTACGGAGGAACGCCTACTTGTTCATTAATGGTTAGCACTAAAGAGATAAAATCTGTTGGGGGCTTTGACCCAACATTTAGGCGTGTTGAAGACCTCGATTTTGCTGTGCGCTTTGCTCTGGCGGGCGGGGTATTTACAGGAACCATGCAAAGGTTGTTTAAGCAATATGCTACATTAGGCAACGATAAGACACACAGAAAAAACCTTATGTCTGAAATTCAATTAATAGAGAAGCATAAGGATTATTTACAGTCTAAAAATAGATATTACCACGCAAGGTATTGGCCTGAGTTAAGGTGTGCACATTTTGAAAGAAAGTACGCTAAATTTATTAGCGTACTATGCGGGTTGATCATTCATCATCCTGTCTTAACATTCTCGCAGCTTTTAAAAAATGGGCCAAAGCGTATTATTCACGAATACAAGATGGGCAAAAAAAGATGAAAATAATGGTTGCTTACAGAGCTATTGACGGAATTGCTGGCGGATTAGAAAAAATGAGTAACGCTCTGATGAATGAGCTTTGCGCGCGTGGACATGATGTTCATTTTTATACATTAGATAATAGCAATGCAGTCTCGTATTATGAGATGCATGAATCCATTAATTGGCATAAATTAAACATTGGAGAATACAAGAATAAAGCAAGCTTAATGACCAGAATCAAAAGGCAGCTTAAAACATACAAAATACTGAAGGATGTAAAGCCTGACATCATTTTAGCATTTCAAGATGGTGCTTTTTTCAACACGAGAATTGCTTCTTTTTTATGTCGCGTCCCAACAGTTTTATGCGAACGCATATCGCCGCAACATTTTGATTACACCTCAGCTGGCCGTCATAAAAATCTCATTTGGCAATTGTACCGGGTAGCTACAAAAATAACGATACAATGTGCTAGTTATAAGGACATGTACCCTACACACTTACAAAAAAGATTGGTGACGATCCCTAACCCTGTATTCGTGGCCTCTAGATACGCTTCTCCATCTGGCAATAATAAGCATAAAAAGATGCTACTATGTGCCGGACGATTTAGTTACCAAAAAAACCAAGCTATTTTAACGCAAGCTTTTTTAGAGTTAGCAAAAGACTACCCAGATTGGGAGCTCTGTTTCGCAGGCGTTGGAGAAATGGAAGAAGACATCAGAGCTCTATGTTATGAGAGCTCTCAAGTGAAATTTTTAGGGAACGTGAAAGACATGTCCAGTTTATATGGAGCATCACACTTGTTTTGTCTACCCTCGCTTTGGGAGGGGTTCCCCAACGCTTTATCTGAAGCCCTCGCTCATGGCCTCCCTGCCATCGGTTTCGCTGAGTGTGGTGGTGTTAGGGATCTCATTATTGATGGCTATAATGGCATCCTTGCAGAGGGCGCACGTGATAAAGAAACGCTTAAAATGTCTTTATCAAAACTTATGAGAGATGCTCGTTTGCGGGAAGTTTATGGTGAAAATGCTGTAGAATCTGTTAAGCGGTATAAAGAAGACTTTATTTTTGATCAGTGGGAAAATTTTATTAAGGACGTTGTAAATACATGAAGATTCTTTTTGCTATTAAAGATATGAACAATGCGAAAGGCGGCGCTGAGAGGGTTTTATCTCAAGTGGCATCTGGTTTGGCAAAAAAAGGGCACGACGTTTCTTTGCTAACATATGATAGACTCGGTGGTAAAAGCTATTACCCTCTTGATAAAGACGTTAAGCGTATATCACTCGGGATAGGAAAGTCACAAGAGCGAGCAAATTTCAACGAAACACTGGGGAGAATAAAAGCTATACGCCGCGTATTACAGGTCAGAAAGCCAGATATAGTCATACCTTTTATGCATAGTAGTTTTATCCCTGTATCTCTTGCGAGCGCAGGATTAGGCATCCCGATAATAGCCAGTGAACATATTGTCCCTATGCACTATAAAACAAGGCCAGCACAATTTCTTTTATTACTATTGAGTACTTTTTTTATTAGTCAAATCACTGTTCTTTCACCAAATATACGTCGTTTATACCCCAAGATAGTCCGGCGGAAAATGGTTGTCATGCCTAACCCTGTTGAGCCACCTATGCAAGAGTTTAGACAGGATCCCAATAACCGTAAAACGATTTTAAATGTAGGACGACTAGACGAACAAAAAGACCAAAAGACATTAATTCGGGCTTTTTCTGATCTTGCGCCAGTATACCCAGATTGGGATATCAAGATATTTGGCGAAGGCCCTCTAAGGCCATTTCTGCAAAACTTAATTAAGCGTCACTCATTACAAAATCGTGTGTTTTTAATGGGCACAACACCTAATATAGGCGCGGAATATGCGAAAGCAGATATCTTTGCAATGCCCTCTAAATATGAGAGCTTTGGCCTGGCTACAGCAGAGGCTATGTCTTATGGAGTACCTTCTGTAGGTTTTACAGAGTGCCCAGGGACGAATGAATTGATATCACACAATAAGAATGGTCTGCTTGTTTCTAAACGCAAGAAAGACAGAATCGAGGTATTTAGGAAGGCCCTCGAGCTTCTTATGAAAGATGAAGGCAAGAGAGCAAAGCTTGGCTTTGGCGCTATAAGTGAAGTAAAGAAATTTCACCCTGATATCATTATTGGTCAATGGGAACATTTGGTTGAGAAATATGTTTGAATGATATATGTACAGAGTACAATCTAATTTATTATCGATATCGAATTTGGAGCCTCAGTTTATATGACTATAACAAAACGCATTAACCTCAGAGACGATGTTCGAAACCTTATGTATTCTGCTTTAGAAAAGCATGTTTCAAAAGGGATATCTGTATACGATATAGGCTGTGGTAGTAAGCCTTTTGCTTCATTCCTAGAAAACAAAGTCGCACACTATATTGGAGTAGACCTTGAAGACGGTTTTTATTCTACCGAGCATATAGATTTAGTTGGTAGCGCTTATGATATTCCCGTCGATTCCGCTAAAGCTGACGCATTGATTTCTTGCCAAGTTATGGAGCATCTTGAGTGCCCCGAAGACGCTATAGCTGAGGCCGCGAGAGCTTTGAAGAAAGGTGGCCTTCTTTTCCTGTCATACCCCTTTCTATACCCCATGCATGCCTTACCGCGAGATTTTGTAAGATACACCGAGTATTACATGAATCAAAAGCTCGAGCAGCAAGGTTTTGAGATCCTAGAACAAGCAGAGATAAGCGGATTCTGGTATGTTATGGGTTTATATATTTCAATTTATTTACAAACTTTTGACAGGGGGATCTTGGCCAAAATACGTTTAATTAAATTGATAAATATATGCATAAAGTGGGTTTTTTATCAGATCCATTCATTAGAGGGCGCTATCCTGAAAATATCGAAAAAAGATCTTAAAGAGGCTCGACAGAGCTGGACTATCAACTATGTTGCGGTAGCAAAGAAGAAATAATCATTTAACAAACCTTCGTATTAACTCCTCTTTTAAAATTAAATGTGGGGCGCATATGCATGCTAGCGCAAGGTATAGGCGGCTCTTCCATTTTTTGTTTCTGAAGTAACTAAATCTAGAGTGAGCAAGAAGGACAGCCCCCCAATACACATTTTTACTTTTAAGAAACATCTTATGCTTCTCCCTCAGCATAAGATTGTATTTTAAAGGTTTTTTTCCTGCTTTGTCAGACGTCGGTGTTTTATGTTGAATAACCAAAGGTTCATTCACAGCAATAAAGTGCCCCCCTGCCCTTGCTATACGCACAGCAAGGTCCCATTCTGCACATCTCCTGAACTCTGGGTCAAACAGAAAACTCTTTAAGGTGTTTTTGTGTGCCAATAAAGTACAGCTACCAAACTCACCCCATATATAACGTTTATCTCTGCTGTGCCATAAAATATAATCAGCAACAACTTCCCCATGTGGTTCTTCGGGCTTATTCCCAATAGCGTTCACATAGGCTTCGGGTTTCTCTTGACCGTCGACAAACACGCGGCGGTCTGTATAACAAAGAAGAGGACAGTTCTGATGTTTCAATTCATACTCATTCAGCCGCCTCATCTGCTTGGTTAAACGAGCAGGATCGCTGTCATCATCATCATCAAAAAACGCTATATATGTGCCTTTTGCATTATCAATTATAGAATTTAAAGCAGAGGGATAACCCTTGTTTTGATCATGTCTTATTATACGCAGGTTATCGAATTTTATTCTGGCTTCTTCAAGTAAAGCTATAGAGCTATCTTCGGAGCAGTCATCCACAACCACAACCTCTATATTGGCCCAATCTTGTTGTTGAGCACTTTCAATAGCTCTAATAATAGTGTCCTGTGCATTGTAACATGTTAGACCTACTGTAATTAGAGGGATGGAGTTCATCATATGTTTTTCTCTCTGCTCTGATAGCGGTGTTTAATAATATAGTTGAGCACGAATACAGTAGAAATTCGATATATAAATGCCGACACGATAGCCCCGACAATACCAAATATGGGGACAAGTATAACCGAGGTCAGAATGCGGATTAAAGCAGTAGACGCTGCGATGTCTCTGTTGCTCTTCTTATCTAGCTTTGAGTTTACAAACCGGTTTCTCAATATGGCATGGTTACCTATGGCTACACTGCAAAGCAGAGCTTGCGTATAAGGTATCGCCTCACTATAACTCTCACCAAAGAGCAGGGTAACAATCCAAGGCACCAGAGTAAATGTAAAGAGCAGGATGGCGATTCCAATAGCAATGGACATTAAATTAAGGATTTTATCCAGGCGCTGTGTATATGTTTCTGTTTTCGCAAATCTTGGGGCCAAAACGGCAGAGAGGTCTTGAGCAACCGTTTTTGTTAGCTCCGACAAACGCTCAGAAACAAAATATAGAGCCAATGCAGAAGGGGAAAAGAATGCATAGATCAAAAGCTTATCTAGGTGATTAGCTATAATATTCAAACTCGAATACAGCGTTGTTTTGATACCGTAAGACAAGCTGCCTTTTTCAATCAGGGCGTTCTTCTCTGTCGATTTGATGGCTTTATATGTGAAAAATAAGTTCTGGACACTGGGAACAAGAAGAACGGCGGTAATTGGCCATATAATAGAATTTGAAAAAAGAAATGCCGCGATCACTACAAATATGGTCGTCACTATAGTGGCTGTACTATCAATAATAAACAACGCGGAAAATCTCTCTTCCCCTGCATGAACAGCGCGCCAGTATTTTAGCCCATGGACAGCAGGAAACAATACAGCCGCAACATAGAAAACCATGTGGGTCTCTGTTGTCTTCGTAAAAAATGACCACAAGCCCAATATGCACAAGATCACACTGCCAATTAAGCTCGACAAAACGGCTGGTTTCAAAGTGGCAATGAAGGTCCCTTTGAAACCACGAGCTACAGATTGCGTTATGGCATTCTGTAATCCAGGAAGAGCAAAAAGAGCAAGCAAGCCAATAAGGCTTAGAATGAACTGGTATTCGCCGAATTGTGGCTTATCAAATAAGCGCACTAAAATATATACCGTAACTAAACCACAGATTTTTTGTATAGCGTTTCTAGAAAAAACGAAAAAGGTATTTTTTAATAAAGACTTATAATTTTTTATATTTTTAAATAAACTCATACCGTACGATCCAAAGCGCCTGTGCTAGTGAGATGTTGTAAATTTGAATGTAACGCTGCTAATCCCATTGCTGGGAAAAAATACAACCACACTTTTCTTTTAAGAAGCTCTCGATCTAATTACTTTTGCTGGAACACCCACAGCTACAGAATATGCCGGGATACTTTTATTCACGACACTGCCTGCCCCTATAATACTCCCCTTACCAACGGTAACACCATCGAGTATTCTTACTCCTGTACCAATCCACACATCATCTTCTATTAAGATCCCTTTACAAATATTTCCCTGATCAATAATACTTGCTGTAGAGTCACTAAAAACATGGCTGAAAGCAACTATAGAAGTATTGGCAGCAATCCTTACTTTGTTTCCTATTGTTATCCCCCCATATCCCAAGAGAATACAATTCGGGTTAATGGAACAATTCTCTCCGACCTTTATAAATCCTGTTCTAGGATAAAGAAGCGCTTGGTCTTTAACAGTAGTCGCTTTTCCCACCTCTATTACATACTCCAATGAGCTAGAGTGACTTAATTTCAGCTCTGCTTTTGGTTCTATAATACACCCCGGGTGTAGCTTTATTTGACCTACTAAACGATATTTAAGCCGTGCAAGCTGCCGTCTTAAAGTAAGATGTTCTTTTAATATACGTCTAAAAATGCGATTGTGTAGCTTGATCATGAGCTCACTTTATAACAACAGCTTGTATATTAGAGGGCATCATTGAATCTATTTTATTTTCCTCGGATGGATTTCCTACACATCTATATTGCGCCGTTATCCCTCTATCGAAAACAGGAATGATCAAAGACAGGAGCTCGATTATTGGGCGAAATGGAGGGAAAATATCACACTGTATGAGGGCTCTCTGCATCAAGATGCCTACTGTCTCAAAAGGCTGACTCGCGCCTTGCATTGATTCTATTTCTGTCCATTTATCGAATAATATCTCAAAACCATATGGCGTAAAATGAAAGAAGTTATCTGGCCCTTCATGAAATGAGAATACAGCGCTGGCGGAAATAATAAGCCGACCTCCAGGCTTCAAAATTCTATAAAAGTCATCAATCAAACGTTGAGGCTCTGGAATGTGCTCAAGAAGCCCTGTACAAACGATAACCTCAAAAGATTCACTCTCAATGTTGCTTACTTCTGTGTAGTAGAGGTCGACATACATATCTGCGGGTTTAGCTGTACGTTTGGTTACTGCATACGCATTAGGGAAGTAAGGCTCAAAATCAACATCTTCAGAGTGAACAACGAGAGTTCTTTTGTCTGTAGCATTTTCTTTGCACAGGCGGTCAAGATTCTTGGTCGATAGCTTTCTTTTAACAAAGCGGTAGCGTGATGCTTTCTCCCAAAATGTAGGTTTATTATGTTCAGACAATTGCTAGGCACCTTGTTTTTTTATTGATTAATAAGTAGGTACTTTTAACCTGAATTGGTTATCTTATGCAAGTGATTTCCTAATCGCAAAGCAAGAGCGGTGATCGTATAAAAGGGGTTTGCGTACCCATAGGTTGGAAATAAAGAAGGCCCTGATATAAAAAGGTTCGAATAGCCGTGAACCTTGCCGTTCCCATCAGTCACAGACGTTTTTTCATCCTCGCCCATGCGAGTGGTGCCCATAAAGTGTGAGTGTATGCCTATTAAAGGCCATTTTTCTTGTTCTTTTAGTCCGCTATATTCAATATGACCGACTTTCCTGTGCTCTAAATCACGGCTTAAGAGCTCAAAAAACTGTATGACAGATAGCTTATCTTTTGTTGAAAAATCCCACTTAATATCAACGTTGTGAACCCCGCAGCTATCCAACTCGCTTGATAAGCTTACACAATTCTCTTTATTGGGGTACTGATCAAGAAAACTACGTAATATGAACTTCTTTGCTCGTGGCTGCAAACCGGCTGCACGTCCAATTGCGGCGTAAGCTAGCTTACCTGCGCCTGGTAGTAAGCCCTGAATGAGTTTGTTTTTGTTAATTACTCCACTATCCAAGAGCTTAGAATTCTTGAGCTTCTCAAAAGCCTTATTCGCTTGGTGTTCAAATAAGGGGGATAGTTGCACGTAGTGATTAAGCAACTTATGCTCTATTTGAACTTTTTCAGATAACCCGATCCCGTACCTGAAAGCCCCATTGTTAAGAGGCTGATCAGCAAAAAGTGGCCCAGATATAGGCATTGACTTGTTCAGTATTAGTGCCGCCAAGTTAGCTTTAGGGTGTGTGGACAGGTAACGTCCAACATTTCCGTGCAGGTTTCCAACCCCTTTTTTTTGCACAAATTTCGAATTCAAAAGTATTCTAGGGGTGTGAATGCCACCGGCTGCAATTATAACGTATTTAGCGTAGACTTTAAAAACCTTACCATTGGGGTTTCTAACTGTAATATACTCAATAGTATTGCATGTTTCGTTCTCTCTGATGTGAAGGACGTTGGCGTTAAGAAGGGTTTTTATATTATAGCTACTTTTTTGAATATTTGTAAGGTAATCCCTTACTTTGAACGTTTTTTTTGACCACAAAAAACTCTTCAATTCTGTAATATCGCTCGCGTTGATAGCGAAGGCTATGGGGGACGTCTCTTTAATGTTCTTTAGCTCTTCAAACTGGGAGAAGTCCGAGACTCCAAGAACCTCAGAAGCCTCGGAGTAGAAGGACTTCATTTCAGGGTAAGGAATTGGCCAACTTTCTGGATGAACCCACTCCCTCGCTGCAAAGTCCGTGTTCTCAAGCGGACAGATCCGCCCCGCCCATAAGTTTGAAGCTCCACCGTGTTGGTGCGACCACCCATAACGAATATCCATTTCTCCAGAGCCGATCATGGCTCCATTGATATGATCGGCATTATTATTTAATGAATCATCTCCAGACTCCAATATGAGCGATGGAATATTGAGCTCAGAGAGCCGACCCGCCAAAACCCCTCCTGCCGGCCCAGAACCAATAATACAAATCTCGGTGTGCAGATCCTTATCGCAAGGATTATTTTTTAAGTCCGTTATTGGGGGAGGCATACCTTCTTCTTCCTTAATTGCTGTACGGCGTCTTTTAGCCTTATTTAGCCGCAATTTAACCCTAGCTTGATCTCCCAAAAAAAACTCTACCAGGTAGATTTTTTCTTTTTCTAGCGCCAGCTTGCCGTTGTCGCTTGAATCCCTAAACAATGCGCTCTCAACTTTAGTGAGACTGTATTGCAAATCAGTCGCAATCTTTATCGTTGCCCATTATATATCATGAGCCGATTATACCAGACATTCGGCTCTCTATCTTAAAAAAAAAGGGGGGGGGGGCTGAGAAAAGCCTGCTGCCCCTACCCTACCCGAACAACTTCTGCCAAAATGATTTATTCTTTTCAGCTTCAAGCGCATCCTTCAGGGCTTTATTCTGACGTAGTATCTTTTGACGCTCATCCCTGCCCTCTTTCTCTTGATTGGAAATTTTTGACTCAAGGGCATGTAATGCGGCTTTCCACTCATCGCCTGTATCTTTCGTAGAGTGATTTTCTAACAGCAGTGTCATACGCTTGGTTTGGTCTTTCTGGTCGGTCAGATCCTCGCGCAGTAACCCCTTCTCTTCTTCCAAACGTTTGATGGACGCCTCTTTTTCTTCAATTAATTTATCTTTTTCGGCTAACAGTATGTTTAACACCGCACTTTCCGCCCCCTTACTGGGTTTACTTATGGGGTTAGCCTCAGTAAGGCTTAACCGTTCGCTTACTGTGTTAGTCTTAGGCTTCGGAGGGTAAACCCTAAACAACTCAGAAGGATCTATCTCATAATACCCGTTCTCTGATTTGTGCGCTGAGAGCCTGCCGTTCTTGATTGCAGCTGATATTGACGGCTTGGATATCCCCACCTCTTTGGCGGCCTGCCCTAGTGTAAGTTTCATGGTGTTAACCTCTGTAAGATTGACGCGTTAGCGTTTAGTGTTAGCCGAAAGTTTCTTTTTGACTTAAGTGTAAGCTTACGGTATTAATTAGGTAGAAGCAAACAGTTATACACAGATTCGCTAACACATATACTAACAGCGGGTTTGACAGATAACCAGAATCGCTTCCTAATTATCCCCACGCACCCTTTATCTATAAGGGAGCTTCCAATCACGACTAACCATGGAGGAGCTACACGCTCTAAAACTTAGCCAATAAAAAACCACGGCGGGAACCGTGGCTTTTTGAAATCGCGATATAAAACCGCTGTAACTAGCCTTCATTATATCGCTGCAACGAATCAGGTGCAAGTCTTAAGTGACTCG
>TARA_R110002124_G_scaffold1721_6_pt1 | contig 12822 bp, 8 predicted proteins | sample TARA_R110002124 | Tara Oceans TARA_R110002124 (sample SAMEA4397445) | marine metagenome | biome: Polar Biome; feature: [SRF] surface water layer (ENVO:00010504); material: water (ENVO:00002006), including particulate matter (ENVO:01000060) such as... | depth 5 m | reverse complement strand
AAATCGGGCAATGAAAAGTTGATCTATATGGACGAGGTCGGCACGCCTGACTCCTCGCGGATCTGGGACGGCGCGGCGCTGCGCGAGGGAAGAGTCGTGGAAAACTCCAAAGAGGATTTCCGCCAGTTGCTGCTGCAGCATTTCCCGGATCCGGATATCCTGCTGAACAAAAGTCGTATGCCCGAACGCCAGGCGCTCGCGCGAGATAATGCACTGCCCACTGAGGTCTTGATGGCGATATCAAAAACCTATGTGGGCCTTGCAGAGAAAGTCATCGGCGGCACATTGGAACTGGCAGACAATCCCCGGGCTGAGATTATCGAAGTGCTGCGCAACGAGTTCTCGCTTGTTGACTGAGCCCGCTTTTGCTCTCTGATCCCTGGTTCTACCTGGTCAGCATCCCTGCAGTCCTGTTGTACGGTATTGCCAAGGGTGGCTTCGGTGGCGCACTGGCCGTGATATCCGTTCCGATGATGGCTTTGGTGATGCCGCCGACACAGGCCGCTGCGATTCTCCTGCCCATTCTGGTGGTGATGGATATATTCGTGGTCAAGACGTACTGGGGAGTCTTTGATCGGCGGGCCCTCATTCTCCTTTTACCTGGGGCCCTGGTTGGGGTGGCGGTAGGGTATTTGTCTGCCGGGGCGATGAATGAACACTACATGCGTCTCCTGATCGGTGTGCTGTCGCTGGTATTCGGTCTGCAAACCCTGTTTGGACTAAAGGCCCTTGCCAGTAGAGAGCATAGAGTTGTCAGTGGCAGCCTGTTCGGCGCACTGGCGGGCTTTACCAGTTTCAGTATTCACGCCGGCGGCCCGCCGCTGACCATGTATCTGATGCCCAAACAATTGCCGCCCTTGCTGTTCGCGGGAACGGCGGGTATCTTTTTTGCTGTCGTCAATATCGTCAAGTTACCGCCGTATTTCGCCCTTGGGCAGTTCAGCAGCAGCAACCTGATGTATTCGCTGATCCTGGTTCCACTGGCACCGCTGGGCGTGAAGTTGGGACACTACCTGGTGAAGCGATCAACGACGACTTTTTACTACCGGGTGGTGAGCTATTGCCTGGTGTTGATCGGCGCCAAGTTATTATGGGATGGTGCCAGTGCGTTGTAGTGTTGCCAACAACCCTTTTATGCGCGATTCGGGAGGCAGGTATGGCTAGTATTGTGTTTGAAAAGCGCGGCCAGCAGGCGTGGATTACATTGAATAGGCCGCACGCAAAGAACATGATAAACGGTGAGATGTTCGTGGAGCTGGCGGATGCCTGGGCAGAAGTGCGAGCAGACGACGCGATTCGCGTAGCGGTGCTCACTGCCGCCGGGGAGGAGGATTTTTGCTGTGGTGGCGATTTGTCAGACGTCATCCCGCTGTGGACGGGGGCCCGGCAAGCTCAGACACCAGCTGAGCAGCGACTGCTCGCCGATCCGATGATAGTAGACCAGATTATGCTCAAGGGTGAGCCGCTGTACAAACCGGTCATCGCGGCAATCAATGGGCGCGCACTGGGCGGTGGCACGGAACTGCTGCAGGCGACCGATATCCGGCTCGCTGCCGGTCATGCGGTATTTGCGCTGCCCGAGCCCAAAGTGGGAGTGGTGCCAGGAGCGGGTTCTATGGTGCGTTTGGCGCGCCAGCTACCCTGGGCTCACGCGATGAAGATTTTGCTCGGGGGTGAGCCCATCAATGCTCATGAGGCACTGGGCATGGGGCTGGTTTCTGAGGTAGTGCCACTGTCGGAACTGAACGCACGTGCTGAACATTACGCTCAGAATATCTGCAGGCAGGCGCCGCTGGCTTTGCAGGCCATCAAGCGAACCGCATTGGAAACCCACACACTGCCGTGGGAGGATGCTTTCAAATTTGAGATGGAACAGGCCGCTGCGGTTATGATGACCAGTGATGCCCGTGAGGGCCCCCGGGCATTCAAGGAAAAACGGCAGCCGGAATTTCGCGGCGAGTAATAGTGTGGCGCCCAGTGCACAGAGGGAATGAATTCGTATGCAAATTGTAAGACTGACTGAGACTATCGCGGTATCCGCGCAGATCACACCCGATGATGTCACGGTAATAGCCGCTGAGGGTTACCGGGTGCTGATCAATAATCGCCCCGATGGTGAAGAACACGATCAGCCCAGTAGCGCTGCCATTGAGGAGGCCGCGCGGGCGGCTGGTCTGGAGTACCATCACATGCCGGTCACCGCACAGAGTTTCCCTGGCACCGCTTTTGATGCGATGAGTGATCTGCTGGATGATCCGGATCGCCCCGTGCTCGCGTTTTGCCGCACAGGAACCCGCTGCGCCAACTTGTGGGTTGCCGGCTGTGATGAGGCTGTGCGGGAGCAGGCGTTTGCCGAGGCGGCGCAGCGCGGTTTTGATCTGGTGATGGCATCCAGGTTTCTTGAACGATAAGAGCCGGCAGTGTGTTGGAGAGAGCGATGTCTGATGACACAGAAGTTCGATTGGCCAGTACCGTGGTGCTGTTGCGCGATACGCCAGATGGCCTGCAGACGCTGATGTTGAAGCGCAACAAGGCACTGGTGTTTGCCGGTGGCGCCTGGGTTTTTCCCGGCGGTGCGCTGGATCCGGAAGATCTGGACGCGGGCAATGGCGACGTGGTTGCGGCATCGCGTATCGCCGCCGCGAGGGAGGCGCAGGAGGAGTGCGGGCTGTCGCCACAGTTGGAGGATATGGTGTTGTTGAGTCACTGGACAACGCCTGTCGGTGAGCCCAGGCGTTTCTCAACCTGGATTTACGCCGCGCCGCTGGCGGCAGATATCGAGGTTGTTATCGATGGTAGCGAGATACACGATCACAGGTGGTTCGGTGTGCGTGAGGCCACAGTGGAGCATGAGGGGGGACGCCTCTCCATGCTGCCGCCGACCTATATTACCTTGCAGCGCCTGACGCAGTACGACAATCTGGCCGCGATGATTGCCGTAGAACGGCATTCGCCAGCACCCGAAGTGTTCCCGGTTTTCGCCAGTGATGGCGATCAGGTGCTGGTGATGTTTCGCGGCGATGCCGGGTACGACAGCGCTGATGGTGAACAACCCGGGGCCCGGCATCGTGCAGTACTGGAGGGTCAATGCTGGCGCTACCAGTACAGGGATGTTGATCCGAGATACCCGCCACTGATGGAGCAGCAATCATGAGCCGTTCAGCACAGTCTGCCGGCCAGCCGCTGTGGGATATCCCGACACGCGTATTTCACTGGCTGATAGTGTGTTGCCTGCCGCTGGCCTGGTGGAGTGCAGAATACGGTCGCTACGACGTACACGAGTGGACCGGCTATAGCATTCTCGTGTTGGTAACCACTCGCGTTATCTGGGGACTTGTCGGCAGTCGTCATTCACGCTTTTCTGATTTCCTGGTTGGCCCCTCCGCTGTGCTTGCGTATGCAAGGGGGCAGCGCACCGGCTTTGTCGGGCACAACCCCCTCGGGGGGTGGTCAGTGGTGCTGCTGTTGTCCCTGTTATTGCTGCAGGCTGTGAGTGGGTTGTTTAACAGCGATGATGTCCTGTTTTCCGGCCCCCTGTACTACTGGGCCGACAGCGATTTTCGCGACACCATGGGGGTGGTTCACGATGTGGCGTTCAACGGCTTGTTGGCGCTGGTGTGTGTGCACATCCTGGCAGTGGGGTACCACCAGTTCTGGAAAAAAGAGAAACTCGTGCAGGCTATGGTTCGCGGTGCGGCCGATGGGCGCCAGGGTGTTGCGCGCCCGTTGTCGTGGTGGTGGGCCGTACTCATTCTCTCAGTGGTCTCGCTCGCGCTCTGGTGGGGCCTGCAGCAGGCGCCGAAGCCGGTGCTGGTGTTCTGACAGCTCCTATGCGCGCAGTTCACACCTGTGTACCTGCTCTGGCGCTGCGCACACTGGCGCTGCTGTTGGCAGCGTTCGTCAGCGTTGTCGGCGGTAACGTTTCCTCGGCCGCACCCTATCCCGCGCAGGGCCTGGTCATAGACTGGACACAGGCTGACGGTACCACGATAACACTGCGGGTGTATGGCGACGAACGGTATGCCCGTACTGAGACAGAAGCCGGTTACACAGTGATGTTTGTGGCGGACGATCAGACTTACTATTATGCTGTACCGGGTCCCGACGGCGAGACACTTGTTGCCTCGTCGATCGCGGCGCACCGCGCGCCACCGATGAATCTTGCCAGGCACCTGAAGGATTCGAGTCAGGCAATTGCTGCAGGGCTGCGAGAGAGTGCCGAGTCAAAACGGGAGAAATAATGATAACGGGCTCCTTGCGCGCTGATTTAGTGCCCCGTCGTTTACCGAGCGCAGCTGGAATCTGGTGTTGGGTTTGCTGCGTTGTACTTTGCATGATCACACTGGATTCGGCAGATGCGGCGCCGTATCCGCCCCAGGGCCTGTCGACACAGTGGGTGCAGCCGGATGGCACAGTGCTGTCGCTGAGCCTGTACGGGGACGAGTTTTACGCCAGAACAACCACAGCCGACGGCTACACCGTTGTTTACAACGAAGCGGACAAGGCCTACTACTATGCAGAGCCCGAGTCGCGCGGTCGTGCGCTGGTGTCTTCCGGGGTGATCGCATCCCGACCGCCGCCTGCGGGCCTCGCTAAACATCTGCTTGAGCCGAGGGATATTGTCGCCGCTATTCGCGAGCAGAATATCCGCAAGTACGCACCGGAACGGGCTGCGAGATGGGAGCGGAAAAAAGAGGCAGTGAAGCGCCAGCGCGCACGCGCCTTGTCACCTGTATCCGGTTCCAATCGTGATGCCAGCGCCGCAATGTCGGGCTTTGCACCCGTGGCCTCGGCTGTTGCGGTTGGTGGCGCCAGGGTTGGCCTGATGATTCTGGTACAGTTTCCTGACGACCCGGCCACTGCTGCCAACGACCCCACGAATTTCCCCACGACACAGACAAAAATGGAACGGTATAGCAATGAGATCGGCTATGGCGACGACGGGAATAGTGGCTCCATTCGCGATTACTTTGCCGATCAGTCTTCAGGCCAGCTGGATTTCACCCAGATCGTCACTGCGGTAGTGACATTGCCGCACCCAAGGAACTATTACAATTACTCCAATTACCCGGCAAACACGGTTTTTTTTAATACCGGCACCACCGGCAGGATGCTGGTTACAGATGCCGTCGCCGCTCTGCAATCGAGCGCGTTTGATTTCTCCGCCCTGACGCTGGATGCATTCAATCGTGTGGTTGCTACCAGTTTGATGTTCGCGGGAAACCTCTCTGGCGTGTGGGCCAAAGGTCTGTGGCCGCATTCCTGGTCATTGAGTTCCAATCTGGATGTCGGGTCACCGGGTAACCCTCGCTACATTTATGACTACCAGGTGACCAATGTACCCAACGCGGCACCGGTGATCGGCACCATGTGCCATGAACTTGGCCATCTGGTGTTGGACTACCCGGATTTCTACGATACGGATCCCTCCGACGGTGCCTCCGAGGGTGTCGGGGAACACAGTTTGATGGGGTCCGGCAACTACCTGAACGGCGGCAGGACACCCGCTCCTATCGACCTTTACCTGAAAGATTTTTCCGGCTGGGCCTCGATAACTGATCTGGCATTGGACGTAGCTACACAGCGTTCATTGACAGCGGGAGGGTACGGGTACCGTGTTCGTAAACCCGGCAGTAGCACCGAGTATTTCCTGATCGAGAATCGCAGCGATGACGACCGCTGGGCGAATGCCTCGCCAGATAAGGGCATTGTTGTCTGGCATGTGGATGAGGCCGTCACCACCGATAATATGCGCCAGCAGATGACGGCGTCCAAGCATTATGAACTGTCGCTGGAACAGGCCGATGGCTTTTTTGATCTGGAGGCTAATCGGGACAGGGGTGACAGCGAGGACCTGTTTGATGCGTTCATGGCGTTCAGTGACAGCACTTTACCGAACGCAAACTGGTGGAGTGGTGCAGCATCCGGCCTGCGCTTGCAGGTGCTCAACCCCGCGGGAACGCCCACTATGTACATGCAGTTTTTCAGCGATGTGGTGCAGCGGCCGATTGCCGAGGCGCTCGATGCCACGGAACTGGCCTGGAGCGAGGGAGGGCTGACATTTGCGCAGGGCAGTTGGTTCGGTGAGCTGTCTGGCACGGCAAGTGACGGTGTGGATCATGCCACCCATTACCCCATCCTGGATTCAGCGGAGGCCTCTGTCTCCACTGAAATTAGCGGCCCGGGAAGTCTTTCCTTCTGGTGGAAGGTGTCTTCAGAGTTAAATGGGGATTACCTGGGTTTCTACTGGAATGATGTGCAGCACCCCGCTGTGACGCCAATGTCAGGCGACAGCGGCTGGCAGCAGCGCACGGTTGCGATTCCGCAGGGCAACCATACGGTGCGCTGGACCTACGCCAAAAATGGGTCGGTTGCAGCCGGGCTCGATGCCGCCTGGCTGGATCAGGTGGTGTTTACACCCGGGCCACCGGACGCCGACGGCGACGGGCTGTCAGATGATGAAGAGGCTGTGCTGGGCACCAATCCAGCCAGCGTTGACAGTGACGGCGATGGGCTGGTGGACGGGGCAGGGTGGCTGGTTTTGCTGTCGTCCTATCCCGGCGGTATTGACGGCAACAACGATGGCTTTGTCGATGGCGAAGCGGATTTCGCTACCGACCCAAATACGTCGAATATCGGCGACGTGGCGCCGCTGGGAAGTCCCGATAATATCGTCAATCTCGGAGACCTGTTCGTGCTCACACGTATGGTCATTGGCCTGGTTGAGCCCAATGCGCTGGAAACAGCACTGGGTGATATGGACGGCGACAGTGATCTGGATCTTGCCGACTTGTTGCTACTGCAAACTCTTTTACGCGCTGGTCCCGCGCCCTGAGCGCCGTTCGCCGTGCCGGTGTGTGCCGCCTGGCGAGGGTGAAACAGGTTCTTGCCGTGTCAGGTTTCTTTACGTTTCCCGCTCCTGCGCCTGAAAGGCTTTCTCACGACAGGACCGTATGCTGCTGTTTTGATAAGAAGTTACTAATATAGGTATGGTTCTTGCGCCGTTACACGAGATCCTGTAGCTCCGGACGTAATGAATGCTGTTGCGTTCATCTTTGAACCGCGGATAAAAAGGTGCCAGTGACATTGCGGTACAACAATTAAGGCGTAAACTTGAGCGAAACTGAATGGGAAAGCGGTTTGCCCAAACGCATGGTCTCCGGCCGACTCATAACAACAGGGATACAGGTATGTTTAATCGTATAAATTACACGAAAGTCGCCGCTGTGTGCGTGGCGCTGCTATGGCTCGGTGGCTGCGTACAAACCAAGCCGACTCCCGGTTATGCGCGCGCGGGGGATCATATTACCGTTGGGCTGGGTGGTATCATCCGCAATGCGGGTGGCGAAGCGGTGCTCAAGAAGAGCGACCTCGTAATCACGCTGACGGACGCGAACAGTCAACAGTTCAACCTCGAACCGCGTTTTATCTTCAAGTCCTACATCGACTACAGCGCGCAAATGAATACCTTCACCTTTGATGGCACCAATCAGGCCGTGGGCCTAACAGGAATGGTGCCCTACGATGGTGGCTGGATGGTGGTGATACCGCTGACTTATCCCCAGCAGTATTCATCCCCGCTTCCGCTGGCTGTAGGCCCGGCAACAATATCCGTTAGCTCACCGAGCAATAAGTTGGTGAACACCGCCGACAGTGTCGAGGGGGACCTCAGCTCAGTGCCGTTGGAGATCATCGCGGGCACCTCGGCGCAGGACGTGGACTTTGTGCGACAGTTTGGCGCCTATAATACTACGCCCAACAGTTTTGTTGTCAGTCCGGATACCCTGGCAGGTATTACGGAAGTGGGCGGCGCGTTCTTCGCCATTAACTACAATGACGACACGTTTTTCACCAACGGCCTGGAACCGGTGGTGGTGCCTTCCAATCACAACCCGTATGTGCAGTTGAATTACAACGTGGTTTCCAATGGCGATGGCACGGGTACGATATTTGTTACCCTGCTCAATCCAGCGGGCTTCAAGACGTTGGTTACGGCAAGTCCGAATTCTTCGTTCCTGGCGGATCTCTCGGTCAGGCTGAATTATTTTTCTGGGGGCACTCCCGCGGCGGCCAAGGCCAATTTCAGTGTCGATACTTTTAACAGCTATTATATTGGTATGAATGGTGCAGTGATTCCGGGTGTAGAGCCGGTGTTGACGCACGCAATAGATCTGTAGTTTTACCGCCTGTAGGGGCACCCCGTTCAGCGCTGAGACAAGGCTGCTTACAACAATAACAATAAGGCCATTTTTATGTTGCGCATGAATGTAAGCAGCAAACTGATAGCGGCTGCCCGCTCGCTCATTTCGGCCTTGCTGGTCGCCGTGATTGCAATCACCTCGGCGTCGGCTGACCAGCCGGCGGAGTTTACTGTTTTTGGTACGGGTGAGCGAACTCAGCTTAGCAATGATGCATCCATAGATCTCATCAAACTGGAGCGTGAGAGCTTTTTTGCCGAACCGTTCAATCACGCACAGAGAAAGACGTATGCGGTGAGCCTCATCCAGTCTGGCGTACTGATTATCGAGCAGAACGGTGTCAACAACGTCTATGAGACCTATCAGAACAGGAAAGATATCAAATCAATGGAAATCATGGCGGAGACCGTGATTATACGCAGCCCGTGGCGCTTGAAGGGAACTGACATCAAAATTTATGCCCGCGAGCTGCGCTTTGAGGGCAACGGCCAGATCAAGACGACCGGGGAAGAGTCACCAGTGCGGGGCTATGATGCGTATGAATCTGAACCAGGGCAAATTGAGGCTGGTGAAGATGGCGTGGATGGCATAAGCGCCGGTTCTGTGGACGTCTATGCTGGCTCGATCGTCAAACTGTCATCCAACAGTCCGATCTTCGACCTGAGCGGCTCCAAAGGACAGGACGCCGGCCGAGGGAAGCATGGTGAAGATGGAACGATGCTGGAATGCCGTACGGGTCTTTTAGAGTTCCAATCCTTGTTCACACTATTTTATAATACGCCTGAGGGCTTCTGTGTTACCAGCGCAAGGTATACGAACGGAGATTATATTTTCGGGACTGCGGACGTCCCAACCGACGGCAAAGACGCGTGGCCGGCTGGCATCCCCGGCAAAGGTGGCAACGGCGGTAACCTCACGGTATTTCGTGGAGGAGGCAATGTGTTCCTCCCCTACCTTCGCGAGGCTGGCGCGACTGGCAACAACGGCATCGCTGTGCCAACTGGCACCCATACCCGCACAGACATTATTGAAGGTGGTAATGCCGGTACCCCAATAGCCTCGCTCCAGCTGTTGGTCGGCATTGACAGCGTTTTACCATTTCCCCCGCATTACTCTGTAACCGGCCTAGACTTTGAATTCCCATCTGTGAGTGCGGGAACACGGGGCCAGGTTCAATTTGCCACAGAGGCAACATACTATGCGTGGCTGAACCCTCAGCTGTCGCGCCAGATTCTCGCCAGCGTCAAGGACAATTACCTGCAGAACAGAATCAGTACTGCGGAATCTGTCCTGAGTGACTACACCCAGATTATCGACGACTATCGCGCTGACACCAGCGCCTGGAGCGCTGCACCTGAGATCACGCGTTACGAACTCAGCCAGATGTATGACGAAATGCAACTGCTGCGCCAGCAGATCGCCAACGGCCAGGATTACTTCGGCAACCCCAATGGCTGGGTGCCGATGCTCAGTTTCGAGGTCGCGCTTACCGCTTTCAACCAGGAAATTGATCGCAGCCTGGATATGATTTACCTGGCCAGGTGGATCACCGCAAAACAGGAAGATGCCACAGCGACCATTGCGGCACTGGCAAAGGCACGAGACGAACTCTCGACCGATATTGACACTGCCAAGGTGGACTATGATACCGCACTTGCAGAGATGGATGCCCTGACGGTTGATTCGGACTTGATCAATCAGCGAGTGACAAACCTGCAACTCAGCCTGCAAGCCAAGGACAACGAACTGCGCGCACAGGCAGTGATCAACGCAACTCCAACGCCCTCGGGTTGGGAGGTGGCTCTGCGGGTGGGCCTGAAGGTCGCCGGTACGATTTGTGAGATGGTACCGGTCTATCAGCCAGCACTGGGCACCGCCGGGGGCGCATTGAATCTGGCTTCCAACTATGACCCCGAGCAGCCCTGGAGTACCGTGACCGGCGTATTTGAGTTGACCCAGGCCTATGCCGCCTCCGGGATCCAGCAGGCTGCAGACGACCAGACAGCGCAGAAAAACGGGGTGGACACTGCTGCTTTGGACAGTGCAACGGCACGACTTCAGAACCTACAGAGTCTCAGCCAAAGCGCGCTTGCGCTTTCCAACGGCATCCAGGGGCTCAATAGTACACTGGAGAGTTCCAAGGCACCGGCTTCAGAAATCGAGAAGGAACTCAATAAGCTGCGCCAAACCAACCCCGAATATAAAGAGCTTGTCGATGAGATTACCCAGTTGCTTGACGACAAACGGCAATTCGCGGATAAGCTCAGCGCCTCTATTCGCAAGGTTACCGGCCTGTCGGATTTGATTACGCGTAACATCCTGGCGATCGATGCGTTCTATGTTACCCTCGGGCCACAGCGAAACATCATCGATTCGCGTGTCAACGCTTACCTGAAAGATTTGGAGCGTCGGGCCTTCGATCGGCTGCTGAAGTACCACTACTATATGGCCAAGGCCTATGAATATCGTATTGTGGAACCTTACAGCGGCACGCTCGATCTGGAACCCCTGTTTAACCAGATCAACGCTGTTGTCGCTACTGGCACTCCGCCTGGTTCATTGACCACAGTGCAGAAAGACCTTATCAAGAGTGTGTACAAGAACCTGGTCGCGACAACAGCTGAAAGTATCTATGATGAATATATCCTCTCACCGTCAACGACCTCACCCCAAACTCAGAGCTATGTGTTAAATCAGGATCAGCTGGATGCGCTTAATCACGGCGATATGCTTGATCTGAATTTATTCGAGCTTGGCTTCTTCGCGACTAACGAGGAGAACATTCGCATACTCAACATAGAGCTGGTAGATCCATACGGCGTATCCGCCAGCTTTGCAGAGGGAAAAAGTCCCGGGTTTACCTCTTATGTACAGTTGGTTTTTGAGCACTCGGGGCTTTCCAACCTGGAGAAGGGCGGTGAGGCATACCAGTTCCGGCACTATAGTCAGGAGACGCGCGAGAAGATCAGTTGGAAAAGCAGGTATGACATGTTGCCTCCCCCCGGCGCTATTACGAGTCAGACAAGGCCACAAGGATTGGCTTCCGATGCGTCGCTCCTGTTGACATTGGTTCCCACTTTGGGATCAGACCAGCTGCTTTATTCACGCCCTTCTGCGTGGGCTGATCTGCGCGTATGGCGTGAGGGTAAGAATGGGCTGGCGGATTTTGGGCCCGATACGGACCCTATCTACAATCGCAATCCCGATATACTGCTTGATGGTGTTACCCTTCGAGTGTCTTATGACTACTCGATACGCCCGGCAAATGTCAGGAATATTGGTGTTGTCGCTCGCACCGAAGCGGGCGATGCGCTCTCAGCAGAGTTTACGCTCAGTGAAGCCGACAGGAACGGACGCCAGGACGGGAGCGGCGATATTCTGCGAATCTTTAATAATAACCCAGCGCTTGTTCAGGTTAATGCACAGTCTGCAGTGGGCGCCTATGGCTTTTCCAAATGGATGCAGAATGGGCAGGATTTCGGCTTCCCTGGTATTCCCGTGGCGAGTCTTTCGAAAGCGTTTGACACTCGCCTCGTGGCGATCTACGAATTGCTGCCGCCGCAGATCATAAGCGCCACAGATGACATTGCAATTGAGGCTTTGCCTTTTGACTTTGAATACCAGATTGCGGGCAGTAATGGCACCACCAGTTTCAATGCGACAGGTCTGCCCCCCGGTTTGAGCGTCGATACTGTCACCGGTTTGATTTCCGGCACAGTGACCACGCCTGGCGTTTATACGCTGCAACTGGGCGCGACAAACGACGGCGGCACAGGCAGTGCGACGCTGAATATCTACGCAGGTAACACGGTGTCATCAACCGCTGACTTCGGCCCCGGTTCGCTGCGTGACATGATCGCCGCGTTTCCCGCTGGCTCTACCCTCGTTCCGTCTGCCGCTCTGAGTGGTCAGACGATCACTCTTACAAGCGGGCCCTTGACGATAGACAAGGACTTTACAATAGATGCGTCCAGTTTGCCCGACGGACTGACTCTCAGCGGTAACAATACCGGTGCGATCGTGAATGTTTCCTCTGATGTGGCCGTTGTTGAGCTACGTGCCCTCACGCTCACAGATGGTGCCGGATATATTGGTGGCGCAATTAGCAATAGGGGCAACCTGAGCATCGTTGATTCGACCTTGCACGGTAATGTGGGTACATTTGGTGGTGGTGCCGTATTCAACGTCGGCACATTGGAAGTGGTGAATTCAACCCTGTTTGATAATGAGTCTTTTGACGAGTGGGGCGTTGGTGGAGCTATCTATAACAATGCGGGCACCCTGATGCTGGTTAACGCCACCCTGACGGGGAATCGCGCCAATTACGGTGGTGCAATCTACAATGAACTTGGTGCCCCCTGGTTTATCAGCCTGGAGAATGCCATCGTAGCCGGCAATACCGCTGCAGTAGAGAACGCGGATATCGCGGCAAATGCCTCGTCTGATATCCGGGCGTCGGGCAATAACCTGATTGGCGATAATAGCTCGGTCGAAACATGGTTTCCCGCCAGCCAGTTCGTCGGTACTGCAATCAGCCCTGTAGACCCGATGCTACAGGTGCTGGGCGATTATGGCGGCCCGACTCAAACCATGCCGCCTTTGCCGGCCAGTGTTGCAGTAGAAG
>TARA_R110002124_G_scaffold200200_1_pt1 | contig 12834 bp, 13 predicted proteins | sample TARA_R110002124 | Tara Oceans TARA_R110002124 (sample SAMEA4397445) | marine metagenome | biome: Polar Biome; feature: [SRF] surface water layer (ENVO:00010504); material: water (ENVO:00002006), including particulate matter (ENVO:01000060) such as... | depth 5 m | reverse complement strand
GCGCCGCCTGATGATGCGCGTCACCCAAATTCAACCATAGCTCGTGATGTAGGTCCGGTTGGTTTCTTCCATTTTCCTTACGAGCGTGGTCTTGCCAGCCCGTCGTGGTCCAACAATCAGAACCACGGGGGTATCTGACAGGGCCTCACTCGCCCGGCCCTCTACAAATCTTTTATACATGCGCTCTTCCCAACCTGAAGATTGAAATTATGCGATATGACAATTGGAAGTCAAGCGCGTGAAGATTGGAAGTGCTATGTCCGCTTTTTGGGACTAGCGCTTCAATAAAAATTGGAAGCCTCAGCCTACGTGGTTGTTGTGCCTGCTAAAATTCAACAGAGGCTTCGTTGAGTTCGAACCGATAGGCATTGGGTTTGTCAGGCTATCTAGTCTCAAGGTCAAGCTCCGGCAAATCCCGCAGACTCTGAAGATCAAACGTCATCAGAAACGTCTCCGTCGTCACAAAGGTATGCGGTGCGCCAGCACGCGGTGCCCTAGGGCCAGACGCAATTAGGTCCTTGAACCGCAGCCGCGCCAGCAGATCGCGGCTCACGTCTTTGCCAAAGATGTCCTTCAGCCCTGCCCGATCAATCGGCTGATGATAGGCGATGGCGCAGAGCACACCCATCTCCATTTCCGTGAAGGCCAGAGTCTGCTCGCCAAGATCAGCCGCAGCCTTGATGGCGTCCGCAAACTGCGTCTTTGTCCGAAACATCCACCCGCCTGCGGCTTCGGCTAATTCATAGGGACGACCAGTTAGCTCGACCTGAATATCCTCAATCAGCATCTCGACAGAGGCCCCCTGCCCCACCACGCGCGCAAGATCACCGCGACCGACCGGCGAGGCGCTCGCGAATAGCAGCGCTTCAATCCGCCCCATCCATTCGCGCCAACGGAGCTCTTGTGACAGATCCTCCAGTTCTCGATCAAAGACGCCTTCGCGTCCGGCCTCCTTCGGTGTTGAGTTCTTTTGTTTGGCCTCAGAAGCCATGGCGGTGCGGTTCATCGCACAATCCCATACAACCGGAAGGTCGGCCGCCCAGTGAGCTCACGCGCAACGCCGAGTTCCACCAGCCGATCACAAAACCGGCGCGCAGCACGATCCGTCATCGGGATCGTGGTACCCTGGATTGTCGGTGACAACATCACTGAAGGACCAATCGCATCCTCAGACAGGAACAGGTCAACTGCTGCGTCAGATCCTTTGGCCCTGAGCTTTGATGCAACTGCTTGCAGCAACGTCGCCCGCGATGCCAGATCGCGCGCCAAGCGGATCATGCCTTCAATAGAGGTCAAGAGGCCCTCCTGAACTTTCAGCTCTGCCCCTTGCCAGTCCGCGACCAGATCGCGCAACATCGTTTTTGTCAGGTGTTGTGCAGTGACAGGCAGCACTGACGTCCAGTTTAATGCCCGCGCCAAAACGATGTCAGCCAGCAGACATGCGATCCGTTCCGCCCGATCATCCACCTCGAGGACCGCGCGCATTACTGAAACACATCCGGCAATCGGACCATGGGATTTTGCGCGGTCGGCACCAGCCGCTATCAACCTCAAGACATCATCGGCAAACGCCGCGCCAACCAAGCTTTGGACATCGTCATGCCAATCACGCCCCGTCAATTTGAGACGCGCTGCGTCGCGCCAAAACGCCAGGATTTCACCATCGGGGCCGCGGGCCTCTCCGAGCGGTGTCAGATGGTAAGCGTCGCGGATATCCGCCTCTCGGGCCAACCGTCCTTCAAGTTTCGACGTCGCCGTTGCCGCTTGCAGTGCAAGCTGGTTGGCGAAGAGTTTTAGCGGCACACCCTGGGACGGATTGCTAACCAGCTGATCAAGCACCGTCAGGGCCGCCCCGGACCGAAATGCCACAGACTCGAAGGTTTCGGCACGTGCATAGGTGACCCAGCCCGGCAGCTTGGGTAGAGTGTTCAAGTCGTCAGAGAGTGCAGCAGGCTGATAAGTCATGCCGTAACACTATCCTGCCACGGCGGTTATATCCAGTAAATAGCACCTAAACCGCCCCACCTTACAGTTCGTTTCTATGTCCAATAAGTTTGCATTTGCAGATGGCTGCATGATCCTACTTATGCACCTGCATTTTCAAACAACCTGATGGCTTGAATGGTTAAACTCATGTGATGTTCCTAAACTCGCGCTGCTTCGCACCTTCAACAAAGGCCTCAACTCACTTCACGCTCTGCAGTTTTGTGTCATCGAGTGGATGGTTGGCATGTTCCCTCCCCAACTAGAATTAGCCCCTACTATTCCTCGCGACATAGCTTAAGAAAAGTAAAAATTTAGAACGCACGAATGATGGAAGCTTCACAGACTACACCCGAACTTGTTGCAGCGGCACAGAACGTAGATACTGCCGAGCTCGACATGGAAGCAACCCACTAGAGTGGCCAACGCTAGATCCTGCGGATGTTGCTGGATGAAGCATCGCTCGGTTGGGTGTTGTCACGTTAACTTGTTCGAGGAAACGTGAGGGGCTATCGAATCTTTCGAAATCTGGCCCCAAACTGACCGGAAACAGGAAATCATGCGCGGTTGAGACCAACAAAAATTTTTAATAGTTGCGAATCTGGTGTTTTTATTGTCCAGCCCAAGAAAATATGGGGCTTATCCACAGGCACACGGCCCTTATAAATAAGCGGTTCCCGCCACAATGGGCAAAGCTCCCCGCAAGACTCTTTGCCTTCCACACCAGAAAAAGCTGGATTTATTGGCATTTGTCAGTGTAACTCAAAAAAACAATACAAACGAATGAGGGCGGAAATGGGGAACATATCCCGAGAGCAGGTCCACGGTTCGGAAGCTTTGGCAGGCTATTCCGATAAGATTTCCGAGGCTCTGGACACGCATTTATCCTATCTACTAGCACCCGAGGAGCGCAAGATGCTGCGCCATTTCTCGGTGCGCGAAGTTGCGCGTTTTCTTAAGCTAAACGAGAACACGTTCCGCCACTACATCAAGAACGCAGACGGTCGCATGCCAATTGGTGAGGTGATCGGCGGTAACAGACGTATGTTCAAAGCCGAAGATATCGACAGTATCCGTCAGTTCCTGTTCAATGACGGCAAAATCGCACCTGAGGTTTACCCGCGCAGGCAACAAAACCAGAAGCTGAACGTTCTCTGCACATTCAATCTAAAGGGAGGCGTCAGCAAGACATCTTCGGCAATTTTAATTGCACAACTGCTTGGATTGCGCGGCCATCGAGTTCTTTGCATAGATTTGGACCCTCAAGCGTCGATGAGCGATATCTTTCAGGTCAGGCCTGATATAGATGGATCTCCGTCGATCTACGAGGCTTTACGTTACGCCGATCCGCAGACCCGTTCAGGTCCAAAGTCCATGCGCGATGTGATCCAGAAGACATATTTCCACAACGTGGATATCGCAGCCTCCGAGATGATGCTGACTGAATTCGAATACGAGACCGCCATCTCCTTCAAGACCGGCGCGGGAGGAGAGCCATTCCACCGCCGTTTGTCGGCGGCGATCGCATCGGTTGAGGCTGACTATGACGTTGTCGTCTTTGACACCCCTCCTCAACTTTCCTTCTCGGTGATTTCCGCGCTCTTTGCCTCGACAGGGCTAATCATTCCTCTCAATGCCTCTATGCTCGACAGCATGTCCTTGGGCAAGTTTCTGGGCATGGCCGGAGATCTCATGAAAGCGGTCGAAGGCAGCTCGCGCAAGAAAGATTACGATTTCATCCGGTTCTTGATCACTCGGTTCGAACCCACAGATAGCCCTCAAGTGCAGATGGCCGGGTTCTTGCGCACAATCTTCTCGGGTGCGGTGCTTAAACAGGAATTTTTGAAATCCACTGTCATCAGTGACGCGTCAAACTCCAACAATACCGTCATGGAGCTCGAACCCTCCTCGTTCACCCGTAAATCTTATGACCGTTTGATGGACAGTGTGGAGCTGATTGTAGACGAGCTGGAAGAGCTTTGCTTTGCAGCTCGGCACAGGTCAGCTCGCGAGGCAAATGAGGCCGCCGCGGAAAACTCCCATTCAGATGATAGCGCGCGGAGGGTCAGCTGATGCCGCCTCGCAAGAACCTCTTTGGCGGCACCATGGCGAGCATCGCCGCTAAAAGTGCAGATCAGGAGAAGCAAAACGCTAAATCACAACTTTCCACAACACCCAATGACCAACCCACATCGGGTGACAGTCAAGGTGCGGCCCGCAAAACAGCGCCCACCGTGCGATATTTCCAGATGGGCATGCAGGAGGAGCTGAGCCGGACGGCCCAAGACATCGACACGGCCCTCATCGACGAGAGCCGTTTTGCAGACCGCCTCAATATCGAGGACGGGATTCATGATCTTGCCAAAAGCATCCAGACCCGCGGACAGCAGGTTCCTGTTTTGGTTCGTCCTAAGGAAGACCAAGATCGCTATGAGGTCGTCTATGGCCGCCGTCGGATCGCCGCCTGCCGGGCTCTAGGCAAACCTGTAAGGGCTTTTGTTGTTCAGATGAACGATGAAGAAGCCCTGGTCACTCAGGGCATCGAGAACAACTCGCGCCTCGAGACGAGCTTCATTGAGCGGGCCCACTTCATTCATCAGATGGTGGAGTCCAAAGTATCCTACGCCGTCATCATGGAAGCCTTGGGGATTGAAAAATCCTTGGTGGGACGGATGGCACGGATCTATCAGGCGATCCCGAACAAAGTCATCAAAGCCATCGGCCCGGCCCACGGAGTCGGGCGGCGCATCTGGGAAAGCCTGCGAGTTGCTATAGATGCGAGGCCAGACAAGGATGCTGCCGCTATTTCGGCGATGGTCGATACGTCCCTTCCCAGCGAGGACCGAGTAAAGGATCTGATCAACAAACTGAAAGACAACCCTCCCCAAGTGGCTAAGCCGCGCCCTAACGATATTGGGTCAGGTCAATTGTCTTTCCTGAGACGCGGCTCGAAGCTTGAGATCAAAGCGAAGTCGAGGGTGAATGAGGACTTTCTGGAATTTTTGGAAAAACGTTTGCCTGATATCTACGCCGAGTTTTCCAAGATAGAAAATGATAAAGGTGAATAAAAACAACGATTTAGCAAGCGGTCCGCGGACCGCTCCATCTAGTTTACCCCAAGGCCCAGTATAGGGTCCAACATCAACGAGGAAAAAGGAGCAGACAGGAGCGCAAAAGAAAACCCCCCAAAGCCGGAGCTCTGAAGGGTTCTCAAGTATCGTTGCAATTACTTGATATCCGCCTTCCGAATCATTTTCAACACCGTTTTTCGGTGAACGGGGAAGTTTTGCCGTCTGAAATCTAATATGACGTATATCAACCCCTCGGCCATGCCGGCGGGGCACAAGGATCCATTGTGCCAGCGCCCTGCGAAAGGCCAATTCAATATCGACCGCTGGGAGGTTCTCCAGCTGGTGAAAGACACTGCCACTGTGCTTGGAATTTCTGATCGGGACATTGCTGTGTTAGGTGCCCATCTAAGCGTGCTGCCAAAAGGCCCCATAAAGTCAGGCCAGTTGTTGATGTCCTTCATGCAAGTCTCAACCATCCTCCCACGCGCCAACTGCATGGAGGAGCGGGGGTTCCGGCGATCAGAGACCCGTCTGGAGGAGACTGCTCTTGTGGCCCGGAAACTATCCGCCAACGGCCGCCGCTTTGCCGTGCGTGACGCATCTGGCCGGATCGTGGACGCGTACGGCATTGATCTCGAGCCCCTCTTTCTGCGCATCGGCGAGTTCAGAGAAATCCGCGCAAGACTTGAAGAAGAGCGCCAGCGGAAGCGTGCTCTGATATCACGGGTCACCGCTCGTCTGACGGATCTCAAGCGATGGTCCGCGGATCATATCGGATATGTGCCTGACGCGTTGAGCGATCTGGCTGCGCTCTTGCGCAACCAATTCCGGCGCAAGGCAATCACTGTTTTGGAACTATGTGAAGCCGAGGCGCAGGTCGACGCACTTGAAACAAAGATCATCCCCCAGACCGAAAAAGACGCTCTATCCACCAGAACAGAAGAACCTCCCCTGCCCTGCCCTGAATCTGCACTAGCTACGGTCGATATGCATGTGTCCCCGAAGTTGGCGTTTAAACACCAGAGCAAAATACCACCGTCTATGGCGGACAAATCCACCGTCGATGCCGGACATACTGACCGGCACATAGACTCCAAACGAAAAGAATATAATAAAAGGCACGCCTTTAGCAGGCCCGATCAGGATCTCAAGTTTTCAGATATCCAAGAAACTTGGTCCATTTGTATGCACATCAATAGCTTTTATACTGATAGTCCCGAGACCGCCCAGGACCTGTGGAACAGGGTGATTGAATTTTCTTCTTTTCTGGGACTTGGACAAGCAAATGTCTTGGATGTTGTAGCACAAATCGGATGGCGCAATGCGTTGCTGGTGATGGATTACATTGCCCAAAAGATTGCTGTGATTAAAGCACCTCAAGCCTATCTAGCCAAGATGCTCGACAGTTACCAGCGCGGGCATGCCATTGCTGCGGGTCGTGTTTGCCGATCGGGACGTCCCGCGGGACAGATTACCTGATGTGCCCATTCAATATGTGGAATGCAGTATCAAAATGCAAGGCATTGAAACCAGAGATGGGTTGCGGGAGACGGGAAAGCCATGAGCGGTACAAAAGATGATATGGTCAAGTGTGGGCCGCTTGGCCGGACATGGTGTTTTGATCAGGACTAGCCTTACGTATGCTGATCAGAAACTCTTGCCCCATCCGATTTGCAAGCGCCTGGTCAAACACTCAATCAATGAATTGATCTCTGATCGGGCGTATCTGGAGACACGACACATCCTAGCTGGTAGCAAGCCGCCTGCCCACGGGCATAGCAGAGGGTTGGGGGAGTGATGAAGGAAGTGGTCGGGTGCATGGAGGCTACAGCAATGTCCACCGACCTTGGACTATCCAAGGCCACTGATACTCAAGGCAATGTACATATCTTCGTCCGTGCCGCAGATGCGATCCGTTCGTGGAATGGTTTCGCCCGCACGGTCCGCGGTCCGTGCATACGCATGGTGCCAGATTTTCGGAAGTATGTAAATCAGTATAACATCATCTCCCTCGGTACGGTCCGTGTATAAAGACCTGGCCAGTCTTTTGAATTGATCACTCTGGCGGAATGAGATTATTAAAGGCCGCGCTACCTTCTATTTGCGGAGCGTGGACAGGCTCCACGGTCCGAATTTTTGACAAAAAGCAAGTATAGGCTCACTCCTAAAATCATGATGCTACGCAGATGTGTTTGGCATTATTTGACTAACTGAGAAGGTACAGTTCTACTGAGCTTGCTGTGATATTTCAGGTGATGGCGGCCTTGGAAAGGTAATACGGACCGCGGGCAGCGTTTGTGATCGTCATACTAGAACATGCTTCCTAACCTGTTCAATGGAGGCAGACTTTCAAACGAGAAAAATCAGTTTTTGGATTTTAAGGTCCGCGGCCACAAAATGGGGAGGAGTGATGGCTTTGATGACAGTAAAAAATCGCAACATTCTCTGAAAGCAGATCGAATCCGATGCAAAAAAATGATTATCGGGTTTCAGGCCATGCCATTTTTTGCGCGGACCGCGGACCGTTTTATCGATAACCAGCATTTGTTGCTACATTGGTTCCGCTCAAACCTGATAATACGTTAAGGATTAACTAGTGGGAATTATTATTCCGGCATGACCTTGCAATGTATATTTTCTAATATACACGCCAAGTAAGGTTATTGAGGTCACAGCCCCGCGGCCTTCGTCAGATTCACCCGGAACCGGTCGCGGCGACGTTGATACCTGCGAGTCATCTCTGCGGAAGCGTGGCCAAGCTGTTTCTGGATGTAGCGTTCGTCAACCTCGGCGCTCGACGCAAGGCCGGCCCGCAGGCTATGCCCCGAGAACAGGGCCACCCGTTCAACATCGGGCATGTCGCTGCGAATGCCGGCATCCAGCACGGTTTGCTTGATCAGCCGCGCCACATGTTTGTCGGATAGGCGGCTGTCCAGAACGCCTTTGTTGTCGCGGGTCGTCCGGCGGAAGAGGGGGCCAAAGTCAATCTTGGCAAAAAGCAGCCACTGTTCCAGCGCATGGACCGGGCAGGTTTGATCCGACGACCCCCGGCCAATCTCGACCTCGCGCCAGCCGGTTTTGCCGCTCAGGAACAGCACAGCCCCCTGGGCTTCGAGGGCAAGCCAACCGCCGCTGTCGGGGGTGTCGTCGCGGCTGTGATCAAGGCTTAAAATCTCGGAGCGGCGCAACCCGCCGGCATAGCCGATCAGCAGCATTGCGCGGTCCCGCAGTCCGCGCAGGTCGAAGGGCAGGGTGCCCACCATGGCGATGATATCCTCGGCCAGCACCGCTTCTTTTTGAACCGGCGGGCGGGCGTGTTTGCGCCTGATGCCGGCAAGGACCGTGGCAATGTGGCGGTCTTTGCGGTCAAGCGTAAAGCCGCGTTGCTGGTACTGCCACGCAAGGCCCGAGAGCCGGCGTTCGATTGTCGACACCGAAAGGGGTCGGGTCGCCGGTTCCGCAGCGGCCTTCGTGGCCGGCGCGGCGCAGTCCGCAATGTAGAGACCAATCAGCTGCGGGTTTGGGGGCAGGGGGTCTGCACCTTTCATCCGACACCAGCGCCCGAAATGCGCCCAGTCTTTCTTGTAAGCCTTGTTGGTATTTGCGGCCGTGGCCTGTTGGGCATAGTCGCGGGCCGTGTCCATCAGCCGATCCAAAGATCCTGATCCGGCCACGGCCTCGGGCAGGGGGATTGTCGTTTGTGTTTCATTAGTGGACTCTAAGTCATTGGTATATATTGACTCGTGATCACGGTTCATTGGTGGACTCTAGCCGAATCAGTGGATTTTTGATACTTATTTAATGGACTGACTTTGACGCGGAGGCTTCCGTTATGGTTCGGCCTACCAGAGATACCATCAGCGATGCGACTTGGGAGGAAGCGGTAGCACGGGAAGCCGTGATCCGCAGGCTGCTTTCTGACGGCGGTGCCAAACGATCAGATTTCCATCGCGCCTGTCATGAACTTGGTGTCAAACGCAGCCGACTTTACCAGTTGATCGAAGCCTATAAGGCGCGCCCCGTGACAAGCTCGCTGGTCGCGCGCCCTCGCGGTATCAAGCAGGGTTCCCGCCGGTTGCCTGAAGAGACTGAGGCGGTCATCGCGGAAGCACTGAAGCAGTTTTACAAGTCACGGCAGATGCCGAATATTACGAGCCTTCACAAGGAGATCCAGAGGCTGTGCCGCTTGCGTAATTTACACGCACCATCGTGGCAGGCGCTGCGCAGTCGGATTGATGACATGGATCCGGCGGAGCTTGCCAAGTCGCGCGAGGGCGCAAGGGTCGCGCGAGATCGCTACCGACCTGTGCCTGGACAATACAGCGCCGAACGTGCCTTCGAAGTCGTCCAGATCGATCACACGCCCGTCGATATCATCGTGGTCGATCGACTGCACCGGCAACCATTGCAAAGACCGTGGTTGACGCTTGCCATCGACGTCGCCTCGCGCATGGTTGCAGGGTTTTATCTGTCGCTGGAGCCGCCCTCAACATTGTCAGTTGCCCTCGTAATCCAGCACTTGGTTCAACCGAAGGAAGCATGGCTATCGGGCCTCGGTATTGATGCAAATTGGCCTGCGGCGGGCCTTCCGGAGACGATCCATGTCGATAACGCGAGAGAGTTTCACTCGCGTTCGCTTCAGCGTGGGGCCGAAGAACATGGGATTGCGCTTCTGCATAGGCCGGTCGCAACCCCGCATTATGGTGGTCATATCGAGCGGTTAATTGGAACAATGATGGGTGCAGTGCATCTTTTGCCGGGAACAACGTTCAGCGACATTCAACAACGCGGTAATTACGATTCCGGCTCCAATTCGGCCATGACTCTTGATGAGTTGGAGCGATGGATGGTCCTCGAAATTATCCGCTATCATGCGGAACGACACGGGACACTGGGAATACCCCCGATTGCAGCATGGGACGATGCTGTCGAGCGGCGGGAGCACTATTTGCGGCAACCTCATGACCTTGCGAGCTTCAAAGTCGACTTTCTGCCCAGTGAGAACCGTCTGGTGCGTCGAGATGGCATCCACCTGTTTGGCCTGCGGTACTGGGACGATATGTTGAGCGTTTGGGCGGGTCGCTTGGGGTACAAGCTGCGCGTTTCCTACGATCCACGCGATCTGTCGACAGTGTTCGTGCGTAGCCCGGAAGGTACGATTTGTCCCGTCCGCTTCGCTGATTTGCGTCACCCGCCGATCACGCTGGCCGAGCACCGCCGTGCCCAGAGGCTTCTCAGGGAGCGAGGCCTTTCGCTCTTGGACGAACACCTGCTGTTTGCGACGATTGAACAGCAACGGACCTTGATAGATGCGGCAACAGCAAAGACAAAAGGTGTCAGGCGGTTGGCTGAACGGCGCGACCGGGCTTTGTCGCACGGGACGGGTGAGTGGGTTTGGGAGCCTGCCGGGGACGAGGATCTGGAAACTGAAGATAACGGTGCTGTCGAGCCTCTGGATCCACCCTGTTATGAGGTGGAGGAATGGTCATGAGCGGCAAACAGGAATTCGCGTATCTCGATCCAGCCTATCGGCGGTATGCGGCGCTGCCCGATGACGAACGTATCGCCTGGATCAAGGCGGATCGATGGATCGGATTCAATCAGGCAGGCGCAGCACTTGCCCGTCTGACCGCCCTGATGGATTATCCACCCAGAGACCGCATGCCGTGTCTGCTGATCTACGGGGGTACAGGCATGGGCAAGACCAAGATCGTTCGCAAATTCGAACGTGCCCACCCGGCAACCTTGTGTCAGGCAACCGGGGTCACCCACCGACCTGTGGTGGTTGCACAGGTACCGTCAGAGCCCCTTGAACGCGATCTATATCGCGAGTTGCTCGCCAGCATGAGGGCACCGGCGATAGCGACCGGTACATTTGCCCGAGAGAAAGACATCTGCCGGTCCTTGCTGCGCACCGTGGGTGCGCGCATGATCATACTCGACGAGGTCAACGGCATGCTGGCCGGCACTTATCGGCAGCAGCGTATCTTTCTGAATGCGTTAAGGTTTCTGGCCAATGATCTGCGGGTTCCGCTTGTCTGTGCGGGCACGGACCTTGCAAGACAGGCTCTTCTCACCGACGCCCAACTGGCTGAACGGTTTGAGGCTTTCCATCTCAAGCCCTGGAACAATGATATTGCCTTCGCGGGCCTTCTAAAAAGCCTCGGTCATATCCTGCCGCTCCGCCAACCTTCCGACTTCGAAAATCCCAAGGTACGGGCCCGCATTCATGCGCTGACATCGGGCGTGACGGCTCGGATATTCAGGCTGATCGAAACCGCGGCGGAAGACGCCGTGCGGTCGGGCAAGGAACGTATTGACATCGATAGCTTCGGTGATGATCTGATCCTCCCGCTCGTTTCAATGACGCAGATTCCGCGACGGCGAGCCGTGTCGCAAACGGTCGGTCGATGAGCAGGGCAGGGCGGATTCCGGTCGCCCCACGCCCGTTCAGAGACGAGTTGTTGTCATCCTGGCTTGCGCGGGTCGCCTGTCGTTACGGCCTGCAAGCGCGCGACTTGACCCGTTGGTGGGGGCCTGACAGTGAAAACGATCCGCCGTCCAAGTCTCTTGATGTTATCGCACCGCATGACGACCAGATCAGATTATGGGCGCGACCCTGCGGGATCGATCCCATGCGCGTGCGCAAATTGTCGTTGATACGGCGCCACCCAGGGCGTTCACCTCCTTGGTTTTTGGCAAGGAGGGGACCTCGGCTCGCGGTCTGTTTTGCCTGCTTCGATGGTGATCGTGCCGCCGGTCGGGACAGCTACCTGAGAGCCGACTGGATGCTAGCCGAACGCTGCGCATGTCCCGCGCACCGCCGCATGCTCGATGACCGCTGCCCCTCCTGCAACCGGCGTCTGCATGTTTCTTTCCGGATGCGGGACGGTCATGCGCGTCCGATCTGTGACACGTGCGAGACTCTGCTTACCGGCCGGGGAGGGGAGGGCGGTCAATATCCGGATGCCGGTTTTGTCGGCGCGGTGCTCGATCTGCAAAAGCAGATTGGCGAAATTGCGACAGAAGAATCCGAGCAACGGAGACGCCTGGAGCGCAGGATTGCAATGCTGTGGGCCCCGCTCGACCGACCAGGGGCAGCCCGCCCCGTTCTGGCTCTGTGGTTCGATCAGGAGGGTTGGCGTTGCCCCTTTGAGGTGAGGCATGCTGTTGGTTTCGTAGCCCCGTTTGGCCAATTGTCGGTCCGCTGGCGTACCCTGACATTGATTGTTCTACGTGATCTGTTCGGTCCCAACCTGTGCGGTGGCGGCGCAATTCCTGCAGCGGCCGCCCGTCTGTTTCGGCGGGTGGCACCACTGCAGACACACCGCAATGATTCCTCACGGGCCGTTCGCAGAGTGCAGCCCCCAACAAAGCGCCCACCGGCTGACTATGCGTGTCTCGCCTACGAAATTCTCGCACATCCTGATTGGATCGCGGCTGAGGGCCTATCCGAACGACGACGCCAAAGCGCGCGTGCGCGTTTGATGGATAAAGTTCTGGCGAAGGATTTGTCGTCGGGCAACGACGTTGATGCGAATCCACAGATTGAGCGTAAGGACAGTCCACCGATTAAACGTGAATTCGAACGCCGAGAAAGCGTATTTTAAGGCTGTCCGGTCTATGAACGTGAATGACATATCGCAAAATTCCTTATGTTATTTTTACGTCCGATAATGCAAAATTATCGGACGTATATGACAACATAAGACTGGGGCGGATATATGGATAATACCTAGCCTTAAGCGCCGCCGTGAGATAACCTCCGCATATGAAACCA
>TARA_R110002124_G_scaffold2881_14_pt1 | contig 12849 bp, 14 predicted proteins | sample TARA_R110002124 | Tara Oceans TARA_R110002124 (sample SAMEA4397445) | marine metagenome | biome: Polar Biome; feature: [SRF] surface water layer (ENVO:00010504); material: water (ENVO:00002006), including particulate matter (ENVO:01000060) such as... | depth 5 m | reverse complement strand
GCGAATCCACCCCAACCCGTCATCCCCGGACTTGTTCCGGGGATCCAGAGTTTCGATTGCAAATCCGCTGGAAGTCTGGGTGGGGGAGAGGCCGGAGGGGGTCATCCGGTGGGGCATCGCGGCACCAGATCACAGCCGGTATGATGCCAAGGTGGGTCTGAGGCGCAGATGCGCCTCAGAATGTGATGAATTTTCCGGTGTCGACTTCGCGCTGACGCCGTTCCAGATCATGGATCGAGACAGAATCGTTAAGATAATTGCGGATCGCTGTCTGCCGGTCGACAGGCCGGAAAGCAGATCCGATACGAGATAAAGATGTTCTAAGAGACATGTTGCTCTCCTTTCATGACCTTCAATATAGGTCACGAAGGCACAAAGAGGCGTGCAATGATTGCATGGATGCCATGCGGCCGGCGGATGCAACACTCTAATCCTGAAAACCGGCTAATCCTGAAACCGGCCCCCGGCCTGGTGCATCTGTTCCGGCGTATCCAGATCGAACGAGGCGGCCGGGCCGATTTCGACCTCGTGGACGAATTCGGCGAATTCGCCGATCAGATGTCGCCCGCCCGTGTCGCCCTGTATACCGGACAGGGCGTTCAGAAACCGCGCTGACCAGAGCACCGGATTGCCGCGTTTGCCGCGATCAGTCGGGACGATGATTTCGCGGCCCTGCGCCGGATCAAACCCGGCGACGAGCTTCAAAATGACATCCTGCGATATTCGCGGCATGTCGCCAAGCAGGACGAGGACGCCATCCGGCGGCGTTGCCCGATCGGCCAGCACCTGTATACCGCTGCGCAGCGACGTGGACAGGCCCCGGTCGAACTGCGGATTGAACACGATCTGCTTTTCAATGCCCTCAAGCGCCGCCGCGATCCGCTCCGGCTGCGCCCCGGTGACGACGGTCAGATCGGTGCCAAGCGCGTGGCGCGCCGCTTCGGCCACGTGGCGCACCAGCGGCATGCCATCCACCTCGGCAATCAGCTTGTTATTGGCGCCCATGCGCTTGCTCTGGCCTGCAGCGAGCAGCAGAGCGGCGATTCTGGGAGATTCAGTGTCCTGGCGCAGCGCCCGTTCGCGCGGCTGCGGCCGGCTGACAATTTCCATCAGCAGCCCGCCGACCCCCATTGCCGAAATATCCTCTGCCTTGACCGGTATGCCTGCCAGAATCCGGTTCAGCACCCAGTCAAACCCGTTTTCCACCGGCGAGCGGGCACAGCCTGGAGCGCCGATCACCGGCGTGCCTGCCAGTTCACCCAGAAACAGCAGATTGCCCGGATCCACCGGCATGCCGACATAGTGCACTGTACCGCCTGCGCGCCGCAGAGCCTGCGGCAGCACGTCATCTGCATCAATCATCGCCGAGGCGCCGACCAGCACGATGAGATCGGCGTTTTTTTCCGCCAAGAGGCTTATCGCCTCTGCTACTGCCGCGGTTTCGTGGGGTGTGCGGATTTCCTCAAACACAGAAGAGAAGCTGGCTTCCAGACGGCTGGCCAGAACCTTGCGCGTCTTGTCCATGATTTTGTCCCGCAGTGTCGGCAGGCGGGTAGCAACCAGTCCGACCCGCGCCGCCCGAAATCCGGCCACCGACAATGCGCCATCGCCAGCGGTTGCGATGCAGGATTGCAGCAAGGCTCCGGGCACCGCAAAGGGAATGATTTTCACCGTGGCGACCATGCGCCCGGCCTCGACCGCTGTGTAGGGCGGCAGGGTTGCCAGGGTCATCGATGGGTCGCAGCGGTTGATCCGGTCAACCAGATCAGCGTTAGGCAAAAACAGCCCGGCTTTTTGCGCAAACAGATTGGCCCGGCCGGTAAAGGGCTGGTCGACCCGCACATTGGGCCCGCACACCGCCCGCGCCAGACGCAGCGCCGCTTCATCTTCATGAACGTCCTCAGCATCCAGCCGGGCAACCGTAATGCTGGCATGACCCCTCGCCTGCAATACGGCAATATCCTCGGCCGACAGCAAAGTGCCTTTTTTCACACGCACCGTCTTGCCGTCCAGCTCGCCATCCTGGGCGTGGGCCAGCAGGGTGCCGATTGTATCGGCCAGCGGAACATCAAGCAGTTTCAACAGGCCGGTCCTTGCGCAATGCGGCGATGATCTGACCCAGAATGGCGACCGCGATTTCGGCCGGAGTGGCCGCGCCGATGTCAAGGCCGATCGGCGCATCGATCCGGGCCAGTTGAGCTTCTGAAAATCCGCCGGCCCGCAAACGCTCCAGCCGGGCGCTATGGGTTTTGCGGCTGCCCAGCGCGCCAATATAGAAACACTGGTTTTTCAGTGCCGTTTGCAGAGCAAAATCATCGATTTTGGGATCATGGGTAACGGCCGCAACCGCCGTGTAGCCATCAATCAGAGCATCGCTCAACACATCCTGGGGCCATTCCGCCAGCAGACTGACCGAGGGAAACCGCTGCTTAGTGGCAAAGGCGGTGCGCGGATCAATGATTGTCAGATCAAACCCGCATTCCCGCACCATTGGTACCAGCGCCTGGGAAATATGCACCGCACCGATTATGACAATGCGCGGCGCCGGCAGTTCCACATTGAGAAAGTACTCCTCCCCGCCAAGTGTCTCGCGCCCGGATTTGCCGGACCAAAACCGGGTCTTCGCGGCATTGGCGAGCGGATCGTCTTCGCCGAGGGTATCACGAAAAATCAACCGGCCTTCACCACTGCCCAGATGGCGCACGAGAATGACGGCGCGCCGGTTGGCGCGGGCGGCATTCAGTTCCGGCAAAAGTGCCTTTTCCATGTCTACAGGACCTGATCAACAAAGACGCGGATTTTGCCACCGCAGGACAGGCCGACCCGCCACGCAGTTTCATCAGCAACGCCGAATTCCAGCATTTTCGGCTGTCCGCTCTCGATCACAGCCAGCGCTTCCGCAATCACCTCGCCTTCAACGCAGCCGCCCGAGACAGACCCTTCGAAATTCCCCTCCGCATCAATCACCAGATGACTGCCCGCGGCTCGCGGTGCAGACCCCCATGTATCCACCACGGTCGCCAGCGCAATGCGGCGGCCTTCCGAAATCCAGCTCTCGGCGGTCTGCAGAATATCACCATCCATAAGTTTGCTCCTATGCGGCCTGCGTCCGCCGGTATCCCAACATATCCGCAACACGCGTCACCGGCTGCGACAAAGACAGGCACAAATCCGAAATTGCATCAAGCGAATGCACGGGCCGAAACTGATCAACAAACGGCAACATGGCGCGCACGCCGCTGGCCCGCGCCTCAAACCCATCATATCCGAGAAGTGGATTGAGCCAAATCAACTGGCGGCAGGATTTTTGCAGCCGTTCCATTTCAAATCCTAGATCCTCATCACTGTCACGCTCCAGCCCATCGGTCATCAGCAGCACAATCGCGCCCTGCCCCAGGACCCGGCGCGACCAGTGCTTGTTGAAATCATGCAGCGCCGTTGCAATGCGGGTGCCACCTGACCAGTCGGCTACCAGGGCACCACAGGCATCCAGAGCCTCGTCCGGGTCCTTGCGTGCCAATGCGCGGCTGATATTGGTGAGTTGGGTGCCAAAGACAAAACTGTGCACCCGGCTCCGGCTTTCCGCCAGCGCGTGGAGAAAATGCAGGAACAGCCGGGAATACTGGCTCATCGAACCGGAAATATCGCACAGCGCGACAATCGGCGGCGCCACCTCACGCCGTCGCCGCAACACTGGCGAAACCCATTCGCCACCGGTTGCCAGACTGGCGCGCATGGTGCGGCGCATATCAAGCCGCGAGCCTGAATGCCCGGTCTGAAAGCGCCGTGTCCTGACCCTGGCAACCGGCAGCACCATGGTTTCCACGGCGCGTTTGGCCTGCGCCAACTCCTCTGCGTTCATCTGGGCAAAATCCTTCGATTGCAGGATCTCCCTGCCGGAAATCGTATCTTCTGCATCGATGTCCATTTCAGGCAGTATATTATCTGGCCGTTGCGCAATCTGCTGTAGCATCGCCCGCGCCACCCGTGCCGCAGCCGGTTTTGGCTTTTCCTCTGCCAGCGGCGCGTTTGCCTGCAACGACAGGGCTTCAAGCATTGTTTCCAGACGGTTTTTCGGGCGCCAGAACATCTCAAAACCTACTGTAAAAACAGCGTGATGCTCGCGTTTGCTGACAAACACCGAGCTCAGCGTCCAGAACAGATCATCCCGGCTTTGCAGTCCGGCCACCTCGACCGCAAGCACCGCATCGACAACACGAGACGGGCGGACCGGCAGGCCTGCCGCGCGCAGCACACGGGCGAAATGCACAATGTTATCGGCAAAATGTCCCCCGCCTGCTTCATCCGGCATGTCAGGCATCCTTCAGGTCCGCTTTGACATCGCTCAGCACCTGATCGGCGCGCCCGCCCTGAACCGCCTGAATGTCGTCCTGATATTTCAGCAGCACACCCAGCGTCTCCGACACGGTTTGCGGGTCGAGCGCCGTGCGGTCAAGTTCGGTCAGCGCTGTGGCCCAGTCAATGGTTTCGGCGACGCCGGGATTTTTGAACAAATCCGCGTCGCTGCGCAATTTCTGCACGAAAGCGACGATCTCCGCAGATAGCCGGGCATGGGCGCCCGGCACCTTGTTGGCGACAATCTGCAACTCCCGCTCTGCATTGGGGTAATCCACCCAGTGATACAGGCAGCGCCGCTTCAGCGCATCATGGATTTCGCGGGTGCGGTTTGTGGTAATAATGACAATCGGCGGCTGTTTGGCTTTGATCGTGCCCAATTCGGGGATTGTGATCTGAAACTCAGACAGCACTTCCAGCAAATACGCTTCAAACGCCTCGTCTGCACGGTCCAACTCATCGATCAGTAGCACCGGCGCGAGCCCATCCGGCGCATCCAGGGCCTGCAGCAGCGGACGTTTCAGCAGAAATTTTTCATCAAAGACGCTTTTTGCCAGATTCGTTTTATCGGAATTCCCAACTGCTTCCGCCATGCGGATTTCCAGCATCTGGGCGGCATAATTCCATTCATAGACGGCGGATGCGATGTCGAGACCCTCATAGCATTGCAGCCGTATCAGCGGCCGGCCCAACTGCGCTGACAGAACCTTGGCAATCTCGGTTTTTCCCACCCCCGCCTCGCCTTCCAGAAACAGCGGGCGCTGCATTTTCAGCGACAGATACAGCACGGTCGCAAGCGAGCGGTCGGCGACATAGCCCGCCCGCCCCAGCAAAGCATGGGTGTCATCAATCGAGCGCGGATAGGGGTGAGTCATGAATCAACAAATCCTCATCGTACCAGGGTCTGGACCTACAGTGCGTGATAATCCCGGTCGCGATAGATCAGACCGGGGCCGAGTTGCCCCGGCACAATGGACTGCACATGACCGAACAACACCGAATGAGTGCCCATCTCGACGATCTGTTCCAATCCACAATCCATGGATGCCAGACATCCCGGCAGCACCGGCGCGCCGGACGCAGTCTTGCTGATCTGAAGACCTTCGAACCGATCCGCTTCCGGATGGGCGACATTCCGACCGGCGAACAAATCTGCCATATGGCGTTCTCCGGCAGACAGAATGTTGACGCAGAAGATGCCGTTCTTCTTGATGATTTCGTTGCTGCGCGACGCCCGGTTGACACAGACCAGCACAATCGGCGGCGCATCGGACACCGCGCTGAAAGCCGTGACAGTCAGTCCGGCCAGCCCGGCCTTGCCGCCGGAAGTGACAATATGCACCGCTGAACCGACGCGGCTCATGACATCGCGAAACTGGTCTCTGGAAACACTGTCGCTCTGTGATGATCGGAATTGTGTGGAAACGGTCAAGACAGCCTCGGAAATATTGATCCCTGCATGTAGGGCAGAATTGCTCTAAACACCATACTTCTATCAGCGGCGCCCTGTAGTGCAGTTTCAACCTGCGACGATTTGACAACTGCCAAATGCGGTTGCTGCGGCTGAGCCTGAAAAATCTGCCTGATCTCAGCAATTTGTGAAAAAATCAACTGCAGAATGAGCTGACAGTTGTTTTACCATTCCGGCACTGATAAGTCTCAACGTTAGCAAATCCGCATCAGACGGATCATTGGTTGTCAAAGCAGCCGGCGCATATAGGGGGATAGGCTGACGTGGAATATTTTCTGCAGCAATTGATTAATGGCATCACACTCGGCTCGATCTATGGCCTGATCGCCATTGGTTACACCATGGTGTATGGCATCATCGGCATGATCAACTTTGCCCATGGTGATATTTTCATGATCGGCGCCTTCATTTCGCTGATTTGCATCATCGCACTCGGGCTGACCGCGGCAACCGGCTTCTGGGTCCTGATCCTGGCCCTGATCCTCGTTCTGCTGGTCTCCATGGTTTTCACCTCAATCTGGGGCTGGACCGTAGAGCGACTTGCATATCGGCCATTGCGCGGCTCGTTCCGGCTGGCCCCGCTGATTACCGCCATTGGCATGTCGATCGCGCTGCAGAATTTCGTCCAGATTTCTCAAGGCGCACGGGTGAAACCGCTGGAGCCGCTTGTACCGGGCGGCTACACGTTGATGGAAGCGGAAACCGAAAATGGCACATTTGCCGTTCAGCTCTCCAACATGCAAATCCTGATTGTGCTGACCACGATTATTCTCATGATCGGATTTTCCCTGCTGATTTCCAAAACGTCGCTCGGCCGCTCGCAGCGCGCCTGCGAGCAGGACCGTAAAATGGCATCACTGCTGGGGATCAATGTTGACCGGACAATTTCCCTGACCTTCGTGATGGGCGCCGCGCTGGCGGCAGTCGCAGGGCTTCTGTTCCTGCTGTATTACGGTGTGATTGATTTTTACATCGGCTTCGTGGCCGGCGTTAAAGCCTTCACGGCAGCGGTTCTCGGCGGCATCGGATCACTTCCAGGTGCCATGCTGGGCGGTCTTCTGATCGGCCTGATCGAAGTCTTCTGGTCGGGTTATTTCAGCGTTGAGTACAAGGATGTGGCCGCGTTTTCAATCCTGGCGATTGTGCTGATTTTCCTGCCTTCCGGCTTGCTTGGCAAACCCGAAGTAGAGAAGGTCTGATCAATGGCAACGTTAGCAGATCAAGACAGCCGCCTCGTCGCGTCGCTGAAAGATTCCCTTGTGGCTGGTGTTCTGACGCTGGCCCTGTCCTTTTTCCTGATAGGTCTTAATACCAATATCGCGCCCGGTGGCCTTGTGCTTGAACAGCGCTGGCTCGCTGTGGCGGTTGCAGTGGCAGTGGTGTTTGCCGGACGGTTCCTGCTGAATTATTTTGTATGGCGGCGGCCGGGAGCCGGTCAGGGTGGCGGGCTGTCTTTCGCCATACCCAAAGTGCCAATGCCGTCGATGAAAATCATCGGTCCGCTGCTGTTTGCGGCTGCCGTTGTCCTGCCCTTCCTGCTGCTCGAGCTGAAAGGCGCGAGGGGTTCCCGGCAATATCTCGATCTGGCAGTCCTGATCACGACCTATGTCATGCTCGGCTGGGGGCTGAACATTGTGGTCGGCCTTGCCGGTCTGCTCGATCTTGGTTATGTGGCATTTTACGCTGTCGGGGCCTATTCCTTCGCCCTGCTCGCCCAGACATTTGATCTGGGATTCTGGATATCTCTGCCGCTGGCCGGCATTCTGGCAGCCTTCTGGGGCATTATCCTCGGCTTTCCGGTCTTGCGCCTGCGCGGTGACTACCTGGCGATTGTCACTCTGGCATTTGGTGAAATCGTTCGCATCGTGCTGTTGAACTGGTATCAGTTTACGGGCGGTCCTGACGGAATTTCCGGCATTCCCCGCCCGACATTTTTCGGGATTGATTTTACCCGCGGCGAAGGCGGCTTTGCCGAGACATTCGGTTTGGAATATTCGCCGATCCACCGCATCATCTTTCTCTATTACGTCATTCTGGCGCTGGCACTGCTGACCAACTTTGTCACCTTGCGACTGCGGCGACTTCCGATCGGGCGGGCCTGGGAGGCGCTGCGCGAAGATGAGATTGCCTGCCGCTCGCTTGGCATAAACACCACCAACACCAAGCTGACAGCTTTCGCCATCGGGGCCATGTTTGCCGGATTTGCCGGCTCGTTCTTTGCCACAAGGCAAGGCTTCATTTCTCCGGAGAGTTTCACCTTCATCGAATCCGCCATCATTCTCGCCATTGTCGTGCTTGGTGGACTGGGCAGCCAGATCGGTGTGGTCATCGCCGCAGTGGTGCTGATCGGAGGGTTTGAGGTGTTCCGGGAATTCTCCGACTACCGCATGCTGATTTTCGGGCTTGCGATGGTCGTCATCATGGTCTGGAAACCGCGCGGCCTGATCACCACGCGCAAACCGTCGGCGGTTTACAAAAAACAAAAAGCGATAGGCGCGGATATGGTCGCCCAGGGGGAGGGTCACTGATGGATACGATCTCACGCTCCTGGGATGAAAACCCGGTTCTCAGTGTTGAACATCTGACGATGCGCTTTGGCGGTCTTGTGGCGGTGGATGATCTGTCATTCTCCGTTGGTCGCGGCGATATCACAGCGCTGATCGGTCCGAATGGCGCAGGCAAAACCACCGTCTTCAACTGTGCCACCGGATTTTACAAGCCGACCGAAGGCCGGCTGACAATGAAGCGGAAATCCGGCAGCGAATATCTGCTGGAGCGCATGCCGGACTTCAAGATCTCGGAATTCGCTGGAGTCGCCCGGACTTTTCAGAACATTCGCCTGTTCGGCGGCATGACGGTTCTGGAGAACCTTCTCGTCGCGCAGCACAACAGACTGATGCTGGCCTCCAATTTCACCATTGGTGGTCTGTTTGCCCTGCCCGGCTATCTGAAAGCCAATAAAAAGGCCATCGACAAGGCGGTCAATTGGCTTGAAGTGATCGACCTTCTGGACCGTGCCGACGATCCGGCAGCGGATCTGCCCTATGGCGACCAGCGCCGGCTGGAAATTGCGCGGGCCATGTGCACCGACCCGGATCTGCTGTGCCTGGACGAACCGGCCGCCGGTCTGAATCCGAGGGAATCCAGTGATCTGAATAAATTGCTGCAACGCATTCGCAGCGAACACGAAACATCGGTTCTTCTGATCGAACACGATATGGGCGTGGTGATGGAGATTTCTGACCATATTATCGTGCTCGACTATGGCGTGAAGATTTCTGATGGCACCGCAGAGGAAGTCCGCAACGATCCCAAGGTGATCGCAGCGTATCTTGGCGTTGAGGATGAAGAAGTTGATATAGTCGAAGCGGAGGTGGGCCTGTGAGCGATGCCGTGAACTCCTCGACCCACATGCTGTCGATCAAAAACGTTGTCACTCATTACGGCAAAATTATTGCTTTGCGTGGTGTCGACGTCGAAGTCAATGACGGTGAAATCGTAACTCTGATCGGTGCGAACGGGGCTGGTAAATCAACTCTGATGATGACAATTTGCGGCTCGCCACAAGCCAGTGAAGGCCAGATTATATATCGCGGCGAAGATATCACCCGTATGCCGACCCATGAGATCATGGCCAGGAATATTGCTCAATCTCCCGAAGGCAGGCGGATTTTCCCGCGCATGACGGTTCTGGAAAACCTGCAGATGGGCGCTGCCATTACCGATTATTCCCATTTCGATGAGGATCTGAAAAAAGCCTTCGAGCTGTTTCCAATTCTGCAAAAGCGGCAGAATCAGCGTGGCGGAACGCTGTCGGGCGGCGAACAGCAGATGCTGGCGATCGCCCGCGCGCTGATGAGCCGGCCGGATTTGCTGTTGCTGGACGAGCCCTCGCTCGGTCTCGCGCCACTGATCGTGAGGCAGATTTTCGAAGTCATCGAGGAACTGAACCGCAATGAAGGCCTGACTGTATTTCTGGTGGAACAGAACGCCTATCACGCTCTGAAGCTTGCTCATCGGGGCTATGTCATGGTGAATGGCAACATTACCATGTCGGGCACCGGCAAGGAGCTGCTGCAAAAAGAAGAGGTCCGCGCGGCCTATCTGGAAGGAGGGGCGCACTGATGGGCATTTTCTATGAAGTTTCCCTGTCGGTCTTTGTGTTTGTCACCCTCATCCTCGGTGGTCTTGGCGCCTATCTGACCGGGCGCGCCATCGCCATTACCTGGCGCCCGCTCTGGACCCTTGTATGGTTCACATTCCTGCTGACTTTCTTCATCCGCTTCATCCACTTTGCGCTGTTCGATGGCACATTGCTTACCGTGCAATATTTCATCGTCGATTTCGTGGTGTTACTGGCGATAACCTATATCGGGTTCCGCATCACCCGCACCAACCAGATGGTCACGCAATACAGCTGGATCTACAAAAAGGCCGGGCCGTTTTCCTGGCGCGAAAAAGCCTGATAGTCAGCACCAGTGTTGTCACACGCAAAAGCCGCATCTCCTGGAGATCGCGGCTTTTTTGTTGACCCTTCGGTCAGGTGATGGTTCCCCGGAACAAGTTTCAAGGCATCAATTCCCGATAGGGAACACCACAATACCGAATGTAATCAGTTCATGGCTTTCTGCAGATTTTCGTCAATCTTGTCGAGGAAGCCTGTGGTCGACAGCCATTTTTGTTCCGGTCCCACCAGCAACGCCAGATCCTTGGTCATGAAGCCGCTTTCCACTGTATCAACACAGACCTTTTCCAGCGTCAGCGCGAAATCGGCCAGCGCCTGATTGTCATCCAGCTTGGCACGGTGTGCCAGACCGCGTGTCCACGCGAAGATCGAAGCGATGGAATTGGTCGAGGTTTCCTTGCCCTGCTGATGCAGGCGGTAATGCCGCGTAACGGTACCATGGGCAGCTTCCGATTCCACGGTTTGCCCGTCCGGGGACATCAGCACGGACGTCATCAGACCAAGAGACCCAAAGCCCTGGGCCACTGTGTCGGACTGAACATCACCATCATAGTTTTTACAGGCCCAGACAAAGCCGCCAGACCATTTCAGTGCGGAGGCCACCATGTCGTCGATGAGACGGTGTTCATAGGTGATTTTCTTTTCCGCAAATGCCTCGGCAAATTCCGCTTGGAACACCTCTTCGAACAGATCCTTGAAGCGCCCGTCATAGACTTTGAGAATGGTATTCTTGGTCGACAGATAGACCGGCCAGCCGCGGGTCAGACCATAATTCAGGGAAGCGCGGGCAAAATCGCGGATCGAATCATCCAGATTGTACATTCCCATGGCAATGCCGGCAGATGGAAAGTTGAACACTTCATGTTCGATGACCTTGCCGTCTTCGCCTTCAAACTTCATCGTAAGCTTGCCCTTGCCGGGCACCTGAAAGTCAGTTGCGCGGTATTGATCGCCAAAGGCGTGACGGCCGATGACCATTGGCTGAGTCCAGCCCGGTACCAGACGCGGCACATTTTCACAGATGATCGGCTCACGGAACACAACGCCGCCGAGAATGTTGCGGATTGTACCATTTGGCGAACGCCACATCTTTTTCAGGCCGAATTCCTCGACACGGTCTTCATCGGGGGTGATCGTCGCGCATTTCACACCAACGCCGTGTTCCCGGATGGCATTCGCCGCATCTATGGTAACCTGGTCATCGGTTTCATCGCGGTACTCCATACCCAGATCATAATATTTCAGATCGATGTCCAGATAAGGATGAATGAGTTTGTCTTTGATGAACTGCCAGATGATACGGGTCATCTCGTCCCCATCCAGTTCAACGACCGGATTGGCAACTTTGATTTTAGCCATGTGTGATTTTCCTCAGCTTTTGGGCCAAATGCCAGAGCCGTCGTTCAGAAAAAACGGTCTTGCATCATAAAATGTGTGATTACGCGCGTTGCTATAGCATCGTCTTTCCCTGGCCGAAAGGGCCGCGAAAGTGGAATTCGTCTTTCGCCCATCCTCTTGCCAAAAATGCCGCTTACAGCTAGCAAATCCAGACTCCTCATACCCGGAACGACGGAACCACAGATGGCAGGAACGAATTCGAAAGCCGAACTGATCACCGGCGGGCCGGCAATCATACTTGTCGAGCCGCAGCTTGGCGAGAATATCGGCACCGCAGCGCGGGCGATGGCCAATTTTGGCCTGTCTGAAATGCGCTTGGTCAATCCCAGGGATGGCTGGCCGAATGAGCGCGCAAAGAACGCCTCGGCAAAAGCCGATCATGTCATCGACAACGCCCAGGTCTTTGCCACGCTTGAAGAGGCGCTGAGCGGCCTCAATCTGGTCTATGCCACGACGGCGCGCCCGCGCGATATGTTTGTTCCCGTCCACGGGCCGGACGCGGCAATGCAGATGGCCAAGGCCCATATTGCCTCCGGGCATTCTTGCGGTGTCATGTTCGGCCGCGAGCGCACTGGACTGACCAATGAGGAAATTGCGCTGGCCGGCGAAATCGTCACCTTTCCGGTCAATCCCGCCTTTGCCTCGCTGAACATCGCCCAGGCGGTGCTGTTGATGTCCTACGAATGGATGCGCGCCAACAGCGAAACCGACATTGCGCAGTTTCAGGCACCGCAGGACCCCCCTGCCCGCAAGGAAGAGCTGATCGGCCTGTTCCAGCATCTGGAAGGCGCATTGCAGGCCGCCAATTTTTTCAGGCCGCCGGAAAAGAAAAATCATATGGTCAGCACTTTGCGGGCGTTGTTTCACAAGGGCGGCTACAGCCAGCGCGACATTACCATTCTGCGCGGTGTGGTCGGGGCTCTGGAAGGACGCAGAACCCGCAATACGCCCCGCCGCCAGGCCGCCGAAGCCAAAGCGACCCCGCAAAAATGAGCAATGCCCGTCTGCTTGTGGTGGATTCCGGACTGGGCGGGCTGTCGGTGGCGCGCGCCATCCGGCAGGAGCTGCCCTTTGTATCGATGATTTACGCCGCCGATTACGCCGCGTTTCCCTATGGAAACTGGGCGGAAAGCGCTTTGCAGGATCATCTGTTCACGCA
>TARA_R110002124_G_scaffold38970_3_pt1 | contig 12856 bp, 10 predicted proteins | sample TARA_R110002124 | Tara Oceans TARA_R110002124 (sample SAMEA4397445) | marine metagenome | biome: Polar Biome; feature: [SRF] surface water layer (ENVO:00010504); material: water (ENVO:00002006), including particulate matter (ENVO:01000060) such as... | depth 5 m | reverse complement strand
GCTTGGTGTTTTATGTATGAAAACCACTCTTTATGAGTGGTTTTTTTTATGCTATATTTGTAATTAACATTATTAATATTTGTTGCTAATCTTCTCTTGTTTTGTGTTTTTTGTTTCCCATTTGTTGCCCAAATGCTACAATACCAATGAATATAGGGTTAGTTAAATATTGTATCGGGAAGTAAACATTAATAAGCGTTAGTGTATAGTTCTAGATTTCATAATAGTAATTTTGTAAATCAATTAAAATAAAGTTATGTTAACTTGGAAAGACATTATAAATTTTTCAGTAAAAGGGAATCCGAAACCAGATCGTAGAGTAGAGAAAACAGAAGCTGAGTGGAAAACTGTTTTAACTAAAGAACAATTCAGAATTACTCGTAAATCTGGTACTGAAGCTCCTAACACAGGCGCATTATGTAGTAGATATGATGCAGGTAAATACAACTGTGTATGTTGCGACACACCATTGTTTGATTCTACTATTAAATTTAATTCAGGTTCAGGGTGGCCAAGTTTTTCTCAACCAATAAAAGAAAATGCTATCAAATATATTAAAGACGTATCTTTTGGAATGGTCCGCGTAGAAGCACAATGTAACACTTGCGATGCACATCAAGGTCATGTTTTTTCTGATGGACCAGAACCAAGCGGATTGAGATATTGTGTTAATTCAGAATCGATGATACTTCAGGCAGAATAAAAAGAAGTCGACTACTATACGGATTTGTGTGCAAACTTTATAAATATAAAAATGTGGCATTAATACTCAATATATCAGATAGGTTTAATAAAGAATTACCAGGAGACACAATTCTCGAAAATACCACAAGACATGTCAAAGAGGCTTGTTTTTCTTATGTAACACCTAAAATTCCAGGCAATCCATTCTTAATCCATGCGTCACCAGAGATGTTAGATAATTTAGGTTTGTCAAAGGAAGATAGCAAAACAAAGGATTTTTTAAATGTAGTTACCGGAGCCAAACTTCTTAAGAATACACATCCTTATGCTATGTGTTATGGTGGACATCAGTTTGGAAATTGGGCTGGGCAATTAGGAGATGGAAGAGCTATTAATTTAGCTGAAATAGAACATAACAGTAAACAATGGGCACTACAACTAAAAGGAGTTGGTGAAACACCATATTCACGTTCTGCAGATGGATTAGCAGTTTTGCGCTCATCGATTAGAGAGTATTTATGTAGCGAAGCCATGTATCATTTAGGTGTGCCAACAACTAGAGCTTTATCATTATCATTGTCAGGAGATCGAGTATTACGTGATGTCATGTACAATGGTAATCCAAAATACGAAAAAGGAGCGATTGTAGCACGAGTAGCACCTTCGTTTTTGCGCTTTGGAAGCTATGAGATTTTTTCGGCTAGAGGTGATAAGAAAACATTAAAAACCTTGGTAGATTATACAATTAAGAATCATTATTCTCATCTAGGCAAGCCTTCTAAAGACGTGTATATCGCCTTTATGAAAGAAGTCGCAAAAAGAAGTATGGAAATGGTTATTCATTGGCAACGTGTTGGTTTTGTTCATGGTGTTATGAATACAGACAACATGTCTATTCTTGGGCTCACCATAGATTATGGGCCTTATGGATGGCTAGAAGGTTATGACCATGATTGGACACCAAATACTACAGATAGTGCACATAAAAGATATCGTTACGGAACACAACCACAAATAGTACATTGGAATTTGTTTCAACTAGCAAATGCCATTTATCCTTTGATTGATGAAGCTGAACCGTTAGAAACTATTTTGAACGATTACCCTAAAGAAGCAGAAGCAGCATATCTTAATATGTTGCGCTCAAAACTAGGATTAAAAAAAGAAGATAAAAAAGACATTCTTTTAATTGAAGAATTAGAAAACGTATTACAACTTTCAGAAACAGATATGACTATCTTTTTTAGAAAGCTCGCTAACCTCAAGAAAGCAAATACTGAAGACTGGATGTCTGTCATTGAAGAGGCATTTTATAAGCCAACTGAAATTTTAGAGACTATAAAAGAACGTTGGAAAAATTGGTTCAAGACCTATAGAGAACGATTAGTAGTAGAATCTTTAACTGACGACCAAAGAAAAATAGAGATGAACAAAGTGAATCCTAAATATGTACTTCGTAATTACATGGCGCAATTAGCTATTGATGCAGCTAATAAGAGAGATTATAGTATCGTTAACGAACTTTTCAATCTTCTAAAAAAACCTTATGATGAACAATCAGAATTAAAAAAATGGTTTGCAAAACGACCTGAATGGGCAAGACATAAAATAGGATGTTCTATGCTGTCCTGTAGCTCATAGTAAAATGAGCTCAGTTTTTTTTTTAAATAAAAGAATTTTATTGAGTGTAATTATATAGTACAATTAGAGACTAAAAAATAGTAAAAAAGTTATTAATTTAAAACGAACCATTATGACTAATTATAAAAAAGCATATATAGCAGGAGGTTGTTTTTGGGGAATGGAAGATTTATTTAGAACGCGACCAGGAATTAAAGATACAGAAGTAGGATATCAAGGAGGTGAAAACAGCAATCCCACCTATAAAAATCATCCAGGACATGCAGAAGGATTAGAGATAACATATAATTCAAACGAAACCTCTTTTAGAGAAATTTTGGATTATTTTTTTAGAATTCATAATCCAACAACCGTTGACCAACAAGGTAATGATAGAGGATCTAGTTATCGTTCTGCAATTTTTTATCAAAATGAAGATGAAAAAGCAATTGCAGAAGACATGATAAATGTAGTCAACCAATCTAGAAAGTGGCAAGAAAAAGTGGCTACCACACTTGAACCTTATGCTACATTTTGGCTAGCAGAAGATTACCATCAAGATTATTTGGTTAAAAATCCTAATGGATATACCTGTCATTTCTTAAGATTTGATGAAAGCTATATAAAGGAAGAGGTATAACATTGTTTTTTAATATAAAGCATCATGAGAACCAACAGAATAGAAATTAAAAATATAAAAGGATATACCCTTGCTGCGTATTTAGAATTACCTGCAAATCAAAAACCGAATTACTATGCTATTTTTGCACATTGCTTTTCATGTAGTAGTAACCTTAATGCCACAAAAAACATTTCAAGGTCTTTAACATCTCATGGATTTGGAGTTGTTAGGTTTGATTTTACAGGCTTGGGAAGAAGTGAAGGCGAATTTTTAGAAAGCCATTTTTCTGCTAATGTAGAAGATTTATTAGCAGTTAATAAATACATTACAAAGCATTATGAAGCACCTAGTTTGTTAATAGGGCATTCATTGGGAGGTGCAGCAGTTATTGTAGCAGCATCTAAATTAGAAAACATTAAAGCTGTAGCAACAATTGGAGCTCCAGCAACAGTAGAGCATGTGACACATCATTTTTCGCATGCTATAAATGAAGTAGCTAATAAAGGCGAAGTAGAAATAAATATTGGAGGAAGACCTTTTAAGATTAATCAAGAATTTGTTAATGATTTTGGTAAAACTGATTTACCTGCCATTACAAAAAAGCTTCGTAAACCGCTTTTAGTGATGCATGCACCTTTCGACAGAATAGTTGGGATTGAAAACGCGCAAGAGCTATATCATCAAGCAAAACACCCTAAGAGTTTTGTAAGTTTACATGATGCAGACCACTTGCTTATGAATTCAAAACATAGCGAATATGTAGGACGGATTATAGGTGAATGGGTTAAATTATATTTCCCACAGCTAGAAAACGAAATGTTAAGTACAGAAGGCGAACAATTGGTAGCACATCTCGATTTGACAGAAAATAATTTCACAACGCAATTGCAAACTCAAAAACATACCTTTATTGGAGATGAACCAAGTAGTGTTGGTGGTGACGATTTTGGCCCTTCACCTTATGAATATTTAAATGCTGCCATAGCATCATGTACAGCAATGACTCTAAAGTTATATGCAGAACGAAAAGAATGGGATTTAAAAGAAGTTTATGTTTATATTTCTCATGTAAGAAAACATAGTGATGAATTAATGTTAGATGTTGAAAAACCTGGATATTTAGACCATATTTCAAAACGTTTGAAATTTATTGGGAATCTAAACGACAAACAAAAACAGCGTTTAAAAGAGATTGCATCTAAATGTCCAGTACATAAAACAGTAGCTAGTGAAGTTGTATTTGATACAAAAATAATAGAAGCATAGTTTGAATAAAGAGTCCATAATTACAAGATTTATAGAAACCAGAAATGTTACTGAAAACATTTGTAAACCATTAGAAAATGAAGATTATTCTGTACAACCTATTCTAGATGTTTCTCCACCAAAATGGCATTTAGCCCATAGCACCTAGTTTTTTGAGCAGTTTGTTCTTAAGGAATTCAAAAAAGACTATCAGGTTTTTGATGATGATTTTGCTTATCTATTTAATAGTTATTACAATAATGCTGGTAACCGTATTTTGCGTCCAAAAAGAGGTTTAATGACGCGACCTACCGTAAAAGAAGTGTATGAGTATCGTAAATATGTTACAAAAAATGTAGCCGATTTGTTAGATAAAAATCAAACCGAAGCACTTTTAGAGTCGTTAGAGATTGGTCTCAATCACGAACAACAACATCAAGAGTTATTAGCTTATGATATCAAATATATTCTAGGACATCAACCTACGTTTCCGAAGTATGAAGGTGATTTTTTAATTCAAAAAGAAACACATTCAGAAACGTTTATTGGTATAGAGGAAGGTGTTTATGAGATTGGATATAAAGGAAATGATTTTTGTTTTGATATTGAACTAGGTCTGCATAAGGTATATATACATCCTTTTAAAATTTCTAACATGCTAGTTACCAATAAAGAGTACCTTGAATTTATTGAAAACGGAGGTTACCAGAATTTTAATTTATGGCATGCAGATGGCTGGGATTTAATCAATAAGAATAACATAAAAGCGCCTTTATATTGGCATTTTACTAACGGAAAATGGAAGTATTATAACTTTAACGGGTTGGAAGATATCAATTTAGAGCAACCAGTGATGCATATTAGCTATTATGAAGCTTTTGCCTTCGCAGAATGGAAAAAAATGCGCTTGCCTACCGAGTTTGAATGGGAAATAGCGTCATCAAAATTTAATTGGGGAAAACTTTGGGAATGGACTGCTAGTGCCTACCAACCTTATCCGAATTACACAAAAGCCAAAGGAGCACTTGGTGAATATAACGGTAAATTTATGGTTGGCTTGCAAGTCTTAAGAGGAGCATCCTTAGCAACACCAAAAAATCACAGCAGAAACACCTACAGGAACTTTTTTCATCCAGCAATGCGGTGGATGTTTTCAGGAATAAGACTAGTTAAATAATATGAACAAACAATTTGCGAATGATGTTATTAGTGGTCTTTCTAAACATCAGAAAACACTTTCTTCAAAATATTTTTATGACGATGCCGGAAGTCGCATTTTTCAAGAAATTATGGAAATGCCAGAATACTACCTTACAGATAGCGAGTTCGAAATCCTCTCGTTGCAAGCCAAACAAATCATTGAAGCAGTTAATTTTAATCAACCTTTTAATATTGTAGAGCTAGGTGCTGGAGATGGTTTTAAGACATTTAAATTGCTAGAATATTTAGTCAATAATAATATAGATTTCCATTATGTGCCTGTCGATATTTCGCATGGAGCTATGGGTAATTTAACTAAAAAACTGAAAGCCAAATTACCAAAGCTTTCTATTCACCCTAGAGTTGGCGACTATTTTGAGATTCTTTCTAAAGAAAATGTTCAAGAAAATACTCCTAGTATGCTATTGTTTCTAGGTAGTAATATTGGTAACTATCATGAAAAAGAAGCTATAAATCTTTTACAATTATTTAACGATAGCATGAAAAAAGGAGATGCATTGTTGCTTGGTACTGATTTAAAAAAGAACCCAATAAAAATACAAAATGCGTATTTTGATCAGTATGGAATTACTAAACGCTTTAATATTAATTTATTGTTGCGCATTAATAGAGAATTTGATGGTGATTTTAAGATAGATGATTTTGATTTTTACTGCCATTACAATCCTCTGAATGGGGAAGTAAGAAGCTATATTGTAAGTCTTGGTAATCAGAAAGTGATGCTTAAAAAATTAAACAAAAGTTTTGATTTTCACTATGATGAATTGATTTGGACAGAATTATCAAAAAAATATAGCCTTGATGAAATAAATAACCTTGCAGAACAAAGTGGACTAAAGGTAAAAGAACATTTTTTAGACTGTAAGCACTATTTTGCAGATACCTTATTAGTTAAATAGCTAATTAAAAACGTAAAACACGTACGGAGACAAGATAGTGTGCCTAAAAAAAATGAAATTATAAATGTTATAACCACTTGGTTCACCAAGAGACAACAGCAAAAAGGCGAAGTAGTTTGTTTTTTTTATTTACTAACAAATGTCATATTTCATAATAATTTAAGTTAGTAATTTTATACTCGGTTAAAAATAACACAATATGGTTAATACAATAATAGCATTATATAGTTGGACTAATGGAGTTATTATGATAGCAATCTTTGCTTTGGTCTGTATCATTTTAGTTGGCATACTAATTAATTTCATGTCTAGCGGAAAGAAGAAAGGCACGTCTAGCAATCTTAGTGAAGAAGATAGCTCAGCAGATTAATTAAGAACTAATTATAAATTTAAAAGAGGGTAGCTCATAGTAGAATATCCTATTTTTTTACAGTGATGTGGTTTAAATTTTTTTCTTCAAAGTCATCGTATTAACCTTGGTTTTGATTTTTTATATGTAGCATAAGATTATGCTCTTCAAATTAAAAATAATGATTATTGCTTCTGGAAGGTATGGAGGCACAAGAAAAGTAAACTGATGTGGTTGTCAGTTTTTGATTGGTTGGTAAAAGGCATTTATAATTAATTATAAATGCCTTTATTGTTGGTAACATTAGTTACCGAAGCTCATATAATATATTCTTAACTTTGCATCAGAAAAATTTAACGAATGAAAACACCAATTTACATAACCATATTCTTTTTTGTGACTTTATCTTTGCAAGCGCAAGAGTTGGTGCCAATAACAAAATCAGAAGTTTTAACAAGAGTATCAGAAAAAAACACGTCTATTAAGATTTCTAAACAAGAATTCAATCAAGCTAGAGCCGATTACAGACAAACAAACGCGGTGTTTTTGCCAAACATTACAGCAAGTCATACAGCTATTGCAACTACAAATCCGTTAATGGCTTTTGGTTCTAAATTGAATCAAGAAATTTTAACGCAAAACGATTTTAGTCCAGCGTTATTAAATAATCCTTCGCAGATTGAAAACTACGCTACTAAGCTTGAAATTCAGCAACCATTAATCAATTTAGATGGTATGTACCAACGCAAAGCAGCCAAATCTAAAATGGAAGCGATGTCTTTAAAAACAGAACGCACACAAGATTTCTTAGCATTTGAAGTAAACAAAGCCTACATGCAATTACAATTAGCGTATAAAGCAGTTGATGTTTTAGAAAAAGCATTAGAAGCAGCAAATGCCAATAAAAAATTAGCAGATAACAGCTTTAAACAAGGCTACTTACAACGTGCAGATGTACTGAATGTTGAAGTAAGAGTTACCGAAGTTAAAAACCAATTACATAGTGCTAGAAGTAATGTGCAAAATGCTTCAAACTATCTTTCTTTTTTAATGAATGATGAAACGTATGTGGTTTATACACCAACAGATGAACTAAAGATTTCAACATTTGCAATGGAAGATAAAATGATTTCTGAAAATCGCTCAGACATCAAAGCTATGCAATTGGCTTCAAATGCTTACGAAGCCATAAATAAAGCAGATAAAATGGCGTTTTTACCTCGATTAAACGCATTTGGGAGTTATGAGTTGTATGATGATCAAATTTTTCAAGCAGATGCCAATGGCTATTTATTTGGTGCGCAACTAAGTTGGGATCTTTTTCAAGGGTCTAAACGTTTTGGAAAAGCACAAAAAAGTAAAGCCGAATTCGAAAAATCAAAGCTAGAATACAAACAATATGTATCTCAAAGTAATTTAGAATTAAACAAAGCTAAACGTACTTTTTTAGATGCTGAAAACAAACTAAAATTAACCAGTTTGGCTTTACAACAATCTGAAGAATCTTTAAGAATTAGAACGAATAGATTTAAAGAAGGTTTAGAAAAAACCTCAGATTTACTAATGGCTGAAACGCAATTTGCACAAAAGCAATTGGAACATTATCAAACCATTTTTGAATACAATTATTCACAAGCTTATTTGCAATTTTTAACTAAAGAATAAAAAGAGAAACAAGAATAAAGATCCAAGACTAGTATTTAAGGTTTTAAAAAAATATAAAAAATGAAAAAACACATATACCTATTAACTCTAACAACCGTATTATTATTTATAACAAGTTGTGGTAGCGGAGACAAAAAAGCAGTTACAGACAATTCGCCAGCAATAAGCGTAAAAGTTAACCAAGTAGCTACAAATAGCAACAGTCCGTTTTTGAGTGTTAGCGGAAAAATACAAGCAACTAATAGTGCAGATTTAAGTACCAGAATGGCGGGTTACGTAACTAAAGCACACGTAAATGTTGGCGATAAAGTCCGTAAAGGTCAATTATTAGTGTCCATAAATAATTCTGATTTACAAGCAAAACGTGCTCAAGCAAATGCAGGAATAACTGAAGCAACCGCTGCTTTCAACAATGCCAAAAAAGATTATAACCGTTATAAAAATTTGTTAGCAGAAAACAGTGCGTCACAAAAAGAAATGGATGATATGACTGCCAATTTTGAAATGGCAAAAGCACGCTTAGAAGCTGCCAATCAGATGAAAAACGAAATCAATGCACAATTTGCTTACAGCAATATTACAGCACCATTTAGCGGAACAATTACTAGTAGAAACATAGAAGTTGGTGATATGGCAAACCCTGGAATGGCATTAATAAGTTTAGAAACATCAGGAGATTTTGAAGTGATGGCATTAGTTCCTGAAACCGAGATTTCTGAAATTAAAAAAGGAACTAGAGTTGATGTATTAGTAAAATCTATCAACAAAACGTTGAAAGGAAAAGTGACTGAGATTAGTACATCAGCAAAAAACACAGGTGGACAATATTTAGTAAAGATAGATTTGGATAAAACAGATGTCAATATTTTATCTGGCATGTTTGCAACAGTGCAGTTTCCTGTGGAAAGAAAAACAATATCAACAATGGTTTTAATACCAACCGAAGCACTAATAACTAACGGACAACTATCTGGAATCTATACTATAAGCCAAAGTAATACAGCCATATTACGTTGGTTGCGTTTAGGAAAAACTTTTGGAAACCAAGTGGAAGTGTTATCTGGTTTAAATGCAGACGAAGCGTATATCGTTTCTGCTGATGGGAAACTTTTTAATGGAGCGAAGGTAAGTATTCAGTAAACAGTTGCAGTATTCAGTATCCTGCAAGGTTTCAAAAACCTTGTAGGTATCAAAAATAAAAAAGTATTAACTAAAAAATACCCCGTAACAGTTTTCCCATTTTAAGGGAATTAGAGGGGCTTATTATGAAAGAAGGTATCGCAGGAAAAATTGCCAAAGTCTTTATGCAATCAAAACTTACAGTGTTATTGATGATTGTATTTATGGTGGTTGGTGTATATAGTTCGTTTTTAATTCCGCGTGAAGAAGAACCTCAAATTGATGTGCCTATCGCAGATATTTTTGTGGGTTATCCAGGTGCAAGTCCTACTGAAGTAGAGTCGCATGTAACAAAGCCATTAGAACAACTAATCTCTAATATTAAAGGTGTGGAATATGTGTATTCTACGTCGATGAAGGAGCAAGGTATGGTCATCGTGCAGTTTTATGTTGGTGAAGATATTGAGCGTTCGTTTGTAAAATTATACAACGAAATTAGCAAACACATGGATCAAATGCCGCAAGGCGTTACGTTTCCGCTAGTGAAAACGCGTGCGATTGATGATGTGCCCATGTTAGGTTTAACATTGTGGAGCGAAAACTATGACGACTACCAATTAAGCCAAATGGCTCAAGAGCTGGAAGCCGAAATAAAAAAGGTAAATGATGTAGCTATTACTCACAAAATTGGAGGTAGAAACCGTCAATTACGTGTGGTTTTAGACAAAGATAGATTAGCGGCAAGCGGATTAGATTTCTTATCGGTTTCAGAAATGATTAAAGCGAATAACTCGCAATTAAGCTCTGGTAGTTTTGATAAAAATGACACGGAATTTCTTGTGAATACTGGAAAATTTCTAGAAACGGTCACAGATGTTGAAAATTTGGTGGTTGGTGTGCAACAAAATCAGCCTATATATTTAAAACAAGTGGCAACTATTATTGATGGCCCAGAAGTGCCACAAAATTATGTGAGTTTAGGTTTTGGAAAAGGAAGTATAAAATCTTCAGATTACAAATCTGAATATCCTGCTGTAACCATTTCTGTTGCAAAACGAAAAGGTGCTGATGCCATGAAAATTTCGGAAGTTATTATTGATAAAGTTAATCATTTACGTGCCACTTTAATTCCTGATGATGTACATGTAGAAATCACCAGAAATTATGGTGAAACCGCATCTCAAAAAGTATCAGAATTATTATTACACCTTGTTGGTTCTATATTTGCAGTAACTATTGTTGTAATGCTAGCAATGGGTTGGCGAGGTGGATTGGTTGTGTTTTTATCAGTTCCAATTACATTTGCTTTGACCTTGTTGAGTTACTATATGCTCGATTACACATTAAACCGAATCACACTTTTTGCTTTAGTATTTGTAACAGGAATTGTCGTCGATGACTCTATTATTATTGCCGAAAATATGCATAGGCATTTTAGGATGAAACGCTTACCATTTAAACAAGCCGCATTATATGCTATTAACGAAGTTGGAAACCCAACGATTCTAGCAACGTTTACAGTAATTGCGTCTGTTTTGCCAATGGCCTTTGTTTCAGGATTAATGGGACCATATATGGCACCAATGCCAATTGGAGCCTCAATTGCTATGATTTTATCATTATTTGTTGCCTTAACTATTACGCCTTACTTAGGTTATATTTTCTTAAGAGAAAAAGATAAAAAAGGGGTAAAAGAAAAGCCAGAAAAACCTGTTGAAGACACGTTTATTTATAAGATTTACAACAAGTTTGAGAGACCTTTATTAGAAAACAAAACCAAACGTTGGTTGTTTTTAGGTGGAACTTTTGTCCTTTTAATGGCAACAATGGTGTTGTTTTTTACCAAATCGGTTGCAGTTAAAATGTTGCCTTTTGATAATAAGAATGAATTTCAAGTCGTCATTGATATGCCTGAAGGTACAACCTTAGAGAGAACAGGAGTTGTAACACAAGAAATTGCTCAGTATTTATCGACAAGACCAGAAGTGGTGAATTATCAGAATTATATTGGGACATCTGCACCAATTACCTTTAACGGATTAGTTCGTCATTACGATTTACGTGGAGGAAGCAACATGGCAGATATTCAAGTGAATTTAATTGATAAAGGTGAGCGTTCTGCTCAAAGTCATGATATCGCTAAATTATTACGTCCAGATATTCAAAAAATTGCTTCAAAATACAATGCGAATGTCAAATTGATAGAAGTGCCACCAGGACCACCAGTATTGTCCACGATTGTTGCTGAAGTTTATGGACCAGATTATAATGAACAAATTAAAATTGCCAATAGTGTTCAAAATATATTGAAAAACACTGCTGATGTTGTAGATATCGATTGGCTGGTAGAAGACGATCAAATAGAATACCAATTCGAAATTAATAAAGAAAAAGCGATGTTATATGGCGTTACACCTCAGCAAATCGCGTACACCATGAATATGGCATTGTCTAACAGAGCAATTACAAATTTATATGATGAAGATGCTGTTAACCAAGTGGGATTGGTATTGGCTTTAGATGAAAAGGAAAAATCAACTATTTCTGATATTTCACAATTAAAGGTAACATCGAAACAAGGCAACATGGTGCCAATTGCAGATTTAGTGGATATTAAACAAACTACAGCCGCAAAAAGTATTTATCGTAAAAACCAAAAACGAGTGGTTTACGTGATGGCAGATATGGCTGGAGAGTTAGAAAGTCCTGCCTATGCTATTCTTGGAATGGAAGAAAAACTAAAAGAGATTCCGCTACCAAAAGGCTACGAGATTAACGAAATGTATTTAGGTCAGCCAGATTTTGAAGATGTTTATACGGTGAAATGGGATGGTGAATGGCAAATTACTTTAGAAGTATTTAGAGATTTAGGAATAGCCTTTTTAGGAGCCATTATTTTGATATACATCTTAATTGTTGGATGGTTTCAAAACTTTAAAGCACCAATAGTGATGATGGTTGCTATACCATTGTCTTTAATCGGAATTATTTTAGGACACTGGATTATGGGCGCATTTTTTACGGCAACATCTTTTATTGGAATGATTGCTTTAGCAGGAATCATGGTTCGAAATTCTGTATTACTGATTGATTTTATTAATCTTCGAACAGCAGAAGGCATTCCATTAAAGCAAGCAGCAATTGAAGCAGGAGCCGTACGTACAACACCTATTTTACTAACAGCAGGAACGGTTGTAATTGGCGCATTCGTCATTCTGTTTGACCCAATTTTTCAAGGGCTAGCAATTTCTTTAATGGGAGGAACTATTGTTTCAACGGTGTTAACATTGTTGGTTGTGCCACTTGTTTATTATATGATTGAAAAGAAAAATTTTAAATAAATTGTTGTCTCGTTTTCCTGCAAGGTTTCTAAAACCTTGTAGGTATAAAACCTATTATCGTTAAAACCTGAAAATTGTAAAATAGCAATAA
>TARA_R110002124_G_scaffold169256_7_pt1 | contig 12862 bp, 12 predicted proteins | sample TARA_R110002124 | Tara Oceans TARA_R110002124 (sample SAMEA4397445) | marine metagenome | biome: Polar Biome; feature: [SRF] surface water layer (ENVO:00010504); material: water (ENVO:00002006), including particulate matter (ENVO:01000060) such as... | depth 5 m | reverse complement strand
GATGCATTTCAATATTAATTATAGTACGGCCAGCAACAGGAATAGTTAGGGTTTTGTAACCCATAAAACTAAAAATAAGTATATCGTTGGGAGATACCGTGATAGTAAATTCCCCATCAAAGTCAGAGATAGTAGTTTTTTGTTGCCCTTTTATAGTTATGGTCACACCAGCTAAAGGGAGTGTACCATCAGTGATGATCCCACTTATTTGGTTTTGTTGGGTGGAAGAGGGCAAGGACGGCAGTGCCGTTTTTGATAAAGCAGGGGTGTAGGAGATGAGGAACCCGAAAACAATCAGGCACCAAAAAGCCAATCTCCCCTTGTAAAATGAATTATTTTTCATAATATTGGGTTAGTTAATGGAAACGTTAGTTTTGTTAGCAATGGTCCTCTAGTCAACCGCCAAGAAGAGTTAGAGGGCCATTTTTTTTGCTTTAATAGCCTGTACTGCATTTTTACTAATTCAAAATAGAGAGCAAGACAGCACAGGCATTCAATAGAGATTCTTTTTTTAAATCATAGGCAAGCGAAAGTTTATACGGTTAAACAGTAATGATCAAGGCGAGACTGTTAAAAGGATGAGGCAGTGCTAAGAATGGAAGTTGAGTAGTGCCTAAATATTAGGCATAAAAAATGGCATGGAACTCAGCTTATTGCGTTAGAGGTACTGGTATACCTGGAAACAATAAGTGAGCCCACGCCATGGGACGTGAGCATCTTACTTATCATCTCGTTTCTATCAAAGTACCAGTTTTCCAACGCGAGATTCTAAGCGAATGCTTCAAATATTTTATATGAAGAATCGCAAATTTAATAAATGATTATCTATTATTTCAAATAAATATATAATCTATAAAGCAAATATATGAAAAATATTCTCGCATTGTCAAATTTGACAATTATTTTTCTACAAATTACATCAATTTCACATTGTGAAAGAAATTAGAAAAAAATATTATATAAAATTCGGAGAGAATCTGCAGGTTCTTTTAGCTAAATATGGAAAAGATGTTATGACAGTGGCATCCCTAGGTAAGATTGAGCCTAAACAAGTTTATAGAGTACTGAATGGGGAACATGGCGCATCAATGGGGACAATAATCTCCATTGCAAAAGGTTTAGAAATTTCTCCAAAAGAGTTGTTTGATTTTGAATTTGATTTAAAAAAAGAATAAGAAGATGCTGTGAGGTGTTTTCTTTTATTCGTAATGTTTCAATTTATTATTAAAGTTGTAAAATTATAAATAGTTAATACAGAATTGCTTTTTTAATTTTAAAATCTTGAATATTTGTTAGCTTCTTCTCGTGCAATTAAGTCAAATGTATTTATTAATACTTCTAAAGATTTCTTTTCTAAAGTTTTTCTCTTTCTAAGACTTCTCAAATAACTATTAGCTCTTATACGAATTTCTGGTATATCATTTATTAATTCCTTATCATTCATATAATCATTATATAATTCATACCATTTACCAATTCTTCCTGAGACATGTGTTTGATGTCTACTCTCGATATTGTACACGTTTTTCCACGCCTGAATTTCTTCATCTTTGGCAATAATGCATGAATAATCGATATCCCAAACAATTTTTGATAAATCAGTATTGTTTGTTTTAATCTGTATTTCTATAATTATTTGATCCATATTTCCTTCAAAAGGATAGAATACTTTTCCTGTATAACTCAATATATCTTTATTGCTTTTTACTTCTAATGAATTGCAATCAATGCAGATAGGAACTAAATTTTCAAAGTTGACTGATGAAAATGGATAAATATCTTTTGGCAAATAGTGATCGTATTGATCTGTCCTTTTGTCTTCATAGGTCTTCATTTCAACCATTCCACAAGCAGGGCAAAATTCATAATCATTGTGGGCAATTTTTTTAAAAGCATGATAATGATCTAATCTTCCACCATAATTTTCTTTGAAAATTGAACCTTTTAAAACATCTTCATAAAGTTTGATAAACAAAGTCTTAGTTAATTCTCTTACTTCTAATGGAATATCAGCTTCTTTCCAAGGTATAATATCTCCATTGCAAATGCCTTTTATATCATTGCTTTTTCTTATCGCCTCACAAAACAATGTCTTGTCAATTTGTTTCCAATCTTTTATTATGTCATAAATATTCTTTAAACTCTTTCTTAATATTCCAGTATGCCTTGATACTAGATTATCGTAGAATTCTTTAATAAAAAAATCTTCAGAAAAGGCAGTAGTTTCAAATTCGATTTTATTGAAAAAGGATATAACAAAGTCATGAAGTTTGTTTTGAGGGCTTTCATAAAAAGTATAATTATTGATCATTTTAGACTTTTTTAATTTCCTCTTCTCTCATTAATAACCTTCTAAACAACAATGTTTTTTCCACAGAATCTCCTAATATTCTAGTATCCTCTTTTGCTTTTTGAATATCCACTAAAGTATTAAATCCTCTATTTTTAATTTCGTTAAGTATTTTAAGTGAATAATCTCCTTGGCTTTCATTTTTATTGAAGACTTCCTCCGTTAGAATATTAACTGAAGTTCCAAAAGTGTTAATGCGTTTTTGGGCTGCTGTTTCTACTTTTAGTTTACCTTTTTTATCTCTACTGAAAATATATACATTGTTAGGTTTGCAATCGGAAATTATAAAAGGTGAATGTGAAGTAATGAAATGATCTTGCTCTTTTTCTAACACTTGATTATTTGCCATTATTAAATTAACCATTTTAGCTCTCCATTCAGGATTAAAGTGGGTCTCGGGTTCATCTAACAAAAAAAGAACATCACTTTCCTGCATAATCCTTAAAGAGCCAATTACATGTAACAACTGATGCTCACCATCACTTAAATTTTTATAGGGGACAGGTTCTGAAATTTTTTCTTTTTTAAAATTTATGTTTTCAATTTTAAAAATTAAATTTTCTACGGTTGGCTTAGGTATTAAATCACTCAAATTGGTTCCTCTAGAAGCATTTTTTATACTAGCCCTAGTTGTTGGGCTAAAACAATGTATATTCATTAAGCGCAATGAATATAAGAGTTTAAATAATTCAAAAGGTGTTTTAAAAACATCTCTGAATGCATTTCTAATTACTTCATCGGTATAAAAATTTAATTCAATAACTCTTGCTCTATTGTTCCTATCTTGATTGTCAATTAAATCGTTTTCATTATCAAAACTAGTAGTTGCACACTTTTTGAGTTTTTCTATACCAAGAATTAATTCTGATGGAAATTCTATGAATTTATTATCGTAGTTTTTAAATCTAATTTTTAAAGAAAATGAATGTAAGTCTTTAATTCTTAATTTAGCATTAAACTCTTTTTTGTCTTTCCAATTGAACTGATCACTGTCCTTGAATATATAATTTGCTAAAACAATTAATTCATTGCTGTCATAGTCCATAAAGAACATACGATTGACATTAGTGTTACTTATAATATTTTTATCACTGGTGCTTTTTATGAATTCATCAAAATAATAATAATCCAATTTAATAAAAGGATTACTTATCAATTCATTTTGACCACTACTGTAACCTATGACATTAGTTGGTAAAACTTCGCTCCAAATGCTTTCATCAAGTGAATGAGCACCTTTCATATATGAATATTGTAAAGCATAAATAATTAAATCTTTGCCTTTATATTTAGTACAAGCAATAACTACGTCTTCGTCTTCTATTAAAGGAGGTAAATCTTGTTCAATTCTTCTACTGTTAGCATACAACCATTTGTTTTTACTAATCGTATACTGAATTTCAAAACTTATATCTTTATACCGTTCATCAAGTGTTTCTTTGTCTTTGCCTTGGACTATTGTTTTGAGTTCTAAATAATAAAATATTTCACTTATAACTTCAAGTGTATTTGATTTACCACTACCATTTATTCCAACCAAGCAAATAGGTTCATTTTTATCAGTTTCAAAATAATTATCTTTTCTGAAATCTAATTCAAAACCTTTCGGTAATCCTCTAAAAGACGTGAAGAGTTTTAGTTTAAGTAATTTCATTTTTATAATTTAGTATTATTACAGACAAACCATATGCTTTCATCCAAATAGAGAATTGCTTTTTCGCCTTCAAGTTCTTGTTGCAAGCGATTAGTTCTGTCATTGCTCCAAAAATGTTGTATCAGCTTTTTTTCTTCAATTTGTTTGAAAATAAACTGTTGTAATTCTTTATAAGTGTATTTGAACTTTTCCTTTTTAAGGAATTTTTCAAAATCTTGAAATGTAAATCCACCTCTCTTTTTTGAAAACTCTTCTTCAATCACAGCTAATCCTTCAATTTCATTAAATATAATGCCTGTTAGATTGCCTAAACCTCCAGCATCCACTCGCGCAGATTTTTTTTCTGTTTTTAAAGTTGATGAAATTGATTTAATATTTTCGAAAGTTTTCATTGCTTGTGCTACACTTTCAGGAATTTTTGGCAACTTTTCAAACGGAGCCACCATTCTATTAATTTGATCTATTTGTTGTGAAATTTTTTCAAAAATTGAAGGTAGTTTAATCGATGCAGATGTTTTAGGCATTATTTTGCTTAATGCATTAGTGCTTTTGATAAACTCTTGCATTTGAGGTGTAACTACTGACTGAATGCTTTTCTCAGGAAATTCAACTTTAATCTTTGGTTCCGGAAAATGATTTGGTTCAGTTCTGTCATTAACGTAATTTTGATATTCTTCTTCCTGTACTAAAACTCGTAAAGTAGATAAATCTAATTCCCCTTTGAACGCTTTCTGACTTAATGAACTAAATAAATTTTCTAACTCAATTAAACTAGTTTCAAATTGTGTTTTTAATAGTTGTGTTTTTTCGAAAATATCTCCAAATTTGTTTTGAAGATCAATAGGAGGGATTAATATTTTTATATTTTGAAATTCTTGAGCATTAATATTTGCCATTCCAACAATTGATTTACACATCCCATAAAGAGTTTGTTTTCCGTAAACAGAATTTAAAAACCCCCACAAATACCTTGAATTAGCTTTTTCATTAGTTCTTACTCTAATTAAGTAACCTGCTATAAACATTTTAGTGTCTTCATTAAAAACACCAGTTTTACCAACAAGTTCTTTAGAATTCGTTCTATTAAATATTAAATCTCCTTTTTGAACAATATATTTATCAATTTCAGAATCATTTAAATCTATATATTTTAGATTTGAATAATCCATATACCCATTAGTTGTAATATTGTTCATTCTTAAGTATGGATAGAGACCTCTATCAGAAGAGGATTTACTTGTCCCGTATTTGACCTCACTTACGACATCTCTAATTATTCCTTTGGCAAATTTTTTTTGGTTTCTAAAAGGATCTCCAAACATATTTAAAAAAGTACTTTTCAAGAATTCATCTAACACGTTAATACTCTTCTTACGTTGTTGGATTAACTTTTCGGCTTTATTTAAAATAACTGTGATTCGAATTTGGTCTTCCAGTTTTTCTGGGATTTTAATTTTTATTTTTTCAAGATTTGAAATATTAAAACTAGCCTGATTTATAGATTTTTTGGTAATTTTGATTAAACTAAAAATAAAAAAGGGAGACCTAAAAAAATAGTAAGCATACTTTGGCAAAATAATATTTTCATTTGCTTTTAAGCAAAGTAAATTCATTCCGTGGATAATCTTATCTTCGCTGTTTTCGAAAATAGCAACTTTACCTAAATGTGATATACTATTTATATGAGACATTAAAATATCTCCTTCTTTTAAATAATAATTACTGTATGTTTCATCATCAATACCCGAATATCCTAGCCTTTTAATGTCAAATTTATTATCTACTATTGTTTCAATTCTAGTTATAGGTATTCCACCAGAAGATTTATCCTGTTTAATGTTAGCCCCATTCTTTATAGAATGAAAAACATCTTTTATTTTCATAGCTTTCATTAAAATGCTGCTTTTAATTCATCAATACTTTTTATAATATTATTTTCTATTTCTCCTAGCATTTCTAAAATAGCTTCAGGCTCATTGTATTTTACTTCTAAATAAATTTCTTCTTTATATGTACTTAAACTCAAATCATAGTCCATTTCTATAATTTCAGACTTAGGAACAAAAAAGTGTTTTTGAGTACGGTCTTTTTCTTTTTTATTGTTACGTTTTTTATAAGCTTCTATTACTTTGTGTAAATCTTCAAAGTCACGTTCTCCATTCTGCTTGTATTTAGGATTTCTCTTATCATCTAAACTCCAACCGTCACCTAACATTTCGTAAAACCAAACATTTTGGGTTTCTCCTCCTTTAGTGAATAATAGGATGGCTGTAGCTACTCCTGCATAGGGTTTAAATACTCCACTAGGTAAGCTGATTACGGCTTTTAATTCACATGCTTCTAACAGGAGTTTTCTAATGTCTTTAAATGCTTTACCACTCCCAAACAAAACCCCTTGTGGTATCACTACACCCGCTGTGCCTCCTATACGTAACATTTTATAAATTCTTTCTAAAAATAATAATTCACTTTTAGTAGTAGAAACTGTAAAAGTTGGATTCAAGTAATCTTTGTCCATACTGCCTGCAAATGGAGGGTTTGCCATCACTATGTCGTATAGATCATCTTCGTTGTAGTTTTTACTGAGTGTGTCTTTGTAGTCAATCTTAGGTTGAGTAATACCATGCATCATTAGGTTCATTAAACCAATACGTATCATAGTAGGATCAATGTCAAAACCGTAAAAAGTTTCTTCATTTAGCAATTTTTTTGAATTTTCATTTACGAACTTATCCCCTAATGTCCCTCTTATAAAACCATTATCATCCAAATGTTTATAATTATCGCTCGTAAATTGGGTAACCATATATTTGTAAGCTCCTAATAGAAACCCCGCTGTTCCGCTTGCTGGGTCAGCAATTTTATCTCCTAACTTTGGTTGTACTAATTCCGTTATTAACTCAATAATATGAGTTGGTGTTCTAAACTGTCCATTTTTACCTGAACTACGTAAAGAATCTAAAAGGTATTCATAGAAATCTCCTTGTGCATCTATGAAACGATTTTCTTTTTTTAATTCGCTATAAATTTCGTCAATTGTTTTAACAGCTTCCGATAGCATTCTACCACTTGGAATCAAAAAGGCAGCATTTGCCATATGTTTGGTAAAAAACGAGTTTTCATCGTCAAGCTGTTTAATAAAAGGAAATGCTTTAGTTTGTATATGGACTAACATTTCATCACTTGGTAATTTTGTAAAGTTACTCCAACGCAAAGTTTCTTTGTCAATAGCATTTTTTTTATCAGTTATATCAACTCCAGGAGGAAAGTATTTTCCAGAAAAGATTGATATGTGACTGTCATCAAGTATATCCGCATTATTTACTTTATTTTTATCAGTTTCCTCTAACTGCTTCATAAACAGTAAATAAGTGATTTGTTCAATCGCATTTAGCGGATTAGAAATTCCTCCACTCCAAAATTTATCCCAAAGGCTGGTAACTTTACTTTTTATTGATGGTGTAAGCATTTTTTAATAATCGTTTTTAAAGTTTTTAAAATTTTCGGGATTCAACCAAAACTCAAAGCAATCAGCTATCAGTTGATTTTCCCATTTTTTGTTGGCTTTTAAATCTTCCCAATCTTCAGCAAATAGTTCTTCACAAAGTTTATAAAAACCATCTCCTTGTTCTCGTAATCCATTTTGGTGTGTGATAAGGCAACTTAATAAGGGGCGTTTATTGTTGAATTCATGAACGGATACCTCACCCAGCCATTCTCCAATTAAATCTCTATCTAAAGGATTTGAAAAGTTTAGCCCTAATTGCCGTTGATCGTTCAATTGAGAATACGACCATGTTGTCCGCAATCTTGCCAATTCAATTAGTTTAAGCCTTACGTCTTTTATCATATTTAAGTGAATAGTCGATTAAAAACCTCCAAAGTCCTATATAAATAGTAAAATTCAATAGCATTTGTCTTTTGTAATTTATTCAATTTATTGGGTTTAAGGTTAAAATAAACTTTTATATTTAATCGTCTAAAATAGCTATTTAATTGTTCTTAGACAAAGTTTGTTTAAGGGGCTATAAATGATTTTTTATCTAATGCAAAGTAAAGGCAAGCGTCTCGCTTGTGCCCCCAATCGAAATCAATTAATCAAATAATCTCAATGATAAGGAATAGTATTCTCTGTTATGATAGTTCTATTTATTGATCGTAAGAAATACTGGGTAGTTAAAACCCGGGCGAGCTTCGGTCGTTAGAGTTTTTATAGCAAAATTAAGTGTAGAGAAATCTATATATTCTACAAAAGGGTCTATAAACCGAACTTGATAGTCTGGAAGTATTGCTTTTTCTAAACTTGAAAAAGGCAATTGTTGGTGAGAATTACGGTGATGTGTTGCATTCTTTAAAATAATAATAATCTTCTTTTTACACGAGTATTTTGTTATATTTGATTGAGAATCTAACGGAATTTTTTTCACAGACTGACGTTGTAGGCAATGCTAACTCAGATCATTCAAAACATTTTTTACATTAAACCAAAATGAACATTAGCTTTTTTTCTAACTTATTTCTTTGGTTATTATTAATAACTTTACCAGAAATTGTATTTTGTCAATCGGCTGACTTTACCATTCAAGATGTAAAGTTTGAAAGTCAGGGCGTCACTCTTGCAGGCTCAATTTTAACGCCTAAAAAAACAATTGCAGCAGTTGTAATTGTTCATGGGTCTGATCCTGTAAAAAGAGAAATGGAGTTCGCTAAACGTCTTGCGAAAGAAGGTATTGCCGTATTGACATATGATAAACGTGGAGTTGGAGAATCAGGCGGTGTATATGTAGGACCATCTGTTGGCACGAATAACATTGACACTACTAATCTTGATTTATTATCTCACGATGCAAGTGCAGCAGTAAATACATTTCGAACCTATTTGAAGGATAAAAAAACACCAATTGGATTAGTTGGCTTCAGCCAAGCAGGATGGATAATCCCAATTGCTGCAAGCAAAAATCCACAAATAGAATTTATGGTTTTATTTAGTTGCCCTACAATTACAACTCTAGAACAACTTCGATTTCAGTTTTATACTAACGGCAACAATAATTTTTGGGAAAATCATACAGAAGCAGATGCTCGTGAACATACTAAAAATGACCCAGACAGGTATCAATTCGTGGCGACTGACCCAAAAAATTCTCTGAATACTCTTTCAATTCCGGGACTTTGGCTTTTTGGTGAGAAAGATATACAGATTCCAGTAAAGTTGTGTATGGAGCAATTAAATACATTGAAAGCTCAAGGTAAACCTTTCGAATATACTTTGTTTTCTAAATTAGGACACAATACTTCTTCCGGCGATATTACAGAAACTGTTGCTATTTCAATTCAATGGATAAAACAGAAAACTTTTAATAGTAAGAAGTCTAAATTATCAAAATAAAGCACTGCCTAAAACAGCTAAGGCTTCGTTTGGCTTGAAAAGCTAACAATGAAGCCTGCGTTGAACAGAAACTAGAGGCAGTTTAATTTCTGTATATTTACTTCCTAATTAATAAAATAAAGATCGTTTTAAGTTTTTTAGACGAATTGACGTTAGTGGCAATTTTAGAAAAATCACGGTAGCAACTACTTGGATAATTATAATTTATGTAGCTTTACACTGATTAACAAATAGATAGTGTAATGGAGAAAATTGGAATTAGCAAAATTGTTGAATTTATACGTCTTAAAGATGGTCCTAGACAGACTTTTATAAATAATCTTAAAAAACCTAAACCACCAAAAAAAATAAAAACAGAAGAATCATCTGATGGAGGGGATTATTGGTCTACATCTATATGGGCCATTAGTAATGCTTACAAGAACAATAAACCTATATTAATCAAGGATAAAATTGCAGATTTGTTTGAAAGGCATGGTAAAGCAACCGCCAAAACATCAAAGGATATGTATTTACAAAACATTCAAATCCTACACAATGTTGAAGATTATGATTTGAAAGTGTTTAAGCCTCAATTCGATCTACAGTACCTTTCAAAACCAAAAGAAAAATCTATTTTCAAAATTAAAGATATTCCTGTTCAAGTATTACCTCAATATGTATTCACTTTTAAAGAAAATGATATTTCAAAAATTGGCGCAATTTGGTTTATTGCAAAAATAAAAGGTTACAGCATAGAGGAAATTGGTCTTTTCGCAGATGCATTATATAGATATTTAAATCTCAACTACTCCAAAGATTTTGAAATTAATTCCAATTATTGCGTAGCATTTGATGTTAGTAGCCTACAAGAAGTTCGATATAGCACAGTCGAAAATAATTCTATAGTAACTCTGTTGGATTCTGTGATGGACATTTTGAAGCCTTTTTTAAAATGAAGCCTTCCCTAGCAAGTGTATCGATTGTGCCCACAATCTATCAATTAATAAAATAATTTCAATGATACGGTATTGTGTTTTCTATTATGATAGTCGTGTTTATTGATCTAAAGAAATACTGGGGAAAAAGATGCTGCTGAGGTGTTTTTTTTTATGAGTTTCGTTTTTTTGAAAGCCTGTTACAAATTAAAATTATTTACAGAATACTTTTACTTTCTACAATATCACTAAAAGTGGGTATTGTAAGAGTAGTAAAAAAAAAACTTTATTTACGAATGAGAATATTTAGCATGAGCTGTGGTAAAACTTTATAAAAGCGTTACTTGTTGATGTTAAATACTAGTTAGCGGTAATTTTAGAAAGATGACCAATAAACCAATTAAAAACAAATGATATGACTACAATTTCAAAATTTATTATAATGACAGTTCTGACAATATCAAGCAGTAGTATTGCTTTTGGACAGTCAAAAAAAGAACTTAGAAAACAAATTGACGATTTAAAAAGTCAAATTACTCAAGCAGAAAAAGAAAAAGAAACTGTTAAAGCTCGACTTAATAGAATTTCAGACATTAAAGTAGATGAAGTAATCACTTCTGACAAACTACCTAAGGATATTATTATCGGTGAAGGTGGTTGGAGAATAGAATTAAATGCTTTTAAATACAAAAGTGACTTAATTGGTCAATTAGGTACAATTTGGGTTGTTGATAGCGATGGACTATTACAACCACAAGGTGCCATAATTTTATCCGACTATAAAATAGACCCAACATTGACAAACCGTGATAAGGATGTTATTTATAAAAGTTTTGTTTCAAGTGGTTCAAAACTAGAAGGTGATGGTGGAGTACCATTTGCGAAGTTAGCCGCTTCGATACAATCGAATCAGTATTCAAGGTTTACAATTAATATAGAAGGAACTTCATCAATTAAAATACAAATACCTGACTTGCAAAAAATTGCGACTTTAGCAAACCAATTATTTGATGTAAATAAAAATAAGGGAGTATATATATGTACAGGTATGCACGTGATTAAATATCATTCAGCTAAATATTCAAAAAGTGATGGCAATGCAAAAATCACTTCCCCAGTAGTAAACATTGGTGGCGAATTTTATGCTGAATCAAGTGAAGAGAATACTGAATACTTTGTTGCACGTCAACTAACCCAATTAAATAAACCTGTAAATAAAACTCCTGCGATTGTAAACAGTGAACTAAATACATTGCTTAATACTTCGTCTGAAACTAATATTATTAATCAATCAAAAAAATATTCACCAGAACAAATTTTGACATTCATACTTAAAAGAGAACCAACATTTGAAGAAATTGTTGAATTTCAGAATAACCCTGATAAGTTTATCAAGGACGTTCCAAAAACTTTTGAATTTAATAATAAAGAAAAACTTTTGATTGATAATGCCAAATTGAAACTAAACGAATTGCCAAAAGAAATTAAATCAATTGACAATTTTAAATAAAAACTACCGCTAACAGCTAAGGGTTCGTTGGGCTTGAAAAGCCAACAATGAACCCGCGGTTGAACGGAACCTGTGATAGTTTAAAAAAGATAAATAATTATAGTTTAATGTAGTATATTTATTTTCTAAATAACAAAAAACAACGCAGTTTGAAGGTTATTAGGCATACTGGCGTTAGCGGTAGTACTCCAGAAAAATGTAAAAGGACAGTTATTTTGATTGATTCCCCTTAAACGTCTAACAATTTTCCTCTATCCATTTATATAAATAATCGATAGTTAATCCCATACTAAAAAGATTAGTTCTTAAATGCAATGCTGGAATATCTTTATCTTTTTCACGATGAGTTATTGTCCGAATACAATTTGGACATTTATAATGATCGTGTGAGGCTTTTGTTCGAAGATATTTACAGTTGTGTGCTTTTAGAAACGAAACCCAATCTTTCGTTTTTACTGGTCTATTATTTCCCATTTATAAAAATTAGCAAGCTACTTTATATTGCTTATTTTTTCTAATGGTAATATTTTCTAATCCTTGTAACAATCCATTTTCGTCAACAAATAATTTAGAAAAATTCTTTCTATGATAAGGAACTTGTGAAAATCCAAGTTTAACTAATTCTAATTTTCTTTGTTCTGCTCCCAATTTCATAAAATCTTCACAAAAAGTTTCAACATTTTCATCTAAAGAATTAATTGCTTCTTCTTCTGTAGAACCATATCCACTAATCATTAAAGAAGGAATAATAGATATAAAATGATCTCCATCTTTGCCACTAACTACAGTAGCTTCCAGAGTTAAATCGCCTCCTTTAATTCGTATAGTATCTTCTTGAGGTTGAATTTCAAGAGGAGTTTTTGTTAATTTAGCCATAACATTGAAGTTTTATATATATAAATATATATGGCAAATATATGGAAAAAAAGAAACTTAAAATTATTTTTAAAGGAAACTTAACTTTTGATTAAGTACACCGCTAAAGATGTATCAAACTAGGCAAAAAAAAACTTAAAAGCCAGTCAATCATGAATGTTGAGAG
>TARA_R110002124_G_scaffold229799_2_pt1 | contig 12877 bp, 13 predicted proteins | sample TARA_R110002124 | Tara Oceans TARA_R110002124 (sample SAMEA4397445) | marine metagenome | biome: Polar Biome; feature: [SRF] surface water layer (ENVO:00010504); material: water (ENVO:00002006), including particulate matter (ENVO:01000060) such as... | depth 5 m | reverse complement strand
TTGAAAATCCTCGTGTCGGTGGTTCGATTCCGCCTCTGGGCACCATATTCTTATACATTTAAAGCCTATTGCTTATTAAGCCCTTAATATCATTAGGCTTTTTATACTCCTATATTATTCCCATTAACTTTAGAGGCGTGGATAACCAAATCCGTGCTACTAAAGCTGCTACTAAAAAGAAAAAACACCTATTATTTCAGATGGCAAATTCCCTGCGATCTACAACCTTATTTCTGTAAACGTGAACTGATAAGATCGTTAGGTACTGCGTGTAAAATTGAAGCTTACAGAAGGTCTAGTCCTCTACTCATAACAATTCGCCTTATACAAAGAATAAGGGTTGCATTTAAGATGAATGAATTATCTGAAGAAGACTATGAAAAAGCACTAAAGTATACATGGGAGATTGCACAAAGAGTCTTGATTCAAACCCAAAGACCTGAATCTATAGAGGAATTAGAGTGCTTAAAAGAGTATATAACTGGTCAACTAGAACTATATCAAAATGCCGCATTAACTCTTACCGGCAGCATCACTCATGGTGGTCTATCAATATATGGTCAAGATAGAGAGCAGATCAAGTCCAATCTGATAGAGGGTGGAATAGGTTATTCGGAGGAAATGCTTGATTGGTTAGTTCATGCTGACAAGAGAATGAATATAGATTTTTTCAAAGAACTCTTACAGTTTTTAACAAGAACCAATTATTCACCTTCCCTGCCCAACTACGAAGAATATCTTCGGCCTAGCTCCAGTACTGAACCCTTTGGAGATAGGGGCAAACTTCTCTCTGAATGCTGGATAGAATATGTACAGGACAAACGAGAATCAGGAAGATGGTCAAAAGAATCTGATATCAGAGAGAGGGAAGCTGAGTTTAAGGACTTTCTTGAAATAATAGGGGGTAATAGGAACTGCCACGCAGTTAGTAAAGACGAAGCCAAACAATTCAGGGTTGCTCTGACTTCCTATCCAAAGAACAGAAAAAAACTACACGGAAACAAAAACCTAGCTGATATACCAGAAAATGCTGAAAGAATAAGCCTATCAACTGCTAAACAACGTCTAAATCACATCAAAGGCTTCTTTGAGTACTTACTGAAAGAGGATGTCATTACCCAATCCCCCTTCACCAACATTGACATCATAGGCGATAAGAAAAACTATGCGACCTATACTAGCATTGACATCAAGGAGCTATTTAACCTACACCCAAAATATATAAAAAAAGCTTGGCAATTTTGGATACCTAGAATTGCAATCTACACAGGTGCTAGACAAGATGAAATCGCCCAATTAACAGTAAAAGACATAATCTACGATAAAGAAAGTGAAATTTGGTACCTCAGTATTAATGATATAGACAAAAAATCAGTTAAATCGAAGGCCGCTATTCGGAGAGTTCCTATACACTCAAAACTTATTGAACATGGGTTTATTAAGTTTTTCCAAGAAACAAACAGCCGTAGGCAGTCAGAAAGTTTATGGGCAGACTTACAACCAAAAGCAGGAAAACTAGGACAGACCGTGAGTCGCTACTGGACTGACCTCAAGGAAAAGAAGTGTCAACTTACTGATAAAGTCGACCACCAAGGACGGAAAAAAGTCTTTCACTCATTAAGAAGAGTCACAATCAATCATCTTAAAAAAGCTAATGTGGAAATTGAAGTCATTCAGCTTCTTGTTGGCCATGAGACAGAATTAGGAGCAACCGGAATTTATTTAGATGGAGTAGATAAGCCACTTCCTATACTCAAAGAAGCAATTGAAAAGCTTGATATAGAAAATGTTGGATGGAGCCAACAACATTAAATATTACAACATCACCGGATATTCTAAAATTTTAAAAAAGTTCATCATAGCCTAGGCTTAAGGGCTAAGTAGCTCAAAATAGTTATATGATTTATACCTAATTGCTCGAGAAGAGCGCCAGAGAACTTGCTCCTATAACCATTGATTGAGCATAGCTTTTGACTTCTTTCATCTCCCTTTTATCAAAGTATTCCTTATAAATAGCTCAAGCCTATACCAGACACCCCCGAACCCAATGACACAATTTTAGTGCTAACACGTGAATACTTGTTATATAGCTTCTTTCGATTGCCGACAAGGCTCCTAAAAGGCTCTCTGAGCGACTTTATGCAGTGCTTGCCAACTTTCCCCTACAGAGATAAATAGAGGGTGATATAGCCTCCATAGAGGCCTGAGCAGGGATATTTTCCACTAAGCGAGACTTTAGTTTATTAAGGCCTCGGCATAACATCACACTAATGTAATACTTAATAAACTGCTGACATATCACCAATATTCATTTTACCGTTATAGTACGCAGAGATTTCTGAAGAAAATACTTTGAATAGGAAACTTAAACCCACTGAAAAGCCCGGTAATTAAGGACTTTTTAACGTACCTTCATTACTTTACGTCTCTAATCAGTGTCATTGTATATAAGAAAGAATAAAACTAGAGAAGATATAAATTACTTGTATTGTATTTGTAAAGATATTTCACATACAGATGAACACTAAATGACTGAAACAGCTGAAGAAAGATCAAAAAGAACATTTATAAACTACTTAACTAAGTATGAGTGGCCTTACCAAATCTCTGTCTTCTACCAATACAAAAATGACTCTTTAAATGCTTTTGAAGATAGCCAAGCTATTCGAAATTACTTAAGACTAAAATATCGAGATTTTGCTTTTCTTTGGAGATTAAGACTATCCAGAGTCGATAAAGAGCACATTCCAGATGCTTGCACCAAAAGTAAGTCATTGTTGCTGCCAGCTCATTCACTATTTTGTAGCAAACATACCTCTTCAAACTTAGAGCTTAGCGACGAGCTCTCCTCATTACTTGGAGTTGACGTCTATGTTTACGGAAGAACTATTGATCATAAATTTGTTGACCAATATGCCGAAAGCGTGAAGACTGGAACCCCTGACAAGTTAAAAAAATATATCAAGACAGACCAAAATATAAGACGGTTTAGTCATCCAATTGGTAAAAAAAATCTTCTTCCAAGGTGGACCCCAGATTCGCCAAAGGAGCTGTACCCACACTTAGACCAACTGGAAGCAAGAATTTATTATTACAACCTATTTCAACCGTAACTTACCTCAGCAGCATTTACTTCAATAAAAGTGATTAAGTCTATTAACTCTCTACACATTTTTTACTTTGTTCATATACTCAACATTTTTTACTTCAATGGCAGGGATTTTCTGATTAGTAAGATTCTCTAAATGTTTAAACCATTTAACTTCCAAATTACGTAAGAGTGTTTTTGGACACTTTATACTTTCTGATCTGTCGGTAGTACACCAAACCCATAAGTCACGTTCTATTTCAGGATGGCTAGACATGGGGTTTACAGTAAAAAACAATACTGAGTCTATCGATGAATACCTATTGCGTGAGAAGGTCACACCTAAAATGTCCCAGATAGAGGAAGGGCTTAAAGCAGAATGCCCATCGTTTACCAAAATTAACAAACCAATATAATCCGGTCTTTTTAAATGTATTTTAGTTTGTTTAATCTGCTTATTTGCCTGTTTTACAACAGCTTGAATGGGCTTTCTGTAGAGTTCCATAATTTCACAATGGATCTCAAATGGTAGGTCGGAAGAAGATATTTCACGTTTTTCAATAGGCAAAAAGTTGATCTTACCAGCCTTTCGAGCAGTTCCAATTATCTTAGAAACCTGTTGAATCATTGAAGTGCTATTTTTCCTATCTTTTTCCAAACATTTCAATTCAGCAATAACTTGAAAATCATCGAACAAATAGTCGGCATTATTGAAGGCTGGGTTCTTCCCCACCAAATCGGAAATCAATATCCCTCTCGACTCTACTACACACTTATCAAACTCATTTTCGACCATAATCTTCATAAGTATTTCTGCTATTAGAATTAGCTCCTATATCATACAGCACCATTATTATGGACTGCTCCATATAAAGTAGGGTCCATAAAGAGAACACAAAAACATCTATATAATATATTATTAGCACCCTATATAGAGTATTATCTAGTAATCTAGATTTCATATAGAGATTGTTATGACTGTATATGCCTATGCTCGTGTTTCTACTGAAGACCAGAATGTAGAACAACAATTAGCTACTCTAAGTAAGCACAACCCAGACTATTCAGTAACTGAGAAATTTACTGGTACCACTCTAGACCGACCTAAATTTAACAAACTTATCTCTCAACTTAAGTCGGGAGATACGCTAGTCGTTCGAGAAGTGTCAAGACTAGGAAGGAAGACTTCCGAAGTCCTAAATCTAGCAGAAGAATTACAGTCTAGGGGAGTTAGTCTCGTAATAGACAACCTTGGCCAGCTAGATTTAGCCTCTCAAACAGGAAAACTCCTTTTCTTAATGCTCTCTGGCCTTGCTGAAATGGAACGTGAGACTATGCTAGAGCGTCAGAGAGTGGGTATAGAGCGAGCCAAGGCCGAAGGTAGGTATAAGGGTAAAAAGCCGCTAGACAAGGCTGTAATCAATACAGCTACCGCTCTGATAGCACAAGGTATGAAGAAGAAGGATGTAGCAAAGCAGCTAAAGATTGGCGAGAGCACTCTTTACAAATACTTAATAAAACATAAATAAAAAATTATTGAAGGAGAAGGAAGATATAGTTATTTCCATCACACTACTGAAAACTATGGTTTATTTAGAAGTCAAAAAATAAGAGCTAAGTTATTTTAAAATTATCCAAACTGTATTTTCTTTATATTTACCATCTAACCTATCTGATATTTTACTTTTTTATTCTTTCGTTTAGTCTATTCCACAATGGTTTAAGTTGGCGTTTTATCGTCTTTGATCCCATTATTTGAGCTGCTCTTAGCCCGTAACGTACAAAGTTTCTATTACCCAAGTGTGAGTATTTATTATACAACTTCCTTTTGTATAACCGCTCAAGTGGAAGCCCTCTAGAAGCCCTAATTCTGTTATGCTTAATTTTTGTGAGCTTTGCTAAATTAACTCCCCTTTTCATACGCTCCGAATAACGAGCCAGAGAAGATGACCTTATATAACAAGATTGACCATCAAATAAAAAACCCAAATACTGAAGAGGTTTATCTGCGCGTAATCTACCTCCATCTTTCTCAAAATCTCTAACTTCTGTTTTATCTGGATTGATATCTATATTAAGTTTTTTTATTTCTTTCCTTACAAAATCACCAATGTGAACCTTCCATTCAGTCGGTATAACAAAGAGCATGTCATCACAATACCTACAGTACATACCACCAATTTCTTCAACCGCTTCGGCTACTGCATGATCAAAATCAATCATATACAAATTTGATAAAAAAGCGCTTATGGGGGAACCTTGTGGTATTCCAATAAGCTGTCCTCTCAAATTTTTATTGGGATTAGGTTTAATCAAATTAGCTGCTCGAATTCGATTTCTAAACTCCGAAGGGCTACAAATTCTTCCATCTTTATCTTTTGGGTTAGTTGTCGATATACCGAGATTTTTATATAGGTCCGAGCGATTAACAGTAGAGAATTTGGTTATCGATTTGTAGACTGAATAATGATCTTTAGGAAGATTTTCTTTCTGCAACATTTTTGCCCATTTTTCTTTTAATAAATCGTGATCAAGATTATTAAAAAATCCACTAATATCGTAGCAAATAGCAGTACAGCCTCCCTTATTTTTAATGAAAGAAAAGGCATCATTTGCAAAATCTATATTAGATTTACCGAGCTTTCTAAACGCAATGACATTACTTGATAGCTTAAGCCGGTTCAGCTCAGCCTCGTAAGGTATTGTTAAAAGCTGGCAATAATATGAATAAATGTGGGCATCTACATGGGAAGCAAAGGAAATCGGCCGAATTTTCTCTTTTCTAGTAATACCAATTACTGGGTCTTTAATGATTTTTTTACTAAGAATTTCGTATGCAAGAAATGGATAGAAAGAATGACTAGAAACTCTTGTCGAACTAGTTACTATTGAGCTAGCTTTTTTTAAACTAATCGGCTTGTCGAAATGAAGGTAATGTCGTGGCTTGTACCAAAGATTAGCGTCCATGTCGAATCCTGCTTAGCCAAACCGACGGAGGCAAGAGATCGCGGCCATCTCAAGAATCCTCCGCCGGCATGTCCCGATACCCTTTGAGAATATCTTCACGCTGTTGCGCAGCCGCCAGTGTTAACTTTCACTTATACTTACAGTGACAGCGAGGAGTACGCAATAATCATGGTACAGCTCAGACTGCTAACGTCACTTCTGCATTGCCTGTTTCAGCTTTGCGTGGTTGACATCCTGTAACTTTCCCCACCGCCAATGCGATGGGCAGATACAGTTTACCCTTTTCCTCTATCTAATCAAACAACTGACAATGATTAGGCTCTAAACACCTTAAGACTCGCGCCAAATTCGATACATTGAATGCAGACCTAGTAATAAACACCTCGTTTGCCTATTATCGGGCTTCTTAAAAGTGTCCGCAAAATTAGGGTAGAACCCGATTGATGTCTTACCAGTTAGACTCATTTAGCTGTTGTCGCTGTCGGTTCCATTTCTCCCATTGTAGCTCTCGTTCTATCTGCTGTGTCTTCATTGCATTCTGCAGCTGTTGTGCTTCAGCTGTCGCGGCAGCCTCTTCTGCTTCATGTGCAGCCTTTTTCATCTGCTTCATCATATTTATATAATGCTCTGTATCTAGGCGGCACTTTGCATATTCTGAAGTGCCGGACTTGACCCCATAGTCATCACATTTAGCTTGGGCTATTGAATCAATAGAGCAATCAGCCTTACTTAAGAACCCTCTCTTTTTAAGCTCGGCTTTAATAATTGAGTCCTCATCCTCCATTGATATCCAACCACTGTAAAGAGAATGAGGGTCATACAAAAGAGTACACAGCTCCCATGTATCAAAGGCAGAGGAGTTTTCTTTGGTGACATAAGCTGTACACCCTGTAAGCATTGCCGAAATGGCGATTACAATTACTAGAAAGCCCCTCATATCTGCAATTGTCCCTCTTGGTGCGCCAGTTATATGTGATAAATTAAAGTGGGCTAATAGCATCTTATTTAGCTTAGTAAAGGCCTTTTTCAGGGATAATATGCCTAACACCACCCCTAGGGTTCTCCACATCACCACCTCTACGTGGAATCAAGTGTATATGACAATGAAAGACGGTTTGGCCTGCCGACTCGCCACAATTCATTCCTACGTTAAAACCAGTAATGGACTTATCCTTCTCGTCTAATATGGCTTTCTGCCTATTTAGCAGTTCAGTAACAGCATTTATCTCAGCCTGACCCAACTCAAAATAGGTCATTACATGTCTCTTGGGTATGATTAGAGTATGCCCCTCCGTTACAGGGAATCCATCCCGAATGACGTATGCCAACTCATTTGAGTCTACCAACCTCTCTTTTTCGATATCACAAAATAAGCAGCCCTTCTCCTTGTGTTCGTATGATTCTCTAATAACTCTGAAATCAGTATTGTCCCTATCGCCCTTCATGGCGTTGCATGAGTAACACAGTGCTTGCAGGTTGGTTATGTCGTCGCTACCACCATGATTTCTTGGCTTGATGTGATCAACCTCAAGAGCCTTTACCTGAGCAGAAACCCCGCAAAGCTCACAGTGGAATTTCGATCTTTTGAGCACTTCATACCGTACAGTTCCACTAATGTACCCACTAGACTTTGTTCTGTGACTCCATACCAACTGCCCCCTAGCGTCAACAAACTCCGCCAGCCTCTTCTGACAGGCTAACTTCAAATTTTCAATTTCGTCAGAGGAAAGGCTCTCAAAGCCTGACAGTGAGTAGACTTTGCCTTCCTTGGTTACCACTCCATTCTTTCTAAGAACTCTGCCCACCATGTTGTTGGTGATTTTTGTATAGTAATCAATCTGGCTTTGATCTTTAGCCAAGATGGATGCCGCAATGTCACCTTGATTACAGCTACCCCGATTCTCTAATAGAGCCAGTATCATTACAGGCTGATAGATATGAGACATCCTCATCCTTTGAGAAATGAACTCAGACAGCTCTTCGTAGGTCATTAGAGATTCTTGCCTCCCTATTAAGTCTTACCTGACAAAATAAAGTAATCACAAGCAGAGTCAAACCTACTACGAATTAGACAAAACATAGCTATTTGCTTAAAGACCATCTGCTCATTTGCTACTAAACTTGCTACTAAAACCTTTACATATCAGCATATTCACACTTAACATGCTTTTAAATCAGGATGTTATGAAATGGTGCCTTATCCGCCTCTGGGCACCATTTTAAAGGCCTGCGACCAATCGCGGGCCTTTTTCATTTTTGGACTGTGCCAAAATTGTGCCCCGGTAAGAAGACCGGGCCATGTAAAGAGCAGAAGACCGGTGAAAATTAAATGGGAATGGTAATCAGTTGTCACCGGCCCCTTTTATTGTGCAAAATCAACGATCACATCATCGAGAGGCTCTCCGAAGTTGCGTTGCTGAAATGCCACACGCGAGACATAATGATCTTTCACACCGGTGGCATAACCCTCATTCAAAAGAGCCGCCAAATAGTATGCACCCACATAATTTTCAAAAGTAAAATCTGCTCCGCCAGCGAGCTTTGGGGACTGAGCTTTTTGTTCATTGCTACTCTCCGTTCCACATACCTGTTTATGGCAACGCAATTCGTAACTCGCTTAATATTGAGAACTAAGGCATACAGGTTATATCCATCATCATTTCAAGTTACAACCTAATGTTTTAATCTACAACGATAAACACTTAGCTTAGTTTGAAGCAGTTATATATGGTGAATAGCACCGTTAAATAGCTTACTCACTGTGAATTAAAATCGAGATATCATACTGACCAGGCTTACCATTAGGCCAGTCTTCCTTGATCACAGATATGCTCTTTCCTTTAGCTGTAATCTGCTCGTTCCTTGCCTCCATGATTGCCCGGATAAGGGCCTCGTCCAACTCTTCGCCCAAAGCTTTATTTATCAGAACGCGACCAACCTCTATAAGCTTTTCTTTTGCAACCTGCTCTTGATCAGGCTGATGCACATAAAGCTTGAGCTTTAAATCTTTAGCTATTTTTGGATTACCCGAGACGTAATACCACAAAGAATTTGGTAATATATCATCTCCGATTTCCACGTTATTGGAAGAGACAAACCATTCGCCCTCCCCCACATACTTATAATCTCCGGCCTTAAAGCCTTCCTCTCTCAAAAAATCCTTTGCTTTTATTGGCATCCATCCATCTTCTAACGGAACCGGATTATCCTTTCTTTCATATTCAGCAAGTTCCCTCATATCTTCTATTGAACTTCTTACCTCTTCCCGACTATTCAGCGGAGATATAAAGGTTGCGTGAGACCACCTTTCGAGAAGTTTAAAACGCAGATGAAACCCAAATATCGCTTTCCACTTGGCGTATCGGGAAATATCTCTGTTTGATGAGTTTATTTCTATCTGGCCAAACACCCGCTCATAGGATGAATAAACTGCAACCATGTAGACGAAGGGTAAGAACAGTAAGGATAGTATTATTGGCGTTGTGAAATCGGTCAGAGTTCCCCAAACAAAAAACTCTCCCGCATAAATATAAAAATTATGTCCAGCATATGTTAAAACCAGCAATCCGAAGGGAGTCGACAACTTATCGAAAAAATCTACGACGATCTTATTTTCTTCCTGCAACTTTGAAAACTCATATACGGCCACAACAAAAAAGGAAACGGGAACAAGGATAAACTCAACAAGAAACGGAAAACTGTAAAAGGTCACCACAAATTCGATGACCGCAACGAAATTGATGTTATCCCTCACAGCCTTTTTAAAATAATTAGGATCTTCCCGAATTTGATCGTGACGAAACAACGTGACAAGCGCTGCTGTAAATGTCCAAATAATTGTCGTCTTGGTTTGGTCGAAATCCCATAGCCCGACTTCCGAAAGCATGTAAATCAAAAAAGCTATATAGATCAGCATAAGAAGATATATCCTGACAAGAGCTTTATGAAATGCTGCTTTTATTAAATCTCGAAGTGATTTACGAATGGTCTCCTTGCTTAGAGAAAATGCCAAAGCAATACAAAACCAAATAAATAGCGAAACTTCCCTATTGTTAAATAAATCCATCTTTTCTATTCGCTAACAAAATCCAACAATGGCTCATAGTCGCCCCCATCGGCGGCTCGGAGCGCGTCTATAAATAAGTGGGGGTCAGATCACATTTTCTGGCAGGCGAGTTAAATCTGTGAGGATGGGTCGGCCCGCAAAAAATCTAATCTGACCCCACTTAATCTTTAATCTGATCCCACTTAATCTCACGCCCATATTAGGGCTCATACGGGACCCGACAATAGCAAGCTCTCAGACTTACTTCGGCAATGGGAAGACCAACTGCTTGACAACGTCATCCATAGAACGATCGCCATCGCCTGCTGCCTCGAGCTCGGCGGCGTCTTGAATCGACTGTTCATGTACTACCATTGAGTTTGCTAGCTGCTTGTATTCTGGAGGAGCCACCTCGACGATCTGACGATAGCGTTGCACAAACGGCTTGATGACTGTCGCAAGATGCGCCATTGCAGCCTCCCAATCCATTCCTTCAAAAGTTCGATAGAACTCATTTCCCTTATTACGCGACTCATCAAGCTCGATGAGGTCGAGACCAAGCTGCCTAACAGCCGGCCGGAGGCGAGCCTTGGCTTCGGTCTCGAGTTGGAGTAACGTTCCAAGCTTGTACAGTTGGTCTGCACTACTGTAGCGCTCGAGCATTCGAGAAAACAATACCTCGCCGATCACCTCACCTTGGTACAGTTCCACTAATCCGATCTTGAATTCCTTCAATGACATTTGATGTCTCCTCTTCTGGTGTTACATCTCGATCCACTGGAGCCTGTCACCATTCTTCCGTGGCTGAGGCCCTAACGCGGAGCACAGCGGCGCCCCGACAGGGGCGTTCGGCGGCCATTGGCCGCGTACTGATGCGGCTTGTTATGCATTGCTGCGCGACCTGATAATTCGGGTTGCGAAGAATATTATTACTGCCAAAAACTGGATGCCAACAATTGACCAAAATACCGTAGCTAGATCTGGGCCAGAAGACCGTAAAATTGACTCGCTCTCGCCAAGCGCTGCTATAAAAAATACTGGAGAAAGGAAAAACAGGTTAACTAAATTAATTATGAGGGCAGCGACACCATACTTATTTAGCTTGTAAGCTGAAAAACAAACTAAAAGACCTGAAAGACCTGAAATGAAAACGCCTGCAAATGGTGCGAAAACAGCCACAACCGACAATATTAAAGCTGACAACCCTACTCCTTGCACTCTACCTCTCCCTTCTAAGAGCTGCATAACGTTTGCCATAAACCGCGCCGCTTTTTGGCGTCGGTTTTGATGGTGTTGTTATGCGTTTTCTACGTATCATATTCACCGCTATCCCATGGCTCAAAAAATGCCATATAGTTGCCTGGAAGCATTTCAACTGCCCATACATCTTCTTCATCTTCTGGTTCGCGTGCGATTAAGCCAAAATCGACACCATTATAATTAACGGAGAATGGTTTAACTTCGATACGGCAGTATTCAACCTCTCCTAGTTCATTTAAGCGTGATAGGTATTTTTCTTTACGTTCTTCTTCATCATAGGAACCTCTTGGGCCCATAGTATCAATTGTATGTTCCTTGAGATTCCCATCATTATCGAATTTGAATAGAGCAGTATATTCACAACCTTCTTTCCCGTTTATTGCAGGTTCAAATGGAGTGGTAAGGAAAAACTGAGATCCATCTTTTGTCCTCCCTATGTGCTCGGCATGGTAATCATCATGGTCTATTGCTATTTTCTGCGGCCTACTCGATTCCATTGTTTTCTCTTTTACGCATAACGCCGCCAACAGCTGCGGCTTTGTAGTGGATTGTTTTGCGGTAGCGTAGCGTTAAACCGTAAAACAAGGAACGTAAAAGCCGTCAGACTGGTTGGCTTTGTTAAGTGTTTTGTATAGCCCACATTTTTTCCCTTGATTGCTCTGGCACATTAACCCAAATTGTGGCACTTGACAGCTTTAGAGTGATGCCTAAACCAGAAGCTACGACGATGACAATTTGATTAAACCAGTCTGAGTGATCCCACTTTCTAGGAGTTGGAGCTTTGAAAGCTTTTACTGCATTATCCCAGTAAACCTCAGCCGCCTCTCGATAAATATATTGATACATAGGCTTGCCACCGCTTGCGAGCACGACAAACATTTCTCCGTTTTCTAGTATCTCAATTTTGGATATTTCTTCGATTTCCATAGCGACACTTAACAGTCTGTTAATGAGGCCTTCGGCCTCATAATAATTATTAAAAGGCGGCCACTCTAATATATTAGAGTGGTGACCATTTATTATTTAACCCTTTGTTATTTTTGCTGTTTATTTTATTGTCCGGGCGGGCATACAAACAGGCTGGCCTGTAATGTACGGATGACCATTGTTTTTTCTGAAAAAGGGGAAGGCTGTTTATCTCAACAGTCTGTTTGAAAGTGCATTCGATCATGGCTGTGTCACCGTTCCCTGGTTCAATTAACGAGTAGATGCTGGTCGGGCTCTACAGTCGTTGCGCTGTTCAATCGTACCTTCACTGGATTAAATGTTATATGTTTTTTCATGGCAAGACACTGCGGTGTTGCTGTCGGCAAGCCACGTTAAGTAGTTTTTGACCCATCTGACAGTCGACCGGCAGTGGTCGTAAAAGGGGATGACTCTCAGTTGTCGTCGCCCCCTTTACTCTTTTGCTAACTCCTTGACTGACCTCCTTGACTGACCTCCTTGACTGACCCCCTTTACTGCTCCTTTACGGCCCCTTTTTCTGCCCCGCTTGTCCAGTTACCCAGGTCGTCAAC
>TARA_R110002124_G_scaffold52614_3_pt1 | contig 12892 bp, 22 predicted proteins | sample TARA_R110002124 | Tara Oceans TARA_R110002124 (sample SAMEA4397445) | marine metagenome | biome: Polar Biome; feature: [SRF] surface water layer (ENVO:00010504); material: water (ENVO:00002006), including particulate matter (ENVO:01000060) such as... | depth 5 m | reverse complement strand
AGTGTTTTTATCCATACTCTTATTTCTTCTTCATTCATCTTCTTTGTTTTGGTTTATAGGTTTATACTTCTTTGATTATTTAACTCTTCCGGTCTCTTCATTCTCATCCATCTACCCGATGCATCTCTTCCCTCCTGTGGTGAAGAGCCTGTTGAATACACCGCATAGGCAACCAACCATTTGTTGAATCTTATACGGCTGATTGTCATACGACTCTTAGGTCCGTAGTCGGGATACTCCTGTATGAAATCGTAGTAACACTCTTGCATTATAACTCTCTCGTCAACCACTAAACTTTCATTTGCCTGCGCTCCGTTTATTAGTCCGCACCATTCTATAAAGTCGTGGCTCGTCTCTGCTGATAGTTGTCTGACCTTAAGGTTTACAAACTGACTCTCTACTAATCCTGTGTTCAAGTAAGACTGAAGACACCCAACCATATAGTTGTCAAACTCACACCACTCTGCATCGTTCCAATCTCCGAACAAAAGTTTACCAAATTCATCTAAGGGTGTGAAGTTCTTGGTGTAGTATTGGTGTAGCTCAAGCTCCCACTTACGTCTCGCAAAACTATTCCCTGCCCCTTTGATGGCGTAGTTGGTAGTGATAGCAATCTTCGGTGACCTGCTGAATGGTATCTTGATGGCATCCTTGTTCTTCTTCTCAAGTGTCATCCCCTCTGTAACAACGCTGAACAATCTCTCGAAGTCAAAGTGTTTCTTGACATCATCGAACACAAGTATCTGCGTGTCTGCACTCACAAGTTGGTATGCGAATGAACGCTCGAATGCAAATGACTTTCCGTCAATGGTCACTACCTTCTTCATCTTGGATAACGCATTCATAAACAAACCCTTACCTGTACCACCCTCCGGATTATCTGATATCACCTCATCGTTAAGTATGATTGCAGGACAGTAAGACAAGTTCTTATATCCGTGCATCATAAATCCTATCGTGGATTCCATTGATGCTATCCTGCTCTCGTTGTTCTTGCATATGTTACTGATAAACTTTCTGTAACTGAAGTCTTCAGTTGTACCACACACGGAAAAGTTCCTGTCTATAACGTGGTCTTTCCAAACGTAACCACCTAAGTCCAAGTAGTCGAGAGTTGTAATCTCGTTCTTAGTAATCTTAACAGCACAGTTTCTGTAGTACAGGTACGATGAGTTCTTGGTATCCTCAATGAAGTATATATCAATCGTTGATAGCAGTGTAAGAAACTCCTCTCTAAAGAATCTTGTTTGGTCGGCGAAGTAATTGTATATACCGATGTCGTCAAGTTCGATTAGATAGTTTAATATGAAGTCCTTGATACTCTTTTCGTCTGTATGGTCGATGAGGTTGTTAGTAACCTTGACGAACACATAGTTCTTCCCACCTTCGGGGCAATACTTATAGAACCCATTGTCCTCTAAGAATTGTTTGAAGAGTATGTGAGTAATCTTAATAACACCCTTGTCGCTCTTTGACCAAAACTGCTGTTCTTTATTCTCCTCATCTACCCTCTGTAATACTGAGTCTATTGTCCCGGAATCCAAGTCCGACTCGGCTAACTGATTCCGGATTTCTTTTTTTGATGCTCCCCTCCTTAACTTTACTTTGATTGAGGTTAGTCTATCCTCGTCCTCGTAGTATTTAGTTCCGAAGTTCTGAGTGTTTGCATATGCTGAATCAATAGTTCTTATTATCTCACGCTCAGTGAAGTCTGAAGATATGTATTTGTTGAGGACATAATTAGCAAGGCTCCTGTTAATACCGAAGTCATTGAAAGCGGCGGCGAGCACATAGCAGTTGTGGTTTCTCTGCCCCTCTGACATAGGGTATTTCTTTTCCCACCATCTCTGAAGTATGTCCACGATTTTATTCTCGTCTGTGATTGGTATCGTTGGTGCATCTCTGTATGTATTCTTTTCTTCATACTCTCTCTCGTCAATCTTGTCCCATACCGAGGAGTTCTCGTTCAAGTATATGAGAGCATCGTAAGACTCGTAGCACACGCGAGATATATTCTTACACGTGATATCGAAGTGTGGATTATCGAAGTGATTCTTTAGTGAGTTGAAATAGTTCACGTGGTTGTCTGTGTCCTGTGGTATCTTTACGAGAACCTTTAGTCCTTTACCGGATGGAGATATGAAAACCGAATAAGAAAATTTGTCTCTCGTCATCTGCTCTTTATCCTGTAGCATATCTTTTTTCTTTTCGTATCCATCGAAGTCCAAGCATATCAATCCGCTGTGCTCCTGTATAGAAGAGTCGCTTCTCTTCGTGAAGATACCGCTGAAACATATAGCGGGGAGTTGCTTCTTTAGTTCGTTACGCTCTGCTTTTCTTGTCTCAAGTCTGATACGCTTAACGAGGTCCCTGTTAGCTCCATCCTTTATCCTATCAAGGATAGCGGAGATAGGTCGGTGAAACGGAGTGTCCGTTTCTTTAATGTTTCTGAAGATAGTTATTCTGTAATCTGTCATCTTTGTTAGTGTTAGTGTTAGGTTGATGTTGACTTTGTGTTAAGTTTCTACCTCATTATCAGTGAGTTGTATACTATGTTAACTTTTTCTTCTTGTATTAAGAGTAATAATAATAAAATAAAAGAAATAATAAAAGATATACAGAAAAAAACTTGACATCCTATTGGGGAAAAAAAGAGTGTCGCTGACGACACTCTCTTTCTAACCAATAAGCAGACCAATTTAAAACGGTAGGTCATCCGCAGGCGCTTCCTTAATAACAGGTTCTACACTGCCTGTCTCTGATGGAATCTGTCTCTTTGGTTCCCACGTATCCAAATCACAATAGAAGTTTCCTCCCTTGGATTGTTTGACGTTGATACTCACCCAACCTTCTTTGTTGGTGTGTTCCTTTAGCCAAGCGACAGCATCCTCAGTCTTAATACTAAGTCTTCCTAAGACGAAGTGATTAGATTCTGTTGGAGCCAATGGTATCAAGGCTGAGTTTGTTTCTTGTCTCTTAAAGACAAATCCGTCTGCAAAAATTTTTTCTTCTGCCATTTTGTGTTATTTAGTTTTCCGATGATTAGAATAAACCCAAGCACAATACACCGGATACATTGTGCGTGAGTTGTAAAATTATATCTCGTCCTTGACGTAGTAGTTCTTGATGTCAACCTTTGCTTCTTTGGAAAAGAATTTATGGTACACCTCTATAGCCCTGTGCATCTTATCTTGACCTCTGTCATAGAAGTCTTGATTGCCTGTGAACATTCCCATTCTACCTGTCTGCTTCTCAATCACCAAGAACATCATAGGCTTACCGAATAGTCTTTGGTATATGTATGCTTGGCTATCGTAGTTATACTTCCTTGCGTTCCACTTAAAGTCATCAAGGTTAGATGTGGTCTTTAGGTCTATCACGTAGTCCTTGTGTACAATATCCGCCTTGCCTTTCCACTGAGTCACCCCATCTGATACGTGATGCCCTACGTACTTTGTTATACTTGGCTGTTCGTAGATGTTGTCCTTGTGATAGATGAGTTCGAAGAAGTCAAGGTTGCCGTTCATCCTTGATACAAGATTCTCTATGTTATCAGCTTCTTTCTTCAGTATCAGAACCTCTAAGTTCATATCAAGACAGGCTTCCTTGTACCCCTTTGTGTTCCTACTTGCAAAGTCCACGATGTGTGTCTGCTTCGCTTTCTCCGGTTCAAGAATCAGTTGATGAAAGTATCTACCCTCTGCAAAGTTCTTGTTGTCGGGACGTGAAACCCCGAAGTCTTCAGGGTTCTTTAGAAGTGTGCCTATGTCCGAGTTTGATAGGTATTGCTTACCTACCCCTCCGTAATACTCTTGGTCATCACGGAGCAGTTCTATAACGTCGCTCATTATCCTGTAATCTTTTTGATTTCAGTCAGTTGAGCCTCAGTCATAACGTACTTAGCCTCTATGTTTGAAACAAGTTGATTGTAACCCATCTTCTTGTTTGCTGTAACATACAGCACGAAGTCTGCCCATTTATCTTTCGGTATACTCGGTGACTTCTCTGTCGCTGCCACCACTTTCTCTGACTTAGCAGGTGCTTTCTTAACAGGTGCTTTCTTAGGAGGCGTGCTCGATTCATCCTCGTAGTTGACAGGCAAGTCCTCTCCTGCATACACATACAATCCAAGACCGTGACGAGCAAGAGCCTTGGTCAGACTACGTTGTATTGCCTTGTTAACATCAGTTGATTGAATCTTAATCAGTTCAATAGACTTGTTTCTGAAGTCCATAATAGGCAGGTACTCGATGTGCTCAATCCCCTCGATTGTCACGCCCGTCTTTACCCAAGCCGTGTTGTGGTCTCGGTGATAGAACACACCATCATTATCCTCGTAGATTATGTACGTGGCTTCCGGATAGTGTTCCTTTGCAGTTGCCCAAGCCCAAGCCCAAGACAAATACGTTAGACCATTCTTTCTTTCTGTACGTCCATTGACGTTGATTCCGTTCAGTGTTTCGAACACTGATTTCTTTTTAACATTTCCCATTTTATTTTATTTTATTTAGTTTAACCATTAATTCTGCGTACTTGTTCAACACGCTCTCTCTTGAAGTTTTATAAGACTGAATCTGTTTTGGATTTCTTTTTCCGTTCACCTCATTCTTAATCATCTTCTCTATTCTGTCAAGCCTGTCCCTGTAGTTATCCAAGGATATCTCATAACATCCGTGTCTCCATCCGTTCTTTAAGAATACATCTATGTTTTCTATTCTCTTGTAGTAGTCTCCACCTTTGCCTGTATTGTATATCTGTACCTCTCCTGTCGCATCATCCCGGACAATCCTACACCCATATACAATACGTGCTTGGTATCCTGCTCCGTCAAGGTTCGATGCGTAGTTATCTTTCTTTGCCTGCTCCCATATTTCCTGTAGAGTATACATTATCTTAGAAAGTTTAACATCTCTTTAAATGAATCGTCTTCCTGCATTCGCTTCTTTGTCTGTGCGATTCCGTACTGCACTGACGAGTGCGCCACGCTGTACCCGTTCTCAGACATATGGTCTCTGATATAAGCCATAGTCATAGGCTTTGAGTGACACAGGTAGTACAAAGATTGTCTCGCATCGGATACTCTCTTGACTTTTGTCTTGGTAAACATTCTTTCTTTGGGCACGTCGAATGCCTCTGATATTTTGTTGGCGTATTCATTAAATGTTCCCATCTTATTTGATTTTTGATTTAAAACTATTCCATAACTCTTCCTCTACAGTCTTAAAGTCCTTGCTCTTAAATGGAAGACCGCCTATAGTTGTAATCCATTCACCTGTTTTTAGAGACTCAATATACTTTCCGTCAAGGTATGTCATAACTGTTTGAGAATCTTTATTCAGACTGCCGTCATAGTTCTTTTTGAAGTAGTCTGAGGTTACAAGTTGAGCAGTGTCGTTGAAGACACCACGGGATATAAGTTCGTCCTTGTCCTGTAGTATTTGCAGTCGTTGAACCATCCCGCTGTTTACGTTTGCTCGCATTTTTTCTGCGAGAATCTGTTTCTGATAAATTGATTTCATTTGATTTGATTTTAGTTTAAAAATTTTCGGTAGTCTTTTTCATCTAAGCATATGACATCACCCACGATATCAAAATCTGCAATCTCTGAAGCCTTGTTGTTTTTCTTCAGCCCCATCAATGCTCCCTCTTCGTTTACGATTAGCACCTTGCCCTTGCGTGTGGCGACCACCTCTATGTATCCACCTACCGCATCTTGTTTTTCTTTGAGTGTGTCTGCTGTAAAATTGTCAGTGACATCACCATTTATTTTAATTAATTGTACCATTGAATTGTATTTTAATAAGACAAATATAAGAAAAGAATTATACAATTCCTAATCTTTTTTGTAATAAATTTATAGTGTCTTTAACGACACTATTTATTCTTTGCTTGTAGGATTTTTATGTAAAGCCCGTAGTCAAAACTATCCCAATGCTCTATCCAATCTGCTATGTTAGTTGCGTTGCCCATCTCTATCTGTTTTTATCTGTTAATGATTCGTTGTACTCAAACTTACCTGTCTTTATGTATTGGTAAATCTCTTCCTTGTACACGTGCTCATACTTGAACAGCGTGTCCGGGGTATCGACAGTCAACGTGTAAAGTTTTCTTCCGTCGTTGCTCTCGTCCTCCATTCTTTCTGCCTGTCCGTTGATTAGCAGGCTAATAAAAATAATTGTTTTAAACATTTGATTTGGTTTTAGTTCCCGCAACCACGATAAATGATTGAAGGATGTTATTAATTAATGGGTGTACTCCATTGTCCACCTCCTTTGATTTTGATTTACTCATATCTATTTGATTATAACCTCGTGTGTGTTTGCTACTTCTTGCAGGTAGTCATCATCAAAGTCTACCTCTCCTTGTAGGTATTTAATGATTGTTTCTTTTGTTTGCGTTGGAAGAACATTCTTCTCTATAAATTCTTTTTTGTTCATTATCTTTTTCATTTGATTTGATTTGTGAACGAGTGTCGCTGACGACACCCGCTCAGATTTGTAATATTAAAGTGTACCTCCTACACTATTCTCTTTTTTGTGTCTGAATTCTTTGCTTGTCAGTTTTAATTCTGACGTGTCAGTGAATGGCGTGCCCTCCAACGTAGGCATTGCATCGAAGTCAGACAGGTGAGGATTCATTTCAAGATAATCCTCTACGTTCACGTCTCCCGGAATCGCAAAAGTTCTGCTTTGAGTTCGTGTATATATCTCATCAACCGATATCGTAACCTGTTGTGTTTCGGGACGAACGAAGTCGTGCATAAACTGATTGACCTTCTCGTCCATTGACAGCCCGTGGTATGTCTTGTAGTTGAATCGTGACGGCAGGCTCTTGAAGTTACTTGCGTAAACCATCGCGAACATCTTCGTGCTCTCTGATGTCCATACAAATTCTGCCGTAGCGACAGGAGTTTTCTCTTCAGAGGCAGGTGGAAATAGAGTTTGTAATGCCTCAAATTCTCTACGATTCTCTCTCTTTTCTTTACATTCCATTATGTAAGCATTCGCATCGTCAAGCAGTAGCCTTATGTGAAGCGGGCTTACAAAATGTAAGTCTTTGAATTCAAACCTGCTTGGAGTTCGTCCGACTTTGTGTGGGTCCTTAGTCATTTTAATTTCTGTGCACCACCCTCGTGTTAGTGCAAACATTTCGAGTCCGTTGCGGACTCTATTCTCTTTCGCTATCGTCTTTAACTCTGCTCTTGTTAATGATTTCTTCGATACCGTATCGAAGAATTTTACTGCTCTTTCGAGCGCACCTTTTCTTGTCTTTTTCATTTTATTTGTTTTTGATTTATTATTACACTGCCCAACCTTCTGAAAGGTTATACTTTTCTATCTCATCTTTCGATACGTATGAGGCTATGAACCACGTATTCTTAGAGGATGACTCGTGTGATTTTGCAGGTCTGTAGTCCATACTTGCGTGCCTGCCCAATAAGAGTCTATGGTCTGACATAAACTCTCCTACGTCTTGAATGTCTCCGTGGAACCACGTTGTGATGGTCTCATCGTACTGCTCTTCAATCACATCCTTGACGTACTGAAGTAGGTTCATTGTATCTCCCACGGCATACTCCTCTTGGCTACCGCAGGATTTATCCTCAAGTATTTTTCTTGCATCTTCTAATGTTTCAATTAGGTAGTCAATCCTGCCTATCAAATCTTCAGTTCCCTGTATAGCCTCGGCTAAGTCTTCTGTTGTTAATTTAATTTCTTCCTGCATCTTATTAAGTTTTATAAAGTTTCCGTTTCATCCTTTAGGAATCCTCAGCCGGGACACACATCCCGATACGGGAGGAGTGTCTTTGACGACACTCCCCTTTGAGTCAGACTAAAACTTACTAAAATCTGACTACTTGTACCATTCTCCACAGGTCTCGCAGTAGTAGTTACCCCAACCATCGAAGGCGAAGTTGTTGGTGTTGCATTTTGAGTCATTGCATTCCTTTAGTGCGTTGAACCCTGTGCCTGTATCGTCTGCGTTGCAGTCGTCGAACAGGTCTGCAATCCTTGTGACCGCAGGCTTTGTAACAGGGGTTCTGTATGTCTTGGTATAGTCAAACGAATACCCCTTGTATGGTCTGTATTCCTGCGTGTAGGTCTTCAAGAATTTGTGATGAGGCTTTAGTTCCACCGTTGGATTGAAGTACAACCAACACACAACCTCTTTGCCCTTGACCATTACGGTAATCTGCTCGCGCTTGTACCATATTGGATGCCCCTCAAGACTATCAATGTCTTTAAATGTTTGGTCTGCAACCTTGAACACATCTACCTCAATGTTGTGCCCTATGCCGGGCTTGTTAATCACATACGGAAGTCCGTCTTTAACAAGAGGATACTTGTTCTTAGTTGTACCACCGCCTACATACTTAGAGCCTGTAAGGTAGTGGTGGTAGTTGCTGTACCCTTTCTTAAGTGTACCGTACACTGCAATAACATTGGTCTCCAAGACGTTTGCCTTTGAGAACCATACGCCGTCGTGATACGTAAACAATTCCCTGTTATAGATTTGGAACGAACGAGTACGGGTGTTGATTGATACGAACCTGCAATAGTTAGGCGCGTTTACATCCTTTACTTTCAGATGCTCTGCCCATTTCTGTCTCTGTATACCGCCGAGTTCATTAGCCAATGCCTGCGAGTCAGTCATATTCTTGTTACCATAACCTGCAACCGTTCCGTTCATCATCAGCAGTTCATCCGTCATCGGACCGCAAACAAATGGATGCGTGTTCTCTTTTGATATCTTTCCAACCGTAGCATATCTGAAGTGCGCTATGAATGGTCTGTTCTTGTTCTCATCTGATGTCAAGACGCCATACTCTTTAGACTCGTGACGTGTTAACTCGAACGTGTCGAGCCATACGATACCAAGTCCGTGAGGATTCTTCCTTGCGCTTGTTTTAGCCACTTCACGCGATAGTGGTTTGTTCTTTTGTTTTACGATAATTACACACATAATTATTTATTTGTTTTGTGGGCAGTGTCGTTGACGACACCGAACCCTGTTTGTAAGCGGTGCTTATGTAGGTGACCGCTCGTCTACCTTTGTTTATCTTTTAAGTCAGACTCCCTGTCCCACAACTCTCTCATTGTCATCTGCTGAACCTGTCTGCATTGAGTCATCCAATGCTGAACCTGTTCCATTGTAGCAGTTCTGATTTCGTTAACGTGCTGTACGTCTTTCAAGTCTTTCATAGTGTTTTGTTTATGATTTATACAAGTATATGACATAAATTTGACAATTCCTAATCTGAGTGCTAATTTAGAATCATTCTAAATAAGGAGTGTCTTCAAGGACACTCTCCGTACCACACCTCATCCAAGTCGCAGTTCGCCTGCTTGCATACTTTGTCTATGTAGGCATTCATATGCTCCACGTCGTTGAACGTCTTGGTCACGTACCTGTCTGTCCCGTTCGGCATTCTGAATTTCATTTGCGCTTTTACCTTTTTGCATTTGCACAGGTCTATGTCAGACGCGCATTCTCCACAGGTTAGGTCGTTGTTTTCATTTGCATAGTCTATGCTCGCTTGTTCTTTCTTTGTCATTACTTTAGTTTTTGTATTGTTAATTCTTTTCTCTGCAGTGTAGGATGTTCCTGCCGGAGAATTGTAAACGCCTTGTCTATTGCTTCCCACTTGGAGTGAGCGGAGAGGGACATCCCTCTCCAATCTCCCAACCTGCGCGTGCAGGTTATGTGGTAGTAGAACCATTTCTCTACCACGTGCCCAATATTACTTGAGCAATCGTGAACCCGCCGAATCCTACAGCGACAGGTGTAATTGCGATGAGCGTTAACTCAATCTTTGTTAATGTTTTCATAGTGTTTGAATTTATGAAAGTTAATTAATCCGTTTCATCCTTTTGGAATCCTCAGTCAACGCACACACGTTGATACGGGGCAGTGTCGCTGACGACACTGCATTCCTGTTACGACCACACCCAAGCCTGTCCGCTCTGAGGATTGTTTACCAACAGGTCCTCGTTCAGATGCTTCTTGAATCTATTTGATTTGTTAAGCTGTCTGTAGCTGAAGTTGTTGTAATCGTCAGCGTTGTTAGAGAATACCCTTAGCGCAGTTGTACCGCTCGGCATTTCATACTCTAACAACATTGTGTTCGTCTCCTCACACGCCGATACTATCGTGTAATCTCTCTGCCCTTGATTAGCATACAGCGTACCTGTACATCCTATCATTTGGAGTACACGAGGAAGCATTGATTGTTGCTTGTCTCTAATCATACGTTCAACAGCCCTAACGAATCTTAAACTCGTTGTGCTCTTGGTATATGTTATCTCTCCGAACGTCTTATCAAACGTCTCTGTCTCCCTGTACAGGTGTTTACGAAAAGCCTGCAGGTCTCTGACCGTCGCTGTGTAGTTCTCATTAATCGTTACGTACATTATGTTATTTTCAGTTTTCATATCTATTTGTTTTTGATTTGATTTTTTAATACTTACCTAATGGTAATTGAGTCGGTCTAAATTTAGATGGTTGATACAATTTACCCCACTTTCTTTTGTGGATATATCTATCTCTCTCATCCTTTTCACGCCATTTACGATAATCCTCCCAATGCTCTTTAAAATTTTTCATTGAGGTCTTAAGAATCTTGTCTGACTCCTCAGAACGCAGTTCTTTTAGTCCCTTCCAACCTTCGTCAAAAGGACCTGTTTCTTTAATCACTGCGTGACACTCATCTATGGTGTAACCCAAGGTTAAAAGTATTGACCTCTGCAAATCAAATCCGTTTGGTGCGTTTGCGTCAATCCAAGGTGGTAGTGCGTGTATGTTCATATCTATTGGTTTTTGTTTTGGTTTGTTTCGCCTATGGTCTCCGTCACTATCATCCTCTGCTTACGTGCTTCTTTCTGCAGTGCAGGTAAACAGGTTATGTACAGGTCCTCGGTTTCAAATGTTGCTACCAATTCTGCGTGGCTATCGCTCTCAAAATATACCTTAACTAAGTTCTCCATTTTATTTGTTTTTATTTATGTTATCCAACTGAATTAAACACTTGACAAAGCATTCCGAATGCGATTATTAATATCACTACCGCAATGCCGAAGCAAGTTTTTGTTTCCGTATCGTATTTCATATCTATTTGTTTTTGTTTTGGTTTCTACTCTGCTGTGATGCCTCAAACATACAGCCCCACATCACCAAGGATGTCAGCCCTGCAAGGATAAACAACCCATTGCACTCAAGGTGTATTGCCTGTTCTATTGACAGGATTGAACACATTCCGCACACTACTGCGAACATACATAGTAAATCAAATTTTAAGTTTTTCATCTTATAAGTTTTATTAAATTTCCGTTTCATCGTTTCCGAATCCTCAGTGCAGGTACACACCTGCATACGGGCAGTGTCCTCAGCGACACTGCGTTAGGATTAGATATCCCAATAGTCCCATTGCTCCGCAGGATGGTGCTCTGTGAAGTGCTCGTAAGCCTCTTTGTTTGATGCGTATACAACCTTCTCAAAGTCTCCCCACACTACCCCATAAACAGGATGGTTCGCTCTAAACTTATTAACCCACTCAAAATAATCTTCTTGAATATCTGCATCGACAACCCAACCGCTGTCATTAGCCCCAACACAAGATGGTAATAATGTACACGCATCGTGTCCACCATCCTCGTTAATGTTAAATGTAATCTTAAATCTTTCAACGCTCATCTTATAAGTTTTATAAAGTTCCTGTTTCGACTCTTTTGAGTCTTCATCAGCGCAGGCACACACCTGCGGACAGGGGAGAGTGTCCTTAGCGACACTCTCCGCGCTTCGTCATTCGTCTTGATGGTAACGGGTCCCCTCCTCTCTTGCAAGGGCTCTCGTGTAGACTCTTTGAAGACCCCCTCTCCGTCTCCCGACGTTGTGGTTGATAGAGTCCCCCTCATACCACGGACGGGTGACAGCACAGACCCTGTTGCTGTTGATACTCTTTTGGAATGCTTTAGCAAGAGTCAGTATCTCTTGCACCTGCTCCTCTGTGTCGTACATCCTCTCAATGATAGGAGTGATTCTTCTTAAGAACGATGCGTGGCTCTTACCTGCATTGTTGACCCCGTAATTTACGAGTTCGTAAAACAACTCATATCTGCGAATCATTCCCTTAACAGATGTGATGCGAGACGGGAGTCTAAACTCAATACCAAAGCCTGTGTTCTTCACAACAGAATACTTTGTGCCACCTGTCCAATCATTTGAAGCATATCCCTCTGTGGTATTTAGGAAGGGATTAGCGCAGGCATAGTAGTTAGCCAACCTGTAACGGAATAGAGCATAAATGATTCCGCTGTAGGGTCTAACTGCTTCAAGCAATTCTGTTCCCCTCATCCCGTCAACGCTTAGATGTGTATGCGTCGAACAGGATGTGTCAGATGGGCTGTGGCTGTCCTCAATGACCTTAGATGCATCGTGAAACATATTGAACACTTTGCTTCTCCAATGTGATTTCGGTAACAGAGGTAAGACGTGAGTGATTGCCTCAAGACCGCCACCTCCGTGAATCCCTCCGCAGGTAGAATCTCTTTCGAATCCCTTAAAAACAGGATACTCTTTCACTGCTCCACGTGACATTGAATTCTTCTCGATTTCCATCCCGATTCGGAAGCGCGCTTCATTCGAAGCAGTCACTAACTCGCTGTTTGGCTGTCGCGTCTTTAAGCCTGCGATGTCAGACGCCATTGCGCTTGTCTTGAATTTGTGTGCAGGGCTCCCGTGGTAGCCTCTGACGTCTCCGCGTCCCTGTCTGCCGTCCGTGGTAAATTGAATTCCTTGTTTCATAGTCTGTAAGTTTTACTAAATTTTAATTTCCGTTTCGTCCTTTTGGACTCATCAGCGAGAGCGTTCACTCTCGGACGGTGCAGTGTCGCTG
>TARA_R110002124_G_scaffold265905_1_pt1 | contig 12925 bp, 9 predicted proteins | sample TARA_R110002124 | Tara Oceans TARA_R110002124 (sample SAMEA4397445) | marine metagenome | biome: Polar Biome; feature: [SRF] surface water layer (ENVO:00010504); material: water (ENVO:00002006), including particulate matter (ENVO:01000060) such as... | depth 5 m | reverse complement strand
TCAGGATGCCATGCTGTCGATCATGTCAGAGAGGCAGATCCTGGTACCTGAACTCGGTCGGGCAAACGGCGTCCTCTTCGCCCGCGAAGGCTTTAATATCATCGCCACGTCCAACTCCCTGGACCAGGGCGTCAATGTCATGAGTGCCGCCCTCAAACGTCGCATGAACTTCGAAACCATACCGCCAATTCGGGAGTTGCAGGACGAAATCGAGGTGGTCGCCAGTGAATCGGAAAAACTGATTCGCCTGTCAGGCGTCGATGTGAAGCCCGATGCCCAGATCATTGAGGTACTGACGACGATTTTCCACGAGCTGCGCAACGGGCAGACGCTGGATGGACGCAGTACCGACCGACTGGCAGCCACCGTGATGTCAACCGCAGAGGCCGTGTCTGTGGCCCACGCCATGGGCGTGCACGCCTACTACTATCGCAATGGCAAGATGGAGATGGGCGATCTGGTGCATTTCCTGATCGGGGCAGCCCTGAAAGACAACAAGGACGACCGGCGGCGCATGAAACACTATTTTGAAACCGAAGTGGCCGTCAAGGACGGTGCACACTGGCAAGCGGTTTTTGAACAGCGGCGGTTACTGTAAACCCGCCAGAAGAGAGGGCAGGGCTCAAACCGTTTTCATAAATCCAGGTATCGGAAGCTGCTGTCACCAGTGCCGGAAAGTAGCAGTATCAGAATAATCAGCGAGGCATAAAAAAACCCGGTCAGTGCATCGAGAAGCCACCCCGGCAATCGATATGTCAGACGCTTGAACCGATTGACCATCACGGTATCCCCAATAATACCCGCCAGTAGTGTAACGATTCCGCCAAGGTATCCACACTGGTCAGGGCAAAGCTGGCCAGCACAAAGTGCAGGGTAAACAACCAGCACAGCAGGGCCCAACAACCGGCAACAGGAGATACCAGGATCGCACCTCGCAGTCTGGTCTTTCTCCAGGCATGGCAGCAGGCAATCCCGATTCCGTGCCATGCACCCCAAAGCAGATAGCGCCAGGACAACTCATGCCAGATACCCAGCACCAGCATACTGCCCAGTGCAGCAAAAAACGGGCTTCTGGTCATGGAAATCACCGGCATATAAACATATTCGCGACACCAGCTGGAAAGGGAGATATGCCAGCGACGCCAAAAGTCCATAATATCCAGAGCGATAAAAGGCGCATTGAAATTTTCCATCACCCTGAAACCCAACAGCAGGGCAAAGCCGATAGCAATATCCGAATAGCCTGCGAATTTGACGTACAGAGAGGCACCGTAACCCAGTAGTGAAGCATAGTGAAACAGCCAGCTTTCCGGATTCAGGGAGTCAACCCAGCTCATCCATTTGTTGTCCACCAGATAGGCACCCAGAATCACCACCTTGGCATAACCAAAGAGCATTCTTTGCAGCCCTGAGACAAAGACTTGCGGGTCCCAGCGGCGGCGGGCCAGATCCCTTTGAAAAGGAGCAAATCGATGGATAGGCCCCACCTGCAGAGTGGGCAGAAACCACAACCAGGCGATTAACTGGCGCCAATGAACGGGCCCAGTAGTGCCCTTATAACTCTCCAGCAACAGGTGGATAACCCGTAGCATATAAAAGGCGAGACCGAGAAGTACCGCGTTACCTGATAGCTGGTCATTTTGATCATAAGCACGGTACAGGATAAAAATGAGCACATTGCATAACAATGCCATTAGTAACGCGCTGTGCCGACCACCCAGGGAAATGACAGCGATACCGGTCAGCGCTGTCACCAACACCAGAACCAGCATCGAAAATGGAGCGTAAAAGCCCATGAAAGCTAACGTACAGAGAATAATCCAGTGTGGTTGCCAGGCACGGTTGAGGAGCCATGAACCCGCCACCGTCAAAGCTACCCAGAACAACATGGTGAAGCTCACTGTGTCGATGGTAGCCACTCCTTGACCAAATCAACCAGCTGACGGGTCCGTATAGTCTGCCCCAGCTCATTGGGATGACTGCCATCACAGTAGTGATCGTCGGGCATTGCCGACCCAAGCTCAATAAGGGGAATATTCTGCCCCGCCAATACCGAGGACAATGCTTCCTGGAAAATTTCCAAATTACCTGAAACCTGTTTTTCAAGTGATGCAGCCCTGGGCAATCTCAGGATTATCACAGTTTCTGCGGAGGCATTTAACGAATGCAAAAACGCCTGTGCCTCGCCGGATAAAACAGTTCCGTGGCGATAACGCCAATTCAGCTCATAGGCTTTCCGGCTAATCTGCTGGGCATCCGGCAATTTACAATTCTGGTTTGTTGTTTTTTCAGACTTTTGTCTATCACGTCCCGGCCGCTCAAACGTACCGGTTTGCTGGGTGGCTGTGGCAGATACCTGCAAAGGTTTTCCCAATTGTCTCCTGCCGTACTTTATCGCCAACCTCAGAATACTTTTAATACTTTTATCAGGTTGATCCCAGATATTGTCGCCAATCAAAACCCCCTGGTTGATCAATATGATCTTGTATCGTCGGGGCTGATCAGGGGAGATTGCTCTGAAATCTTTGTAGCGTCCCCACGGCAATCCGAATTTGGCCCAGGTATAACGCTCGCCAAACAAATCCGGCTGATCATTGTGGCCGGGAAGAGACTGGGCCAGCAGCGAATCGCCCAATATCAGAATATCCGGGGGGGTATCCCACCTGCCCAGTTGCGTGTGGGAGTCGGGTACGACTGTGAGCATACGCAACAACTCCCATTGATAAACATGGACAGCCCCACCGGCCAGCAGCATCAGTAACAACCAGCCGCATGCCCAGCACCAGGGCCTCAGGTATCGGGGGAGTGGCACTGACCAACCTTCAGATGACAGAGCTCAATTGCCTTTCCCAGAGAATCAATCTGCATGATCTCCCGGGGAGAAAGACGGATACCAAACTGCTTCTCCAGAGAAACCACCAGCTCCATGTGAGCCAGCGAATCCCAGCCAACGGTGTTTTCCGGGCCGGATGTGAGCTCCAGATCAGCCGCCGAACGCTTGAAGCTACAGGCAGCGAGGGACAAAACCATTTTGTCGAGATGCCTGTCCACACCCTCATTACCTGTACCTGTGAGCAACAGATCAAGCTGTGCGCGGGCGCTGTCCAGCAGAATTTTTCCGGCCGGACCCTTATCCAGGGCATCCACAAAGAAGATTCGCCGGGGCACTTTGTACTCGGACAGGTGCTCCCGACACCAGTTGATCAGGGTATTTTCAGACAGGACATCTTCAGCCACCACCAGCGCTGCCACCCACTCCCCCCAGTCTTTATCAGCCACACCGAGCACGACAGACTCAACAACACCGGCATACTGATTAAGACAGGCGGAAACGGCTTCCGGTGAGATGTTGCGCCCGCCAGACACAATCAGATTTTTCAGACGGCCCACCAGCTCAATATGCCCGTCGGGAAGCTGGCGTACCAGATCACCGGTCCGGAACCAACCATCCTGCAGAACAGCGGCTGTGGCCTGCTCGTCAAATTGGTAACCCTCCATCAGCTGATCACTGGCGAGTTGCAGCTCCCCCACCTCTCCCTCAGCCACGACAGTACCTGTCTGATCAGTGATCCGGACAGCGCAGTTGACCGGCAAACCCAGTGTGCCGACTTTCCGGCTCAACGGATCAGGCCCGCAAAACAGCGCTGACGAGACCGTTTCGGACAAACCGTACATATTGAGTACAGCCACACCAAACACGGCTTCAAATTTTTCCCAAAGGGCCTGTTCCAGATGTCCTGCTGTGCAGACAAGCATGCGGAGTTCTGGGCTTCGAAGGTTTTCAGCAAAATCCGCCCCCAGACGCAATATCAACGACAGCATGGTAGGCACAGCAATCATGTGCGTAATCCGCTCGCGATAAATACTGTCCATCACAGCCTGTACCGTATTGGCCGAAAAAGCTGGCGGCCTGTAGACCATGCATCCGGACGCCCAGGCGAGCAAAGGTCCCTGGATAAAGCCATCGGCGTGATTAAGGGGCAGCCCATTGAAAAGCCGGTCATCCGCTGTCAGTCCGTAGCGGGAAACAAATACCGCCATCTGAGCCAGTAACGCCCGGCAAGGGATTCTGACGCCCTTCGGCTCGGATGTCGTACCGGAAGTAAAGATCAGATAAGCCAGCTGGTTGGGATCAGGACCATCGATGGTCGCCGACGTTATGGCTTCCGCCATGGCAGGCCAGTGATCGCAGACTTCGGGAGTCTGACGGCCTTTCAGCAAACGGTTAAAAAGAGACCCTTTCGGCTGATCCGGCAGAACCCTCAGTATCGGTACGCCCAGAACCGCCAGCTGCCAGGCCTCTATCAGCGTGTCTTCAGCTATCACGGCAGCGATACCGGCGCGCTCGATGATCGGTTGTATTTCCGGGAGCGGAGAGTCCGGACTGACAATAACCGGGGGACGACCGGTACAGACCAGCGCGGTCAAAAGGGAAGCAGCCTCCCGCTCGCTGCGAACAGCAACCAGAACCACATCACCCTGCCCCACCCCCGACGTGGCACACCAATTCAACAGCGCTGTCTGCCGACGACGCTGCTCACCGTAGGTCAGACTGGCGACGGCGTCCCGGTACCAGAGCTTGCCCAGCGGTTGCAAATCGGCAATAGATGACAGGGTGGACTTCATGAAATCTCCTTTTTTCATTCAATCAAATCGTTAATCAGTGCTGCAAGCGCAGCACGCCGTAACTTGCCATTGCTGTTGCGCGGCAACGAAGCCGGCTGACACCATGCCTCCGGAGTCTGCCGAGCTGGCAGGGATAAGCTATGTCGGGCCATAAATTCCTGACGCACCGCTTCCAGAGGTCTTGCGGCGACAATCAGCGCAATCAATTTCCCAGGGTTGCCATGCAGGCTCACAGCGGCATCGATCACATCCTCCAGGGACAACAGAAGCCCCTCCAGGTGCTGGGGGTAAAAACGACTGCCATCACGCAGCTTGATGGCATCATCCTCCCGACCCAGCAACATCAGGCGCCCCGATTCATCCCAGCTGCCCTGGTCACCCGTCCACAACCAGCCGTCACGCAGCACCGCCAGACTGGCGGCCTCGTTATTGAGGTAGCCGCTCATCAGTTGATTTGAGCGCACCCGGACAACCCCGGCTTTTTCCCGACCAAAAATGTTTTCCTGATTGTCGACAACCTGCACCAGCGCATTCCCGGTGGGGACACCCAAGGTACCCATTGCCTCGGCCTCACCAGGCTGGGTTCCAGCACAGATGCCACCGGTTTCCGTCAACCCGTAGTAGTTGGCGATGGGACACCCGAGCATTTGCTCCGCCTGCTCCTGAAGAGGTGGGGGCAACACCGCACCGGTCACCAGAATCTGTCTGAGAGACCCGGATGGCGGCACATCCCCTCGCGAAACCAGCACCTGCAGCCAGGAGGGTACAGCCGTTATGACAGAGGCTCCAGCGGCGGCCCCCTGCGCCCAGGCCATCAGTGGATGTCTGTTGGTTCGCGGATCGGGCACCAGGACGGTTGACCCGGCGAACAGCGCAGCAAGACTGGCATTGCGAAAACCGCTCATCATGGAAAGCGGCCCCAGGGACAACAGTGTATCCGACGATGTCCAGCCATAATGGCCCGCCATTTCACAACCGCTGTAGCACAAGGCTCTCTGGGAGAACATCACGCCTTTCGGCTCACCGGTACTGCCGGAAGTAAAAATAATTGCTCCCGTCATGTCAGGATTTGACTCAGCGGACAGAGGTGGTCCGTCCAGTGCCTCCCCGACCCACACCGAAAACGCTTCTGTCGCGTCACAGGCAACAGCTGCATCATCCAGAACGACCACGGGCACGGCCGGGGAGGCGCGACGCTCAGATCGATCAGTAAATAGCAGTTTTGCCGCTGACAAGCCCAGTAGCTGCTCAACGCTGTCCCCGGGCAATTCGGGATCCAGAGGTACGACAGTCATGCCCCCAAGCCACGCGGCCCAGACTACCAGCAGGGCCTCGGGGTGATGCTGGCTGAGGATCGCCACCCTGTCCCCGGGTCGTATCCCTGCTGTATGAAGGCGCCGGCGAATGCCCTGGATGATGAAATCTGCCTCATCGAACGTGAGGCAACTGTCGTCAGCCAACCACCTGAGCAGCTGACGGCGCCCGTAGTGCTGTCTGGCATGTTCCCAAAGCTCGACAAACGACTGGGGGCGCCATTCCGCCACCGAACCAAAACCGTAGTAATGCTGCAGGGCCGACATCGCCGGGGAAATGACTGCCGGGTGAAGCAGCTCTCTGCCACAAAGCTGGCGTGCGAGCACGCTGGCTTCCTCCAGCGGCAGCCCCATCGACACGGCAATTTGTGACAGGCTCAGATTTTGGCCTGCGTACCAGATAAACAGGGATTCATCTGCGCCCAACGCCGCGCCACAGTGCTGTAACTTCTGCTGATAACAGGGGTGCCGTTGCAATAATTCCTGCGACCTGCCACGCAAGGTAGCCGAAGACAACTGCACCTCACAGGTATGCAGATTGATCTCCAGCAGCGGATTTTCAATAAACCGCGTCTGTGAAATGAACGCCCACTCATTACCCGGCTGCAGCATACTGCCTTCAAGCTCCCGGGGCCCGATCATCAACAGGCCATTGTAATGGGCTGTCTCGCGATCATCTTTAAGCGGCAACGGCTCAGTAAGTTCAAACAGAGGGATTTCCGGCAATAGCCATGAAGACCGGGGGCTATCCCGCAACAGTTGATCCAGCCACGCCTGCCACTCACGACCATGGTACTGCTGACAACCCCGCTCAAAGAACGGATCCGGCTCGGCATTCGACAGGTGGATATGGGGAAATAACAACACGCCATCACGGCGACAGACTCGCAATATCTCTGGAATAAAACTCAGATGATTATAGCGATGCAAAGAATCCAGGCCATGAACCAGCGAAACCGAGTCCGTCTGAAAAGGCAGGGCCTGACCCGGATGGGAAAAAACAATATCAAGGTTGGGCGCGCGACGGTCACTGCCCAGCCAATAGTCAAATCCACGGTAACCGAGAACATTGCTGTTCCCCTCCCACAGGGAAATCACCTGCTGTTCGGGAAACAGCCCGGCGAGCAACTCCCCACTCCAGCCGGTCCGGCACCAGGTGTCCAGAATCACATCGCCGGGTTTCAGGACCTTTTTCAGCAGGGGGATGAATGGATAAATCGCACGGGTGGACTCGTTAAATGGCTGGAAAGCTGCATAAAGGTCTATCAGACCCCGAGTTTTTTTCAGCTCGAGAAATTCCCGGTACGCCGGGGTAGACGTGAAGTACAGATCCTCCAGACCGGACAACCATGATGCCAGCGATTCCGACGGTAATGGTCTCGCTTCGGCAAATAACGGAAAACCCCGGCACACCGGCACAGCCACCCAACAACTGGGACAGCACAACGCGCCGGTACCGAAATCAGTGTCACCGGCATCCATATCAATTAGGTTATAACTGCATCGGCAAGAGGGGCAGCAGAGCAGCGAAGTGGTTTTTCTCTTCATGGTCGAAATGTCAACATCATGATCCAGGACAGAGAGCACATTTAATTGCCCGACAGCGTTACTCCAATATACCCCGAATCACTGAAAATCTGGTTTGACAAAAATCACAGGCCGGTCTGGCCGACTTGGAAACTGGCTGTCGTCATTCACCGGTCTCACTGGCTGCAACCAGTTCTTCTCTGTCGGATTGCATCGCCAAAGGCCCTGAACAACGCTGCATAGAAAATATCCTCAGGGTATTGCCACTCGGGATGGAATTGCACACCGACGGCATAGCGATTGTAGTCGACCAGCCGTACAGCTTCCACCAGCCCATCGGGAGCGACAGCTTCCACTTCCAGCCCCTCTGCCAACCGGTGAATGCCCTGACCGTGAACAGAGTTGACCCGCACTTGCCGGGCTTCGGCGAGGGTGGCCAACAACCCGCCCGGCGTCAGGGTAATGTTGTGGGCATAATCGTACTGGCCTTCTCTTGGGAGGCTCCGGTCTTCCCGGTGATCGAGCATGCCCGGCACTTCATGCACGTATTGATAGAGTGAGCCGCCAAGGGCCACATTCAGTTCCTGCATACCGCGGCAGACCGCAAAGAGTGGAATGTTTCGTTCGATGGCGCGGCGAATCAACGGCAGGACGCTGGTGTCGCGCTGGGGGTCCAACAGATTACCGGAACGACTTGGCTGACCATAGTACTGCGGGTTCACGTTGGAAATATTGCCCGTGAGAAACAGTCCGTCCAGCGAATCCAGCACAGTATCCGGGGCACAGATGTCCGCCAGGGAATGCAGGTCGCGACCGGCACCCACCGCGGGCAGCAGAACCGGCCTGACACCCGCGCCATGGGCCAGGGCGTTGATATATTTTTCACCGCTACCATGAAAGGGATGCAGCCCCTGCATCACCACATCACAGGGAATACCCACCACTGGCCAGTGTCCAGCCATGTTCACTTACTCCTGAGTTGCGTGTGGATAATATCTTGTTTGCGCTTGCTTAAATAACACCCTCTGCCTTTAGCTGCTGCACGGCAGTTTCATCCAGCCCCAACAACTCACCCAGCACCTCGGCATTGTGGCTGCCCACCTCGGAACCGGGCCAACTGGTGTTACCGGGGGTCTCACTGAGCCGGGGGATCATCGCCGGAATTTTCAGCGGCTCACCATTGATCTCCACCTGCTCGAACAGGCCCCGCGCATTGAAATGGGGATCCGCCAACATATCCCCGGCGTGATAAATCGGCCCTGCGGGGACCCGTTGCTCGGCCAGCAACGCCAGCAGTTCTGCACTGGGAAGTTCACTGCACCAGGCCGACAAGGCACTGTCGATCTCCCGCTCGCACTGCACCCTGCCGGCATTATCAGCACAGCGGGGGTCCTCTGCCAGATCCGGTCTACCCGCCGCCAGCATCAAGCGTTTGAAAATGGAGTCGCCATTGCCGCCGATCACCACGTACTTGCCATCGGCGCAGCGATAGGTGTTGGTGGGCACAATACCGGTCACCGTGGTACCGGAGGGTTCACGGATAATACCGGCGCCATCGTATTCCGGCACCACGGCCTCCAGCAGATTGAACATCGCCTCGTAGAGCGCCACATCCACCACTTGTCCAGCCCCGCTGGACTGCCTGGACAGCAGCGCCAGCGCCACGCCAAATGCCGCGTGGAGCCCGGCGATACTGTCGCCAATGCTGAGATTGGGCCGCACCGGCGCCTCACCGGGAAAGCCATTCAAATAACGGAAACCGCTGATCCCTTCACAGACCGAGGCGAAACCGGGCCTGTTTGCATACGGGCCGGTCTGCCCGTAGCCGGAAATACGGGTGTAGACCAAACCGGGGTTGGACTGTTTGAATTGCTCCGGCCCCAGCTCCCAGGCTTCCATGACCCCCGGCCGGAAATTCTCGATCACCACATCGGCCCCGTCGATCAGCTGCTTTGCCAACTGCCGTCCCCGCGCCGCCTTCAAGTCCAGGGTAATGCATTTCTTGTTGCGCCCGAGACTCCGCCACCACAGGGATGTACCGTCCCTGACCTGCCGCCAGTTGCGCAGCGGGTCTCCCTTCCCGGGGGGTTCGATCTTGATCACCTCGGCTCCGAAATAGGCCAGCAGTGCCCCGGCGAAGGGTCCGGCCAATAATTGGCCGAGTTCGATCACCCGGCATCCCGACAACGGTTTCATCTCAGTCACAGTTTTCTCCCGGTCATAACAACACAGCCAACAGCACCGGGACGGCAATCAGCCCCATGACGGTGGAAGCCACTACAATACCTGCCACTGCAGTCGGCTCCCGGTCATACTTCAGCGCCAGCAGATAATTGAATACCGCCGCCGGCATAATGGCCTGCAGCAACACCACACCCCGGGCAGTACCGGTAATGTCCAGCCACTCGACTGCCAGCCAGGCAATTACCAGTCCACCGCCAATGCGCAGCGTCGAGTAACCCAGACTCCGCCACCATCCCGACGTGCTCAGGGTGGAGAGGGATACCCCCAGCGTGATCAGCATCAACGGGATGGTGAACCCGGCCAGCAATTCGACAGAGGTATCAATCCATTGCGGTAATGCGATATTCCCCACCAGCAGAATGAGCCCAATAATGACCGCCAGTATCAACGGCTGAAAGACAAAACCTTTCAAGATTGACCAGATATTGCCGGATTGCCGGTCCAGCAACGGGATGCCAAACACCATCATGGCAGTCATCTGTACGATGAAAAAGCCCACCGCCAGTGCCAGCCCTTCCTGGCCAAAGGCAAACAGGCAAAGCGGCAACCCCATATTGCCATTGTTGGGAAACGTCACCGATGGCAGCAGCGCCCGGATATCACCGCCAACAGCACGAATGGCTCCCCAGCCCAGCAGTGCTGCACCGGCCAGAACAAGTACTGCGGCAGCGGCAACCTCGGCAAACCCCGACCCTGAAATTTCCGATCGACTGATCACGGAGACCACCAGACAGGGCGCACCGATATTCATTACGGCACGGGTGACGAACTCCGCGGCATAAGGCACTCGGGAGCGGCCCCAGCAATAACCAATAGTGATGGCAATCAATACCGGTGCCATCACATTCCAGAGAGCCAGAAACATTATTTATTGATCCCCGATGATTCATCTGTCCGCGGCGTTATACTGCACCTGTGCAGCGCGTGAAAGTGCAACATACCGCAAGGAACTTTCACCTGCTAGCCATCTCTAAGACCGCTAGCATTACTGGGCTTTTCACTATGGGGTATCCACTAAAATATACTACCGGCGCGCTGATGCTACTGCTTACCTTTGGCAGTCTGCCCGCTGCTCTAGCTGACACCCCGGCTGACTTACCGGAAACAGTCACTGCTGGACCGGGCTCTGAGCAACACGAATCCGCCCGCCAGGCTATCGAACGTGACCCGGCTCACGACGAAACCACTGCTCAGGTAAAAAAACCCGACATCTCACCAACCGAAGCCGCCGAAGCCGCCGAAGCCGCCGAAGCCGCGCAGATTATTGCCGATTACCAGTCGGCTATTGACCGACGCGAAGCACTGGCCGGTCCTTTTGATCCAGAGTTATCCGAGTTGACTTTTGCGCTGGGCAAAACCCTGCAGCGCCAGAATCGCCTGGAGGAAGCTATTCAGGCCTTCCGCCATGCCATGTACGTGAATCGCGTTAACAACGGCGTTTACAGCCTGTCCCAGGAACCGATGTTACGCGGCATTATCAATACCCACATCCAGCTCGGGCTCATCAATGAGGCCGCCGAAGCCTACCAGAAACTACTCTGGTTGCACCGCAAAACCTATGGTGCCGAAGACCCCCGCACACTCCCGCTGCTGGACGAAATCGGTCAATGGCATCTGCGGGCCTATAATGCCCGGGGACGCAGAGACGATATTTACCATCTGAATATTGCCCATGGTGTCTACAATCAGGCTTTGGCCATCACCGCACAACAACACGGCGAGGATCATCGCAGCATGACCGGGCTGCTCTACAACTCGGCAATGACGGACTACTACCTCGACAGGCATCAGAAAAAATACGCCAACAGTTGGGAGAATACAGACCTCCTCTCTGAGCGGTTTCAGCAAGCGCGCTGGGTGGCCGACGACCCCTTCCTCAGCAAAAACTATTTTCAAAACGGTCGCCGGTCTAATGCCAGGATGATTGATATTCTGGAACAGGATCCCTCGGCATCCGCGGCCGACAGAGCCACCGGTTATATCAAAACCGGTGATTGGTTTATGCTATTCAATCTGACCGGCCCGGCCATCGACAACTACCAGAAAGCCTACCGCGTCCTACAGCAGACGAATGACGCAGCACTGATTGCCGCGTTGCTGGGTGAGCCAAAAATGCTGCCCAGACCGATTGATTCGGGCATTATGGAGACCGAACCCGTGCTCACTGCCCAAACCACCTCCACCGAACACCCACCAGAACAACCGGAAACCCCCATGTCTGACATCACAGAAGCTGTGACCAGTCCATCAATACCCGCGGCTTATGTGATGCTTGCCGTTGATATCTCCGAAAAAGGGCAACCACGCAAAATCACGACATTGAGTGTTTCCCCGGAAGAGAGCGATGGGCTGGAACGCAGGGCAAAGAAAACCATTATTGATACCAAATTCAGACCGCGTTTTGACAATGGCCAGCCGGTGCCAACCGAAGCATTGCCGGTCAAGGTCCTGATACAGTAGTCTGCCACTGATGAATCGATCCTTTCTCATAATGTTACTCAGCGTTGGCCTGCTCAGTGCCTCGGCATGTCAGAGTCCGACCCAGTCCCCCACTGCGCAGTCTCAGCAGCCACCACAACCGCAAGCCCAATCGCCGGCAACAGAGGAGGCGAACGAGCAGGACAGTCCTCCGGAAACAGCTTCGACGACAGGCGCGAGCCAGTCCAGTGACACCAGCGAGTCCAGCGAGTCCAGCGAGATGAGTGAAGCCAACCCCGATCAGGGTAGCCCTGCAAGCCAGACATCGCCCCCACCGGGTGGCGCACTCAGCACAGATGAGGAAATTGCCGTTCTCGATCAACAGCTGGATGCCTCCATGGCCGAGTTTGACGGTATGATTATGGATGCACGGGCCGCCGCTGCCGAGCGGGAACAGGACAGCGACGGGGAAGGGGCGCCCGCCAACGCGGGCGGTCCCCTGTTTGAAGAGGCAGATATCACCGAGGAACTCGGGGGCGGTCCAACAGGAAGACCCGGCGATGAAGAAGCCAACGGCCCGGACGGCGCCAGTGAACCACCATCGGGACAAGCCACCACCTACGGTGGAGACGGTACAATCATCGGCCGCAGCGGAGGCAGTCCGGTTCCTGCAAATATTCCCGATGGCCACGATGACGATATTGTGGCCCGCCAGATCCGCGAAGCAGCCATGAAAGAACAGGACCCGGTGCTGAGAGAAAAACTCTGGGACGAGTACCGCAAATATAAAGAGGGGC
>TARA_R110002124_G_scaffold34864_2_pt1 | contig 12956 bp, 19 predicted proteins | sample TARA_R110002124 | Tara Oceans TARA_R110002124 (sample SAMEA4397445) | marine metagenome | biome: Polar Biome; feature: [SRF] surface water layer (ENVO:00010504); material: water (ENVO:00002006), including particulate matter (ENVO:01000060) such as... | depth 5 m | reverse complement strand
TTTAAATCTAACATTTTACTTCCAAAAAATCTGAATTCCCATTATAGTAAATGAGAGGGTAACACAAAGCATTGTCTTTGCTGTAAACATTGTTTCATTAGCCAGATACCACGTTAGCAGCGGAAAAGTCAAATACGACATCCCAAAACCAAGGAATCTTGGGCCCCACAGTTCATCCATTGCGGCATAACCGTATTTTGTGCCGTGCCAAAAAAACAATGATGCTGGAATACCAAAGAGCAGCGCTGCAAGTAAAGGTTTATCAGACCACCAATTCCATACAATCTGGGCGTTCGACCCAAACCACACACATAGCTGGCCGCCAAACATGCATAAGCATGCCATAATTAAAAAATAGTTATTGTCTACTATCGTAGAAAGCTTCTGGATCATACGCCCACCTCACATAATCAAATAGGTTTTTCTTTACAAAATTGTGCCACAGTTTGAGGTCCAGCGTTATTCCTAATGAAAATGCAAGTTTTTCCCCCTCGTCCCAAGCCATTACTTCTTCTCTAATCACATCCACTCTGCGTGCTATTGACTTGTTTTGATGCTTATCCCCATATGGGAATCGTACATCATAAAATTCTCCCGCCCTCAATATTGCGTGGCCAGCTTCGTGGAGGACGGTATATAGCTGGAGTCTTTTAGATTGTTTGGTGCTGATAGATACAATCCCACGGTCACTATTCCAATAAGCATTGGGTTCATCATTGTCAAATACAACGTCAACGTTTAATTCCTCCGTTAAAAAATATAATACTGCGTCTATGTCATCCTGATGGAGGCTCATATTACCCCTTTAGGAGTGATTTTTTGTCAATCCCTAGTTTTTCTTTGACAATGTGCAAATTACCTACAACAGTAATATCAATTCCCGTATTGCCTCTGTCAATATATAATTTGGTGAATGCCTGTCTCTCGTCTAGCTCGGAAGGTAAATTTCCTTCTTTTAAAACATTAGCCATTCTATCATCGTGTCGCATGGCCACGACGTGTTTTGGATTTATATAAACTTCTCTAAGGTTATACGTGCCAAGCACTTTATGTACTTCTACTAATTGTATCATTAGTCCTCCTTCTTTGTGGATTTAGGAAAAAGACTAGGGCTGTTCTTTTTCAAATTAGCTAGTTCTTTTTCCATGTCAAACCCATCAGGCATTGCTGGATTTTTAGCTTGTGCAGGTGCGGAGCCCGGTGCCGGGTCTTGGGCCTGCGTTTCGGTTTGAGAATACTTTGCTTTCAAATATCCCTCTAAGATGTGATTACAGTCGCTAAGGCATGTATCAATATCAGCAAGCCTTGTTCTAATTTCGTGCATCTGTTCAAAGGCTGTGTCAAAATCACTCTTGCTCACAGCATCTCGAAGTTCGTCAAAGTTTAATTTCCCTCCTCCGTGGGTGTGTAAAATATTTTCCGCTCGGTGCACAAGCTTATTTACCTCCTCTGGAACATCATCGAAATTAACTGTATAAGATATACTAACCTTCATTTTTTCTCCTGAATTATGGCGTGGCCGGTGGTAATAAGAATACCTGCTGCGGACGCGGCATTTTGTAAAGCTGTCTTGGTCACCAGCAGAGGATCAATAATCCCTTGTTCAAACATATCACAGGTTTCATCTGTGGCAAAATTATAACCGATGTTGTTTTCTTCGGCTTGTACAATCCTTTCCACAATGTCAGGACTAACTCCTGCGTTGGTGGCCATCTGTCGAATTGGGGCGCGCACTGCTGCCAAAACACACTGAATGCCAGCCTGTTGGTCAGGGGAGTCCGCGGGGCATTCGAAACCTTCTAATGCGTTCAACAGTGCAATGCCTCCTCCCGGGACGATACCTTCCTTTCGAGCAGCTTTAACAGCTTCTAAAGCATCTTCAACTCGGTGACGTTTTTCAATCATTTCGGCCTCAGTCGCGGCGCCAACTCTAATAATGGCAACGCCAGACGCTAGACGAGTGATGCGTTCTTGGATTCTTTCGGCTTCATATGTGTTTTCAGTTTCACCAAGCTCGATTTTCAAATCTTCTATCTTCTTTTCCACTTCATCGGGATCGGATCTTCCATCAACAATTGTAGTAAAACCTTTGATAATTTCAATCTTCTTGCACGTCCCAAGGTTTCCTAATTTAGCATCTTTCACTTTTGTGTCACCAGATTTGGTAAGGAAAGATGAACCAGTGGCAATGCACAAGTCTTTCAAGATATTCCTTCGTTCTTCTCCATACCGAGGGGCTTTTACGGCTGCAATTTTCATAGTGCCCCTTACTGTATTCATGATTAGGGCCGCTAATGCTTGCCCTTCTATGTCTGAGGCGACAATCACTAGAGGCTTAGATTCTCTAGCTACGATTTCTAGAATATGTAGAATATCGTCTACCTTGTCTATTTTGTCGCCTACTACTAAAATAAAGGGGTCTTCATATACTACGGAACGCTTACGCTCAACATTAATAAAAGAAGGAGAAACATACCCAGAATCAAACCGGAAACCCTCCATCAAATCCAACGAAGTGTGCAGTGAACGAGCCTCTTCGACCGTTATTGCGCCGTCCTTACCTACACAGTCAACAGCTTTGGCTACCAGCTTTCCAATGGACTCTTCGTTATTCGCGCTAATGGTTGCTATATGTGTGATATCATCGATGTTTTGAATAGCTCGTGCTTGCTTCTCAAGGTTCTCGACCAGAACACTAGTTGCCTTGTCAATTCCTCGTTTCAGTTCAATGGGCGATGCGCCGCCGACAACCTGTCGGCTCGCAGACTGTAGAATAGCCCTAGCAAGCACTGTGGCGGTCGTTGTGCCATCACCAGCCGTCGTGTTCGTCTCTCTAGACGCCTGCTTTAGAATCTGTACTCCAGCGTTCATAAACGGGTCTTCTAATTCGACGAATTCTGCTACGGTTACACCGTCCTTAGTAATAATCGGCTTCCGGCCGGCCGACTGTAGGATAACGTTGCGGCCTCGCGGGCCGAGCGTAGAAGCCACGTTATCTGCTAATATATCTACGCCTTCCAGAATCTTCTCTCGTAGAGAAGAGTCGGAGTCATACCTCTTTATCAATACACACCTCTTTGCTTATACTATATTATAACCACATTGAACGCAAATGTCAAGTGTTTATTTAAATTTATTATTCAGCGGAATCGGGGCCGGCGGGGTCTGCTGCCAAACTAGTAATAATCTGGCCGCCTTGTGCGATTGCCTGTTTGTTGGCCTGTACGGCCTCGGTGCGGTCATCGGCGCTAAAGTATCGTCCGATGTTGTCCGCGAAATTCTTTGTGTTTTGTAGTAAGGCCATCAAATCTTCGCCTATCTTTTCAATATAAATCTTTGTCAATGCGTCTATATTGTTTTGGCCCAAGTTAATCGTCCCGTAAAACTGGGTTTGAGCGATAGGCTCGATTTTCGTCATGTCCCCTCTACTAAGGCTGAATTGGCTCTTGGCGTCTCCAGACCCCCTTGCCTCAAACAAGAGGTCTTCTTGCATATACCTTTTTTCGTCTTCGTGAAAAGAGCCAAAGTAGGTTTCAGTCACAACTTCCTCCGGCTGTTCTGCCTCTGGTTGTTCTGCCTTAGCGACAGCTTCTTCATACCCTCTTCTAAAAGAGGCTTCCAAATCTTTGAGGGCTGTTTTTCGCTTTGCGCTGGGGGCACCACTTTTAAGCTTTGGTGGCAGCGCGTCTAAGTCAAGCTCCTCCATCCACTCTTCAAAGGATATCCCATTCTCGGCAGCTAACGCCCCTTCTTTTTTAGCTGCCTGTTTCAAGAGATTTAACTCTCCAGCCCTTAACATAATGTTGAATTGATTGTTCTTCACACTTGGGTCGGGCACGGCATCGGCACGAATCTCGAATTCTCCAGCTTGAGTAACATTTTTGAAAAACATTCCCCTTTTATTGCTGTATCCGGGGGCATGTTGAAGCAACTCGGCCATTTGAAGCTTCCACTCTGGGGTATCTGAAAATGACTGCATATGTTGTTTCAGTTTTCCGGCAACACTCCCCAGCAATCCATGATTCTTAGAAGTAACCATTATATCAACAACATTATCCCTGTTGATCTCAAAATCCCACAAAGCCAGTTCGGCCACAGTATCGTCCTCAGAATTTTTGAAAGCGATCAGGTATTTGATTGATGGTACTCCTGTTTCTCCCCTAATAAACAAATAATCAATAAGGTTAGTAAAACTACCGTGGATAGGCGTGTTCGGACTCAGAAGTTTCAAACTGACGTTTTCGTTGTCTCCGGTAACAAAGTCCTCGATTGGGAGCGTGCCACCGACGCGGCCTGCTTCCTGTCTACCGCCTGTTAGTGCAGCCATAAAGCCTTCAAAAACAAAGCCGGCAGAAGATTCATTGTAATCATTAAGAGATGCTTGTAGTGCTTCGATAATTTGCAGCATGTTTAACACTGTGTTGACCTTGCCGCCCGGTGCCTTTTTAACAGCCTGTGCGGGGTCCAGAAAAGAATTAACATGGTTGATTCTTGCTTTTATGCTGGGCTGTCTCGTGATGGAGTCGAAGATCCTGTTAATATCTTTTCGTGACTGGCTGCTCGGATCTCCCCATGCTTCTGTCGGTACTAGCCTCGGAATAGGAATACTAAAACTAAATCTGTCACCACCCACCGCCGGTGCCTGCTCTTCCGTAAGGACCGTGCTTTCATCAAAATTGTCCATTGCTTCGGAGACAAGCTGCTCCAAGGTAGATAAATTTAAGGTCTCTCTCTGGCCATAATAATTTTCGATAAGTTGATTCCAGTTCTTCTTCATGTCAAAAGGCTCCCATTTTATATAATTAGTCTGCTTTTACTTCATTTAACAATTTTACAAGGTCTAAACCAGCACAATCTATTTTTCTATTCGTGATGTTATAATGGTTGACAAAACCTTCGAACTTTCCAGAGGCTACTTCGCTGTTTACTCCAGTATCTAGCTCACCATCTTTCGTTGGTGCTTCCAGTGGAATACCACATGCATTGGCAACCGCTCCCCAGAGTGCTTTCAAAGCCTCGATCTGGACTGGGTAAAACCCTAAGTGTGTCTCTAGCTTCTTACCGTGAACCACCGCGTCGTCTATGATGGGACGAGGGCCATGTCGTTCTGTGTACCAGTCTTGGTATTTTGTGTAGAACGCATTGGAGATTTCGACTCCAACACTGTTGCCATTGATTTTGTGATTGCCAGCATGCCAGCAGCCGTGCTGCATATCAGCCAACTGGTAGATCGTGCCATCGTTGTCAATACAAAAGTGTACACTGATTCCCCTCCTGTTTAGGACGCTGGAGCATGACTTGGCGCTGAGACACACATCCCAGTGATTAACGAACATGCTAATATCTCTTGGCTCGCGGCCAGAGTAGTCGTAGTAAGTACCTTTATTCGATTTTAGGCCGCCGGCTTCATCCCACAAAATAACCTTGGACCAATTGATAGGAAAGAAGTTGCCGTTGTAAACAATGTTCTCGCCGGCCGGCTCGTAGTCATCAATATTTGCCTCGCGGTGGGCGAAGATGCGTCGATAAGTAGATGGGCCAACCAGTCCGTCAGCCGAGATTCTAAGATCCCTCTGGAATTCTTTGACTTTCTCGGCCAGTTCGTCTCCGAAATCTTCTGAGCCAAACCACGATGGCTCCCAACCATACTTCTTTGAGGTTTCTTCATTATACGACATTCTATCTTCTCCTAAATAATAATATCAGCAAATCCGTGTTCGACGGCCTCTTCTGCTGTTAAATAAATATTAACCTTTTTCTTGAGCAAGGACCGCAATTTTCTTTCTGTTAAATTAGTTTCATCACAGATAGCCCTAATATAAGATTCTTGAATAGCTTTGACCTCTTTCATCTCATTATCCAACTGATGCATCGGGCCCACTGATCCTCCGATCACAGAGTGTATCATAACACGACAATGTTTGCCGATCTTACGCTTTCCCTTAGTACCGGCGGCTAATAGCAGGGTTCCTGCTGACATAACCTTGCCTAGTCCACATGTTTCGATATCTACTTCGCTTCTGGTCATCCGCATGGCATCATAGATAGCAAACATGTCGTCTGCACTGCCGCCATTTGTAGAGATAACCACTTCAATTGGCTGAATAACTTCTTCGAACTCTGTATCGGGATCTTCGGGATCTACTGGTTCTTGGATCTTCGCGTTGTCTCGAAGGTACCATAGTCCGCTGACCACATCTTTACTCATGTCTTCAGATATGTCGCCGAAGACGGCGATTGTCCTCATTTCTTTTTCAGGTGCTGAAAGCATTAACATGCTCGCGAGGTCACCCTCCTTTTCATCTAACTCTTTGGAATCTTTTGACTCTTTATCTTCTTCTAGTTTTTTAAACATTACAGCTCCGGTCTGTTCTTTTTGTATATTTTATCTAAAAAATCCATCGCGCCTGCCCAATCGACATAACGCTTGTGATTTTTGTACTTCTCTGGGTATGCGGATAGCAGATTGCTTACCGCTGAATTCTTCCAAGCATCGAAATTATAGTCATCGATACTTCTTGTTATCTTAATTGTATTTTCAGACAATTTTAAATCTTCCATCGTACTCAGCTTAATCTGCTGAATGTAGGCCACTGATTCGGCCACAGTGGCTAGCATTATCAAAGCACTCTTTTCTGCTTCTCTGATGTAAAGGCCAATTTGGCCGAGATCGTAGAGCCCTGCTAAAACACGGTGTGTTACGAACCCAGCCACAAAAAATAGTATAGCTAGTGATGTACTCAAGATAACCTCAATTCAATATTTTATAATTCTTTAGGGAAGACCCGCTAATGTTTTCCATCTTCCAAGCTGCTCATCGAGGTCTGGGATATCGAGAATCTCCCCTTCTGGTTTTTCGCCCATATCGCCCGGGGACGCGTAATCGGATCCCTGAATACCCTTTGTTTCGAGACTGGCAAGTGGATCCACTTTGGCGGATGATTTTGACCGCGCCGGCCGGTTGGCGATGCGCAGCGCCTTTTTCGCTGCGCGTGTCTCTCCGGGCGATGGGCCCATAGCGGCGGGGGCGCCGTATACATTAGGGCTACCACCAGCAATACCCTTTGTTCCGAGACTGGCAAGTTTTTCCGCCTCGGGGCGCTGAACTTTCGGGGTCCGCCGGTTTGCCCTTGCGCGCTCGACGCTCCCGGGAAGGTCGGCCTTCGGAGTTGGGGCTTGCAAGTTTTTGACCCCGGACTCCACTCCGGGTGGCAGGTCAAATACTGTCGGGCCATCGCCCTTCACGGCAGATCGAGCCTCATCATAATCTTGTTTAATTGCTCTCTGGGCATCCTGAGCGCTGGCCCCTTGAGTACCGCTGTAGCTAAATGTGCCGGCGGCTTTTTTTGCTGCTCTTCGGGTTGCTCCCTGTTCTCTAGAGAGGTCGATATCAGCCTTGACTTTATCGGATGCTTGCCCATAAGCCTGTTCAAGAGCGCCGGCGACCCGGGTGCGCCCTGCTTCTTCATCCCCGTTACCAAGTTGTCGATAATTAATCCTGCCGTCTTCCACGGCATCCATAAGCTCGAAATAATCAATGTTTGTTTTGCCTTCCGGAGCGGCGGCGGCACGTTGAGGATCTCGAATTCCCCTGCCTCTTTCTACAGAAGCTCTCTTTGCAGCGCGTCCTTGTTTTATACGTTTCCCTATATTGTATCCGGGGATAAAAACTCGCGGGTCTGGTGCGCCGCCAAACTTCTCTGGTCCCTCTTCTCTAGATGGGTACCACTCTGGTCTTGTTTGTCTTAATTTGCGGCCGCCGTATAGGTTGCTTGCGGCCTGTGCTAGAGCATTGTCGGTGGCTTGCAGGCCGCCTTTCACTCCGGCCTTTTCAAGCTTTTTGTTGACTCTTTTGGCCCGACGGGGATTTAACGTGGCCCAGTTCCTAAACTGGCCGAGCCATTCGGAGCCTTCATCACCTTGGGCCCAAGAGGCCGGGGGCTGATTTGCTTTGATGCGCGCTTGCGCTGCGCGGGCTGCGGGCGTCAGTTCCACATCCACAGGAGGCTTGCGCTGGGGTGGGTCATCCTGCTCACCAAGCGATTGTGTTAAGGCCTCACTGATCAGCGATAGAATGTCTTGTTCTGTAACCTTCACGGCGAGACCCCGCTAGTTAGACTACTTTTGACTCAGGCGCTTCTTAAGCTTCTCTGCGAGTCGCTCGACAAGCTTTTCTTCACGGTTCATGGCAGCTAATCTTGCAGTCACTCTTCGATAAGTTTCTTGCATGACAGCATCTTCGTCCACCATATTAACCTCTTCCAATTCCTCTTCGTCCCTGATAGCTTCCGACAAGTCATCTTCGTCGTCCATCATAGGAGCGTCACCCATAGGAGCGTCACCCATAGGAGCGTCGTCCATAGGAACCATATCCTCTGGAGCTTCGTCGGATTGGGCTGCTACGGCGTGGCCAGTTACATCTTGAACGGCTGCTGCGATTGCATCAACAAGACTCAATGCCTCTTCCGGGGTGATATCAACGGCGGCGCCGCCTTCCATGTCGTCCATTGGAGCGTCGTCCATTGGCATCTCTTCACCGTCCATGTCTCCCATAGGAGGAGCTTCTGCTCCCATATCAAGCTCAACATCCTCTTCGGCTTGTTCGCGCATTTCTTCTTCTGCACCGTAAGTTTCGGTGATAAAGTTAGAAGACATCAGCGGGCTAAGGTTAGCCAGCTTCATAAATTTTCTTACGGATGCTTCCTCTAAAAGTGTTTTCTTGCTCATGAAATTGCTTCTCCTTTGAATTTTTAAAGCTTTCTGTTAATAAATAGTATCCTTGAATTAAAAACGCTTTTTATAAATCCGGATTTTCTTGTTCAAGTATATCAAAAATACTCTCTATTTCACTAGAATCCAAATCTAGTGTTCTCAGCGTATCTTTTCCAACTTTAATTAGTTCCCTGTCGTCCTTAACGCTCTTTTTAGATCTGTTTCCACTGTTTTTAGAGGCTTTTAGTTTATCAACAAAATTCATGATATCTTCGTCCTGCCTTAAATAACCAGTTATAATGCTGCGAAAAAAATGCGACTGTGCTAAGCTATCGTGCTGCAAGCGGATCCTTAACTCAGCATATCTCTTATCTGAGTCGTAGAAAACAACCTTCTTTTTCATTGTTCCGTATTCAGGATCTTTCATCAGAAACCTGTCTTATCATCTTGCGCTAGACCGGGATCATGTGGAATATCATAAATTTTATAAGGTTCTGGTTCGAGGGTCTCTCGAATTTTATTTAACTGTTGCATGTAGTGGGCTCTCGTCCAGCCGTCATTGCGGTCACTATGTACCTCAATCTGCCAGTTTTTAATCTGATTAATAATATCATTTAAACTTGGTCCGTTCATTATATCCTCTTAATGTGTGTGGAACTTTCTACTTGTCCCGATTGTGTTTGCCGAATGAATCTAGCTCTAGCCTGTAGAGATGATATGTTATGGGCGCCAGAATAAGAAATACCGCTTCTAATACCGGTTCGTAATTCGTCCAAAACATATTTTACTGGCCCCTTTAACGGCACTGTGTGCGAGATGCCTTCGTTCGATGAAACCCTGTTACGCCAGCTTCGTTGTGCCTCTTTACTTGCCATACCTCGATAAACCTTTTCTCGCCCACTCTTTGTATGTATAACCGACCCGGGAGTCTCGTCAGTTCCTGCAAGAAGAGAGCCTAACATTACAAAGTCTGCTCCCGCTGCGAGGGCCTTTACGATGTCTCCGCTGGTTCTGATTCCTCCGTCTGCAACTAAGACTGCATCCCTATCAGACTGAGCGCAGTCCATGACTGATTGTAAGGTTGGCATGCCGTGCCCTGTCTGAATTCGGGTGGAGCAAATGGATCCTCCTCCAATACCAACCCGAATGGAGTCTGCACCCCAATCAGCCAAGTCATTAAAGGCCTCCAGTGTTGCGACATTGCCGGCCATGATATGGATATCTTCACCCAAAGTATCTCTTAAAGAGGCAAGGGCGTTGCGCACCTTACTGTGATGGCCGTGTGCAACATCGATACATAAGAAGGTAACTCCTACCCTAGCCAAGGTCAAGGCTCGCTCAATATAGTCTTCGCCAATTCCGATAGCTGCTCCAACATTATGGTTAGCGCTGGTTATATTCATAATTATCTTGGCCTGCTCATCTACGCTGTTATAGCGGTGGATAATTCCTATCCCTCCCGCGGTATCTACAGCGCATGCCATGGCTTCACCGGTTATGGTGTCCATTGGACTGGAGATGATAGGAAGATTAAACTCTCCCACGGCTCTGAGTTCTTGATGGATCTCGATGTCTTTTCGTGATTTAATCTCCGAGTACCGAGGTACTAGAAGTACATCATCAAAACTAAGTGCTTGTCTCAACTCGCCCCTCCAGACGCTTGGTAAAGTCTTCTAAAATTTCCCTTGCCTTGTCCCAACATTCTGGGCAGTATAGCCGCACAATTTCATCTTGTTCTCTTACAACCACATTCCAAGACAGGACCATCTCTTTGTCTAATTTGTCAAAAGGTTTCTGGCATGTAAGACATTCGTCGGGCATTTTTCCGAACAAGGCCACCTTAGATTCCATTTCTTCAGATCCAGATGATTTTGCCTCTTTCATCGCTTTCCTTCTTTGTTTTCTATTCATTCCATTATCCTTTCATAAAAATGGTGATAAGAGTAAGATTAAATACTATCACGGCTAACAGTGACGGCCAATTTGTGCTTTCAGATATCATCGCGGTCATCGTTAGTCCCCAGTAGATCCAAGAGCGCCGTCATCGCGGCCACTAATGGTAATAGGCCACCAATCGTAGAGGTTGTCATTTCGTGTCTCCAAGAATCGCACGGGGATAGCTGGCATAACCACAGCTTGTGCGATTTTCATGCCGGCCTTGATGTGTTGAGTTTCATATCCAATATTATGAAGGTTTACAAAAACCTCTCCATTGTATCCTGAATCCACAACGCATGCACCGACCATGAGTTGTTTTTTGGCGGCATTACCACTACGATTCATAATCTGAATCATATACCCGTGCGGAACTCCAAACTTTAGGCCGGTAGGCAAAATTAGACTTTCGCCCGGGCCAATGCTCTTAAGTTTGCCATCACTCGGATTAAACCGCAAGTCCAGTCCTGCATCGGATGGATTTGCCCTAACCGGCTTGTGTTCACAATGTGGCAGGGCGTGGTATTCTAGTATCAACTACCACCTCGGGCAGCATCAGTCAAAGAATTAAAAATACCTACGAATTGATCGATATCTGTATCCTTCTTCATCAGTCGATAAGCCTTCACAGTCATCGAAATCTCATCTTTTGTGAGCCAGCCTTGGTCCTTAAAGTCTTTTTTGAGTTCACGTTTTTGCTCCGCATAGGGCTCAATAGCATCTTCAATCGCCTTCAGGTTCCTGACATACTCAATCATTTTCTCCGTCTTTTCATCCCGGACTTGTTCTACAATAGCGGTATCATTACCGAACATTCTAACCTCCACAGTTATATTAAGTTTTTAAGTTGTTGTAGTGTTTGTATACCAACGGCCCGATTAACTTCGGTGCCGTTGTTGATTATTACAAAACATGGAATCCCTTTGACTCCATATTGCTGTGCCAGCGCTCTATTCTGGTCCACATTGATTTTAATTAATTCTACGCCAGTTTCTGCTTGAAACTTTGATAGGGTGCCATTCATTGCTTTGCACGGGCCACACCAGTCGGCGTAAAAATCTACTAATACTTTTCCTTGGTCGGGAATCATTGCTATCTCCTCTTTACTTATATAATATAACACTTATTGGTGTTCGTGTCAAGTTCTTTTCTTTAATTCTGCTTCATATACTCTGCGGCGTAGTTCCGCGGAAGACCAAGCGTGGTTTCGACTGTTAAAAAACACCTCGTGTCCAAGGTCATGTCCAGTATAGTCTTTGTCTTTCCAGTCAGCCCCCAAGATGCGTACATCTGGGGCTAAGAAAGAGAGCATATTCCACAATTCTTTTTCAGTTGAATAAACCCTAATTTCGTCAACCCATCTAATTCCGCGCAATACTGTCTTTCTCTCTTCCAACGTTTGCACTGGGCTATCCTTATCTGGTCGATCAATACTTGGGTCTACTTGGATTGCCACTATTAAGTGGTCACATTCCCTTCTAGCCTCTTCTAGCATTAGAACATGTCCTGCGTGCAAAAGGTCAAAGCCTCCGCATGTAAAACCTATCTTGCATGGCATCTCACTCATTTACGCCGCACTCCTATCTAATATTTCTTGCAAGGCAAATACACCTTGCTCTTTGTGTTTGCACTCGCACATAATGTGTAGGGTATGACCATATAGATTCGGTGCTGCCCAATACGAATCAGAATGTGCTTGAGGGCGAATTTTTGGATCGTTGTGCTCTTCGGCACGAGACTGTGAATAGTGGACAACAGGGATGATGTCGTCTGGCCATGTACTCATGGCTAATTCCAGTGCTTCCTGCTCGGTTTGGTCACCAGTACAGAACTTGTAGTGATGATAATCGAATACAATTGGGATACCAATCTCTGAATGAATGTAATCGTACAGGTGCTTGGTTGACCACATGGAACCTTTGTCATCGTTCTCGACAGTCACACGCTTCTGGGTGTTGGCATCGAGGCGCTTGAAATTCTCACACCAACGCTTTGCTGTGCCTTCGAAGTCACCACCGTATGTGCCGCCGACATGAATGTTGATCTTGGCCCACGGTGTAGCGGGTAGGCCCATCAGGTCAAATACTTCTGAATGGGTGTTTAGCTCCTTGATGGTCTTGGTGACAACATCGGGCCGCGGTGAGCCAAGGACGTTGAACGGACCGGGATGCGTTGTGATACGCATGCTGTGCTGTTTAGCAAAGTCACCACACTTCTTGAGTGTTGCTCTGATCTCCTGATAGTCTGGTAGTTCTTCCAAGCGATACTCGGACGACCATGGTAAGATATCCGAGGATAATCGATAGAAC
>TARA_R110002124_G_scaffold47362_4_pt1 | contig 12959 bp, 10 predicted proteins | sample TARA_R110002124 | Tara Oceans TARA_R110002124 (sample SAMEA4397445) | marine metagenome | biome: Polar Biome; feature: [SRF] surface water layer (ENVO:00010504); material: water (ENVO:00002006), including particulate matter (ENVO:01000060) such as... | depth 5 m | reverse complement strand
GCTCGGCGTAGCCGCTTTGCCGGGTCCGGGGATCGCGCGGCAGTGCGCGATCTGGTTTATAAAGCCCTTCGGTGCCGGCGCAGCCACGCGCTCCTCGGCGGCTCGGAATCCGGGCGAGGTCTGATGCTGGGTGGGCTGATCGCCGCCGGAATCGACCCCTCGACCCGGTTCACCGGAGAGGGCTATGCCCCCGAGGCGTTGCGCCCCGAGGAGGCCACGCTCGCCCGCCGCGACCCCCAGGACACCCTTGCCGCCGCCCCGCCGGCGGAGGCCTGCGACATGCCCGATTGGCTCTGGCCCGAGCTGACGCGCGCCCTCGGTGACCGGACCGCCGCAATTGCCCGCCTGATGCAAAGCCGCGCCCCCGTATTCCTGCGCGTTAACCTGCGCAAAGGCGATGTCGCGGCGGCGCAAGCGCGTTTGGCAGAGGACAGCGTGACCACCCGGCCGCATCCCCTGGCGGCGACCGCTCTGGAGGTGATCGAGGGGCCGCGCCGCATTGCCCGTAGCGCCGCCTATACCGATGGTCTGGTGGAACTGCAGGACGCCGCTTCGCAGGCACTGACGGGTGAATTGCCTCTGAGCGATGGCATGCGGGTGCTTGATTTCTGCGCCGGGGGTGGGGGCAAGACGTTGGCGATGGCGGGTCGGATCAAGGGGCAGTTTACCGCACACGATGCCAATGTCGCCCGCCTGAAGGACCTGCCGCCACGGGCCGCGCGCGCCGGGGTGGCTGTGACGCTCAGCGCCGATCCGCAGGGGCCGTTTGACCTTGTTTTGTGCGATGTGCCCTGTTCGGGCAGCGGGGTGTGGCGGCGCGCGCCCGAAGGAAAATGGGCGTTGCGCGCCGAAACCCTTGCCGGGTTGAACGGCACGCAGGACGAGATCCTCGACCGCGCGGCCCCGCTGGTCGGAGCGGGCGGAACACTGGCCTATGCGACCTGTTCGATGCTGCCTGGCGAGAACCGCGCGCGTGTCAAAGCGTTCCTCGCGCGGTCCCCGGGCTGGACCTGCGTGGCAGAGCGGCAGTGGCTCCCCGATGAGGGCGGTGACGGGTTTTACCTCGCGCAGCTGACGCGGGGAGAGTAGGCACGACAGCATTCTGCTTCGTCGTGTTAATCGAAACTTAACCTCCTTGCGTTTACCTGGGCGCTGAGGAGGTCCCGTGACCGCAGCAAACACAGTCCCGATCCGTGCAAAACGCTTTGGTGGACGACCCCGTGCCGGTCCTGTCCCTGCGCATGGGGTGGAACTCAATTCGTGGCCAGTCTCCCCGCCGACGGGATCGCGCAGTGGCCGCCCGCAGCGACGGCTCGCGCTGCTCTTGATGGTGCTGGCCCTGGTGATGCTCGGCCTCTCGGATGCCATCGCTTACAGGCTCGCGCACCCGACATTGGTCTTGTCTTTCGCGGCGGCGGCGGCCACGCTGTTCATTATCGCCGCCGGCGTTGCCATCTGGTCGGTCTACCAGATGCGTGATCAGAAACGCAGATCCACGGGAACGGCCATGACCCGCATTCTCGACGCCATGTCGTTTGCCGCCCTCGTCACGGACCGGGACCTGCGCATAATTGCCGCCAACGCGCGCGCCCGCGATCTTTTCACACCTGCGGAAGGTGAGCGCTGGATCACCGGCGATGTTATACCACCCCCACTACTGACGGCCATGGCGGCCATCCGCCCCGGCCTTACCGATCCGGACCGCAATACCGCGCTCGACCGGCGGCTCGCGGTCGACGGGACGACATGGACGCTTAGCGGGCAGGTCATATCGGACGACCGGCTACTGTGGCGGATCGATCTGGCGGCCGATCGCGCGCGTAATGCGGTGGATGACAGCCTGCCCGTGCTCGCTCTCGGCTCCGACGGGGGGGTGAGCTATGCTAACGAGACAGCCATCGCGATGTTGGGCAAAAACCCGCACCATATCGGTGACGTTCTGGGCGACGACCCACCTGTCTCTGGCACGACACGCATCGTTCGCACGAGTGGCGGGGAGCGCAAAGTTCTGATCGTTGACCTGCCCAGCGGGACGGAATGTCGCGAAATCGCTCTTGTTCCCCTGCCGCCCGATCCGACCAGGCCCCAATCGACCCCTCTTCAATCGGCCCCACCGGATTGGGACCGCTTCGAGACCCTTCCCGTACCGCTGCTCTGGCTCACGCCAGACGGTCGGGTGATCAAGGCAAATCGGGTCGCGGTTCAGCTGATCGGGCCGGGCTGTGAGGTCGGCGCCCGGCTGGGTGATCTGACCGAGGGCTTGGGCAGACCCGTCAGCGATTGGCTGGACGAAGCGCTCTCGGGCCATCGCAAGAACAGTCCGGAGTTCTTGCGTGTCACCGCCTCGGACCGCGAAACTTTCGTGCAGATCTCGCTGAAACCGCTGACAGAGGGGGGGGAGGCCTCGCTTCTCGCCGTGCTGAGCGATGCCACCGAACTCAAGACCCTCGAAGCGCAATTCGTGCAAAGTCAGAAAATGCAGGCCATCGGGCAACTCGCCGGGGGTGTGGCGCATGATTTCAACAATCTCCTGACCGCCATATCCGGGCATTGCGACCTCCTGCTGTTGCGCCACGACAACGGTGATCTGGACTACGCCGATCTGATGCAGATCAACCAGAATGCCAATCGCGCTGCCTCTCTCGTCAGCCAGCTTCTGGCCTTTTCGCGCAAGCAGACCCTGCGCCCTGAAGAGATCGATCTGCGCGAGACGATTTCGGACCTTACCCATCTTCTGAACCGGTTGGTGGGCGAAAAGGTCACCCTTTCCTTCAGCCACGACCCGGTGCTCAGCGCGGTGCGCGCGGACAAGCGGCAATTGGAACAGGTGCTGATGAACCTCGTTGTGAACGCGCGCGACGCCATTCCGCGGGGCGGAGAGATTCGCATTGTCACAGAATGTGTGACCTATGCCGCCCCGCATGGCCGCGATCGCGTGACCGTGCCGCCGGGCGATTACGTCGCCGTCAAAGTCATCGACACGGGCTGCGGAATTCCCGAGGACAAGCTCACCAAGGTGTTTGAACCGTTTTACACCACCAAGCGCGTAGGTGAGGGCACGGGGCTTGGCCTCTCCACCGCCTATGGTATCATTAAGCAGTCTGGCGGATACATCTTTGCCGAAAGCACCGTGGGCGCAGGGACGTGTTTCACCCTGCTGTTTCGCGCTTTCAAGAACGACGCTGCAATGGTGGCTAAGACGGTAGAAGCCGCCAAACCGTCAGCTCGCCACGCCGAAGGGGTCGTGCTCCTGGTCGAGGACGAGGCCCCGGTTCGCGCCTTCGCCTCCCGCGCGCTACGCCTGCGCGGCTACACCGTGCTCGAGGCCGAAAGCGGGGAAGAGGCGCTGGAGGTCATCTCGGACCCCGCCACACGGGTCGACATTTTTGTGACCGACGTGGTGATGCCCGGCATGGATGGCCCGACCTGGGTACGAAAGGCGCTGGAGACGCGACCGGACGTGCACGTTGTCTTTGTATCCGGCTACGCGGAGGAACATTTCAGCGACGATCAGGCCAAGATTCCGAATTCTGTCTTCCTGCCAAAACCCTTCTCTCTCAGTGAGTTGACGCAAACCGTGCAAGAGGTGGTCGGTTAACCGGCGTAGGGCGCGATCCCACTGTACAACGCAAACTCCTCCGCGCGCTTGCGCCGCAGCTTCGCGGCCACTTCGACGTCAAGGCTGAGCGCGATCTCGGGTGAGACGTTCTCGCGGGTCAGCGTGATGCTTTGCCCCAGACGTGCCTCGAGATATCGGTGGAGCGCGGGCTGATCCTCGTAGCGAAAAAACCTCGTGACTTGCGTGCCATTTCCAGCAGGTTCGACGAACTTTGCCTGACTGCCGACATTCGCATACCCCGGCTGCTCACCGCGGCAATATCCCTCCACGAAATTGTCAAAGCTGACGTCGAGCGTGTTATTTGGGCGCCCCGCCATGAACGGTCGGCGACGATAGCGGTACCAACTGCCCAGCCACGACACGGGCTCGCGGATAACAGCAATGATTTCAAGATCTTCACCGATGAATTTGTCAAGCATGGGACGGAAGAATCTGTTGTAACGAAAGACCGGCGCGTGCTTCAACTCCGGCGGGTCGTTCACCACGATGTCCGCGACCGGGCCAAGGGCCTTCTCCCAAGCTGTCGTCCCGGTCTTGGGAACTGACAGGAAGACCAGCTTGGCCTTTGCAAACACGAGCATCTGTCACCCTTCGCCACGAACCAAAAAAAATTTCGAGATCATCAACCACTTCTTAACCAGACTCGGAAAGAGTGTCAGTCAGAAAGATTTTAGTTGAGATGTTCTTGCTTTGATCCCATATAGGAACAGGAGTAGAACAAAGGCGGTCATTGCCGCTGATAAACGGGTATGGAATAAGGGGCTGAATTGATGGCAACGGCAGATCTTCTCACGATGGACAGCAAGCGCGACGAGAACAAGCAAAAGGCGCTCGATAGCGCCTTGGCCCAGATCGAACGGCAGTTCGGCAAGGGGTCGATCATGAGACTCGGGGGCAAGGATGCCATTCAGGAGATTGAGGCGACCTCCACCGGTTCGCTCGGACTGGATATCGCCCTCGGGATCGGCGGCCTGCCCAAAGGTCGCATTGTCGAGATTTATGGCCCCGAATCCTCGGGTAAGACCACGCTGACCCTCCATTGCGTCGCGGAAGAGCAAAAGAAGGGCGGGGTCTGCGCCTTTGTCGACGCCGAACATGCGCTTGACCCCGGATACGCGCGCAAGCTGGGCGTGGATCTGGACGAACTTCTGATCTCCCAACCCGACACCGGTGAACAGGCGCTGGAGATTGTGGATACGCTGGTGCGCTCCGGGGCCGTCTCGATGGTGGTGGTCGACTCCGTTGCGGCGCTGACCCCGAAGTCTGAGCTTGAGGGCGACATGGGCGACAGTTCCGTTGGCGTGCATGCCCGCCTGATGAGCCAGGCGATGCGCAAGCTCACCGGTTCGATTGCGCGGTCCAATTGCATGGTGATCTTCATTAACCAGATTCGCATGAAGATTGGCGTGATGTTCGGCAGCCCCGAGACGACGACGGGCGGGAACGCGCTGAAGTTCTACTCCTCCGTCCGCCTCGATATTCGCCGCATCGGCGCGATCAAGGACCGCGATGAGATTGTCGGCAACCAGACCCGCGTCAAGGTGGTCAAAAACAAGGTCGCGCCGCCGTTCAAACAGGTCGAGTTCGACATCATGTATGGTGCGGGCATCTCCAAGACCGGCGAATTGCTGGACCTCGGGGTCAAGGCCGGCGTGGTCGACAAATCCGGCTCCTGGTATTCTTACGGTGATGAACGGATCGGACAGGGCCGGGAAAACGCCAAGGTCTTTCTCAAGGAAAACACCGGCATCGCGCTTGAGATCGAGGACAAGATCAGGGCCTCGCATGGGTTGGAATTCGACTCCGGTGACCGGGGTGGCGATGACGATGTGCTGGACGGTTAACGCCGACTGATACCAACGCCAGGCCCCGGCGCAGCGATGCGTCGGGGCTTTTGCGTTTCGGGACGCGGATTCGTCGCGCATTTACCTTTACCCGCTGGCTCACAATGTTTATTTCCGGCCCAACTGATGCCTGAATGAAAGACCGCCATGACGAGCCTCGCCGACATCCGCGCGACCTTCCTGAATTATTTCGAAAGGCAGGGGCACCAGATCGTGCCGTCCTCTCCGCTCGTGCCGCGGAACGACCCGACCCTGATGTTCGCGAATTCCGGTATGGTGCAGTTCAAGAACCTGTTCACCGGGGTCGAGACGCGCGATTATTCCCGCGCCACCTCGGCGCAGAAATGCGTGCGTGCGGGCGGTAAGCACAACGATCTGGACAACGTCGGCTATACCGCGCGTCACCATACCTTTTTCGAAATGCTGGGGAATTTCAGCTTCGGCGATTACTTCAAATCCGAGGCGATTCCCTTTGCCTGGGAATTGATCACGAAGGAGCTGTGCATCCCTAAGGAAAAGCTGCTGGTCACGGTTTACCATACCGACGACGAGGCGGCGGAGATGTGGAAGAAGGTCGCGGGTCTCTCGGACGACCGGATCATCCGCATCGCGACCAACGACAATTTCTGGCAGATGGGGCCAACGGGGCCATGTGGACCCTGTACCGAGATTTTCTACGACCACGGCGAGGAATTCTGGGGTGGCCCTCCGGGTAGCCCGGATGAGGATGGCGACCGATTCATCGAGATCTGGAACATCGTCTTCATGCAGAACGAGCAGTTCGAGGACGGCTCGCGTCGCGAATTGGCCGCGCAATCCATCGACACCGGTATGGGGATCGAACGGGTCGCCGCACTGCTGCAAGGGACCAACGACAATTACGCCACAGATCTGATGCGTGCGCTGATCGAGGACTCCGCGCATGAAACCTCGACCGATCCCGACGGGCCTGGGGCGACTCATCATCGGGTGATCGCGGATCATCTGCGCTCCACCTCCTTTCTGATCGCGGATGGGGTCATGCCTTCGAACGACGGGCGCGGTTATGTGCTGCGGCGGATCATGCGCCGCGCCATGCGCCATGCGCATCTGCTGGGCGCCAAGGATCCGCTGATGCATCGCCTCGTGCCGGAACTGGTGCGTCAGATGGGCGAGGCCTATCCCGAACTGCGACAGGCCAAACGGCTGATCGAAGAAACGCTCAAACTGGAAGAAACCCGGTTTCGTCAGACGCTTGAGCGCGGTCTCAAACTGCTGGACGAAGAGCTGGACACGTTGGACGAGGGCGCGGCCTTGCCCGGTGAGGCGGCTTTCAAGCTCTACGACACTTTCGGGTTTCCGCTGGATCTGACGCAGGACGCCCTGCGCGAAAAGGGGCGCAGCGTTGACACCGGCGGGTTTGACACCGCCATGGCCGAGCAAAAGGCCAAGGCTCGCGCCGCCTGGGCCGGCACCGGGGAATCCGCCGATCTGACGGTCTGGTTCGACATTGCCGACCAGCACGGTGCGACCGATTTCCTTGGCTATGACACCGAACAGGCCGAGGGCGTCATTCTCGCCATCATCAAGGACGGCGCTTTGGTGCCGGAGCTGGGCAAGGGTGAGCAGGGCTGGATCGTCACTAATCAGACGCCGTTTTACGGCGAAAGTGGCGGCCAGGTCGGCGACACCGGCGTTCTGCGTCGCCTTGATGACGAGGCCGACGTTGCGTCAGTCACAGACACGCAGAAGATGGCGAACGGCCGGATCTACGCCCATGCCGTGAGCATCGACAGCGGCATCTTCAAGGCCAGCGAACCGGTGGTGCTGGAGGTCGACAATGCACGCCGCAGCTCCATCCGCGCCAACCATTCCGCGACGCACCTGTTGCATGAGGCGCTGCGCGAGGCGCTTGGCGATCACGTGGCGCAGCGTGGGTCGCTGAACGCCCCGGACCGCCTACGGTTTGATTTCAGCCATTCCACCGCTTTGACGCCCGAGCAATTGTCCCGGATCGAGAGCGACGTGAACGATTATGTCCGTCAGAATACGCCGGTCGAGACCCGGATCATGACCCCGGATGATGCGCGCGGTATTGGCGCGCAGGCTCTGTTCGGTGAGAAATACGGTGACGAGGTGCGCGTCGTGTCCATGGGGCGCAAGGACACCGGCAAGGGGCACGATGGCCAGACCTATTCGCTGGAACTTTGCGGTGGCACCCATGTGGCCCGCACCGGGGACATCGGGGCCTTTGCGCTGAGCGGAGAGACGGCGTCTTCGGCCGGTGTGCGCCGGATCGAGGCGCTGACCGGGCGCGCGGCGATCGAGGCGTTGCGTGGACGTGACGCCGCCCTTGGCCGCATCGAGACCATGCTGAAAGTGACTGGGGACGAGGCCGTGACACGCGTGAAGGCGATCATGGACGAACGGCGTGCGTTGCAGAACGAGGTGGCGCAACTGCGCCGTGACCTCGCCATGTCCGGTGCCGCATCCGGCGGGGCAGGGCCGTCGGGCGGCGCTGATGCGCGTGAGATCAACGGGATCAGCTTCCTTGCCCAGTCATTGAGCGGCGTGTCCGGCAAGGATTTGCCCGCGCTGATCGACCAGTTCAAGGCACAGATCCGTTCCGGCGCCGTGCTCTTGATCGCTGACACAGGCGGCAAGGCGGCGGTCGCAGCCGGGGTGACGCCGGACATGACCGACAAGGTCTCAGCCGTCGATCTGGTGCGTGCGGCAGTCGCTGAGTTGGGCGGCAAGGGGGGCGGTGGCCGCCCCGACATGGCGCAGGGCGGCGGCGCGGATGCCAGTAATGCCGAAGCCGCAATCAAGGCCGCAGAGGCCGTGTTGGGAGGCTGATATGCCCGCGCTCTGGATTTCTCACGTCACCGTCACGGACCCTGAAAGCTACGCGAAATACGCAGAGCTTGCCGGCCCGGCCATTGCCAAACACGGCGGGGCTTTCATCGCGCGCGGTGGGCGTTTCGTGCAACTGGAGGGCAAGGAGCGCCCGCGCAACGTGGTCGCGCGCTTCGATTCCGTCGACGCGGCGGTCGAGTGTTATCATTCCGCCGAGTATCAGGCCGCGCTGGAGCATGCGCGCGACGCGAGCGAACGCGAGCTGATGGTCGTCGAGACGAGCGAATAGAGACGCGGCGCGGCTGCGCCCGCTGGTTCAATAAGGGTTCCGGGGGCTACGGTCCGTCGACAGCGTGTCCTGCCGGCGCTGCACCAGCATCTCTATGGCATCGGCGAGATGCTCTTCGGCAATGTTGTAATCGCCCCGTTCGACCCGGATGCGATGCGCGGCAATCATCACGTCGGCATGTGTGCAACCCACCGGCGGCTCAAAGCGATAGCATGCCAGTTCGATCAGCAAGCCCATGGGATCCTTGAAGTAGATCGAATCCATGAAGCCGCGATCCTTGACCCCGGAATGACCGATTTTGCGTTCACTCAACCGTGTGACGGCCTGGGCAAAGGTGGCATGCGAGACGTTGAAGGCAAGGTGATGGACGCAGCCCGGCTCCATCGGCGTGCGACGGGGATCGGGTGTTCTGTTTTCACTGGTAAACACCGTGATCAACCGACCGTCGCCCGGGTCGAAGTACAAATGCCCTTCATCCGGGTCGTCGAGGTTGGGTTGATCAAAGATGAACGGCATCCCCAGCACGCCCTCCCAGAAATCGATGGAGGTCTGCCGGTCCGCGCCGGTCAGCGTGATATGGTGAACGCCCTGTGTCTGAAGTTTGCGCATGATGCTTCTCCCTTGTGACAGGAGAATAGGAGTGTTTGGCGGCTTTTGGCACCCCCGGCCGTATGTGCACCAGCGCATGGTGGCTGTGCCGGACGGGGGGCTCGCCCCCCGCGACGTCCCGGGGACGTCTGCCCCCGAGAATATTTTCAAAACCAAAGTGGTGGATGGATCAGCTGGCTTTGCTCATCCGCTTGCGTTCATGCGGGTCGAGGAACCGCTTGCGCAGGCGGATCGCGTTCGGCGTGACTTCGACCAGCTCATCGTCGTTGATATAGGCGATGGCCTCTTCCAGCGACAAGGTGATCGGAGTGGTCAGCCGCACCGCTTCGTCGGTGCCGGAGGCGCGCACGTTGGTGAGCTGCTTGCCCTTGAGGGGGTTCACTTCCAGATCGTTTTCGCGCGAATGCTCACCGATGATCATGCCCTGATAGACCGCCGCCTGTGCGCCGATGAAGAAGCGCCCGCGATCTTCCAGTTTCCACAGCGCGTAAGCGACGGCGGTGCCTGCCTCCATCGAAATCAGCACGCCAGCGCGACGGCCGGGGATGGTCCCCTTGTAGGGTGCCCAGCTGTGAAAGACGCGGTTCAGAACGCCCGTTCCGCGCGTGTCGGTCAGGAACTCACCGTGATAGCCGATCAATCCGCGCGAGGGGACATGCGCGATGATCCGCGTCTTGCCCGCGCCGGCCTGGCGCATCTCGGCCAAATCGCCCTTGCGCGCGCCGGTGATCTTTTCGATGACCGCGCCGGAATATTCGTCGTCGACGTCGATGGTGACCTCTTCGATCGGCTCGACCTTTTGGCCGTCGAGTTCGCGCATGATGACCTGCGGGCGCGAGATCGAGAGTTCGAAGCCTTCGCGGCGCATGTTCTCGATCAAAACGCCCATCTGGAGTTCGCCGCGACCCGAAACCTCGAAGGCCTCGCCGCCCGGCGTGTCGGCGATCTTGATGGCGACGTTGGATTCCGCCTCTTTCATCAGACGTTCGCGGATGACGCGGGATTGCACCTTCTTGCCATCGCGGCCAGCCAGCGGGCTGTCGTTGATCCCGAAGGTGACGGTGATCGTTGGCGGGTCGATCGGTTGGGAGTCGAGCGGTTCATCCACGGCCAGCGCACAGATCGTGTCGGCAACGGTTGCCTTGGACATGCCGGCGATGGAGACGATGTCGCCGGCCTGCGCCTCCTCTATGTCCTGCTGGGCGAGGCCGCGGAACGCCTGGATTTTGGTGACGCGGAACTGTTCGATTTTCTGGCCGTGACGGGTGAGGGCCTGCACGGTGGCGCCGACCTTCAGCTTGCCGGTTTCGACGCGGCCCGTCAGGATCCGGCCCACGAAGGGGTCGGCGCCGAGGGTCGTCGCCAGCATGCGGAAGTCCTCGTCCTGCTTCTTGATCTGCTTGGGCGCCGGGACATGATCGACCACCAGCCGAAACAGCGCGTCGAGGTTCTTGCGCGGGCCGTCCAGTTCGGTGTCGGCCCAGCCGTTGCGCCCCGAGGCGTAGAGATGCGGGAAATCGAGCTGATCCTCGTCCGCGTCGAGCGATGCGAAGAGGTCAAAGCATTCGTCGAGCGCGCGGTCGGGTTCGGCGTCAGGCTTGTCGACCTTGTTCAGCACGACGATGGGGCGCAATCCGAGGGCGAGCGCCTTGGAGGTGACGAATTTCGTCTGCGGCATCGGCCCTTCGGCGGCGTCCACCAGCAGCACCACACCGTCGACCATCGACAGGATGCGCTCGACTTCACCGCCGAAATCGGCGTGGCCGGGGGTGTCGACGATGTTGATCCGCAGGCCCTTCCATTCAACGCTGGTCGGCTTGGCGAAAATGGTGATGCCTCGTTCGCGCTCCAGATCGTTGGAATCCATGGCGCGTTCAGCGACCGCCTGGTTTTCGCGAAATGCCCCCGATTGCTTGAGCAATTCGTCCACGAGGGTGGTTTTGCCGTGGTCGACGTGGGCAATGATGGCGATGTTACGCAGGTCCATGGAGCGTCCTTCGGTTCAGTTGGCGCCCGCCTATACTGCATATGCAGAAAAGGCTAGGGGGAAACGCTGCAAACCCGGTGGCACAGCGTAACGCTGGCCAAATCGGGGTGAGGGGGGCCTTATTTGCCCCGTGCCGCCTTTGGCCCGCTCTGGCCGAATGGGCTGAGCGGCAGGGGCTGGTTCACTGTGACGCGACCGCGCCGGTCTGGCAAGCGGTGGTCGGGCGATGCAGCGGGGCGGCCCGCTGCATCTGGAGATTGGGGTGCCGCCGGGGAGGGCGGCGTTTGCGCCCAATCAGAACGGGATTTCGTCATCCAGATCGCGGTTGGAACCGCCGCCGCCGCCGCCGCCCTGGCTCGGCCCGCTGTCATAGCCGCCCGATCCGCCGCGATCATCATACCCGCCGGAACCGCCGCCGCCGAAGTTTCCGCCACCACCACCGCCGCCGCTGTCACGGCTGTCCAGCAACGTCAGTTCGCCGCGATAGGGGCGCAGCACCACCTCGGTCGAATAACGGTCCTGACCGGATTGATCTTGCCATTTGCGAGTTTCGAGCTGGCCTTCGATATAGACCTTGGAGCCCTTGCGCAGGTACTGCTCCGCAATCTTGGCCAGCGGTTCGGAAAAGATCGCGACGGAGTGCCATTCGGTGCGTTCGCGACGCTCGCCGGTATTGCGGTCCTTCCAGTTCTCAGAGGTGGCGATGCGCAGGTTGCACACCTTGCCACCGTTCTGGAACGACCGGACTTCGGGGTCGCGCCCCAGATTTCCGACGATAATAACCTTGTTTACCGATCCGGCCATGACTGCCCCCTATGCAGATTCTGAAGTTGTGACGGTTACATCAGATGGTTGCGAAAGAGTAAAGTTTTCGCCGTCATCAGGGCCGGTTGGCGGCGCGTCAGGTGCACGGCGCGGCGCGCAGTCAGGGCTTTGTCATGCGCGAGCCGCCGCCGAGCCAGCGCGCCGGTCACGCCCGGTTCCAGATTATGGTGGTCAAAGTGGTGCATTTTCCGTTAATATGCGCCCCAAGAGACAAAAAACTTTCGACAGCGACGGGACAGGAACGGGGACTTGGTTTTCTTGAAACACGCAAAAGCTGCGTCGATCGCGGGGATGCTCGCGGCTGCGCTCATCCTGCCCGAAGTGGTCAGCGCGGACGTCTTGTCCTCGCGCAGTCGGAACAAGGTGTTCGGCAGTCAGACCAACGTGCTGGATAATCGCGCCTCACAACAATACAATAATTCCGTGCGCTTGCAGCCGGCGCGCGTTGTCACGCCATCTAAATGGGGCGATGACGGGGCGGTCAAATCCTATCGCGGTCGCTACAACGGGCCGCACCTCGCCGTGGCCCGCGCCGCCGCCCGGCGTCATGGTGTGCCCGAGGATTTGTTCCTGCGGCTGGTGCAGCAGGAAAGCGGTTGGAACGACAAGGCGCTGTCGCACAAGGGCGCGATCGGCCTTGCGCAACTGATGCCGGGAACCGCGCGCACGCTTGGGGTGGACCCGAACGATCCGGTGCAGAACCTCGACGGCGGGGCGCGGTATCTGGCGACGCAGTACCGGGCGTTTAAATCCTGGCGACTGGCTCTCGCGGCCTATAACGCCGGCCCCGGCGCGGTGCAGAAATACGACGGTGTGCCGCCGTACAAAGAGACCAAGAACTACGTCCGCATCATCTGGGGTAGCTGAGGCAGAGCGCCGTCAGGATCATCGTGCCGACCCGTTCCATTAGGAAGACGAGCATCAATCATCCCCCCGGAGCGCACGGGCACG
>TARA_R110002124_G_scaffold54062_3_pt1 | contig 12962 bp, 16 predicted proteins | sample TARA_R110002124 | Tara Oceans TARA_R110002124 (sample SAMEA4397445) | marine metagenome | biome: Polar Biome; feature: [SRF] surface water layer (ENVO:00010504); material: water (ENVO:00002006), including particulate matter (ENVO:01000060) such as... | depth 5 m | reverse complement strand
CGGCTGCCCCTACGCGCCGGGCGCGCAAGGCAACGTGGCCACCGAGGCCGCGCTGGAGCGGATCGAGGCGTTGGGCTACCGGACCGGATTGGACCGCGCGGTGATCGCCAGGGCCGCAGCCATGGCCCTTCAGATGCGCGGCGGCTGACCGGGGCCAGATGAGGGCCAGGCTGGAACCCACGCAGAATTTTCGACATCAGGACGTTAACCCATGACCTTTGAAACCATCACCCTTGAAACCGACGAACGCGGGGTCGCCACCCTGACCCTGAACCGGCCCGACAAGCACAACGCCATGTCGGCTTCGATGATCGACGACCTGACCCGCGCGGCGGCGCGACTGAACGCCGATGACGCGGTGCGCGTGGTGGTGCTGACAGGCGCCGGGGCCAGCTTTTGCGCCGGCGGGGATCTGGGCTGGATGCAAGAGCAGATGAAGGCAGACGGCGCCACGCGGGCCGCGCAGGCCGGGCAACTGGCGGGCGCGCTGGGGGCGTTGAACACCTTGTCGAAGCCGTTGATCGGGCGGGTGCAGGGGCAGGCCTTCGGTGGCGGGATCGGTCTGATCAGCGTCTGCGATGTGGCGATCGGCGCGCAGGGCGCGAAATTCGGCCTGACGGAAACCCGGCTGGGGCTGATTCCGGCGACCATCGGCCCCTATGTGCTGGCCCGCATGGGCGGGGCGATGGCGCGCCGGGTATTCATGTCGGCGCGGCTGTTCGATGCGGACGAGGCCGTGACGCTGGGCCTGCTGGCCAGGGCCGTCGCGCCCGCGGATCTGGATGCCGCCGTGGAGGCCGAAGTCAGGCCCTACCTGTCCTGCGCGCCCGGTGCCGTCGCCTCGGCCAAGGCGCTGGCGCTGCGGCTGGGCGGCGGGATCGGCCCCGACGACGTGGCGCATTCCATCGCCGAGCTGGTTTCACGCTGGGAAAGCCCCGAAGCGGACGAGGGCATCGCGGCATTCTTTGACAAGCGCAAGCCCGGCTGGGCGCGATGACGCCAGAATCGATTCGTCTCTATTGACCAGAAGTCCGGGGCGGGATGTTACGCCGCAGGGCAGCATGACGCGCGCGGAAAGTCGGTGCACCACGGCATACAATACGGGAAATCAGGCCATTTTGCAGATGTTTCCGCCCCGGCCTTCGGTTGACCCGGCCCCCCCACCAGAGTAAACGGGGCAAGAGCCAACTTGAGCAGCGCGCCGTCCCGTTCGACACGGTGGCCACAGCGCCAAAGGAGCCATCGGTGGACGATCTTCTGAGGGACTACCTTCCCATCCTCGTATTTCTGTTGATTGCCGTCGGGCTCGGGCTGGTGCTGATGCTCTCGGCCATGGTGATCGCGGTTCGCAACCCGGATCCTGAAAAGGTGTCGGCCTATGAATGCGGGTTCAACGCCTTCGACGACGCGCGGATGAAATTCGACGTGCGGTTCTACCTGGTGTCGATCCTGTTCATTATCTTCGATCTGGAAATTGCCTTCCTGTTCCCCTGGGCCGTGGCCTTTGGCGACATGAGCATGACGGCCTTCTGGTCGATGATGGTTTTCCTGGGCGTGCTGACCATCGGCTTTGCCTATGAATGGAAGAAAGGGGCCCTGGAATGGGAGTGACCAATCCGCTTCAGACGAGGGCCAACACCGCCGGGGCCGACCGCGATGTCGCCACGCAGGCGCTGAACGCCGAATTGCAGGACAAGGGGTTCCTGCTGACCACGACGGCGGACATCATCAACTGGGCGCGCAACGGCTCCATGCACTGGATGACCTTCGGTCTGGCCTGCTGCGCTGTGGAAATGATGCACACTTCGATGCCGCGCTATGATCTGGAACGCTTCGGCACCGCGCCGCGCGCCAGTCCGCGTCAGTCGGACCTGATGATCGTGGCCGGCACGCTGACCAACAAGATGGCCCCGGCGCTGCGCAAGGTCTACGACCAGATGCCCGAGCCGCGCTATGTGCTGTCGATGGGATCCTGCGCCAATGGCGGCGGGTATTACCATTATTCCTATTCCGTCGTGCGCGGCTGTGACCGCATCGTGCCGGTGGACATCTACGTTCCCGGCTGCCCGCCGACCGCCGAGGCGCTGCTTTACGGCATCCTTCAGTTGCAGCGGAAGATCCGCCGCACCGGCACCCTGATCCGCTGACGAGGTCCGCATGTCCGAAGCACTCGAAGAACTGGGCGCCTATATCGCCACCAAACAGCCCGACGCGGTGCGCGATTGCGTCGTGACGCATGGCGAACTGACGCTGCTGGTCACGCCGGGATCGCTGCCCGATCTGGTGCGCTTCCTGAAGGCCGACGAGACCTGCCGGTTTTCCTCGCTCGTGGATATCACCGCGATCGACTATCCCGAGCGCCGCGCGCGCTTCGAGATCGTGTATCACTTCCTGTCGATGTATCGAAACCATCGCATCCGCCTGCGCGCCTCGATCCGCGAGGACGAGATGGTGGCGTCGATCACCGACGAGCACCCGTCGGCCAACTGGTTCGAGCGCGAAGTGTTCGACATGTTCGGTATCCTGTTTTCGGGCCACCCCGACCTGCGCCGCATCCTGACCGATTACGGATTCCGCGGCCATCCGCTGCGCAAGGATTTTCCGACGACCGGCTATGTCGAGGTGCGCTACGACGAAGCCGCCAAGCGCGTGGTCTATGAGCCGGTGAAGCTGGTGCAGGATTACCGCCAGTTCGATTTCATGTCACCCTGGGAAGGCGCCAACTACATCCTTCCGGGCGACGAGAAGGAGGCCGCGAAATGATGGGCGGCGCGTCCAATCCGGATCTGGCTGCGGTTCACGCGGCGGCGGTGACCTATTGCAATGCGGTCTACAAGGCGCAGGCAGATGTGTTTGAAACCCTCTGCCACGACGCGTTTCACATGGTCTGCGTCGATGGCCCGGACATGCAATTCTGGGACAAACCCGCCTATCTGGCGCGGGTGACGGCCCGGGACGCGGCCGCGGGCGACCCGGTCTATGAAATTCTGAGCGTCGAAGCCGATGGCGACATGGCGCGGGTCAAGCTGCGCGTGGGCGTGCCGGGGGTTCTGTACGAGGACTACCTGGGCTTTGTCCGCGTTTGCGGTGACTGGAAACTGATGAACAAGCTGTTCCGGACCTATGACGGTTCGCTGGCGGCAGGCTGAGGAGGCTCTGACTATGATGGACGGCTCCAAATTCGATGACGGCAGCACCGACGCGCTGGAAGGCGAACAGAAGATCCGCAATTTCAACATCAACTTCGGCCCCCAGCACCCGGCGGCGCACGGTGTGCTGCGGCTGGTGCTGGAACTGGATGGCGAACTCATCATGCGCTGCGATCCGCATATCGGGTTGCTGCATCGGGGCACCGAGAAGTTGATGGAAAGCCGCACCTATCTGCAAAACCTGCCCTATCTGGACCGGTTGGATTACGTGGCGCCGATGAACCAGGAACATGCCTGGTGTCTGGCGATCGAACGGCTGACGGGCACCGAGGTGCCGCGCCGGGCATCGCTGATCCGGGTCTTGTTTTCCGAAATCGGCCGGGTGCTGAACCATCTTCTGAACGTCACCACGCAAGCCATGGATGTGGGCGCCCTGACCCCTCCACTGTGGGGGTTTTCCGAGCGCGAGCAGTTGATGGTGTTCTATGAGCGCGCCAGCGGTGCCCGGCTTCATGCCGCCTATTTCCGCCCCGGCGGCGTTCATCAGGATCTGCCCCCCGCATTGATCGACGATATCGAGGCCTGGGCCGAAGCCTTTCCGAAAATGCTGGATGACATCGACGGTCTGCTGACCGAGAACCGGATCTTCAAGCAGCGCAACGCCGATATCTGCGTGATTTCGGAACAGGATATCCTGGATTGGGGATATTCGGGCGTGATGGTTCGCGGATCGGGCCTGGCATGGGACTTGCGCCGCAGCCAACCTTATGAATGCTATGACGAATTCGACTTCAAGATCCCGGTCGGCAAGAATGGCGATTGCTATGACCGCTATCTTTGCCGCATGGCCGAGATGCGCGAATCGACGTCGATCATCCGGCAGGCGATCGCCAAGCTGCGCGCGCCAGAGGGGCAGGGCGACATCATGGCCCGCGGCAAGATTTCGCCGCCCAAGCGGGGCGAGATGAAGACCTCGATGGAGGCGCTGATCCATCATTTCAAGCTGTATACCGAAGGTTTCCACGTCCCCGCCGGCGAAGTGTATGCCGCGGTCGAGGCGCCCAAGGGTGAATTTGGCGTCTATCTGGTGGCCGACGGCACCAACAAGCCCTACCGCGCCAAGCTGCGCGCCCCGGGATTCCTGCATTTGCAGTCGATGGACTACATTTCCCACGGCTATCAGCTGGCCGATTGTTCGGCGATCATCGGGTCCCTGGATATCGTGTTTGGCGAGGTGGACCGGTGAGAGGACTCGGCACCCTGATCGCGGTCGGCCTGCTGCTGGCGCAGCCTGCCTTCGCCTTCACGCCCGAACGCGCGGCGATCCTGGTGGACGCGGTCCGCGAGAATGGATGCCGCATGGACGGCGCCGAGGCGCCGGCGGCGCTGGAGCCGCTGGGACTGGACTCGATCGAGGTGCAATCCATCGTCGATATCCTTTACGGCGCCGACCTGGTGACGATATCCGGCGATCAGCAGACGCTGATCCTGGACGACACCCTGTGCGCCGCGCAGGGCGACGAGGCGTTGGCGCTGGTCACGGCCGCCTATGACGTTCAGGAAGCATCGCTGGAACCCTGGCGCCCCGATTTTCCGGCGGAACGCGGCGCGGCGCTGATCGGTATCGTTCGCGGCAATGATTGCGCCCTGACCGAGGAAGAAGCCGGGCAATTGCTGCCCGGCGCGGGCTTCGATCCGGTGCTGACGCGGGATATCGTGACGGTGATGCTGGATACCGGTTTGGTCACCATCGACCCCGAAATCGCGCGTATCCAGTTGTCTGACGGGCTTTGCGCCGCCGATGCCGCAAGCGACGAGGCGACGGTATCCGACGCCGTGGCGCTGTGGATCGAGGCCAATGCCGGGACCAATGCCAGCGGCGGGCCCAACCCGGCGCCTGCCCAGGGTCCCGCGCGAGAGGGCGACCAATGATCCTGTCCGCGCTGGTCACCGTGTTCCTGCTGATCGCCGTCGCGCTGGTCGGCTACATGGCGTATCTGTTCTGGACCAACCCGGATCGCGGGCTGGCCGAAACCACGCACCGCATCGAAAAGCTGCCCTACGTTCTGGCCGACCGCTACACCGCCTTTGCCGTTCTGGGCGCCGGAATGTTGGTGTTCGGCGATTTCCCGATCATCACGGTCTATTTCCTGGCCGGCACGATCATGGGCCTTGCCGATGGCATGATCTACGCCCGCGCCGGGCATCCGCACCTGAAACACACGGCCTCGGGCATCTTGAGCGCGCTGGCCATGATCGTAACCGCCGTGGCCTGGGCCATGACACCGACGGGGGGCTGACACCGATGTCGACCGTCTCGTTGACCGCACGCAATTCCGACGTCCCCGCGACGTTGCAGAAAGGGCAGAACTGACGCCATGCTCCGCCGACTTCATCCGAACCAACCCGACAGCTTTGACTTCACGCCGGCCAATCTGGACTGGGCGCGGGCGCAGATCACCAAATACCCCGAGGGCCGCCAGGCCTCGGCGATCATCCCGCTGTTGTGGCGCGCTCAGGAACAGGAAGGCTGGCTGAGCCGCCCGGCCATCGAAACCGTTGCCGATATGCTGGACATGGCCTATATCCGGGCGCTGGAAGTGGCCACGTTCTATTTCATGTTCCAGCTGCAACCCACCGGATCCATTGCCAATATCCAGGTTTGCGGAACGACCACCTGCATGATCTGCGGCGCCGAGGATCTGGTCGCGATCTGCAAGGACCGGATCGCCGCGCAGCCGCATACGCTGTCGGCGGATGGCAAGTTCACCTGGGAAGAGGTGGAATGCCTGGGCGCCTGCGCCAACGCGCCGATGGTGCAGATCGGCAAGGATTATTACGAGGATCTGACGGCCGAGAAATTCACCTTTATCCTGGACGAACTGGCCGCCGGCCGCGTGCCGACCCCGGGGCCGCAAAACGGACGCTTCGCCTCGAACCCGCTGCACGCGCGCACCAGCCTGTCCGCGGGCGAGATCGTGGAGCCGGTCAATGGCTCGCTGGGGATGGCGGCGGAGCTGGACGACACGGTCAAGCGGATTGACGGCACCGAAGCGCCGATCCTGACCCCCTGGCTGAGACGCGCGGACAAACCGGCGACCAACCGCCTGGGCAAGGCCCCCGCGCCGAAGCCCGTGGTTGCCCAAAAGACGCCCGCATCGGCGCCCGCGGCCGTTGCGCAAAAGGCGGTCGCAGACGCGCCTGTCGAACAACAGCGCCCCGCCGCGCTGGACGCCGCGCGCGAGGGTGGCGCGGACGATCTCAAGCGGATCAAGGGCATTGGCCCGAAGCTGGAAATCCTGTGCAATTCTCTGGGCTTCTGGCATTTCGACCAGATCGCCGTCTGGACCGCGTCGGAAATCGCCTGGGTTGACGACAACCTGGCCGGCTTCAAGGGCCGCGTGACGCGCGACAACTGGGTCGAGCAGGCGCGGCAGCTGGCCGCCGGCGAAGAGACGGAATTTTCAAAACGCGTCGACAAGGGCGGCGTGTATTAACGGACGGACGGAGCACCCATGGGGGACACGCCAGAACAAAGCCGCCGGGGCCGGGTGATCGCACTGCTGATCGCCAGTGTCGGCATTGCCTATGTTCTGCTTCTGGCCCTGGGTTCTCAACTGGGATGGTCCCAGAGAACGATGGCGTTTTTCGATCTGGCCGCGCTGGCCGGATTCACGATGGCGTTGTGGCTACTTTACGGGCTCTGGCGGTCACGTCGGAACAACGAGGACTGAGTGATGCTGAAAGATCAGGACCGGATCTTCACGAATATCTACGGCATGTATGACCGCAGCCTGAAAGGCGCCCAATCGCGGGGCTGCTGGGACGGCACGAAGGACATCATCGCCAAGGGCCGTGACTGGATCGTCAACGAGATGAAGGCCTCGGGCTTGCGCGGTCGTGGCGGTGCGGGCTTTCCGACGGGTCTGAAATGGTCCTTCATGCCCAAGGAATCCGATGGCCGCCCGGCCTATCTGGTGATCAACGCAGACGAATCCGAACCCGGCACCTGCAAGGACCGGGAAATCATGCGCCATGATCCGCATACGCTGATCGAAGGCGCGCTGATTGCGTCCTTCGCGATGAATGCGCATGCCTGCTACATCTATATCCGCGGTGAATACATCCGCGAGCGCGAGGCGCTGCAACGCGCCATCGACGAGGCTTACGCCGCCGGTCTGCTGGGGCCGAACGCGGCGAAATCGGGCTGGGATTTCGATCTCTATCTGCACCACGGCGCTGGCGCCTATATCTGCGGCGAGGAAACTGCGCTGCTGGAAAGCCTGGAAGGCCGCAAGGGCATGCCGCGCATGAAGCCGCCCTTCCCGGCGGGCGCGGGCCTGTATGGTTGCCCGACCACGGTGAATAACGTGGAATCGATTGCCGTGGTGCCGACGATCCTGCGCCGGGGCGGCGACTGGTTCGCGGGCTTTGGCCGCCCCAACAACGCCGGCACCAAGCTGTTCGCGCTGACCGGGCATGTCAACAACCCGTGCGTGTTCGAGGAAAGCATGTCGATGCCCGTGCGCGAGATGATCGAAAAGCACGGCGGCGGGATTCGCGGCGGCTGGGACAACCTGAAGGCCATCATTCCGGGCGGGGCCTCGTGCCCGATCCTGCCCAAGGATGCGCTGGAAGATGCAATCATGGATTTCGACGGGATGCGCGAAAAGCAATCCTCGTTCGGCACCGGTTGCATGATTGTCATGGACCAGTCCACCGATGTGGTGAAGGCCGTCTGGCGCCTGTCGGCCTTCTTCAAGCATGAAAGCTGCGGCCAGTGCACGCCGTGCCGCGAAGGCACGGGCTGGATGATGCGCGTCATGGACCGCCTGGTGCGCGGCGAGGCCGAGCTGGAGGAAATCGACATGCTGTATGCGGTTTCCAAGCAGGTCGAAGGGCACACCATCTGCGCGCTTGGCGACGCGGCGGCCTGGCCCGTTCAGGGCCTGATCCGCAATTTCCGTGGCGAGATCGAGAGCCGGATCAAGGCGGCCAGGGCGGCCCGCAGCAGCGCACTGGCGGCGGAGTAAGCGCGTGATCCGTTCTCAAGGCACCAACCCGGCACATGATGCCAAGAACACGGCGCCCTTGCGGTGCGCCGGGGGGGTGCATTGTGACATTTGAATCCGAAAGCCAGAACAGCGGCTGGCTGGTTCGCAAAGCGACGCAGATCAGTTCCTTCAGTGATCTGTCACGCATTCTTCTGACGCTTGCGGCCGGGTTCATCGCGTTCTGGCAAGTCAACGCGCAGTGGCAGGTCGAGAACGAGCGCGCCGCGCGCCTGGCGTTCCGCGAATTCCTGACCGTGTCGATGAACAATCCGGCCTATTCGCGCCCGGATCTGCTGGAGCGGCAATACACGCCGCTCGAATACGAGCAATACTTCTGGTATGTGAATTTCATGAGCCAGACTTTTGAAGAAGTCTTTGCCTATGTGCCCGAGGTCGATGCCTGGGTCGACCTGGCGGAAACGCAGATCGCGTTGCATTGCGCCTTTTTTGATTCAGACGAATATGTCCCAGAGCTTTATTCGCGGCGGTTTCAGGATACCGTGGCCAGGATCATCGCTGAAAATCCGATGGGGGCCTGCCGATGAACAGGGCAGCACCAGCGTTCAGCGGCCATTCGGCGCCAATGCGTGATACCCGCGCCAATCGTGTTGCCCGTGGTCCGCGCCGCCGCGTTCTGGTCCCGGCCGCGCTGGCGTTTTGCGCCGGTCTGGCGGCGACCACGGTCATGGCGCAAACCCCGCGTATGGCCAGCGCCGGCGGCAGCCAGTGGGGTTTTTACCTTCTGGAAAGCGGCGCGGCGATGGAAACCCTGCTGACCGGCCAGCCCAGCCTTTACGGGCAACAACCCGAGGCGATCATCACCGTCGTCAGCCGTGACGGGCGGGCGCTGCGCGAAAGCGATCGTTCGCTGGCGGTCGGCGTGGCACACGGCCTGTGCGAGCAGACCGGACGACGCTTCAACACCCAATCGCGCGGCCATTGGCTGGAGTCGGGCGGCCTGGGCTTTCAGGGGGCATGCACGCAATGGTAATCCGTCTGCCCGCCCTGGTGCTTGGCGCCACCCTGATCGCAGCGCCGCTTTGGGCCGCGCCGCAGGAAGAAATCAACGCCACCCTGGGCGCCGATACCGAAATCTGGAACGGTCTGTTCGCGATCGCGCTGGCCGACCAGATCCGCGAGAATTGCGACAGCATCAGCGCGCGGAATTTCCGCGCCATGCGGTTCATCTACGGGCTTTACGGCCGGGCCCGCGAATACGGCTATTCGCGGCAGGATATTCAGGCCTTTCAGCGTGATGACGCGGTCGGTGACCGCATGCGCGCCGAAGTGATGGCCTATTTCGCAGAAAACGGGGTGCGCGAAGGCGCATCCGAGACCTATTGCGCCTTGGGGCTGGCCGAAATCTCGGCCGATACGCCGGCGGGCAATCTATTGAGAGCAAGGTAAGCCATGTCAGAGCTTCGCACCATCATCATCGACGGCCACGAGATCGACGTTCCCCCGGCGATGACCCTTATTCAGGCCTGCGAGCAGGCCGGGATCGAAGTGCCGCGCTTTTGCTACCACGAGCGTCTGTCGATCGCCGGCAACTGCCGCATGTGCCTGGTCGAGGTGGTCGGCGGCCCGCCCAAGCCCGCCGCAAGCTGCGCGATGCAGGTCAAGGACCTGCGCCCGGGGCCGGACGGCGCGCCGCCCCAGGTCCGGACCAATTCGCCGATGGTCAAGAAGGCTCGCGAAGGGGTGATGGAGTTCCTGCTGATCAACCACCCGCTGGATTGCCCGATCTGCGATCAGGGCGGCGAATGCGACTTGCAGGACCAGGCCGTGGCCTACGGGGTCGATTTCAGCCGTTACCGCGAGCCCAAGCGCGCGTCCGAGGATCTGGATCTGGGCCCGCTGGTCGAAACCCACATGACCCGCTGCATCAGCTGCACCCGCTGCGTGCGCTACACGACCGAGGTCGCGGGTCTGACCTTGATGGGCCAGACCGGGCGCGGCGAGGATGCCGAAATCACCAGCTATCTGAACCAGACGCTGGAATCGAACATGCAGGGCAACGTGATCGACCTGTGCCCGGTGGGCGCGCTGACGTCGAAGCCCTATGCCTTCACCGCGCGCCCGTGGGAATTGACCAAGACCGAAACCATCGATGTGATGGACGCCCTGGGTTCCAACATCCGCGTGGACACCAAGGGCCGCGAAGTGATGCGCATCCTGCCGCGCAACCATGACGGCGTGAACGAGGAATGGATTTCCGACAAGACGCGCTTTGTCTGGGACGGGTTGCGCCGCCAGCGACTGGACACGCCCTACATTCGCGAAAACGGCAAACTGCGCAAGGCGACCTGGGCCGAGGCCCTTTCGGCGGCCGGATCGGCGCTCAAAGGGGCCAGGAAAGTGGCCGGTCTGGTTGGCGATCTGGCCTCGACCGAGGCCGCTTTCAGCTTGAAAACGCTGGTGGAATCGCTGGGCGGATCGGTCGAATGCCGGGTCGACAACGCGCGCCTGCCGGCGGGCAACCGTTCAGGCTATGTCGGCACCGCCCTGATCGAGGATCTGGACGAGGCCGAGATGATCCAGCTGATCGGCACCAACCCGCGCAACGAATCGCCCGTGCTGAATGCGCGGATCCGTGCCGCCTGGCTGCGCGGCGCGCAGATCGGCCTGGTCGGCGAGGCCGCAGACCTGACCTACGACTACGCCCATCTCGGCACCGATCGCGCGGCGCTGGAAAGCCTGTCGGGCCGTGAAATCTCCGACGAGACGCGCGCCAGGAAATCGGTGGTGATCGTCGGGCAGGGCGCGCTGCGCGAGGCCGATGGCGCGGCGGTTCTGGGCCATGCGATGCAACTGGCCGCCAACAGCGACTCGCGGCTGATGATCCTGCATACCGCCGCCGGCCGGGTCGGCGCGATGGATGTGGGCGCGTTCACCGAAGGCGGGCTTGAAGCCGCGACCGATGGCGCGGATGTGATTGTCAACCTTGGCGCCGACGAGATCGACATCGATGCCGGCCCCCTGGTGATCTATCAGGGCAGCCACGGCGACCGGGGCGCGCACCGCGCCGATATTATCCTGCCGGCAGCCGCCTATACGGAAGAAAGCGGGATCTTTGTGAACACCGAAGGCCGCCCGCAGATGGCGATCCGCGCGGGCTTTGCCCCGGGCGAGGCCAAGGAAAACTGGGCCATTCTGCGCGCCCTGTCGGCCGAGGCCGGGCAGGTGTTGCCGTGGGATACGCTGGGCCAGCTGCGCGCCGCGCTGGTCGGCGCCGTGCCGCATCTGGAACTGATCGACATGGTGCCCGAAAATGACTGGCAGGCCCTGCCCGCGGGCAAGTTGGGCGCTGCCGGCTTCAAGGTCATGGTCAAGGATTTCTACCTGACCAATCCGATTGCCCGCGCGTCGGCCCTGATGGCCGAACTCAGCGCCGCCGCAGCGGCACGCGCGGCCGGCAAGATGGCGGCGGAATAACCCCGATGAGCACGCGCGCCCTCATGTTCACCACCCTGTCGCTGTCCCTGAGCGGGCTGGCCGGGTGCGTCACGGCGGCCATCCCGCCGGGCGACGTGGTGCTGGGCGCGCCGCAGGATGCGGTGTATCGCGGGGTGCAGACCGCGTTGCTGGAAGATGATCTGGTGCGGTTCGTGGTGCAGATGGAAGGCGCGCGCGATGCCCGCGACCCGATCGCCTATGCCCGCTGCGCCGCCGCCCAATACGCCCTGATCCGGGGCTATGGATTCGCGCGCCACGTGCGCACCAATGTAACCGAACAGGGTGGTCTTTGGCGGGCCGATGCGGTTTACACCGTATCACCCGCGCTGCCCCGTGGGTTCCGGACCATCGACGCCGAAGTCACGGTTGCCGATTGCACGGAACAGGGGATACCGACGGTCTGAGGAAAAGACATGGCTGACTTCTTTACCAACACCAACCTGGGAATTTTCCTGCTGACTGTCGCGCAGGTGCTGCTTGTCGTGGTGCCCCTGCTGGTTGCGCTGGCCTTCCTGATGTATGCCGACCGCAAGATCTGGGCGGCGGTGATGATGCGCCGGGGCCCGAACGTGGTCGGACCCTTCGGCCTGCTGCAAAGCTTTGCCGATTTCATCAAGTATATTGTCAAGGAAGTGATCTATCCCGCCGGAGCCGACCGCGTGGTGTTTCTGCTGGCGCCGATGATTACCTTTGTCATGGCGATGATCGCCTGGGCGGTGATCCCGTTCAACGATGGCTGGGTTCTGGCCGATATCAACGTCGCCATCCTCTATATCTTCGCGATTTCCTCGTTCGAGGTATACGGCGTCATCATGGGCGGCTGGGCGTCGAACTCGAAATACCCGTTCCTGGGGTCGCTGCGCTCGGCCGCGCAGATGATTTCCTACGAAGTGTCGATCGGCCTGATCATCGTCGGTGTGGTGATTTCCACCGGGTCGCTGAACCTGACCGCCATCGTGCGGGCGCAAGACGGCAATCTGGGGCTGCTGAACTGGTATTTCATCCCGCATTTCCCGATGCTGTTCCTGTTCCTGATTTCCGCCCTGGCCGAAACCAACCGCCCGCCCTTCGATCTTCCGGAAGCGGAATCGGAACTGGTGGCGGGCTATCAGGTGGAATATTCCTCGACTCCGTTCTTGCTGTTCATGATCGGCGAACTGGTCGCCGTGGTGCTGATGAGCGCGCTCATCAGTCTGCTGTTCCTTGGCGGATGGCTCAGCCCGTTCGGCTTCCTGCCCGATGGCGTCCACTGGCTGATCCTGAAGATCCTGGTGGTGTTCTTCGTGTTCTCGATGGTCAAGGC
>TARA_R110002124_G_scaffold92750_1_pt1 | contig 12969 bp, 13 predicted proteins | sample TARA_R110002124 | Tara Oceans TARA_R110002124 (sample SAMEA4397445) | marine metagenome | biome: Polar Biome; feature: [SRF] surface water layer (ENVO:00010504); material: water (ENVO:00002006), including particulate matter (ENVO:01000060) such as... | depth 5 m | reverse complement strand
CACCTTGTGCCGGTTGACGTTGCGAAAATGCTCGGTCTCGGGAACTCGCCCGACAATCGCGGCATGGGGGCGCGAACTGCGCCAAAGGAAGAGCGCGAGGCTGAGTCCGACACCGGCGATCACGCCCGGTTCGACGCCAGCGAGCAAGGTGACACCGATGGTTGCGGCCATCGCCGAAAAGTCCATTTTTGAATAGCGCCAGATGGTCTGCGGGGTTTTGAAGTCGACGAGACTGAGCACGGCGACAATGATCGTCGCGGCCAGAGTGGCGATGGGAAGAGAAGCGAGCAGCGGGGTGAGAAACAGCGCAGCGAGGGCGATGCCGACCGCGGTGAAGGCACCGGCCGCCGGGGTTTCTGCCCCGGCATCGAAATTCACCACCGAGCGGGCGAAGCCGCCGGTGACCGGATAGCCACCGGAAAAAGCTGCCGACAGGTTGGCCGCGCCCAGACCGATCAGTTCCTGATCCGGATCGATCCGCTGACGCCGCTTGGCCGCCAGGGTCTGGCCGACCGATACCGATTCCACAAAGCCGATGATGCTGAGCAGCAGTGCCGGGATGGCCAGGGTTTTCCAAAGCTCCAGATCAATCAGCGGCACGGAAAAGGGTGGCAGGCTTTGCGGAATGTCGCCGACAACTTTCACGCCCTGGGCCTCGAGTCCGAACAGGATGGTGGCGATGGTCGAAACGGCTACGGCGGCGATCGGTCCGGCCTTGGCCAGCAGTTCGGCCGGCCGTGCGGGTATGCCAAAACGCATCAGCAACGGCTTCAGTCCCTTGCGTACCCAGAACAGAAAGGCGGTTGCCGAAACACCGATAATCAGCGTCGGCAGATTGGTGGTCCCGATGGTGGCGACAATGCTGGACAGCAGCTCGGGCATGGCCGCACCGCTCGCCTTGATACCGAAGATCGACTTCAACTGGCTGGTGGCGATGATGATGCCGCTGGCGGTGATAAAGCCCGACACGACGGGGTGGGAGAGCAGGTTGGCGAGAAAGCCCAGCTTGAATATGCCGAGAAGCAGAAGGAACAGGCCCGAAAGCAGGGCCAGTACCAGGGCGGCGGCGATAAATTCCGCGCTGCCGGGCGCGGCAATGGCGCTGGCTGCGGTCAGGGTCATCAGCGACACGACCGCGACCGGGCCAACGGCCAGCGTCCGGCTGGTCCCGAATATCGCATAGGCAATCAGCGGCAGGATCGAGGCATAGAGTCCGATTTCGGGCGGCAATCCGGCGAGCATGGCATAGGCCAGGCTTTGCGGGATCAGCATGATCGTGACGATGATCGCCGCGACGCCGTCGTTGGTCAGAGTTGTGCCATTGTAGCGGCGGCCCCAATCCAGGATTGGCAAATAGCGGGCAATTTTCATGGACTATCCTATTGCGCGTCGATGCGGTGGGGCTTCACCATCCATTCCCGCCCCTTGAGCATGCCATGCCAATAGACCGGAGGCAATATCGTGTCCTTGAGCAGCCAGGACAGTCGCGATGGTCTGGTGCCATCGATCAGCCAGTTGGGGAAGCTGGGCAGCAGCTTGCCGCCATAGCCGAATTCGGCGAGCACGACCTTGCCGCGCTCGACGGTCAGCGGGCAACTGCCATAGCCGTCATAATCGGCGACCGGCGGCCTGCCGTCGAGGGCGGCGAGCGCATTGACGGCCACCACCGGCGCCTGCTTGCGGACAGCCGCCATGGTCTTGGCATTGGGTGCGCTGCAGGCATCGCCCAGCGCGAATATATTGGCATATTTAGCGTGGCGCAGGGTCGCCGGATCGACATCTACAAAACCGCTTTCGGCTGCCAGCGGACTGGAGCGGATGAAATCTGGAGCCATTTGCGGCGGGACCACATGGATCATGTCGAATGCCACTTCAACGCGTTCAGTTTGCTCGCCCCGTTTCTGTTCGAAGGTGGCAATCTTGCCAGGACCATCGACTGCCACCAGGCGGGACTCCAGGTTCAGATGGGCATCGTAGCGCTCGATATATTCCATCAGGGCCGGGACATATTCCTGGACACCGAACAGCACCGGACCCGTATTGTGGAACTGCACGTCGATATTGCCCAGGACGCCTGCCCTTTCCCACTTGCTGCACGACAGGTACATCGCCTTTTGCGGTGCGCCGGCGCATTTGATCGGCATCGGCGGTTGGGTGAACAGGGCGGTGCCGTGGCTCATGTCCTTGACCAGCCGGTAGGTGTAGGGGGCGAGGTCGAAACGGTAATTGGACGTGACGCCGTTCTTGCCCAATGTCTCAGGCAGGCCGTCAATCGCGGCCCAATCCAGCTTGATTCCCGGACAGACGATCAGGACGTCATAGCGGATCTCCTGCCCGTCGGTTGTCATGACGGCATTGTTCTCCGGGTCAAAGCTGGTGGCCGCGGACTTGATCCATTGCGCCCCGGACGGGATCAGGTCCTTTTCCTTGCGGTGCGTGAACTCCGCGGAAAAGGCGCCGCCACCGACCATCGTCCAGCCGGGCTGGTAATAATGGTCATCGGCGGGGTCGATGATGGCGAGCGAGATTTTCCGGTTGCGCTTCAGCATGCTGGCGGCGGTGGCGATGCCGGCGGAGCCGCCACCGACGATGACAACATCAAAGCGGCCGCCGCCTCCCGATGGCGAAAGGGATTCTCCGGATGCCGCCCGCGCCATTTCGGCGAGCTTTGTCGACCGGGCACCCGACCGGCAATAGGCGAGCGCGGGAGCGGGAACGGCGGCAAGAGTCGCCGCCATTTTTTCGCCGTCCCGACCGGTGATCGCACCGGACACCGCCGGAACATAGGCGAATCGCAGGCCAGCCTTTTCCGCCGCCTCTGCCACAGCGTCGGAGCGCGGATGATCGCCGGTCTCCTCATCGGGCCGATTGCAGATGATAGACCGGAAGCCGGCCGCCGCCAACGCTGCTACATCATCCAGCTGTAGTTGCGGCGAGACACTTATGGCATCATTCAGCTGGGTAATTTCCGGCTTGCTTGTCATCGGACATCCTTCTCGTTTCTGTCTGTTCTAGCTTGTCACACGATGCATTATCATCCCTGCCAATAATGCGATCACAAAGGCCAGTGCGGGCAGGGGATTGATTGCAAGATCGGCCAGCCCCGGTCCCGGACACAGGCCGCTGATGCCCCAGCCCGTACCGAACAATATAGCGCCGATGACCAGCTTGCGATCGATCAGCGATGTGCCGGGCAGCGAGAAATGCGCATCGGCAAAAGGCTTGTCGAGCCGACGCTGGATGAGCCAGGCCACCGCCATCGGGATCATTGCGCCGCCCATCACGAAGGCGAGCGTCGGATCCCAATGTCCGAACAGGTCAAGAAATCCCTGTACCCGGGCCGGATCGGCCATGCCCGAAAAGGCGAGACCCGCGCCAAACAGTGCGCCGGCAAGCAGGGCAACCAGAAATTGCTTCATAGCAAACCTCCCGCGCGCATCAGCGCGACCGTTACGAAGCCGCTGGCCATGAATATTGCCGTGGCAATCAGCGAGCGGGGCGACAGCCTGGACATGCCGCACACACCATGACCACTGGTGCAGCCGGAACCCAGACGGGTCCCGTAACCGACCAGCAATCCGCCGATCAGCAGCGGAATGATCGAGGGTGGAAAGCGGGTTTCTATGCCGCCGGCGAGAGACGAAATAATCAGCGCCCCCAGCGGCAGGCCAATGACAAAGGCGAGAGCGATGCCTCGCGGCGCGCCGCCGTCGGCGATGCCGGTGGCGCGGGCAGCGAGCCCGCTGACCCCGGCAATGCGACCGAGGCCGAGCAGCATAAGGGCGGCGGCGACACCGATCATCAGTCCGCCGATCAGGCCTTCAACCGGCATGGCATGGGGAAAAGCGGAGAGCATCAGACGCCGTTCAACGGCACTTTGAGGTAGCGCACGCCATTGTCTTCCGCGGGCGGCAAATGGCCCGCGCGCATGTTGACCTGAACCGACGGCAGAATCAGGCGCGGCATATCCAGCGTCTTGTCGCGCTCGGTCCGCATCTTGACAAATTCGTCCTCGGTCACGCCGTCATGCGCATGGATATTGTGCTTCCGCTCTTCGGCAACGGTGGTTTCCCAGACATATTCGGTCCGGCCCTCCGGCAGATAGTCGTGACACATGAACAGGCGGGTGGTGTCGGGCAGCGACAATATCCGCCGCATGGACTGGTAGAGCTTGCGTGCGTCGCCACCGGGAAAATCGGCTCTTGCCGTGCCATAGTCGGGCATGAACATGGTATCGCCGACGAAGACCGCGTCTCCTATGACATAGGCGATACAGGCAGGCGTATGGCCGGGAACATGCATCACGGTCACGTCGATACTGCCGATCTTGAACGTGTCGCCGTCGGCGAAGAGACGATCAAAGTCCGATCCGTCCCGTTGAAATTCGGTGCCGGCGTTGAACAATTTTCCGAATACATTCTGTACCGTCACAATATGCTCGCCGATCGCGATCTTGCCGCCGAGCTTGTTCTGCAGATAGGGTGCCGCCGAGAGATGGTCGGCATGGGCGTGGGTCTCCAGCAGCCATTCGACCTTGAGGTCGTGCCCCTCCACATAGGCGATAACCTGATCGGCGGAATCAAAAGAGGTTCGGCCCGAAGCCGGATCAAAATCGAAAACGCTGTCGATGATAGCGGCGCATTTGGTGGCCGTGTCGTGCACCACATAGGTCACGGTATAAGTAGCGTGATCAAAAAATGACTGGATCACGGGGATGCTTTGCTGCGCACGGGTAATCTGTTCTGTCGCATGAATCAGGGCCGAATCGGTCATAGGAAATTCCTTATATTCATATTTACATAAATCATGTAATACATTATATGTGTTGCGTCAATATGCGGACACTGGCAAATCTCCGGAAAGGCTGAAACTAATGACAGATGCGTTGCAAAAAAAGTCCGGTTCATTGCGTATCGGGGACGTCGCGCCGGATTTCGAGGCGCGCACCACCCATGGTCCGGTCAAATTGTCCGACTATCGCGGGCGGTGGCTGGTTTTCTTTTCCCATCCCGCCGATTTTACGCCGGTATGTACGACGGAATTTGTCGCGTTCGCACGGAATCAGGAGAAGTTCGCGGCGATGGACTGCGCGCTGCTCGGCTTGTCGGTGGACAGCCTCTATGCCCATTTCGCCTGGGTGCGCGCGATCGAGGGCAGATTTGGTGTCAAAATATCCTTTCCCATCGTCGAGGATCCCAGCATGGCAGTGGGTCACGCCTTTGGCATGATTGATGAAAATGCTTCTGATTCCGCAGCCATGCGGACCAGCTATTTTATCGATCCCGCCGGCGTTGTACGGGCGACCACCTGCTATCCGCACAATGTCGGACGCTCGGTCGACGAGATGATCCGCCTGCTGGCAGCGCTGCAGCTGGCCGACGAGAAAGAGGTGCTGACACCGGAAGGCTGGCAGCCGGGGGATGATGTGCTCGCGATCCCGTCGCTGGACCTGCCTGCCGGCCAGGACGACGACTGGTTCTGCCACCTGGTGAAGAACCCGTGACGGCGATTTTTGAAAGCCGCGCCCGCGCCGATACCGCGACCGAGAAGCTGAAAATCTATGCGCAGCCGCAGCGGCTGATGATCCTGTCCTATCTCTTGCGCGGGGAGAGCAGCGTCAGCGACATCGACCGGTCGACCGGTATCGGCCAGCCGGCGCTCAGCCAGCAACTGGCGGCGCTGAGACAGGCAGATGTGGTCAGAACACGGCGCGAGGGTAAGCAGATTTGCTATGATCTGGCCGATGAATCGGTCCGGCTCTGCGTCCGGACGATGGAGGCGTTGCTGACAGACCAGCCCGATCCACAAAAGATTTTACAGGCAGCGACCGTTGCCGACAATGCCGCTGAAAAACCGGCGACCGGCTCCGGAACGGCGGGATTTGCCAAAATATTGTAGGACAGGAACATAACTTATGAACAATGATTCAGCCAATGATGCGCTCAAGCCCGAAGAACTGAAACCGGAAGACTGGGCCGGCGAAATGGGGTTGAAATGGCTGGCCAGCCTGTCCCTGTTCGAGGAGATGATCGCCCCGATCGGTGACGCCTTGCTGGGCCGCGCCGATTATCATGACGGCGAGACGGTGATCGATCTCGGCTGCGGCGGCGGCGCCACGACTCTGGCCATCTCGCGAAATGTTGCCCCTTCGGGCAAAGTCATGGGCGTCGATATTTCGCCCGATCTGGTTGCGGCCGCTCAACAGCGCGCGGAACAGAGCGGGGCAACCAATATCGGGTTCACTTGTGCCGATGCGTCGACCGTCTCTCTGGCTGATGCGCCTTATGATCGCCTGTTTTCGCGCTTCGGCAGCATGTTCTTCGAGGATCCGGTCAGCGCTTTTTCCCATTTGCACAGCCTGCTGCGCAAGGGTGGCCGGATTGATCTGGCGGTATGGGGGCCGCCGCGCGACAATCTTTGGATGATGGAAATGATGGGTGTGGTCAGGAACCATGTTGAAGTTCCGCCCGCGGTGCCGCGCGCGCCGGGACCATTTGCTTTCGAGGATCTCGAATATCTGGGCGAGATCATGGTCGGCAGCGGCTTCAGCGAAGTCAAGGTCGAGACCTATGATGGCCTGCAACCCGTCGGCGGTGTCGGCGCGACACCCGAAAAAGCGGTGGAATTCGCTTTTGCCTCGCTGGCGGTCGGGCGCTTGCTGAATGACAAGGGTGAAGCGACACGGGAAGCCGCCGGCCGGGAGCTGGCCGATGTTTTTGCCCGGCACCATATTCCGGGCAAGGGCGTGATGATGCAGGGCAAAGCCTGGCTGGTATCCGCAATCGCCTGACCATCGTCAATGGCGCCAGACATCTGTTCGAGGAGCCCGGGACCCTGGAGGAAGTGATTGTGCACGCCGGCGCCTGGTTCAGTGTGCATCGCGATGGTCGATGAGGAGAGGGCAGGTGGATGGACGGGAATTTTCTTTTGAAAACAGACGGGATGCTGGCCGGAAGCTCGCCGGAGAGTTGAGCCGGCGAGATTTCGATAATCCTCTGATCCTGGCCCTGCCTCGCGGCGGCGTACCGGTCGCCTATGAGGTCGCCAAAGCCCTTGGGGCGGAGATGGATCTGCTGTTTGTCAAGAAACTCGGTGCGCCCGGCTGGCCGGAATATGGCATCGGTGCGGTGGTAGACGGTGACAGCCCACAGATCGTGCTCACGGAAGAGATCGTCCGTCAGCTTAAACCAGGCCCGGAGTATGTCGAGGCCGAGATGCAGCGGCAGTTGAAGGAAATTGCCCGGCGACGCGCGACCTATCTGGGGAATAGTCAGCCTATCGAAATGGAAGGCCGTACTGTGATTATCGTGGATGACGGTATCGCGACCGGTGGAACGGTCAGGGCTGCGCTGAAGGGCGTGCGCAAGAACAAGCCGCGCAAAATAATCTTGGCAGTGCCGGTTGCACCTTCTTCGGCCTTGGAAGAATTAAGGGACGAATGCGACGAGATTGTCTGCCTGTCCACCCCTACTCCATTCGGTGCGGTCGGGTCCTTCTATCGTGATTTTGATCAGACCAGTGACGGCGAAGTTGTCTCGTTGATGGCTGACAAGCAACTTTGACCAGATCGTTTGATCAGCGCGCGTCTGCCTGACAGCACATTCCGTAACAATACCTATCGTTCCTGTTCCATGGTCAACCTAGAATGAATGAATACAGTCGAACCATCCAGATGATTGATGGTCTGTTAAAAGGAGCGAGGCATGCTGTTGCGGAAAGAAAGTCTTGTCGTAGCCGTTGACGGCACCAGAATGCTGGTCTTCAAGAATATTGGCGAGGCATTTGATCCGGAACTGAAGCTAGTCGAAGAACATCATCATCCTTCCCATAAAACATCAGAATTGGGCACCGACCGTCCAGGGCGGACCTTCCAGAGCAAGTCACCCCGCCGCGGCACCCATGAGCCGACGGATTTCCAGCAACAGGAAGAGGACCAATTCGTCATCACGGCTGCCAGGAAGATCGAGCAGATTGGATCAGAAAATGAAGCGGGCCTTGTGCTCGTCGCAGCTCCGCGTGCGCTGGGACTTATCCGCAAGAACTTGAGTCCTGCAACCAGCGCCCAATTGCTGGCAGAAATTCCCAAGGATTTTGGCGCCGATGACGCAGAGCCGCTCGCAAGAATGCTGGCAAAACATCAAGTCTGATGGCCGACCCGGCACCCTCTCGCCCAGCCGAAGACAAAAGCCTTTACACTATTCGGGGGCTCACAAAAATCTATGGCGAAGGATCGACTGCCGTGCACGCATTGCGCGGCATTGATCTCGAGCTTTACAAATCGGATATGGTGGTTTTGCTGGGTGCCAGCGGCTCGGGAAAATCCACCTTCCTCAACATCGTGGGCGGCCTGGATGAAGCGACCGATGGACAAGTGTTTTTCGAAGGCCGGGAACTGACGGCCTTGGCCACTTCCGAGCTTACCGAATATCGCCGCAATTCCGTAAGTTTTGTATTTCAATTCTACAATCTGGTCGCATCGCTCACCGCCCGCGAAAATGTCGCGCTGATTACCGAGATTGCCGATGATCCGATGACGCCCGAAGAGGCACTGGCACTCGTCGGGCTTGAAAAGCGGATCGATCATTTCCCGTCGCAACTTTCAGGCGGGGAGCAGCAAAGGGTTGCCATCGCCCGTGCAATTGCCAAGCGGCCCAAGGTCATGTTTTGCGATGAACCTACCGGTGCACTGGATAGCCAGACCGGCGTGATCGTCCTGGATGCGCTGGACCAGATCAATCGCGAACTCGGCACAACCACGCTGCTGATCACGCATAATGTTGTCATTGCCGATATGGCGGACCGGCTCCTGCGCTTCGCCGACGGGTCGCTGATTGAAGATCGCGACAACCCGGACCGTGTCGCACCGTCAAAGCTCCGATGGTAATTCTGCCTGGCTGGCTTGGCGCGCTGGACCGCAAGCTGCTCCGGGATATCTGGAGGCTGCGGTCACAGGCTTTCGCCATCTCTCTGGTGATCGCCGCAGGTATCGGCATGGTGGTAATGTCCTTCGGGATGATCCGCTCGCTGGAGGCCACACGCGATGCCTATTATGACCGTTATCGCTTTGCCGACATATTTGCCTCCGCCAGACGGTTTCCGGAAAGACTGATCGATGATGTCCAGTCGCTTGATGGGGTCAGCATTGCCGAAGGCCGGCTGACCAGCGGTGCAACGCTGGATATTCCCGGGATAGCGGAGCCAATCACCACGCGCATCCATTCATTGCCCCGCGCCGGGATGCCGCGCGTCAACGCGTTGGTATTGCGAAGCGGCCGGCGGCCCAATCCCGCCCGGTCCGACGAGGTGCTGGCGAGTGAGAAATTTGCCGATGCCGCGCGCATTGGCCTGGGCGATACTATCGAGGCGTTGCTCTATGGCAAAAAGCAGCGTTTGCGAGTGGTCGGGACGGTGCTGTCACCGGAATATGTCTATGCGATCGGACCCGGCCAGATTTTTCCCGACAATCGACGCTTCGGGGTCCTCTGGATGGGCGAAGAGCATCTCGCTGCTGCACTGGATTCAACCAATGCCTATAACGAACTGCTCATTCGTCTTGAACGCGGAGCCGTCGGTCAGGATGTAATTCGTCGGGTCGACAATATGCTGGAACGCTATGGCGGCCGGGGAGCAATCCCTCGAAGCGATCAGATCTCTGACCGGTTTCTAGAGAATGAACTGGCCCAGCTTGGCCAAATTACTGCGATCCTGCCGCCGATATTTCTCGGTGTGGCGGCCTTCTTGATCAATATGGTGCTGTCCCGACTGGTGGAATCGGAACGCGAAATTCTAGGATTGCTGGCCGCCTTTGGATATCGCAGCAGAGTGATCATGTGGCATTATGCAAAGCTTGCGATGGTACTGTCCTTGCCGGGTCTGGTTCTCGGACTAATGCTGGGTTCATGGATGGGCCGCGGCCTAGCTGGCATCTATCAGGAATTTTTCGTTTTTCCGTTCCTGACCTATCGCGCGGGATCTGATGTCTTACTGATATCTTGCCTGATTACGATCATCGTTGTCCTGATGGGAGCGGCACAGACGGTAAGGCGGATTGGAAAGCTGAAGGCGGCGGAAGCGATGCGTCCGCCAGTGCCGCCCAACTACTCCGGCGGAATTGCGCAACTGATCGGCAAGTTCAAAAGACTCGACGAACCGACCCGGATTATCCTGCGCGGGCTTGTCCGTCGTCCTTTGCGGTCGATACTCGGGTCGCTCGGTGTTGCCGCTGCCTTGGGTCTGTATGTTACGTCGGCAGGATCCATGGACAATGTCGGTATGATGACCGACCTTTTGTTTAATCAGGCCAATCGTGCCGACGTAAACGTTTCTTTTGCCGAACCGCGCGATGAGCGGGTGCTTTTTGAACTGGAACGGCTTCCCGGAGTCATGCGGGTCGAGCCGGTGCGCTATATTACCGCAACTTTGTCGGCTGGCCACCGATCCCGATCCGAGAGCCTGACTGGCATGAAACCCTATGGTGACCTCAACCGTCTGGTCGACATTGACCATGGCTTGGTCCAGCCACCGGTCAAAGGCCTGATGCTCTCTACCGTGTTGTCGAAACAGCTCGCGGTCGAACCGGGCGACCAAGTCGAGGTCGAAATAACCGAAGGACGCCGCCCGCGCCTTGCTTTGCCTGTCAGACGCATCTTGAAAAGTCCGATCGGCAATCCGGCCTATGTCGATTTCGATAGCCTCCGCCCTATCATGCGCGAAACTCCCCTGACGTCCGGCGCCTATCTCAGCGTTGACCCCGACAAAACCGATGAACTTTACCGGAAGCTGAAGGCCATGCCCCAGGTTGCCGGATTTTCTCAACGCGCTGCAGCTCTCAACGGTATTGACGAGACCGTCGGTGAAACCATGGGAATTGTGACGTTGTTCAACACAGCATTTTCCGCCCTGATCGTGTTTGGCGTCGTGTATAATAATGCCCGCATCAGCCTGGCTGAGCGGGCACGCGATCTGGTTTCTCTCCGCGTGCTTGGTTACAGACGCCAGGAAGTTTCCTACATCTTGCTGGGAGAACTCGCCTTGATTGTGATTGCCGGCCTCCCATTCGGTTCACTATTCGGCTATTATCTGTCCAAATATCTTGCCGCCTCGATGAGCGGAGATTTGTTTGTCATGCCATTTTCCCTGTCCGTGGGGACAGTTGCTTTGGCGATATTGCTGGTGCTGGCAACAGCCGCGCTATCCGCCCTGTTTGTCAGCAGCCGTTTGCACCGTCTGGATCTGGTGAGCGTATTGAAGACTCGGGAATGAATATGAAAAAACAACATCTGGTTCGGCTCGGCCCCAGAAGCATCATCGGCCTGATCGCTGTCGTCGTCATCGCGGCGATCTTTTTCGCGCTGCGCACACCGCCGATAGATGTCGATGTCGCCAAGGCGGTGAAAGCGCCGCTTATCGTCACAATCGACGATGAAGGCGAGACACGGATACGCGATGTATATCTGGTCGCGGCGCCAATAAGCGGGGAGTTACAGAGGATCGCTCTTGAGCCCGGTGATCCGGTGGTGGCCGGACAGACCGTGGTGGCGCGGATCATGCCCTCGCAACCGGATTTTCTCAACCCGCGAAGCGAAGCGGAAACCCGCTCCCAGATCCAGGGACTGCAAGCACGGGTTGAATCGGCACAGGCGAGGATCGCCCAGGCGCAGGCCGACAGCAAGCTATCGGCCGCAAATTTCGAGCGTATTGCGGCGATTTATGACCGCGGGTTCGCTACCCGCACCGCCTATGATGCCGCGCGCGCCGCGCGGGATAGCAGCGAGGCCCGACTGGCGGAAGCCAGAGGTGAACGGGAGAATGCCCGATTTGCGTTGCGTGCGGCAAGAGCGCGGCTGATGGCCCCGTCGTCCCGTGATTCCGGTGCCAAGGCTCTGGATATTCGTTCCCCCGAAAGCGGTTCGGTGCTTCGCCTGGTGCAGGAAAGCGAAACGACGATCACTGCAGGATCAACGATCATGGAACTCGGCGATCCGAGTGACATTGAAATTGTCACCGATCTGCTATCCAGCGACGCGGTAAAAATCAAACCGGGAAGCGAAGTGCTGATTGACCAGTGGGGCGGAGACAAGCCGCTGAAAGGCAGAGTCCAACGAATCGAACCCTATGGATTCACCAAGATTTCGGCCTTGGGTGTGGAAGAGCAGCGGGTGAATGTCATCATTGATTTTGTTGATCCATGGTCTGCGTACAAAGCGCTCGGCCACGGTTATCGCGTGATCGTTCGGGTCATTGAATGGTCAGGCGAGGATGTGCTGCAGGTGCCGATCAGTGCCTTGTTCCGCGACAAGGGCCAATGGTCGGTTTTCGTCATGCGCAATGGACGGGCGGTTCTGGTTCCGGTCAAGGTTGGGCGGATGAATGATGAGCACGCGCAAATCGTGGATGGGATAGACAGCGGCGCATCTGTCATTCTCCACCCGAGCGAAAAGATCGAGGAGGGTACCTCGGTCAGCTTGCGGGACGAGATTTAATGTGATCAAATTCCAACAGCATCAGCGTCGCGCTTCTTCCGACCGCCACCAAATGGCTTTTCGAGACGATGGGCTATGTCGCTATGCTGCAACCGTTTCCTGCCGGGTGCGAAACTGATCGAAAAGGCACGCAATATGCCGCGCATAAGGCCGTCCCGCTTCGGTAATGACCAGCTGGCCATCGCGCTGCCGGATCAGGCCCTTTTCCTTGAAAATATCGAGCATATGGGCATCCGGCAACATATTGGCGGCCCGGGCATCGACATGCCCCTGACAGAGAAGAGAAGAGATTGTCGCACCCCGTTTCCTTGTTTCTTGGTCGCGCGTCACGCCGCGAACAGCCGCGACCGCGTCTGAAGAAACCAAAGACCGGTATCGCCCAACATTTTTTTCATTCTGCACCAAAAGTCCCGGCAAGCTGCTGATTGCGCTGGCCCCAAAACCGAGCAGGACCTCGTTGGGATCATCGGTAAAGCCTTGAAAATTC
>TARA_R110002124_G_scaffold65212_4_pt1 | contig 12972 bp, 11 predicted proteins | sample TARA_R110002124 | Tara Oceans TARA_R110002124 (sample SAMEA4397445) | marine metagenome | biome: Polar Biome; feature: [SRF] surface water layer (ENVO:00010504); material: water (ENVO:00002006), including particulate matter (ENVO:01000060) such as... | depth 5 m | reverse complement strand
CTATGGCATTCCGCGCATCAACCAATCCGGAACGCTTCTGGAAGGCATAGCGCTGTGGGGTGAGTTGAAGCCGCAACTGACCCATGAGGCGGTCAAACAGCGCGCCCTGGACTATTGCGATTGGGCCGTGTCCATGGGCCTGCTGGCGATCCGCAGCCATGTCGATGTCTGTGATGACCGGCTGCTTGCCGCCGAAGCCCTGATCGAGGTCCGCAAGGAGGTCGCCGGCTATATCGATCTGCAACTCGTGGCCTTTCCCCAGGACGGTCTGTACCGCAGCCCGAATGCCATGGAAAACACGCTGCGTGCGCTGGATCTCGGGCTTGATGTGGTGGGCGGCATTCCGCATTTTGAACGCACCATGGAAGATGGCCGCCGCTCGGTGACGCATCTATGCGAAATCGCCGAACAGCGCGGTCTGCAGGTCGATATGCATTGCGATGAAACCGACGATCCGCAATCGCGCCATATCGAGCAACTGGCCTGTGAAACCCAGCGCCTCGGCCTGCAGGGCAGGGTGGCCGGATCGCATCTGACATCAATGCATTCGATGGATAATTACTATGTCTCGAAGCTTCTGCCACTGATTGCCGAGGCGCAGGTCTCTGCCATTCCCAACCCGCTCATCAACATCACCATTCAGGGCCGCCACGACACTTATCCTAAACGAAGGGGCATGACCCGTGTACCGGAAATGCTGGCCCACGGCATTCGTGTCGGCTGGGGCCAGGATTGCGTGCTCGACCCCTGGTATCCGCTCGGCACCGCCGACATGCTGGACGTCGCCTTCATGGGCCTGCATGTGGCGCAGATGACCAGCCCGGCAGAGATGCAGCATTGCTTCGACATGGTCACCAACCAGAACGCCGCCATCATGAATTTGCAGGATTACGGGCTGGCAGTCGGCAAGAAAGCCAGCCTTGTTGTGCTGGATGCCGGCAACCCGATAGAGGCCATCCGCCTCCGCCCGGAGCGGTTATTGGTGATGGCGAAGGGGAAGGTGGTTGCACGGCGCGAGCGGCAGGATACGGAGCTGTCGTTGAAGGGAAGGCCGTCGCGGGTGAATAGGCGGCATAGGACGCCTTAGGGTTTGGAGTCCTTGGATGCAATATGGTGATTGGTGGTGGCCGGTCGGAGCGGACATTGAATACCACCTTGATCGGCGCCCGTTTTATGCGCAGCTGCCGTCATTATTGCTGGTTATGGCGATATCTTCAAATCGTGGACTTTACGAAAGGTTGTAATCAGCCCTAACCTCAATTTGTCGACATTCGTCGCAGAGCAGAAATGCGGTAGCCACTCCAAGTGGGGTTAAAAATTGTATTTAGCACAATTGAAGATTAAGAATTTTAGGAAATTGGCCGACGCATCGCTGCAATTTCGCCCCGGGCTCAATGTCCTTGTTGGGCCAAACAATATAGGAAAGACTGCAGTTGTCGACGCGCTTCGCGCTCTGCTAGCTGGCACCGACGACCCATACCCTCGTCTCACGCGCGACGACATCCATATGCCGCCGAAGGGCGAAGCTTTGGGAGAGGTTCAATTTCACTATATTTTCCAAGATCTTAGTCTCAATGACGAGGCCGACTTTCTCCATGCGATCCGGGAAGGTGCCGATGGTAAAACCGAAGCGGTTCTGGGGGTGACCTACGGCGATGCCGACAAATCGGGTCGGCTGAAACCGCGCCGCTGGTGTGGAAAGTTCGGCGAGGTAGCAATGTCATCGTCGATGTTGGAGAACCTGCGAAGCGTCTATCTCCAGCCACTCCGTGACGCCGAGCAAGGCCTTCGACCGAGTCGAAATAGTCAACTGTCTCGGCTGCTACACTTACTTTCGGATGACATCGGCAAGGAGCAGATAACCGAGGCACTTCAGAAACTCGATGTGGAGTTGAAGGGACAAAAATCGATCCAACAAACTCACACGGCGATCTCTGGGCGTCATAAAAAGATGTTAGGCCCTACGCTGGCCCAAGTGGTCGACATTGGGCTGGCGGGGACCGATTTTGGAAAGCTTGCATCGCGATTGTCGCTTGTAGTCGACGCCTTTGACATCGAGCGCAATGGTCTGGGTTATAACAATTTAATCTTCATGGCAGTCGTTTTGAGCGAGCTCGCAAAGAATGCCGACGCCACCTATCGTAGTCTAATAGTTGAAGAGCCCGAGGCACACCTACATCCACAACTGCAAGCCGTTCTTCTGCGCTATCTCTCCAGTATCGACAAGGACGAGACTGGCGACAAACCAGTCCAGGTATTCGTCACCAGCCATTCCCCCAATTTCGCTAGCATCGCTGACCTAGACTCGATCGCTTGCCTTTTCGAGGCGGATGACAAAGCGACCGCATTTCACCCGAGATCGGTAGAGTTTGCAAAGGGTAAGCGCGAAAAGCTTGCCCGTTTTCTCGACGTGACCCGTGCCGAGTTGTTTTTCGCGCGCAGGGCACTGCTTGTCGAAGGGGCAGCAGAATTGCTGCTCGTAAGTGTCCTTGCAAAGAGCCATAAGATCGACTTACGCGATCATGGCGTAAGCTTGATCAGCGTCGAGGGCCTTAACTTTGATTCCTTCATGCCGCTATTCGGCGAGAAGGCGATCATGATTCCTGTCTCAGTGATCACGGATGCTGACCCGCAAACCGTCAAGGATAACGAGACGGTTCCGTCCTATCCGGCCGCCACCGATGCCGTCACTCCCTCCGCCACCGCGAGGACGATGCTCAGACAGCAGGACAGCCTAATAAAGGTTTTTCACGGTCAAAAGACCTTCGAATATGATCTTGCGCTTATAGCAAAGAACCGCCCAACGATGCTGGCAGCGCTCAAAGAAATCCATCCGATGATTGGGGCTGATCTGGAGACAGAAGTTGATGCGACAGAGGGCGAGCAAGCCAAAGCCATGACCCTTTTCCGTGGAATGTTTGAACGCAAGAGTGGCAACGTATCCAAGGGGCGCTTCGCGCAGGCGCTGGCGTCTAAGATCCAGGATGAGAATTGCCCCATCGAGGCACCAGCCTACATCCTGAAGGCAATCGAGCACGTCTGCCGATGACCGATAATCTATCTAAAGAGCAGCGAGCGATCATCGACGAGCCCCTTGTCCCATTAGCGGTGACCGCTTGTGCAGGCAGCGGTAAAACCAAGACCGCGGTGCATCGACTGGCAGAGATGCGACGTCAATACACTGGGTCGGGTTTGATTGCGCTCCTCTCCTTTTCAAATATAGCAGTCGATACGTTTCAGACCGAATATTCGGCGCTCGCGCGCCAACTGTCTGCAAAGGGACGGCGCTTTGCCGTCGAAATCAGTACAATGGATGGGTTCATTACCACCAATGTGCTGAGGCCGCACGGGCATCGCCTGATGAAGAGTTCGTGTGTGCCCTTCTTGATAAATGGGCGTGAGGGCTTCCTCAATGGTTTCAAAGTTTGGGATGGGAATAAATCCCTTCGGACAGCCGAGATTAAGATTTCTTGGGAAGGCACACGCTTCAATTACACTATCGGGAAAAACGACAAAGTTCTGGGGCCGACAGTCGCCGTAGCGGCTTTAAAAAAGCTTGCAGCCTTAGGGGCCTATACCCACGATTCGGCCCGCTACTGGGTGCTTCGCATACTACATGAAGAGGCATTTGTCCTGCGTGCTTTGGCACGGCGATTTCCGCACATCGTTGTCGATGAGGCACAAGATATCGGCCCGGAGCATCAGGCGATTCTGGAGTTGCTAATAGAGGCGGGTTCGCAGGTTTCATTGATTGGAGACCCACACCAAGGTATTTATGAGTTCGCACGTGCGGACGGAAGTTTCTTACGCGAATACGGTAGCAGAGCCGGAGTCAAGAGCCGCGGGTTGACAATGAACTATCGCTCGATGCCGGGAATCTTAAATGTCGCCAACAAGCTAACCGGCAGAACCGATAGATCCAATCGAGTCGCGACGAGTGCCACGCCTGCCGCATATTATTTAACGTTCAAAGCGGAAGAGCGCAAAAAGACTCTTTCGTCTTTCCAGAATCTTCTGAAGGCAGTTGGCATAGATGTCCGAAAGGGCGTCGTGCTTTGTCGGTCTGCGCCGTTGACCGCGGAATGGAGTGGTGAAAGTGACGGCCAGGGGCAAGGCGTTACAAAGTGTTTTGCAGATGCTGTGATCAGCCGCGATCTCAAGAAGGACTATCACCAGGCATTCATCCATGGCTGCATGGGATTATCCGGTTTGCTGGCACCAAAGCATAGCGCGTTTGTATCCCAGATGGAACGTCCGGCAGACGACACCATGCGCCGACTGCGACGAGTGATTTGGTCCTTTGTGCGTGACTCCTTTTCGGGTTTGCCGTCGGCAAAACTTGTCGCTGATGTAGATTGGCATCCGCAGATGCGAAGGCGCACCGAAGCTTTGCTGGAAACTTTGCAGAAAGATTTTGGACTCATTCCGGCAGACAATATGGGACAACGAATGGCCAAGAAGAAACTCGAGAACCGACCGCTTATCGAGTTACCCGATCTCGCTGGAGAAGAGCTCACCGTGTTTCGGACATCAACAGTGCATAAGGTTAAAGGTGAAAGCCTTGATGCCGTCTTGTATGTTGCAAAGAAAGGTCATGTTCGTGCTCTTCTGGACGGCACGAAGACCGAAGATGGTCGGATTGGGTATGTAGCGCTTACTCGAGCCCGCAATATATTTGTTCTCGCTGTTCCAGAGGTGAATCTGCCAGAATTCGAACCAGAGCTCAAAGCAGCGGGGCTTAAAAGCGCCGTTTGAGTTGAACTCGCAGAGAAGGTTGGTCGCAAAAGCGATTTAAAGTGATCTGTAATGATGATGACGCAGACGACCACACCTCGCAATGATCAGCATCAATTAATTTACCCCTGCACAAACCGCGCCATCAACATCAAACACCATCATTACAATTACTGAACAAAGCCACCGGGATGCATGCAGGTTTTTGCAGCAAGGGCGTGGGCGGCGTGCATGGCGTGTGGCACGGATGCGCCGGCGAGGCGGGCGGTCAGAAAGCCTGTGATATAGCTGTCACCGGCCCCTGTCGTATCAACCGGCGTGATGGCAAGGGCCTGCGCGCGATAGCCCTCTTCTCCAAATCGGGCAAAACTGCCGTGGCTGCCCAGCGAAATGACGGCGGCCTGCGCGCCCCTTTGCAACAGATCGGCAGCGAATTTTTCGACCTCATCGCTTTGGGCTTCGAGCAGCGAGGCAAAGGCGATGGACAGGCCAGCGACGGCAACATCGTTTTCATTCAGTGCATTGACCGAAAACGCCAGCCTGCAATGTTCGGATGCGCGAATCAGATGCATTTGCTGGAGCGGGCGGAAGGACACGGAGCTTCGTTGGAGGGGAGGCCGGAGAGGGTGAACCGGCGGTACAGAACGCCATAGGGTTCTCCGCTCGAGTACAACACTCCTCACCGCCCGCACCCCAATTCGCCGCCGCCGCCATAGCTTCGCTTTGCAGCAAATCAACTATGCGCTATATGCGTCCTGATGAGATCGACCCTGGCCCGCCGGGCGTTCCCGTACGCGCATCCTTCCATGCGACATGGAGAAATCGACAAGATGACCGAAGAAACACCTCGCCGCGCGATGCTTCAGGATCATGCAGCCTACCTGTCGGGAAACCACGACTTCCAGGCCGATATCGATATCCTCTCGGGCAGCGAACTCATCCGCACGATTCTGGAAACCATCATGCTCGCGACGAACATGCGCTTTGCCGCGGGTCACGGCTGATCGCTGGGTCGCCTGCCGAACCGTGGATGAAGTCAATTTCGGGCTGGCTGCGGGCGATGAGATCGAGATCCAGTCCACCTTCTGCCAGTCTGTCCGCGCCACAGGTCAACGCGTGATGTTCAGCGACGTCGCAACGGATGATGTCTATCGCGCGCATCCGCTCGCGGTAAATTTCGGCATCGTCAGCTACGCGTCCATTCCGATCTATCGCAGCGATGGCAGCTTCTTCGGCACATTGTGTGCCATCGACACAGAGCCGCGGGAGGTCAAGCATCCGCGTGTCGTCGCCATGCTGGAAATGTTCGCCAATGTGATCAGCCAGAGCCTGGAAACCGAAGAACAGCTGGCAGCGCAGCAGCTTCTTCTTCAAAAAGAGCAGGAGCTGGCGCAAATCCAGGAAGAATTTGTCGCCGTTCTGGGCCATGACCTGCGCAATCCCGTTGCGGCTTTCGGGGCAGGGCTTCGGCAACTTGAAAAAGCACCGCAAACCGGCAGAACCGCGACGATCCTGCCGCTGATGCGCGCCTCGTTGCACAGGATGAACGAGCTGATCGACAATATCATGATGCACGCCAAGTCCCGTCTCGGCGGCGGCATCCGCATTTCTGCCACACCCAATGCGCCGCTGGCGGAAGCCATTACCCAGGTGATCGAGGAAATCCGGCTTGCGGCACCCGACTACGAGATCGTGTCTGAACTCGCCTTCAACCGGCCCGTCCACTGCGACACTGCCCGCATTGCGCAGGCAGTCTCAAACCTGCTGTCAAACGCCACCAATCACGGGACACCGGGCTCCGTGATCAGGGTGCAGGGCACCCAGACAGAGGACGAATGTGTGATCACCGTTTCCAACCAGGGCGAGGCGATTCCCGAGGATCTGAAGCGCGATTTGTTCCGCCCGTTTCAGCGCGGTCAGAAAGCAAAGAGCGAAGGTCTGGGGCTGGGACTGTTCATCGCCTCAAGCATCGCGCTCTCTCACAATGGCCGCATCGATGTAATGTGCCAGGATGGCACCACGGCCTTCGCTCTTGCGGTGCCGCTTGTGGCTCCCGGCGGCCGGAATGACAACAGAATGATCGAGGGCCATCGGCTGACTTGACCAGCGACGTTCTGTGTCTGCTGCCGCCCGCATTGCTCTGGTCCGCTGCGGCATGGCGGGCCATATCTGGAAAAATCTGTGATTATGTGCCACTCTTTCCGCCTCAAAACAAAAGGCGAGGGGACACATTATGGCATACGCAGCGATTTCGCACTGGAAGGCGACCGAGTGGACAGATGAAATGGAGGCCATCGCGCGCGATACATTCGTGCCGTTGATCCTTTCCGTGGGCGCGCAGCGTGTGCAGATGATCAGGACGGGAGATCTGACATTTTCGGTTGTCACCGAATATGCCGACGAGGCGGCCGCTCAGGCCGCACAGGACCGGATTGCAGAAATTCGGGCCAAGGCGGCTAACGAGCTGCCCATGTCGATGACGGAGACTTCAACCGGCGACGTTTTCGCCAGCGGATAAACCGGTCGCAATCAGAAGCCCGGCATACTGTGACCGGGCTTCGGCGGCCCGCCTGGTGAAAGGCGGTGCTGGACCTGACCCACATATGCTCCACAATTGTTTTCCTGACCTGGCGAGAGTGGTTTGCTCTGTCCTGAGGTCAGGTGGACTGACAAAATGCAGATTGCGGGGAAGTCATCATAAGTTTCAAAGGTAATGCGGTGCGGTGCCCGGGCTGGCGCGCACGCGCAGCCGCTGGGACCTGCCGCCTCATCCAGATGGTGTTCCAGGACCCCTGGCGGCCGCGATCCTCGACCTTGTCGGCCTCTCGGCAGACGCGATCGACCGCTTTCCGCATCAATTCTCGGGCGGACAACGCCAGCGCATCGCCGTCGCCCGCTCGCTTCTGGCGCGTCCGAGTGTGCTGATCTGTGACGAGCCGACCTCCGCGCTCAATGTCTCGATCCAGGTCCAGGTGCTGAACCTGCTGAAGGACCTGCAGGCGCGTTTCGGCCTGACCATCCTGTTCATCAGCCACAATCTGGCCGTGGTGCGCCAGATGTCGGATGATGTGACGGTTCTCAAAGCCGGCAAGGTGGTGGAAACCGGCGCGTCAGAAGATTTTTTCACCAACCCGCAGGCGGCCTATTCTCGCGAATTGCTGGCACTGACGCCTGGGGGTGCCGGGGAAGTAGGGTTTTTCGGCCCGACATCTGGATGAGCCATGGTCTGACTGCCGCGACATTCATTCGGCAATATCATTCATCGGAGTCAGCGCATTGTGTGAAACCGTGGCAGGCTGTTACTCCTGCCTCAGTCAAACCATTGTCGGAGCAAGCTGAATGCCTGAAAAGTATATCGTCTATCACATCCCGGTGTGCCCGTTCTCGCAACGCCTGGAAATCCTGCTGGCGCTTCGCGGTCAGCAGGACGCGGTTGAATTCCGCGTCGTCGACATCACCAGACCGCGCGACCCCGGACTTCTGGCGAAGACCCGCGGAACCACCGCCCTGCCAATTCTCGAAACGCCTGACGGTGCGATTATCAAGGAAAGTCTTGTCATCCTGCGATTCCTCGATGAAATCCTGCCCGGTCGAGCGCTGCGCCGCGCCGACCCATATGAACACGCGGTCGAATCCATGCTGATTGCCCGCGAAGGCCCCTTCACCATGGCAGGTTATCTTTTTGTCATGAATCAGGACCCGGACAAACGCGACGACCACCGCGAAAAACTTCTGGGTCTCTATCGCGACATTGACGCCTTCCTCATGGAACACCGCCCTGACGGCACGTTTCTGTTTGACGGGTTCGGCCTCGCCGAAGCGGTCTTCACTCCGATATTCAAACGCTTCTGGTTTCTTGAATATTTTGAAAACTTCGATCTTCCCGACGAAGCCGCCTATCAGCGGGTCCGGCGCTGGCGCCAGGCCTGCATGGATCATCCGGCGACGGCGCAGGTAACCAGGGAACAGATCGTCAAGCTCTATTATGATTACGCCCTTGGCGCGGGAAACGGCGCCCTTGTCGAGGGCCGCAGCGTTTCCAGCTTCGTCTTCGAGCCGCGCTGGCAGGACCGCCCCTGGCCGCCCCAAGACACCTATGCGGGATCTGCCTCGGATGCTGCACTCGGACTGGTCTGATGGCATCGAACCGGGGTGTGCGCGGTCTTCCGGTCAGGATTGTGGAAGGCGAGTTGCCGATGTCCGACTAGCGCGTCGGGCGATATTTCCATCGATACGTCGCAATAGCGCGCTTCTGCTTTGCTGATACACGTGATATTGGGACCGCAGGGCGGTATCCGACGCATGTACGACAAGTTCCAGTCCTGTCTGCCATCACCCTCGCGGAAAACCATTATTTTGGGCATGCATCCCAGCGGTCTAAAAACGCCTCATACGGTGCCCGTGTGTTGCCCACATTCATTCAACCGGATTGCCACCGACACTATGACGGAATGGCTTTCTGATATCTGCTTTGGACATATTCGTTACGCAAGCACTGAAAACACCTCGTCTGTGGTCAGGTTTTTGACACGCGATACCCGGTCGCCGTCCCAATAGTAGGAGAAATGTTGTCCCTGCACAGGAATGCCGGCAGTATCCGGCCAGAACAGTGCAACAGCTTTGCCATCTGGATATCGAACGCTTTGATAGAGGATACCGTTGGCGTTTGACGCCCTTATTTTTTGCGCGAAACTCTGTGGGGCCCGGTAGTCGTCAGGATCATAATAGACCGGAAACTGCTCGACATCCTGAATGTCGTGAAGATCGGAATCCAACGTGCCGACAAGCTCACGAAAATCCGATGCCCATCCAGCCGGCTCTGCTGTGGACGTCATGAATCGCGCATGGTGGTGTATGGTTTCAAACAGCGCAACCTCAACGCGATCGCCCGCATAATAGACGCCAAAGGATCCGTCAGTGAAACGACTTGGCCTATCGCTCGAAATATGCACGAATGGGGCCATGGCCCAGGATGCTCCCTTTCCTGCAACACGCCGGTTTTCCGGTACGAGGCCCAACAGCCCGACACTTTCCGCAATGCGCGGATTGGTTTTCGTCTCTGCGGAGAGGATCGCATCCCAGTCGGCGGGGTCAGCGATGTCTTCAAACAGATCGATGGGTGGAAAGCGCGACCGCACAATGCGGTGCGTCCTGGACCATTTTACGCGGACGACCTGCGGATCAACCAAGATCAGCCGCCTCGTATATTGTCGAGATAGTGACGCACCCGCATGATGTCAGTGAACTCGCCAGCAAGCATGATATCCAATGCCGATGCACCCCCGAAGGCCTCATTTGCACGTTTGACCCAGCTGTATCCGCGACCAGCCTCGGTGAAGATGATGCGTAGCGCTTTGTGTATGCCCATGAGGTTCGAAAGACGTGCTTTCAGATCACGGGGAACACGGCCGATCGAGCCCACCTTCCAACGGGCCCAGGTGCGTGCAGAGAGGCCGCCAAGAAGAACGCAGGCCTGGGCATCGGTGATGTCCCATTTGGCAAAAAGGTTGACGACAGCACGTGCCATGGCCTCACCCTCCGCATCCGTGATTTCGGGTGCTGCGGGCTGAAAGGCTGTTTTTTTTATAAGTTGCAGGTGTGGCATAGCGAATTCCTACGATTGCCTTTTGGCATAATATAGGTAATTTATTGCCATATTGCAAATGTGTGTATGGACTAAACCATCAGACTTTTAATCGTATCCATATCCGGCTGCCGTGTTCTGCTGCATCGTGGCGCGCGTGACCGGCTCTAAAAACACGCCTCAAACAGCGCCCGCGTATTCTCCGCCGTCATCTCAATCGGATTGCCACCTACGCTGGGGTCCTCCAGCGCCATCGCCGTCAACCGCTCCAGATCGGGATTTTTCACCCCAAGCGCTGTCAGATTGGCGGGAATGCCCAGCGCCGCGTTCAACTCGCCGACATATGCATAAAATTCGTCAAAGCTGGAGCCGATGCCCAGATAGGCGGCGGCGCGGCCAAGGCGTTCTTCGACAGCAGCGCGGTTGAACATCAGCACCGGCTGCATCACCACCGCATTGGTGGTGCCGTGATGGGTGTGATAGATCGCGCCGATCGGGTGCGACAGGGCATGGATCGCACCCAGACCCTTTTGAAACGCGGTTGCGCCCATGGCGGCGGCACTCATCATATGGGCACGGGCTTCCAGATCGGAGCCGTCCTGATAGGCGCGCAGCAGATTGTCCTTCACCAGTCTCATGCCTTCCAGCGCAATGCCCTGGGACATCGGGTGGTAATGCGGCGAGCAATAGGCTTCCAGGCAATGGGCAAAGGCATCCATGCCGGTGCCGGCGGTGATCATTTTCGGCATGCCGACGGTCAGTTCAGGATCGCAGATCACGATGGCCGGCAGGATTTTCGGGTGAAAAATGATCTTTTTCATTTCTGTTTTTGAATTCGTCAGAACACCGGCCCGGCCAACTTCCGAGCCGGTTCCCGCTGTCGTCGGCACCGCTATGATGGGCTGAATCGCAGCCGCATCGGCGCGGGTCCACCAGTCGCCGATATCTTCCAGATCCCAGACCGAAACCGACTGGCCTTCCATCAGCGCAATCAGCTTGCCAAGGTCAAGCCCCGACCCGCCGCCAAAGGCGATGATGCCGTCATGGCCGCCCGCCTTGAACGCCTTGATGCCATCGGCAAGATTGTGCTCATCCGGATTGGGATCGACATCACTGAACAGGCCACGGCCAAGCCCGGCTTGTTCCATAAGCTCCAGCGTGGCGGCAGTGATCGGCAGGCTTGCCAGCCCCTTGTCGGTGACCAGCAGCGGCTTTTTCATGCCGGTCGCCTGGCAGGCATCGGCCAGTTCCTTGATCCGCCCGGCACCGAACCGAATGGCGGTGGGGTAGCTCCAATTGGCTTTTGCAACCATGACAGTCAGGCCTTCTTCAAGTGGTAGGATTTGGGTCGTGTGACGCTCTGATAGCCCAGAACCGACAAAGATGCGCCACGCCCGGTCTGCTTGCAGCCGGTCCAGCACAGCGCCGGATCAAGATAGTCGCAGCGGTTCATGTAGACCGTACCGGTCTGGATTGCGCGGCCAATGCGTTCCGCTGCGTCGGCGTCTTTGGTCCACAGCGATGCGGTCAGTCCGAACTCGGAATCATTCATCAGCTTGATGGCTTCCTCATCGGACGAGACCTTCATGATGCCGACCACAGGGCCAAAGCTTTCATCGCGCATCACCCGCATTGAATGATCGACATCGACCAGGATCTGCGGCGCAAGATAGGCGCTGTCACCGCTATCGGCGGGAAACAGGCCCGGATCAATCAGCGCCGTGGCACCGGCGGCGACAGCCTCGCGGATCTGGGCGCGCACCTCATCGGCAAAGCGCAGATGCGCCATCGGTCCCAATGTGGTGTCCTGCTGCAGCGGATCGCCCAGCTTGTAGGTTTCCACCAGCGCCTTGGCTTTGGCGACAAAGGCGTCAAACAGGCTTTCATGCACGTAGATGCGTTCAATGCCGCAACAGCACTGCCCGGAATTGAACATCGCGCCGTCGATCAGCGTATCGACCGCCGCGCCCAGATCCGCATCGGCGCGCACATAGCCCGGATCCTTGCCGCCCAGTTCCAGCCCCATAGCGGTGAAAGTGCCGGCAGCGGCGCGCTCCATTTCGCGGCCGCCATTGACCGATCCGGTGAAGTTGATGAAGTCGAAACTTTTCGCGCTGATCAGCGCGCTGGTATCATCATGGCTGAGGTACAGCGCGTGGAACAGCCCGTCCGGCAGACCGGCTTCCTGAAAAGCGGCGGCAAAGCGCTCGCCGGCCAGCAGCGTCTGCGTGGCATGTTTCAACATCACCGCATTGCCGGCGATCAGCGCCGGCGCGATGCAATTGACCGCCGTCAGATAGGGATAATTCCACGGTGCAACGACAAACACCACGCCCACCGGCTCTCGGGCGATAAAGCGGTGGAAACTGTCGCTGTCCTCGATTGTGATCGGCGCCAATGCGTCCTCGGCGATGGTCGCCATATAGCCGGCCCGTTCCCGGACACCGCCGATTTCCCCGCCATAGCGCACCGGACGGCCCATCATATGGGCAATTTCCAAGGTGATCTCGTCATTCACCGCCGCCAGCGCATCAATCGCTTTCAGCACGATGGCACTGCGCTCGCTGATGCTGCGTTGTGACCACAGCTGCTGCGCCGCTCTGGCGGTATCCAGCATCTGCTGCACGTCGGCAAAGCTGTGCGTTTCCCGCGTT
>TARA_R110002124_G_scaffold16882_1_pt1 | contig 12978 bp, 8 predicted proteins | sample TARA_R110002124 | Tara Oceans TARA_R110002124 (sample SAMEA4397445) | marine metagenome | biome: Polar Biome; feature: [SRF] surface water layer (ENVO:00010504); material: water (ENVO:00002006), including particulate matter (ENVO:01000060) such as... | depth 5 m | reverse complement strand
GCAGCACCTGTTCTGGTTCTTCGGCCATCCCGAGGTCTACATCATCTTTCTGCCCGCCGCCGGGTTGGTGTCGATGATGATCCCCACCATGGCCCAGACCCCGCTGGTGGCCTACAGGCTGATCGTCGTGGCGCTGATCGGCACCGGTTTCTTTAGCTTCGGCCTGTGGGTGCACCACATGTTCACCACCGGCATCCCCGGGCTGAGCCTGGCCTTTTTCTCGGCGGCCAGCATGGCGGTGGCCATACCCTCGGGCATCCAGGTTTTTGCCTGGATCGCCACCATGGCTGCCGGCCGCGAGCGCTTTCGCATCACCGTGCCCTCGCTGTTCATCCTGGGCTTCATCTTCATTTTCGTGCTGGGCGGGCTGACCGGCGTGATGGTGGCGGTGGTGCCATTCAACTTCCAGGCCCATGACAGCTATTTCATCGTCGCCCATTTCCACTACGTGCTGGTAGGCGGCATGGTGTTCCCGCTCTTTGCCACCTTCTATTACTGGGCGCCGTTGATCAGCCGCAACATGCTGTCCGAGCGTCTGGGCCGCTGGGCCTTCTGGTTGATGTTCCTCGGATTCAACACCACCTTTTTCCCCATGCATTTCACCGGCCTGTCGGGTATGCCGCGCCGGGTCTGGACCTATCCGAGCAATCTGGGTTGGGACCTGCTCAACACCATTTCCACCGTCGGCGCATTCGTCATCGCCGCCGGCGTGCTGGTCTTCATCATCGATCTGGCGCGCAATTTCCGCTTCGGCGAAGGCGGTCCGGAAAATCCCTGGAATGCCGGCACGCTGGAATTCCTGCCCAACGATGTTTATTCCACCCGCTCGATCCCCCACGTCACCAGCCGCGAGCCGCTGTGGGACCAGCCAAATTTGGCGCGCGAGGTCGAACAGGGCCTGCACTATCTCCCCAATGCCCCCACCGGTGGGCGCGAGACCATTGTCACCTCGCCTATTGAGGCCACCCCGCAATATGTCATCCAGATGCCGGGCCCGAGCTGGACGCATCTGGCCGCCGCCGCCTTCACTGCAGCCTTCTTTCTGCTGCTGACCATCAAGCAGGTCGAGATCGCCCTCACCTGCGGGCTGCTGGCGATCGTCTCCTGCATCGTTTGGAGCTGGCAGCTCGATCGGCCCGATGCCGGTGAGGTCGATATCGGCGGCGGCATCCGCCTGCCCACCTATGTCTCGGGACCGATGTCGCACAGTTGGTGGGCCATGGTCATCCTGATGCTGGTGGCCGCCGCGCTCTATATTTCCTATTTCTTTTCCTATCTTTATCTGTGGACCGTGTCGCCCGCGGTCTGGGCCTATGCTGGATCGCCTGGCCCGCCGGCTCTGATCGTTCCGCTGAGCGCCGCCGGGCTGCTGCTGGTAAGTGCCGGGCTCGTCTGGCTGGCTGGCAAGGCCCTGCCTTCTGCCGGGCAGATCGGTTGGCAGTCGGCACTGCTGCTGCTTGGTGCTGGAGCCGCGCTGATCGGGGCCATCGTTCTGGAAGTCTTGGGGCACCTGGGTACGCGGCTCGATCCGGCGGCCAGCGCCTATGGCGCCATGGTCTATATGGCCGGTGTTCTGGCCGGGCAGGCCGGCTTTGCCTGCGTCATCATGATGGCCTTCGCCATGGGCCGCGCCCTGACCGGCCAGCTCAATGCTGTCCGCCGCGTCACCTATGACAATTGTGCCCTTTTTACCTACTATACCGTGGTGCAAACCCTGATCGGCCTGCTGCTGATCCACGGTTTCCCGCGGCTGGTGGGCTAGCGCAATGGTTGATATCAATGCCCGCTATGCCATCGGCACGCTGATCTTCCTTCTGCTGGGCCCCATCGCCTGGGGCCTTCATTTTGGCGTCCTCTATGGCATGCAGTCATCCCTGTGCGCGCTGGAGATCGGAAGTAGCGCCGATGGACACAATGGTCTGCTCACCACCCTGATCCTGGCGACGACCCTTGCCCTGATGGCCGTGCCGGTCCTCGCGGTGTGGAACGGCCGGGCCACCCATGGTTGGCTGGCTGGCGCTCCCATGGCGTCTGACAGCGCCGCTTTCGTGATCGGGGCGGCCCGCGCCTTGACCGCGTTGTCTGCCCTGGCCATGGCCTATTCGGCTCTCGCTGCCGTGCTGCTGCCCGCCTGCGCGCAGATGCGCTAGCGCGGCGCAAAGCGGATCAAGTGCATAGTGCAGCCCCAAAAGACAATGGTGGATAGGCAAGTGGTCTGTCCTTTGGACCAAGCAATTCATATTCCGCAGAAATAGCTACTTGGAATAGCTTGCGGCGATCCATGCCAGGATAGGTGTACGCCCTCTCGGCCACAAAACGCGCCAGATTGGGTGAGCGGCAAGCCCTCGGCGTCCGATCAGCCTCCGCCTACGGCCGGCGCAAGGGCCGGAGGGCTGCCTCTCATTTCACGACAATTGAAGGACTGGACGAAAGTGATCCTGCGGCCATAGCGCCGTCCACCGGGTTGGTGCAGATTAATGGCGTGCAAGAGTTTACTCGGCTCATGCACCGGCGGCCAGATCCCGGGAGAGCCTGCGCCGTTCTCTCCGGCTTGTCAGCTGCCGCGTTTCGACTGTGTCCGAGGCCAGAAGGATACTATCATCGCCATGTACAACATCGAATTCGCGTGTTGCCCCCACCAGAAGATCTTCTGATCCGTATATGGCCAGAACGGTAATGCCGCAGCGGCGCGCCCGGTGGATACTCGCACCGGCTTTTGACTCCGCATTGCGCACGACATAGGCAAAGATCGAGTGAAATGTACCCATGTCCATCATGGCGCCGGAGGCGAGCGGCACCTGCCGGGTCAGCCGCTGCCAGCCCTGCGGATTTCCCGCAGCCCGGACATCTTCGGCGTCAGTGATGTATCCCGAGCAGGACTCATCGGCAAAATGCAGTGCTGCCTTGACGCCCTGTATATGGATCGACTGCTGGCTCATGTTGGTCAGCAGGCAATGGGCGTCCAGACCTTCGCCCTCTCCCCTGTTGATTACCAGTTTCGGCTTGAGCTGTCGCCGGTAGCCCCGCCAGAAGATACTGAGATAGACGCTCCAGATCACCAGACTTCCCACGCTGGCGGCTGCACTTATGGCTTGGGCGTTCTCGGTCAACCAGCTCATGTGATGGTCCTCCTAATCGGGTTTCGCCACTACCTGCAAAGATGTGGGAATTGATCGGGTTCCTCACTATCGAGCTTGGCCATCCTAGCCTACAACATAAAGCGAGCCATTGCCGTTGCCGGCCTCGGTCCAATCCTCGAAGCGTTAAGGGGATGAAGCGCGGTCCCGCTGACGCCATCGCATTACGCTCAGGCCAGACGCTGCCGCGAGTTCTCACACAGTCTCGACCCCGTTTCGGGCATTCGTCGTCTGTCGAAAGGCTATCAAGAGCGGACAATGCCTCAACATCACTTCAGCGCGCTTGAGCCGCTAAGATACCGAACTTCTGGCCAAGCGCCGAAATTGCGGTCGCTGTGAGGCCTTACAGGATTGGACGGCAGGCCGATCATATGGGCAAATGTGTTTGGCCCACTTGATCAACGCGACCCCCTGTGCGCGTTTTTTGAGTGGTCTAGTAGAGTTCGCTGTAATTGGACCTTATGCCAGCCGTGCTGAGCGGTTAGAAAAGCTTGGCAAGCGGTGGCGAACATCGTGATCCGGTCATAACGGTCGTACTTGGCCTACCTTTGGACGTATCGACTTCACCGACCACGGGCAGTCGACCGACATGCCTTCGGTACCGCAGCAGTCGACCACGTAAACCGGCCCCACCCGAGAACGCAAGGAGCAACGCATGACTGAAACCCAATTCCCCTTGGGGAACAACATGACCGAGCTCTTCGCAGGCGTCCCAGTGCGAGACCTGCAGACTTCGATCGAGTGGTATCAACGCTTGTTTGGGGTGGCTCCAAGTTTCTTTCCAAATGAAAACGAAGCCGTATGGTCCCTTGCGGAGCATCGTTGGCTTTACCTCATCGTCGAACCGAAGAGGGCAGGGCGGTCAATCAACACCATCATCTGCAGCGACCTTGAAGCGCTGATCGATAAGATCTCGTCGCGAGGCATCGACTTTGCCAAGGAAGAGCGACCTGTGGACGGCGTGCGCAAGGTGATGTACTTCGATCCTGACGGCAACGAGCTTGGACTCGGCCGTGTCCCTGCCCAATAGGTGTGCCAGCCCTGGTTCAGCCTAAGGCTTCGGCCCGCGACGACGAAATTCGAGCGCGGCTAAGCTCTTTCACGGATACCGATGTGCCGCCATTCGTGATCAGAAACTGCTGCGGAGCCTGCGCAGGCCTTCGTCGATCTGCTCGGTAGCGATGGCCCCATAACCCAGCATAAGCCCGGGACGGACGGCACCACCGACTGCGAAGGACGATACTTGATTTACCTCAACGCCCAGGCTTGATGCGCGGGCAGCGACCGCGGCAAGCTCGTCTACTGACGCTAGCTTGGCCATCGCAGCGACATGCAGGCCCGTCGTCGATGGCATGAGCTTGAGATGGTGGGAAAAGTCGCTTGCCATGGTGTCGACGATGCGCTGGTGGCGGGCGGAATAGACTCTACGCGCCCGTTTCAGATGCCGAACGAACCCTCCATCGTCAATCAATCGGGAAAGCGCGGCCTGCTCCAGCGTCGATGTCGTCCAGTCGCTGACATACTTGGCCCTTTGCAACGCCGAGCGGAGGCTATTGGGCAAGATGACGAAGCCCAGGCGCAGCGTAGGTAGCAAGGTCTTGGAGAACGAGCCGACATAGATCACACGGCCTGCCACATCCAGCGTCTGCAAAGCTTCAAGTGGCCGGCCTTCGAAACGGAACTCGCCATCGTAGTCATCTTCTATGATCGCCGCATTGTTACGACTGGCCCAGTCAAGCAAGGCTCGCCGTCGATCCAATGTCATCGTGACGGTCAACGGGTATTGGTGGGACGGGGTCACGTAGACGGCCTTGACGTCGGCGGGGAGCGCGTCGACGATCAGGCCATCGTCATCCACCGGCACGCCAACAATACGCGCTCCGGCCGCCTCGAAGGCGCGGCGTGCCGCTTCATAGCAAGGGTCTTCGACGGCTATCCTGTCATCAGGAGAAAGCAAGACACGCGCGATAAGGTCGATCGCCTGCTGCGTGCCGCCTGTAATGACAACGTCGTCGGCCGATGCGGCAATACCGCGCGACACACCCACATGCCGGGCGATGGACTGGCGAAGCCCTACGTGGCCTGCGGACGAGGGATAAACGCCGTTCGCACTCTTCTCGATCTCACGCAGCGCGCTCGATATCAGCTTCCGCCAATGCCTGTGCGGAAACAGAGAAGCATCCGGCGCTCCGGTTCTGAAATCGAACAGCGCCGAACGGTCGAAAGCGGTAGGCAGGGGAATGGCATCCCAAATCGGACGCGGCGCGAGAGCCCGAAGCTGTATTCTTCGGGAGCGCGAGTTCGTCGCCTGCGTCGAGCCTCGGACGAATGTTCCTGCTCCCTGTCGCGACTGAATGAAGCCGTCTGCCTCCAGCCGCTCGTAGGCGATCACCACCGTCGTCCGGGCGACGCTGAGGGTTCGCGCCAGCTCACGAGTAGCCGGCAAAGCATCCCCGGGACGCAGTATGTTGCTGATGATGGCGCGCTTTGTTTGGCGATAGATTTCGCCGCTCAGGTCATCGCGCTCAACCAGATCGATATGCAGCATCCACCCTCCAATTGGTCTGGCGATTTCTAACAGAATTGGACCTTCTATCAGTCCGTTGCGCTGATTAGGAAGAGGCAAGTCAGTTGGAGATGACGCGTGATACGTTTGGTTGTCGCAGGATTTGCAGGGCTGCTGGTCATTGCCAGTGCGGGCTTTGGCGTGTGGCTATGGAGCCTGCCAGCAACGGTCAATCCCGCGGCTGACATCCCAGCTCCGACCGAAACCCAGGCGATGCTGAATGCGCTCCGACCAGCTCAGGCCGGTCGACCTACCATCGCCGTTATCGGCCTCAACGACGCCACCGAGATCACGGACTACATCTATCCCACCGGCGTTCTGCGACGCGCCGATATTGCTGACGTGGTCATGCTGGCAACGACAGAAGGGTCGGTGCAGCTCTATCCAGCCCTTGCCGTGCAACCGGACGAGACCATTGCGCAATTTGACGCCAGGCTCCCAGCCGGTGCCGACTATGTCATCGTGCCGGCGATGAGCCGGGACAATGATCCGGCGGTGATGGCCTGGTTGCGGGAGCAGTCGCGTAAGGGCGCCATCATTATCGGTGTCTGCGCTGGAGCCAAGGTTGTCGCGGCTGCCGGGCTACTCGACGGCAAGCGAGCCACCACACACTGGTACTACCTGCCTGACCTGCTGAAGCTCCAACCCAACATTGAATACGTGCCCGACCGTCGCATGGTGATTGACGGCAATGTCGTGACGACGACCGGCATTTCGGCGTCCATGCCGATGATGCTCACGCTCATTGAGGCGATCGCCGGGCGTGACAAAGCCGCAGCGGTCGCCAGCGAACTTGGTATCGAACAGTGGGACGCCCGCCATGCAAGCGGCGCATTCAGGTTCACCCGCGATTTTGCCGGTCAGGTGCTGGGCAATACATTGGCATTTTGGAACCGTGAGGAACTGGGGATCGCGCTCGAGCCGGGTATCGACGAATTGTCGCTCGCCATGGTCGCCGACGCCTGGTCACGGAGCTATCGGTCGCGGGCCGTCACTTTCGCGGAGACCGACGAAATCCTGAGTAAGGGTGGCATTCGCGTCCTGCCTGATCTGAAGGTGACGGAATGGCCAGCTGAAGACACGGTTTCGCTCTTTCCCACCCAGCCGGTAGCCGAAGCTTTGGACGAGACACTATTCGAAATCGGCAGGCGCTACGGCGCAGGCACGAGCGACGTCGTGGCCATGCAACTCGAGTATCCCAGACCCGATCCAGGGCTGTGATCGGCATAGTTCAAACACGGAGTGCGAACACCAATGGAACTTGCAGGTAAAACTGCTCTTGTCACTGGCAGCTCTCGCGGCATCGGCGCCGCCATTGCCCGGACCTTTGCCGCGAACGGCGCCGTCGTTATCCTGCAAGGGCGTGACCAAGACGCGCTAGCGAGGGTTCATGGGCAGATCTTGTCGGAAGGAGGAAAAGCCAGCGTTTATGTCGCCGACCTGACCATCCTGCCGGACATCGAGGCCATGCGAAGCAAGATCGCTGATGACTGCGATCCGGTCGATATCCTGGTTGCCAACGCTGGCGGAAGCTTTGCGCGCCCAGCGTTGATCGAAGAGATCGACCCACTCGAGTGGAACGCGGCCATAACCGGCAATCTGACCGCGACATTTCTTACCGTCAGGGCATTCCTGCCCCACATGAAAAAGCGTGGGTCGGGCAACATCATCACGCTGTCCTCGGCCGCGGCACGCAAGCCGTATCCCGTAGCGCCTGTTGCGTATGCGGCTGCCAAGGCCGGCGTGCAGATTTTCACTCAGGATCTGGCAGCGCAGGTCGGCCCGTTCGGGATCAGGGCGAACTGCATCGCGCCCGAGACCATCCTCACTGAGCGCAATGAACAACGCATTCCTCCCGATCGGCTAGAGGCGATGCGCCTGCAGCATCCAATCCCTCGGCTGGGACGGCCCGAAGATGTGGGCCAGGCGGCGCTCTATCTCGCGTCCGAACGCTCCTCCTGGGTGACCGGTATCATCCTCGATGTCGCGGGCGGCGCGGTCCTGGTCTGACCAATCACTTGCTGCAAATTTCAAGTTCGCCGGGACCTGGCGGAATCTCGCAAATGCTGGAGACCTGAAAATGCTCAAACCCACCATCCTTTTTGTTCTAGCCGCGCTCGCGCTGGCGATCGCAGCTCCACCTATCGTTACCGCCCAGGAGGCCGAAATGACTGACCTACCCGAACCCGTCGAATCCGGCCGCGCCGACGTCAATGGCGTCAAGGTCTGGTATCAGACCTATGGGGAGGGTGAGCCGCTTGTTCTTCTCCATGGCGGGCTCAGCACGATCGAGGCATTTGGACCAAACATCGCCCGTCTTGCCGAAAGCCGCAAAGTCATTGGCGTTGATCTTCAGGGGCATGGTAGCACAGGACCGCTCGGCCGCCCCATGACCTTTGAAGCAATGGCGACCGACATTGCCGAGCTCATCAACAAGCTTGGCTACGAGAAGGCCGATGTCATGGGCTATTCCCTCGGTGGCGCGACTGCGCTACGGCTTGCCATCGACCATCCCGAAGTGGTCGACCGGCTGGTGATCGTCTCGGCCGCCTTCGCCTTTTCAAACTGGCACGAATACAACTTCCAGGGAATGCGCGCTATTGCGGCCGATCCTGTGGCTGCCGCAGACAGCCTGGTCGACTCGCCGGTATATGAGGCCCATGTTCGCAAGGCTATCGGCGGCGCGGACAGCTGGGTGGAAGCGATCAAAGAGATTGGTGGTCTGCTCTCGGAAGACTACGACTGGAGTGCCGAAGTGCCAAACGTTCAGGCGCCAACGCTGCTGATCTTTGCCGATTGGGACTCTGTTCACATCGACAAGGCGACCGAATTTTTCGAGCTGCTCGGCGGCGGTGCGCGGGAGGGTGGTTGGAACCGTGAGGGTATGGCAGAGAGCCGCTTCGCGGTGATCCCCAACCAAACCCACTACGAGGTTGTCGCCGATCCAATGGTAAGCGATTTCGCCATTCCATTCCTCGACGGCTACCCGCAGATCACGAGCGAGTAGATGCCACTGCTGGGCGCGCGCATATCGGGGGCGCATCCTCATGTGTGGCCCCAACACGCGTAAACCCAAAGGCTCGCAGCGCGCGGGCTAGCCCAGGTGCAAAACCCGGTGAGCGCATAATTCTGCATGCGGCCGACGTTGCTGTCTGGATGCTTGCTGTCGCCCTGGCGCGAAGCGCCGGGACATTTGACCTGTTTGCTGGAGACAAAGCATGACACGGCTTGCGAGGCTGCTCGCTGCCTTTTCCTGCTGCCATCAGTTGCCGCATTCGGACCTGCTGACGCTCAAGAAGAGTCTGTCGAGGAACGCTTCGCTGGCGAGACCCAGATAGAGTCGCAGTCGCCACTACCCATTCACCTGGAACTGCGTCGCGTGGGCGCCGCGATCGAAGGAACCATCGCCATTCCCATGGGCAGGTTCAATATCGTGGCATATGGCCAGGACAACGCCATTATTGGGCAGTTCACGGGCTCCGCCGGAGAAGGCACACTGAACTTGGCTATTGCCGGGGAGGCCTTGACCGGCACCCTTACCCTCGGTGAAGCACGAGGCACGGATCTCCGCCGAGCGCACCACACACGACGCCGAGGCATTTTTTTAGGCCTGCCGAAGTGACGCTGGATTTGACGACGGAACAGTGGATCGAATATCTCGACCGGCTTGCCGAGATCGCCACTACTGAGCATGGCTCGCCATTTCACTTTGTCTTGCGCAGCCCTGCGCCTGATGCTTTCGCAGCCGTAAACGCGTCGACTTTGTTTGCTCTTCTCAAAGGATGTCCGAAGGCCATCTGTCTGTAACCGGCCCAACTCGACCGGGCTTTCAGCGTCAGCTTTCTCGTCTTACTAGCCGAAAGCGGGCAGTCTGCATTCCACCCCGAATTCCCCATCTTAGCCGTGGGTGAGGCGATACTGTGTGAGGAGGGATGCTATGCAACCCCAGCACTCTTTGGGGCAACTTCACGGATAATCGGCACTTTCTAGATTACAAAAACAGTGCAGAAAATTGCACAAAAAATATAATATCAGATACAGATCTGCATAATTTATCAATCGAAGATTTCGGTCATACTAAATGCAGGAATTTACCGTTATCTTAGATATAGTTTGTTGGTCGGATGTCAAATACGTTACGCTGAATGTCCATCCTTGCAGGAAGGCCTCTCGGTAGCCAGACCTGTGGTTGCATATCAGTGACCTTACAGAATGCGGATCACTTTGCTTCTCCAGCGCACTTGGATCGCTGTGTGGACGAATTGTCATCAATATGGAATATGCTTTGGCTGGGCAATCTACTTCTACGGATCCACTTTCGTAGTAATTGTCGTATTGAAAGTCCCCAGCTTGATTGGAAATTTCGGCAGCCCTCTGTAAATATGAACAGATTGAGTCATTTCTCGGATTTTCTCGGTCGCTGGCCGCCAAAGTGGATGAAATAGACTGCAGGACAAGCAAGATTGGGGCTAAAAAGAGAATATTTTTCTCATGGTTTCCTCGCTTTACTACTGGTGCATGTAAAAATTTACCCGTGTCGTATACCCGCTCATCTCATTCGATATGACCAACATCAACCTGGCTGAAAGCGTGTGGCCGATCGCGCCATCATTCGATGTCGCATTGGGATTGATCGGTCGTGACGATCAGCAGCGCACATAACCTTTATGAGTTCACGACCTAGCGCAAAGGTAACGGACATCCGCAAGCGGTCGGGCCGCGGTCGACCCCATTGCAGACCGGAGGCGTAAGATTCCTTCGCCTGTTAGCGGACACTGGGGGCGTGGGTCGTCAGTTAACTACTGCCCGACGTAAGAATCTCAACACTCGGCTCATCATCAGAAAGTGGCTCGAAACGCGCTTTCAGCACTTCGAACGTGTTTGGCGCAATGAAGAGGCTTCCACCTAGAGCGCGATTCCGTTCATCGACGCGTTTCCATGCGATCTCCTCGGCGCAATTCAGGTGATATAGGACGGGTTCGCCTCCATGACGGGCCACGACGCCCCTGATGGTGTCTCGTTCTGCTCGCGACCAGAACCCAAAATCCAGAACAACGTTGACACCGAGATCAAGGCAGCGTGTCCAAGCCGCTTGCATCACCCCAGATATGCGCTGGGCGTATTCGTCAAATTGCTCCGCAGGTGGGTCTTCGCCGTAGAGTTTGTTCATCCATTCGTCGTGTGTAAAGCGCAGAGCGCGCTCATCGCTCTCCAACTTCTTCGCGAATGTAGTCTTTCCTGCACCAATGAAGCCGTGCAGCAAGAAAGCTTTTGGTTTATCGGACTTCGCTATGCCGCATCATTAACGTCTGCTTATGCTATGGAGCAACCCTTAGCTGACGGTCCCCTTACCACCCCTTCATAGTCATAGCCTCGATTGAGCGGAACGGCGGCTTTGGGGAAATCGGAGAGGTGGTCTGAACGACCGTTATGAGTCACCGCTACCGGCAAGCCAAGGTAGCGGTGACCCATTTTTGTCATTCGGGTTGGGGCAAGAATTCATTAGACCCGAGCGTGAGCAACCAGGGCTCTTGGTTATTTCACACGGCCCCATACCCTCGCTATGAAGCAAGCGGGCCTGTGCTCGGACCAGTCTGCGCTTGCCACCGACACACTGGTCTCGCGCCTTCGCGCGTTGGATATGCCGGTATCGGCAAGAGCGAGATCGTCGGCATTGCGCCAGTGGTCGCCAATTTGACATCCCGGCGACCACGTCTCGTGTCCGTTATCACGTTGACAATGAGTTCCCTATTGCTCCAGGAAAAATGTAATGTAATAACGTGTCAGAAAAATCAGCGCCAGCTATTCGGATCACCCGTGCATCCAGCCGCAGTTACATACTCCAATCGCACACGGGGCCATTGGGAACATCCCGCGACGCACCAGCTGAACGGTTCGGTGCGGTGGAAATCCCGCACGATTGTCGTCCATGCAAAAAGCTGTCCGCGCCGCCAACCTGACGTCGGCCGAAATTGTCCCGCGCATGTCATCGATCTTGTGCCATCAAACCTTTGCCCAGGGCAGGGGACCCTGATTGTCAAGCGCAGGTGGCCTTCTCATCGCACATGCGCCCGCATCGCAGCAAACCGCCTGATTGGCCATCGCCCTGATCCGCAAGCCTTCTACTGCGACAGATTGTTCTGTTATATCATTATTGCTGATCTCGACCTTGCACTAGGCAAGACTGCTGATGCCGCAGGGGACCGGTTGCCCCTCATGTCGTCTGCTGGCCCCGCAACCCAGCCCGAAAGCTCGGCTGCCAGTGTGAGCCGCCAGATCCACGAGCATAATGCTGCAGCGGTGTCCGCCGCGAACATCGCCGGTTCCCATCTGGTCGACCGGCCTGCCGCCTCTGGGCGGCACGCTGCATTCAGGCGCCTTGCTGGATCCCGATGGGCGGGCCTCGACCTGCGTCGAGATGATGCTGACCAGTGTTTCCACCATCACGTCGGCCATCGCCGCCGAGTGAACGCTGCGGTCCGCCCGGACCGCTCCAATGCCATCAACCTGGGAGAATACCATGAAGCATTTCGCTCTAGGCACGTCGGCCATTACGCTGCTGACTTGCCTGGCCGGTCCGGTCCTGGCCGACGACGTCACTGCCTGGCGTCTGTTCGTGTCCGACCACGCCGAGCCGGTGGTGCATGTCATCGATGCATTGACCAATGAAGAAATCACGCATTTCGACATCTCCGGTCCCGCCAGCCTCTACCGAAGCGACACCGGCGCGACCGTTTTCGCGGTGCAGGGCGCTGCTGGAACCGTCACCGCCATCGATAGCGGCATTCGCGTCGACGACCATGGCGATCATGCCGACATCGCGTTGAGCCAGCCCGCGCTGACCGGCTTTTCGGTCACCGGCGAAAGCCCGTCGCATTTTGTCGAGCATGACGGTCATTTCGCCGCATTCTTCGACGGCGAGGGCATCGCCCGCGTGTTCAGCGAACGCATGGCGCTCGAAGGCGAAGGCGAAATCGCCGTGGTCGCGGCCAATGCGCCCCATCATGGCGTGGTGGTGCCCTTTGGCGACCATTCCATAGTCTCGGTCTACAATTCAGACGGCGAAGGCTCGGTGACCGGGGTACAGATCGTCGGCGGTGACGGCAATCCGGTCGGCGACGTCATCCAATGCGCTGGCGTGCATGGGGAAGCTCTGTCGGGCAATCTGGGCGCTATTGGCGGCTGCGAGAACGGTATCCTGCTCATCAGCGCGGTCGGCGGCCAGCCCAAGGTCGAGCTGCTCGCTTTCCCGGAGGGCCTGGGCGACGGCCGCGT
>TARA_R110002124_G_scaffold90224_6_pt1 | contig 12984 bp, 12 predicted proteins | sample TARA_R110002124 | Tara Oceans TARA_R110002124 (sample SAMEA4397445) | marine metagenome | biome: Polar Biome; feature: [SRF] surface water layer (ENVO:00010504); material: water (ENVO:00002006), including particulate matter (ENVO:01000060) such as... | depth 5 m | reverse complement strand
TCTTCTCTCAATTGCGCTCTAATATCACCGATACCGTCGTCAATTTGAGCCATTTCCATAGCCAACTCGCTGAAATCAAATTGATGTGCAATGATTTTAGGGCTTGTAAATAGTGTAGTGTAAGTTGGGGCAATTGGGCCAAGTCCATCGTTTGCGGTATTCAAACCAGCATTCTCAGGAACACCACCAATCAAATCTGCTCTAAGAGTAGATGCGCCAAGAGTAGTCAAAGTAGAATCACCAGTAACTCCAATATCAAGGAAATTACCACTACCACCAGCAGGTCGCTCGGAAAGAACTCTCCAACCATTAGAAGTATAAGGTCGCTTTGAAATGATAGATAGTGCATTACACTCTCTATTTAGCATAGACCAAACTTTTTGACCGTAGATTTGATTGTAAAGATTACCTGCAATTCCGGTAATTGGGTTTGTTTGGGTTGCTGCGTCGTGTGCTGCATGAAGTCCAGAAAGACCTCCTGCGGCCTTTAGCAAAGAATTGCCAAAAGTGCCTACTGCGCCTGTTCCGTATGTCTGTGCTTCTAAATCTGCAATTGTATTAATGTAACTCATCTTAAACGCCTCCTACCATTTTATGAATGTCAGACCAATTCATCTCGGCCAATTCATCCATACTTGGGAGTGTAACTACTGATTCTTGTTGAGCCTTAAGGATTGTTTCCTTCTCAGCCGTCAAAGACTTTCGCAATTGAGTGAACTCTTGCTTCATAGAAGCAATTTCTGCTTGTGCGTCATATTGAGACTTTGATAGAATGTTCTCTCGGTTTGAAACTTCATTCTTAAATCGGTTTGCAAAAGACTTTTGAAGGTTGTCGTAAGCCAACTTTTCAAGTTGTTCTTGACGGAAAGCACCGTAAGCCTTTTCAATGTTACCAACAGACAAATCAAGAGTCTCAAGGTCATTGTTATCAAATGCCTTAACTACTGGTAAATCGGAAGCCTTTGGCTTTCCATTTACAATAACCACACGGTCAGCAGGTTCGCCAATTTCGACACCTGCACCATCTAGAGTAGAAAGAAGGGCTTTGGCTTCATCATCCATGTATTCAGCCTTTTCGTCTTCTTCAAGGTTCATCTTTTCTTCTTCTTCCTCTCCCATCATAGCCATTCCCTTTTCTTCTTCGGGCATAGCCATCTGTTCATCTTCTTCCTTACGGAGAGTATTAACTTCTGCCATAAGTGCGTCTAATTCTGCTAGTGCTTTTTCAATTTTACTCATTTTTTTCACCTTATTTGTTGTTTTGTCTTGTTTTAGAATATCAAATCTTGCTTCGGGGTTTATTCCTTTTTCACATATAGTTACTTCGTGCAGTTCTAATTTACTAATTTCATTGTATTGTCCTAATTCTTGGTGGTCTTTTTTTACTTTTTCTAGTGCTTGGCCTCCAATGCTAAAACTTCTCAATGAACCTTTTCTAATGCCTCTATTAATTTCTTTGGCTTTTTCTATATCGTCTCTTAATTTAATTACTACAAAGAATCCTACATCATCTACTTCTGTTTTCCAAAGTTTTCCTGTTTTATCTCTGTATGATTTTACAACTTCCCCTACTTGAACATTAGAATGATTAGTCATTACATTTCTAAATTTAGGGTTCTCCATGTATTTGTTTGTTGCGTCTTTAAGTGCTTTGAGTGTAATGAGGTCATTCTGTTTATCAACGATTTCAATAGAAGCATAACCACCAATCATTAAATCGTCGCTTTTGAGAATCCTGAACTCGTTAGTTCTGTTTGACATTACCGCCGAACTCATTCTTCCTCAACCCTTTCTTGGTTCAACCACTATATAAAGAACACTACTTTTTATTGGGTAGGGGTAATTTATTGTATCTATCTGTATAGATATTCCACTTCCCTTCATCCGAATCATCATCAGCAGGTTGCTGTTTGAAGCCTGTCCAAGCCAACCACATTGTTTTTCCTTTGACTGGTATGACTCTAAAGTGCATTTTAGTTTCAAACTTATTGCCTTCTAAGAAATACTCATGGTAGCCATCTTTTTGAACACCTAATTCAATTTTACCAGAATCTACCACTTTACCTCTTTCAAGGTTCTTTGAAACTTCTGCTGGGTATTTACCAGCCGCACCAAACAAATCAAAGAGTTCCTTTTGGTCGTCTAATTCAATAGTCCAAAACATAGTTTCTTTATTTAACTTAATGGCTAAAGTTAAGTTATCATCTTCTCTAGAGTATAACTTGAATTGACCTTCTCTTAGTTCTTTAGGGGTTTTATATGCTTTAAGCATAGCATACTTATCCGAAAAGCCCGAACCAAAAGAAATGCAACTTTTATAATTTTCATAGGCTTCTTTGTCAGAATCAAAGATATTTGTTTCTGGTAAGAAGTAATCATCTTCACAGTCCAGTTCATTAATAAAATCACTGAAATCACCCATTTCTTCTTCAAATGTTTCCTTATAAACTACCTCAAAAGAACGACTAATGCTAACCACCGTTTTTTCCCAAGAACCATGATGTTCCATTAAATCCATTAATTTACTTCTACGAGTATTTATAAAATCATCTTTTAATTGTTGGCAACAATCTCCCGAAGAATCAGCATCAATTTCAATTTCTGCTACATCTTGATTTACATTAGATTCTTCTTCTACTCTCATGGTAGGTTTAGCCATTCTTTCTTTTACTTTTGATTCTTGAGCCATTATAGCACTCATTGATTTAAGAATTTCTTCTTCTTGCATAATCTTATCATCATCAGCCGACAACTTATCATCTATTGTGCTTATTCCATCCCTTAAAGAAGACCATTCCTTTACTTTACTCTTATCTGAATCTAAAACCTCTCCATATAAGTCAGTATGTTTTTCTTTTAAATAAGCGTGTAATTCATTAGCAGTTTTAGGCCCATTTGTTTTTAGATATTGAAAGATAGCAACTGTTAATTCACTTTGCTTTGATTTCATAATATCAATAGCCTGTTGCTTCCACATATCTAAATCATTCAAAGCATTCTTAGACATTAAATTATCCTCTTCAAAGCCATAGATAGTAAAGCCATCTAATCCTGATTTTATAATTAAATTAGTTTCCCCATGTATGTAATCAGTTACTCTAATTCCTTTAGTCAGTGCTTCTACATCATAGTTCAATGACTTCTTAGTGTCTCTTGATAAAAACTCTAAGGTAACTAATTTATCTGGGAGAATTACTTCGGGAACTTCAATTACTTTAGCGGAGTAGAGACTGTATGTTTCTCCTTTCTTTTTAACTTCATCTACCTTTACTCGGATAATATCCCCAACATCTACTGAAATTTTAGTATTAAGAGCCTTACCTACATTCATGTAATTTAAGCCTTTAATTTCAACTAAGTTATCTAAGTCTTCTGTTACCGGCCCAATACCTAAGCCATACGAATATAAATTACTTTTGGTTTTATTTTTAGTTAAAACCATAACATCTAAATCAACAAACTTCTTCCACTTAATCCATTTAGGATTTTTCTTAGTGCCTATATAATAAGTAGAAGTAGCATCTTTAATTACTACTCCTTCGGAGGTTGGTATTTCCATCATGTCTTTAGCATAAGTCTCAATATCCTGTAAGTTATCTGCCTCTCTAGTATCTTTCTTAGAAGGATAAGCAATTGCATGATTGGTTTTAGAAGAGTAGTTATTAAATAGTATTTTCATCCTTGAATCTAGTTCTTCATCAGTTAAGGTTTGAGATTCATGTCGTATAATATCAAATACATGGCATCTTAAGTCAGCATCTTTATACTTACCTTTGAATACATGTGCCACAGTATCGGCTCTATGTAAAGACTCTTCACCCTTAAATAGAATTAATTCACCATCTAGAATACAGTCACCGTATTCTTTCTTCTTAAGTTCTTTGACTTGTTCTGGACACTTATCAGTTATGTCTTTTTCATTATAAGAATAGATAGTAACTTTACCATCTAACTTATGTAATTGAATTCTCATACCATCATACTTTTCTTGAACATACCAATCACCACTGAATCCTTTAAGTTCTTTAATATCATCTATTTCAAAAATACGATACATAGGTTTATTTGGAATAATAAAATGAGTAATAGATTTCTTTTCCTCTGATTTAGCAATATCCTTTAATTCAGTCCATTCTTTTTCTTCATGTTGAGAAAAGAATACTAGTTCTAGCATATCCATAGCGGCCTTTACTTTGGATTCGACCTTCTTTGAGTCTTTTCCATCTCCGTAATGCTCGATAATATAGAGGGCGATGTCCTCCGATTCTATGTCAAGACCCATAAGACCTGCCGTAATTGAGTCGGGTTCCATATCTTTAATGCTTAAAACCTCTTTAGATAGGGCTTTACTATCATTCCTTAAAGCATAGTGGACAAATTTAAGCATACTTTCAGGATTAGATAGCAATTCTTCAAGGACATTACCCTTGAACCTTTCAGCGAAAGGGTCTGCTACTACTTCGGAAGAATACCTTAATAGTTTTATATTTTCATACAACTCTTGGGCTTCTCTACTAGTAGGGTTTTTGGTTTCTGTTCTAGTTAAGTCCTTTTCATCTATAAAGTTGTTAAGTTCCTTTCCAGCAGAATCAAGTTCATTATATGATTCTATGATTAAATCAACTGCCTTTCTCCAACGACCACTGTATTCTGAAGGGTCAGTTTTAGCCGAAAGATAGGCTACCCTAGTCCTCTCAAATAGGCGAGTAATTTCTAAAGAAGGCTGTTTATCCTTCTCAATAGAACCGAGTTTCATTTAACTCACATCAATGTGTTAGTAATTTCATCAATAATTTTTTCGGCTTTTTCTAAATGAACCAAGGCTTCTTCGTGGGCAACTTGGTTGGGGGATTGCACTTTTCCAGATAGGTCAATTAGTCTAACAACAGCCGTATCAATTAATTTAGCAATCTCACCTAAAGCATTAAATAATTCCTTATTACTTGGTTCTCCATAGGCTTTCTTAACTGATGTTTCTTCACCTGCATACGCATGATTAGAAGCAGGGCCAATGTTGGGTTTAAACTTAGGTTTATCTTCTTTAGCCTTTGGCTTCTTAAGTTTAACTTCTTCCATGTCATCTTCTTCTGGACTTCTATTGTTATCATTTAAAGACAAACTAAGCAACTCTTTTGCTGCTCTTGCTTTTTCAATCAATAGGCTAATTTTTCTTTCTTCTCTTGTTACTCTTTCCGGCATTTAAATCACTCCATTTTGGCTACCATTTTATGAATTGAAGACCAATCCATATCAGCAACATCTGTCGTTGGTATTGCACCAGCACCACCAATTGCATTATCAAGTGCAGGGGTAGGTGAATTAGACACCACTAAACCTGCTTTCATTAAAAGATTATCCTTTGCATAAAGTGTCTTCTCAAGTGCTTCTACTTTTGCACTTAGAGCCTTTACTATTTCTAACATGTCTGCGCTTATACTATTTTCATTCGTCATTCTTTCACTTCCTTTTTATTACTAGGATAAACTAAATCCCTTAATTGCCGGTAGAGTAGTTCATACTCCTTACGGAGTTTGGTAGCAGTAGCGACTATATCAATATTCCTGTCATCCATTGACTTCATTTTTTTATTTAGTTTCTTATCACTTTTAGTCAAGTCTAGTTCTTTAAGAACATCTATTAACTCACCTAATTTAGTAAAGTCCTGCCCAAAAAATTCAGTAGGTTCAGAAGATTGAAGAATCTTTTTTAGTTTCTTTCGGCCTTTAGCATCTAAAGAATCAAGGAGTTCTTTTGGAACTTGTTTCTTCTCTTTAAGAATAAATTCTTCTCCTTCTCCGTAGTAATCCCAAGTCATTATTGCCCCTCTCCAAAAATTAGTGTTTTTAATTCAGTTGTCTGGGTTCTAACTATTTCAGTGTAGCCGTTTATTTTTTCTGTTAATTTATCAACCTTACTGTTAAATTCAACGCTAACGGTAGCCATCCCTTCGTAATCTATACCTTCTGAATCCATAGTTAATTGAGATGAGTCAGCACTATCTTGCAAATATGAAGAAACACCTAATGTAATTTTATCTTGGTTTTTTTCCAATAATGTATTTAATTTTTTAAAGGTTACATTTGTTTTAACCTGTGCATTTAAAATTTTACTTAAAATAGCATTAACAGCCTGAATAGAAATTTGCCTATCATAATCATTTAAAATCATTTTGAGTTCACTATTTACTTCTTTCAAGGGGGCAATTGATTCTATCTTTTGTATATAAGTGTCCAACTTACGACTCTCTGCATCTATGTCTTGTTCAATCTCTTCTCTTGCTTCATCTTCATAAGCAGCAGGATTTTTATTAAGTTCATCTAAAAGATTTTTCATTCTTTTAAAATCTTCTTTATCTATTTTCTTTTCTGCAATAAGTGTTCTGTAACTAGTAACTAATCTATTAATTTTCCTTTCAACTAATTTAGTAATATCTTTCTTAGCCGCATTTAAAGTGGATATATTAGTGTAAGTGTCTTCTAAAATATACTGCAAGGAAAAAAGTTTTTTATCTAAACTCTTAATTTTATTAAGCACTTTTTCACCTACTCCTACACTAACTGGGCTTTTACCCATAGTAAGTCTTCTAATATCGTTTAGTTCATTTTTATATCTTCGAGTATCTTTTAAATAAAGAGGAGTATATTTAAAAGTTTTTATGTGTAACAGACCAAGCATTCTAAGAATCAATGGTTCTGTTTGGCCCTTATATGTGTGTTTTTCCTCAACCAGAGCATTAAGTTTTGATTGTAACTCATCTATATTAACACTTCGACTTAATGAAGGAGTCTCTTGAATTTCTTTAGTGTCTTTATCTTTTTTAGAAGTAAAACCATCAAACACTCTATATCCTTTTTCATGGGTTGTAATATACCCAGTAAAAAGTTTTTCTAAATACTCAGGTTTGACTTCTTGAATTAGTTTAATTAATTTATTAGATTTTGCGGCGGTAGGTGCAATTTGTCTAAAAGCCCCTCCTCCTTGTTTAATAGTTAATTTTCCATTTGATTCTTCAATAGTGGCATTAGATAAAATTGCTTCCATCCCCTCTACCATTCTTTTAATCTCTTGTGCATCACTTAAGGCTTTTTTCTTTTTAGTTGAACCTAAAATGTTTGTTTCCTTTTTAGCCGCACGAAGGTTCGCATCTCTAGAACTTTGCCCAAACTCCACAGGTTGAGAATCTTTTTGCTCTTGTTCTTCTATATCATCAAGACTTTCACTTCCAAGTTCGCCTTCATCCCGAATCCTGTCTTTTTCTTCTTTATCTTCCTCATCTGCTTTAATAATATATTTTCTATATACAATTAAATTACTTGAATTAATATTATTTTCTAAAGACATTTTAATTAAAGAAGCAGAAGCATTTTCTTCTACCAACTTAGAAGTCTCTTCATCCAAATCTACCTTACTAAGAAGATAGTGCAAAGATTTGTTTTTGGATAATTCAAATATCAAGTAATCGCCTCAGTATGGAATGTTTTCAGTCTTTCCTCTGCGCTTAGGAGGTAGAGACACTACATCTGGAATATCAGCAGAAGACGGTGATGTTTTGTGACTACTATCAGCAGGAACACCCACTGAAAAATCTCTTGTTTTCTTTAGGGTAGTATTAGTGCTAGAGTTTAATGCCTTAACTTGTGCTAATTCTTTAGTCAATCGTATTTGCTTTTGTTTTAAATCTTCAGTCATATTAAGCACTCCTGTTATCGTCATATTCAATATTATGAACTTTAATATCACCTAGAGATGATTCTAATAACTCTAGCAATTGTTCCTTACTAAACCCATCAATCATTTCCAAAACCTTATCTTCTAAGTCTTCTCTTGTCATATTAGCAAGTCTATCCATTTCATCATCAGCATGTTCATCCAAATCAGTTTCATCCTTATTAGAATAATGTTCTAAATACTGTTCATTAGATTGAGAAGGCTTGCTTCCACCAGCCATTCTAGTTTGTGGCTTTTGCCGACTTCTATCTTTTATTTGCTTTCTTTTAATAATTACTTCTCGCCAATCCATTTTAACCAATCCTTCTTTCTGTTCTTTTGTCATTATTTTGATTTCCCGCATCAAGCGGTAGTCCTGTGAGTCTCTTATCCGGCCCTTGATTCATCGAGGGCTTATTTCTAGTTGTCGCTGGATTTGCTTGAGGCGTAGGCATAGGACTACCTCCCTGTGCCATGTTTCTCATGTTTTCGTCTAAATCTCTTTGGTCTAAATCCGAACCCGCCAATGCGTTATTTGCTATTGGTTGTTCTCCACCGGCTTGTGCTTGGGGTTCTTCCGGTTTAGGTTCGGGCTTCTTAAAAGTAAATTGACCGTCTTCATCCATTTCTATTTCAAACCCTAGATTCTTTATTGCAGCAGCAATACTAACTTCAATTTCTCTTTTACGAAGAACAGCGATTTCATCCTCTTCTTCAGATGGAGGGAGTTTTAATAGCCAGTCAGTAATACCAAATTGTTTAACTAAGAAAGGAAATACATAATTATTATAAACGGTCTGTGCTTTTTGAACAGCCCTATTAGTCACTAATATTTGCATACCTTCGTTGTTTAGTCCACCACTTGTAGTGTTATCTGCCATAAAGACCTTACTTACACCATAGAATGCTGATATTCTATCTCGTAAATCATCCTTGACTTGCACATAATCCATTTCTTTTAGACTGTCCATAAACTTAATCCATTCAACAGCACCTTTACCACTATCACCTTCAATTCCCATAACAGGAATAAAGTGAGGGTCAGCCTCCATTTTCTCTTTAACTGCTCTCCAAAAAGACTTCATAGAGTCCATGTTTCTAGTTTGAACAGCCAACAGTCCTTTAGGCATTCTACTTTTAGTATAAGATGAATTAACATAGTTTTCCATAGCAATAAGAGTCATAATGTTATTAAACAAAGTAATAACCGGAGACATACCATACAAACGAGAAGGACTGTATTTACTGAAATGTAATACTTCTCCTTTCAAAAAGTGTTGGTCTTCTCCATTGACTCTATTAACATAATGAACAGGATATAAATTTCCGTTACACTCTTCACATAATTCATGGGGTTCAGTATTTATAATTCTTCTATGGTTTACACAAGTAAATCCTTTAGTTCCTCTTTGACCTAACTCATCACTATAAATAAACATAGTTACGGGGTCGCCTCTATAAAGTTCTTTAACACGATGCATTCTTATTTTACCATTACCGTCAATAAAGTATTCTTTAACTAAAATAATATAAGCATCATCCATAATGTTTAAATCATCTTCTAGTTCTTGTAATACATCAATGAATAGTTGCTCGGCTTTATTAACATAGCCTTCAATAAATTTCTCAGCATATTCTAATTGCTTAACATCTGGTATTTGTAAATCTCTACTTTGACAACGAGAACACTCTTGAACAGGTCTTTTATGTTCTTTCTTACAACTATTACATCTTGCTTCGTATGCTTTTTCCCAAACATATCCTCGTCTAAACACTTCTTGTTTTAATTGAGTTATACAAGTTCTAGCAATAACTGATTGATTAACAATATTATAAATCAACGGGCCAGTCATCATGTGACTGTTCTGCCTTTCTTGTATTCCCATGTTGAATACTGTTCTATCCATAGGCTTAGGAGTAGAACGCCTAAAGAGATTAGTAAGGCTGAATCTTCTTTTTTCTTCAGTCATATTATCTACCCCTCACATTTTGCAGGTTCGCCGTCTGTTATAGAACCTTCGGCTCACACTATCATTTTGCGTGTAGTTGAATCCTCAATGTCATACCGTTCATTACTTGAACGAAGCATCTCTTCTAATATACCTTTTAAACATTCTTTTCTTTTTTCTGGGAACTTAAAACCTTTTCTAAGGTAATAGATAACCATTTTTTGATTAATAGAACTTAAGTTAGTATATCTAGCATACTTTTTTCTATCTTTAGGTAATTCATCATTGAGAATACCTTGTTTTAATTCCACCCATGTAACCATATTATTACTCTCCTTTCATCGGTAAAGGGTTTCCAGCCTTCAAATAACACCTATTACAGAATCCAAACGGGTTACGGTCATCACTATAATAACACATTCCACAATACTTATGCACTAGATTTACTACCATGACATTTCCACTTCTTCCTGCTTAGATTATTAGGGCTATTTGGGTCGCTTCTCCAATTACCTTTGATGTTGTTTGACCTTGCACAATAAGCATCTCCTTTAGAAGTATTGGGTCGGATTCTGTCTCCACCGTCTTTAGCCTTGCCCGCTTGCCCATAGGATATAGTCTTATTGCCTACTTTCTTAGAGAACCTTTTTCCTTGAGCCGTTTTCTTTTTAGTAACCTTTTCCCAATTCTTTTCATCGGGGTAATCTTCATCACCTTCTTTGGCTGGCTTTTCTCCACGCTCTCTCTTAGCATGAATGTTAGCCCAAAGACCTTCTTTTTTAATAATATCAAACCACATGACTACCACCAATCCTCTTTCCAATATTCTTTAGTTGAATTATCAAAATGCAATAAAGTTAAGCCTGATTTATTGCCCCATGCTCTTAGAAAAGCAGTTAATACTGGAGTCATTCCTGTAACATATAAATCTATTTTAGTATTTCCTTTAGACTCAATCCATTCTTCTGCTAATTCTTTTAACTGTGGTATTTTATCCGCAAGACTTCCTTCCATTGGTAATGTCTCAAAAACATATTCATCAACGGGCATTTCATGGCGACCTTCAATAAGACCTACCTTTAATGCTTGTTTTAAAACATTAAACCACATGACTACCACCAATTTGTTCTAATGAGTCCATTACAGATAACTTACAATTACCCTGCAATTTCTTTATATCGTTAAGATAGATACCTTCTTTAAGCCAATCATAACCTACATGGTCTTTATGATTCTCCCATTTCATTAACTTAAATATTTCATCGCATCTTGGCTTATACCAGTCAGCCTTCTTATATCCTTTCTTCATGCGAATAAGTTCAAGGAGTAGTTTAGCATTACCCTTCTTTAATCTAAAGTGAGGTAGACACTTAGTTAAAAGGTCTGTAACATCTCCTTGTGAATAAAAATTTAATCTTTGAATAAGTCTAGTTTGTTGAGGAGATTTTTGGTCTAGGTGCATTCGCCCATATCCGATTGACTTATGCATTTCTTGCATAAAAGCCTTACCTCTTTGTCCTGTTGCGATTAAACCCACTCTAGGATTCATGTTACGGTCTAAAGTAATGTAACCATCGGAGTCAATGAAAGCAGCAGTATAAGCCCAAATGTTTTTCTTAATCATAGAAGGCACTTTATAATATTGCCCTTCAACCGAAGTTATTTCTAGTTTATTAATTGATTTAGAAATTGAATTAGGACTACTTATTTTAAATAGTGGAGTAGGCATTCTTTCATGTATAACCTTAGCACTTATTCCCGGATTTTCACATACAGTTTTAATAATAAAATCTTCTTGTCTTTGTTTTTTAGTCTTAGTAATAGATTGGTCAGATACTTTAGTCAAAGCATTTCTAAACTCTCTCTTAGCCAATCTCATTTCTTTATGAATTAAACTATATTCTTCACTGTAAGCCATTCCTTCTTGTTCTAATTCGGCTTCCCAATACTTACAAAGAGAATCAATAGTCTCTCTTCTTAATTCTACACTTTTCATCTTGTTGAGTTTAGACAAATCTTTTTCATTGTATCTCATTTTAGATAAAGGAACGGTATAATTCGTAAGCCATGTGATTGACTGAATGCACTTCTGCAAATGGTCGGCATAGGCATCAATCATTGTATCAATAGCCTTTGCCATCTTAGTTCTCTGTTCACCTTTTAAAGCCCTGCGAGACTTTCTCATTTTTCTAATTAGGTCTGGAATAGAATGGTCTTGAACAACATACTCATTAGGAAAAACATTTAATTGCTTTCTAGCGTCAGTAGCGTTTATATTTAAACTAGAGGATAACTTAGTTATCTCTTCATGTTCCGACATAACATGGGAATTAGCAAAGATACTCTTTAATTCTGTATCTAATTGTTCTTCAACAGTATCTTTAACTGATGCTTCTTCTTCATCTAATTCCGCTAATCTTTCCATTTGAGAGGCCGCATCTCGGTATTTATCTTCTTGTTCTGTCATATAAATACCTCAAAAATTCAATCCTATGGCGGTTCGTTTGGGTTCTACCTTGTCCGTAGGTGCGTCGTTAAACAGACCTAAATCGTCTAGCAGTATGAAGGTATCGTTAGACTGATATGTAGCGGCATTTGCTAATGCAAGGCTCATCACCATATCGTCATGCGCCCCAATCCCCTCAAACTTTCCTCTTTCAGTAATAGCAAACATAGATAATTCTTCTATCAATATAGCAGTAACTCTTCTACTCTCTTCATTACCGTAAGGAAAACTTAATTTGTTATTTTCAAGAGTCATCTGTAAATTAAGAATAATCTCTTGTTTCTTTCTTCTAGTTGTGTTAAAGTCGTGAATGTTTAAATCCGCTACTTGTCGTAGTTCCTGAGTAAATGACTTAGCGAAAGTATTTGTCTCAAAAAGAATTGCTTCTGGTCTAAACACTTGACCAATCATCTTAACCTTTTGTATGTTCTCTCTAAATTGAACATTCTTTGCTCTATCTACATAAATTACAGATTTGTTTTCATCAGCATCCATTTCTATAACTGTAATAACATTGTAGTCACCATCAGTAGAAATAGCGGGGTCTACTCCAACAAAGTATTTATAGCCCTCTCTTCTCATAGGTTTTAATACTAAGTCTTTATTCTTAGCAGCATCTAAGTATTCGGGATTGAATAAGGATGTTCCTGTTGAAATAGGCACACACATATATTCTCTCGTAAACATAAGAGAACCTACTTCCGCCTTTCTAGCCATCAGTGCTTCATAGTTCCATCTAGCGGGCCATAACGGTTCATTGAGAGCATTGAAGCAAGGATAGGTATTAACTGTATAAGCAGGGTTTTCTTCCAACTGTGCATA
>TARA_R110002124_G_scaffold10031_1_pt1 | contig 13015 bp, 12 predicted proteins | sample TARA_R110002124 | Tara Oceans TARA_R110002124 (sample SAMEA4397445) | marine metagenome | biome: Polar Biome; feature: [SRF] surface water layer (ENVO:00010504); material: water (ENVO:00002006), including particulate matter (ENVO:01000060) such as... | depth 5 m | reverse complement strand
GACGTGGTCATTGGCGCGGAACGGCTGGCGCAGGCTGAGCATGATACTGGAGATGTAGTTCTCCAGCGTGTCGCGAACCGCGAAACCGATTGCCAGACCGATCACCCCGGCCCCGCCCAGCACCGTGCCCATCAGGGCCGTGGCCCCGACGAGGTTGAGCGCCAGCACGATCCCGGCGACCGCACTGGTGACCCGGACGGCCTGGGCCAGAAGTTCGCCGACGAAGGGGTTGGGTGTCAGCCTGCGCCAGAACCGGCTGAACGACGCTACCCACCAGCCGAAGGCGACAAAGGCCGCCAGCACCAGGCCGCCCAGCAGCAGCAGCGGTGCGCTGTTGACCACCGACCGGAGCAGGGCGGTCAGCTTCTGCAGGAAGGGCGAGACCCGCTCGCCGACGTCGACACTGGCCGCGATGTCATTGCGGACCGCGACCACGCCGTCGACGCGACCGGCGATCTGTTCGGCCCGCACAAGGTCGGCCGGGTCCGGCAGGTCCCCGTCCAGCGTCACCACGCCTTCGGCAACGCGTACCTGGACGGCGGACAGGGCGTCCAATTCTCCGAAGATGCGGCGCAGGCGTTGGGCGATGGCGGCGTCCGATTGCGCGTCGCTGTCCGTGCGGATGACCGGTGCGGCCGGAGCCGGCTCGACCGCCTGGGCCTGGACCCGGTCCGCCAGGGCGGTCAGGCCGAGGGCCAGCGTCAGACAGGCTACCAGATAGACGCCACTGATCTTCGACTTCACCTGGCCATCCTGAACAACACGCGCCGGGGATTCAGGCCCCGGCGCGGGCATTGTTCAGCAAACCGGGGAAACACGCAAAGGCAGGCGGGTCGGTGCGGGGCCGTCGCGTCAGCCGTTCGGCACCCTGGCCCTGATCGGTGCGCTAGAGTTTCCGTCGTCCCGTGACGACCTGGTAGATTACGACGACCGCGGCGACGATCAGCAGGAGGTGGATCAGGCCACCGGCGATGTGGAAGGCGAGAAAGCCCAGAAGCCAGAGGACGACGAGAATAGCGGCGACAATCCAGAGCATATGACCCTCCAGGGTTCCGACGGCCCACTTCCGCCGCGTTGACGCAAGAACACCATGCCCATGGGATCGTTCCGTCCTGGTCGCCTTTCCGGCAAGGCGGGGTCAGGCTGACAGCGCGGCGGCCCTGGCCTGAGGGTTCGATGCCGCGGTCGACGACAGGCCGCTCCCGGCGACAATGAATCGGTCGGTCAGCAGCCGGAATCCCTCGTCAATTCCGATCTCGGCCTTCCATCCCAGCCGCTGGGCCGCGAGCGCCCGCAAGCCGATCCGCCTGCGCTCGATGCGGGCCTTCCACGCCGTGCTGCAACACGGGTCGGTCACCGCCGCCGCCCGATCTCTGGGTCTGACGCAGCCGGCCGCAAGCCGACTACTGTCACAGCTGGAGCAGGATCTGGGTTTTGAACTGTTCCACCGGGATCGCGGACGTCTGGTGCCGACCACCGACGGTCTCATTCTGTACGACGAGGTCGAGCGGGCGCTGGACAATGTCGACCGCGTCCAGGAACTGGCGCGCGACATCGCCGACTTTCGCGTCGGCCAGCTCAGACTCGTGGCCCCGCCGAGTTTTCTCGAGGCCATCCTGCCTGACGTGATCGCGCGATTTCTCGAGGCCTATCCCCGCGTGCATCTGTCGATCGATTCCCATGGGGTCGAGACGGCCAAGGGTATGATTGCCGCGCGGGCCGTCGATGCGGGGTTCGTCAAATTGCCGCTCAATCGCGACGACCTGAAGACCCGTACCGTGCTGGTGAGCCAGACGGCCTGTGTGCTGCCCCTCGGCCATCCGCTGGCGGAGAAGACCGAGATCACGCCGCACGATCTGAAGGGGATACCGCTCGTCATGCTCGGGCGAGGCCAGCAGTTCCGGGCCCGGGTGGAGGCCGCCTTCGCCGAGGTCGGAGCCGTGCCGCGCATTCAGGTCGAAACCCATACGGTCGCCTCGGCCTGCGCCCTGGCCGCACGCGGGGTCGGGGTGGCCATCGTCAATGAGGACCTGGCCAGGGCCTATCTGCGCGGCCAGACGGTGTTGCGACGGTTCACGCCGGGCATTGTTCACGAATACGCCTTTGCCGTTTCAAGCGCGGTGGAGCCGTCGCGTCTGGCGGACGCCTTCTTCGCCATGCTGCCGCCGCTGGAGCCGTCCCCCGTGACGGGCGGGTGATCCGGATCGACCGCCAGGGTGGGGTCTTGCCGATGCCATCCCGTCGCGGCGCAGACCCGGGTCCGACCTTTCGCACAATCTCGAGGTCCAGGTTCGCTGCCCTGTCACGCCCATAGCCAACCGGCCACTGCGGTGTAGAGGGCGATGCCTACGGTGAGGTTGAACGGGAAGGTGATGGCCAGGGACGCGGTCACGAATACGCCCGCGTCGGCCTTCGGGGCCGCCAGCCGCATGGCCGCGGGAACGGCAATATAGGACGCCGAACCGGCGAGAATGGTCAGCAGAGCGGCGTCGCCAGCTTCCAGACCGGCGAGGCGTGCCAACCCCAGCGCGACGCCCGCCGAAAGCAAAGGAAAGCCCAGGGCGAACCCGATGACGCCCGGCGTCAGCTTGCGTCCCCCCTCCATCAGCCGCCGCGCGGCGATCAGGCCGATATCCAGCAGGAAGAAGCAGAGGGCCCCCTGGAAGAGTGGCCCGACAAACAGGTCCAGCCGGGCCATGCCGGTCTCGCCGGAGATCAGTCCGACCAGGAAGCTGCCCAGCAGCATCACGGAGGCCGCGCCGACGAACACCTCCCTGAGGATCGTCCTCCGCCGTCCCGGCTCGCCGCGGCCGGCGCCGTTGAGCAGGATCAGAGCCGTCAAGATGGCGGGGGTCTCCATCAGCGCGAGCACGGCTGCCATATAGCCGCCAGACGTCAAGCCGACGGCCTCCAGATGCTGCTGGCCGGCGGCGAAGGTCACGACCGACACCGACCCGTAGGTCGCCGCCAGCGCGCACAGGGTTGGCCGATCAAGCCTGGACATTCGCTTGAGGATGACGAAAGCGATCAGCGGCATAAGGGCGCTAAGCGCGACGCCGATCACGCCCGCCGCCAGGAAATCCCCGTCGAACCCCGCAGCGCGCGCCTCCACCCCGCCTTTGAAGCCGATGCAAAGCATCAGGTAGAGCGACAGGGCCTTGGCGACCGACTCGGGAATGGCCAGGTCTGATCGGGCGAACGCAGCCGCTGCCCCAATAAAGAAGAACAGGATGGCCGGAGAGGTCAGAAGCGTAAGGCTCGTGGAAAAGTCAGGCATGCGTCAACTGGTCCCGCTGAAGGTGGGTCCGAGTGGCCTCGACCGGCACGGCGATCCAGTTTATTGGTGTGATGAGAGCTATAACGGATACTAATGAGATGACGGAACGGCTGGTCAATCTGGACGTCGACCTGCTGCGGGCCTTCGTGACGGTTTTCGAAACCGGCAGTTTCACCCGCACGGCAGCATTGCTGGGCCGAACACAGCCGGCCGTCAGTCTGCAGATTCGCCGGCTTGAGGACCAGTTGCGATCGCCGCTGTTCGATCGCGGAGGCAAGGGAATCGGCCTGACGACAGAGGGCGCAGCACTGTTGCCGCAGGCCCGCAGACTGCTGCGACTGAATGATGAGATCGTCTCGACACTGGGAGACGGGGACCTGGAGGGCGAGGTTCGGTTCGGCGCGCCCGAAGATATCGCGACGATGCATCTTCCTGGGATCCTCGGCGCTTTCGCGCGCAGCCATCCCCGTATCAAACTGTCGGTGACCTGCGACTACACCGCCAATCTGCTCGACCAGATGTCGCGCGGGATGCTTGATCTGGCGCTGATCAAGAGAGAGCCCGTGGGGCCCGAACTGGGTGTTCGGGTCTGGAGCGAGCCCCTGGTCTGGGTCGCGCTGGACGCTTCAATCATTGAGGCATCGCCGCTACCGCTGATCATCGCGCCGGCACCCGACATCTATCGCAAACGGGCCCTGGGCGCGCTCGCGGACGCCGGCATCGCCTTCCGCGCATCCTTCACCTCGCCGAGCCTCGCCGGTCAGATGGCGGCCCTGCGCGCCGGACTCGGCGTCGGGGTCCTTCCCGCCGCCATGGCTCCGCGCGACCTGTCGGTACTTGGGCAGCCGCTCCCGACATTGAGTGACAGCGAGATCGCCCTGGTCACCGCACGGGGCACGGGGGGACCGGCAGACCTCCTGGCACAGGAAGTCTTGCGTGCGCTCGAGCGAGGCCCCGTCCCCGCATGAGGGGCGGTTATCGGCTGTATCACCATTCCTGATTGGCAAGGCCGTGGCGTCGCGGGCAGGTTGACCGTGCGGCCCGGGCCCCTCTGACGATCATCAGGATCGTGATGTCGGATCGCATCGGGTGCGCTCGATGACGGGGTCCGGCTGTTTCCCCCCATCGAACCGACGGCTTCGGCATCGAGCGCTCCCCATCAGAGAAGGAGAGGCTCCATGCCCCATGCAAACAGATTGCTCCGAAAACAACCCGGGATCGACCCGAACGACGTCTGGACTCCCGGCAACATCGTTCAGATGGACGCGGTTGTCGCCGCCTGTGCCATGGTGGCCCAGGCAGACGGTTGGGTTACCCCCGACGAGCGTGAGCGCATGCTCGACCGTATGCGGAATTCGCCGACGATCGCCTTCTTCGGTGCCGACGATGCGCTCCTGATGTTTGAAGCCCTGAACCTGCGCTTCGAACGCGATCTCGACGACGGGGAGGCGATGGCAGAGGTCGCCATTGCGCGGCTGCGCGGCCAGCCCGGCCCCTCTCGCCTGTTGATCGAAACGGCTTGCTCGGTCGCCCAGGCGGATGGCGGCTTCGACGCCGAGGAACGTGAGGTGATCATGCGACTCTGCAAAATCCTCGGCCTGGATCCGGCGTCCTGCGGCCTGGTCACCGGTGACGGGGATCGACGATGAGAGTCAGCCCGACCTCCAGCCCCGCCAGTCATGCAAGGACCATTCAGTCGTCGCAGGCGACCTGCCGGGTCGCCGGCCATCAAAGCTCGCCAACCACCAGACCGGTCGAGTCACTGGGCACGATCACCGACGAAAACTCTTGCCGGCGGCCGAGCCGGCAGACCTTCGACATCAGCGTGTGAGCGGGGGAACATGGCGGAGCCCGGGATCGTGGATTTCGTGGTCCGGGACGTTCCGCTGCTGACAGCCTGAATACCCGTGATTCCGAATGACAGGGTGTGATCGACGATCCCGCGGGCAGCGCCGCGCGGCCCGCGGTGCGACCTCTACAAAGACCCCGACCGCCGAACCGAACCTGTTGGTGCCGACTGACCTGCAGCCCCGTTGCCAATGGGGCCGCACCAACGGGTTAACCCACGGGCGCGCGCGCCTTGTCCCGCGCACAGAGTCGAACGGTCAGGACACCCGGCAACGCGCCATCGACCGGGACGGCCGGCCCGGGCGCCGGAGTGGGCTCGCAATGACGCCGCCGCGATACCTGGATCGACGCGCCCGTCCGCCGGCCCGTCGGCTCCACGACCCGTCAGGTCTCCGGAGGGGGCTTCCCGTTTCTTCAGCCAAAGCCTGATCGCTTCATGCCCACCGATACCCTGTTCCTGTTGTCCGGTCTCGTCCTGCTGATTGCAGGCGGCGACCTTCTGGTGCGCGGAGCGGTCCGGATCGCCGGGAGACTGCGCCTCTCGCCGATGCTGATCGGCCTGACGGTCGTGGGTATGGGAACCTCGACGCCGGAACTGGCCGCCAGCCTCCAGGCCAGCCTGGCCGGATCTCCGGGTATCGCCATCGGCAATATCGTCGGATCGAACATCGCCAATGCCCTTCTGATCCTTGGGGTAGCCGCCCTGATCGCCCCGATCGTGGTCAGCGGCCGCGCCCTGTGGCGCGACGGCGGTGTGGGTCTTCTAGCTGCCCTGGCGTTGCTGGCCGCCGGGGCGACAGCGGGGCTGACCCGCGCGGCCGGTCTGGCCTTCCTGATCATGATGGCCAGTTATATCTATTGTGCCTATCGCCAGGAGCGCACGGGGGCTCTTCACAGTGCTGCCCATGATCGCGCCGTGGCGATGGAAGAGGTCGATCCGGCCCTGGTTCCGCACGATCAGCCCGACGGCCGGCTGTCGGTCGCCCTCATGCTGCTCGTCGTCGGTATGGCGCTGGTCGTCGGCGGCGGCAGCCTTCTGGTGCATGCCGCAATCGGCATCGCCGAACAGCTCGGGGTCAGCGACACCGTCATCGGGCTGACGGTGGTGGCGGTGGGGACCTCCGTCCCCGAACTGGTCACCTCGGCTGTGGCGGCCTGGCGCAGGCAGGGCGGGATCGCGCTAGGCAATGTGCTCGGCTCCAACATCTACAACATCCTGTTCATCGGTGGCCTCACCGGGGTGATCGCCCCCACCGGTGTGCCTGCCAGCATCATGGCCTTCGACCTCTGGGCTCTGGTGGCCGTGCTGCTGGTCGTGATGGTGTTTGCCTTTTCCGGCGGACGGTTGAGCCGGAAGGAAGGCCTGATCCTCGTCGCGGCATATCTTGCCTATGCAGCCTATACGGCCGGCCTGCTCTGAAGGTTTGGTGCCGGGACAGCGTGTTGCAAGTGCGTTCAGTCCCTGGCGGTCTGCAATGTCTGGCCGCTGTTGTCAGACAGGGCCTCAGGTCAGAAACTGTATGGCCACGCTCGGGCCGGGACCCAGGGACTGCCCATGGCGCTGACCTGTCATCGCGCCCCAGCCCTGAGCCGGGACCGGTGTTGCTACGGAAAACACATGCCTGCCCAGGGTGATGAATTAAAACAATAATTCAGCGCCGATGGCGGTGCTGTCAGTCCAACGCTCACTCGTCTCCACCGAAGCGGGGTGCTGCTGTCAGACTGCCGCGCTGTGTCGCTTCGGGGCCGTGATGGACCGGTTGTCGAAACAGGCGGCGACTACCCGGACGATTCGGCCCATGGCGTGCGGCACGCGGACCCGGCGTCCATCGACCTGACACAGGCCGTCGGACTCCAGGGCGCGGGCGGCGGCGATGGCGGGGTCTAGGGTCGAGACTTCGCGGCCATGGTCCAGGCAAACCGCCCCGACATCGACATGGAGATCGCACATCAGCCGTTCGATCACCGTGCGGCGCAGACGGTCGTCCGAGGTCGTCTCCAGCTGGCGGCCGACCGGCAGCCGGCCGGCGGCTATGGCTGCGGCCCAGTCGTCGATCCGCAGTGTATTCTGGGCATAGGCATAGGGCAGGCTGCTGATTGCGGAGGGGCCAACCCCGATCAGCGCGGCGGAGGGGTCATCGGTATAGCCCTGGAAATTGCGATGCAGGGTTCCCTCGGCCAGGCGGGCGGTCATGGGATCGCCCGGGCGGGCATAGTGGTCCATGCCGATGCGGACATAGCCGTGCGCCTCCAGGACTGCCTCGGCCGCCTCGGCCTGGGCCCAGCGACCGGATACATCGGCGAGATCGGAGTCGCGGATGACCGCCTGGTGCTTCTTCATCCAGGGTACATGGGCATAACCGAACAGGGCGACCCGGTCGGGTTCCAGTGAGAGCGCGGTTTCCATGCTGGCGGCGACATTGGCGCAGGTCTGGGCGGGCAGGCCGTACATCATGTCGAAATTGATCGCCTCGACGCCGCCGCCGCGCAGGGCCTGGACGGCAGTGGCCACCTGTTCAAAGGGCTGGATTCGATTGACCTGTCGCTGGACCTCGGGATCGAAGGTCTGGACGCCGAGACTGGCGCGCGTCGCCCCGGCTGCTCCGAGACCGGCGGCAAAGCTGGGGTCCAGATTGCCGGGGTCGAGTTCGACTGCCACCTCGGCCTCGGGACGTAGCCGGAAGCGTTGGGCGAGCAAGGCCAGCAGTTCGGCGAAGTCGGTCGTGTTGAGGCTGTTCGGACTGCCCCCGCCGAAATGCAGGTGGGCCGTGCCGGCATGGGCGGGCAGGGCGTCACCCCACAGGTCGATCTCGCGCTTCAGCTGGTTGAGGAACCGGGCGACCCGGGCGTAGCCGTTGGGCACGCTGGTATGACAGCCGCAGTACCAGCACAGCCGCTCACAGAAGGGGATGTGCGCATAGATCGACAGGGTATCTTGCGACTGGATATCGCCCAGCCAGCGGCGGGTGTCCCCGTCGTCTGCCGCCGGCTGGAAGGCCAGGGCCGTGGGATAGCTGGTGTAGCGCGGCAGTGTGCGCGTCGCATGGGCCAGCAGGCGGTCGGACAGGGTAGTCATAGCGTCATCGCCTCCGCGTGAGCGAGGTCATCAGGCGTGTTGATGTTGAGGAAGGGATCCCGTGGGTCGATCGGCCAGTCGACGATGACGCGGCCGGCCGCCTCGCTGAGACCGTTCAGGGACAGCCGTCCGTTCCCGGCGCGCTGGACGAGAACGGGCAGGGTGGTGGTGCGCCACAGGGCACATATCGGATGCAGTCGCCCGCCGCTGGCGGCGACGGCGACCGCGACGTCATCCGTCAGGGCCTGATCGAGCCGGGGCAGGAGGTCAGTGGGCAGGAATGGCATGTCGCACGGGATAGTGAGCACGCGATCGGTGCCGTTGAGGTCAGCCCATGCCAGCGCCGAGGCCAGACCGCCAAGGGGGCCGGGAATGTCGGGGTCGTCAAGGATCACCGGCGCCAGCACACTGCTGACCTGTGTCGGGTTGCGCAGGACCAGGACCACCGGGGCAGCCCATCCGTGGGCTGCTTTCAGCGCATGGGTCAAAAGGCGGCTTCCGGCGAGGGGCCTGTCCGGCTTGGCCCCGCCGATCCGCTGCCCGACCCCGCCGGCCAAAACTGCCGTGACGACGCTCATGATGGCCGACTCTTGCCCGCGGCTCGCGACCGCGATCGGGGTTTGGGGCAGACAGGCTCAAGGCGGCTGACGTCGTCGGGACCCGTGACCGTAGTTTCCATGTCCCGGACCAGCCCGTCGCGAATGGAGTAGATCCAGCCATGGATCGACAAGGACTGACCCCGTTTCCAGGCATCGGTGATGAAGGGGTTGCGGGACAGGGCTCGGACCTGGGCCAGCACGTTCTTCTCGCAAATGAAATTGATCCGCGCCTCATGGTCCTGGATGGCCGCGAGTTCGCCGTCATGGTCCTCGCACAGCCGTTGGACGCGCTGCATCCAGTGGTCGAGGATCCCGTGGCGCTTCCCGTCGAGCACGGCCCGGACCCCGCCACAGCCGTAGTGGCCGCAAACGATGATATGGTGAACCTTGAGCGACTCCAGGGCGAACTGCAGGACGGCCAGCAGGTTCATGTCCTGGGCCGGGGCCAGGTTGGCAACATTGCGATGGACGAACAGTTCGCCGGGTTCCAGACCGACGATCTCATTGGCGGGAACGCGACTGTCCGAACAGCCGATCCAGAGATATTCGGGCGACTGCTGCTGCGATAGCCTTCGGAAGAACTCCGGATCGATCCGGGCCTTGGCCGATGCCCATTTGAGATTGTTTCGAAGGAGTTCCTCGATCACGGCATGGCTCCCGACCGGTCCGGGTCATCCAATGGGAGCGCAACGTCGGAGCGGTCCAGGAATACGCCGCGTCGTGCGGCCATCCGGGTGCTTAGGGCGTGCAGGTCCTGGGGCGTCAGGCGCAGGCGCGCGATCGGCAGGATGACTGCATTTTCCAGCGCGATATGGCGTCGTTCATGCAGGGCGAAATCCGTGAACAGGCGTTGCGTTTCCAGATCATGACCTGGAGGTTGCCCCTCGATCAGCGCCCGTTCCAGCAGGGTGCTCAGGGTCTGCGTCTGCTCAATGTCGTCGCGATGCTCCGCCGACAGTGCGCCCAGCAGGGGCCCGAGTTCATCTTCCGGCAGGCAACGTCGGCGCAGTAGGGGGAACAGGTCCTCTTCCTCGTCGATGATGTGCAGGGCCATGTCCTGGCGCAGGAAGGCCAGAATTTCTTCCACCTCTTCCCGCAGCAGAATCGTCGCTGTGCCGACGCGTTCGATCAGACGGCACAACTGACGATGCCGGTAGTGCTCGGCGAACAGCCAGTTCAGCGGTTCGTGAACAAGGCCCGCTGGCAGGGGTTCGATCTGCGGTGTCTGGCTCATCCGGGATGACCTTGCTGCCCCGCCATGACATCTAGAACCGGTATTCTGCGGCGACCCAGATCTTGGTGCGATCGGGGAAGGCGACTTGCACACCGTCGAACCTGGCCGCCTTGATCTCGATGGCCCGGTGTGGGTCCAGAACCAGGCGTCCTGACAGGTCCAGTTCACGGCCGTAGCGGTTCGTTCCGTCCGCATCATGAATGTCGCGCCATGAGGCGGCGAGCGTGGCGCTGCGTCCGACAGGCGGATGGGCGATCGCATAACTGATCGTGGCGGAGACGTCGCGCAGTCCGTCCCGGGGCGTGTTCAGGAACACGTCGGCCCAGCCCTGGAAGGCATGCAGGGTCGCCAGGGGAGTCTGGAAGGCCTGGGTTCCGTTTCCGTCCAGCCGCTCCACGGCCAGGGTGCCCGTCAGGGTACCGCGCTTCAGTCCCGCGGAGACCAGGCCATAGTCGAGGTCGAAGCTGGCGGGATTGGTGCCGTAGTCGGACTGGCGGGCATAGTCGACGGCATACAGGGCCGACCATTCGGGAGACAGGGCGTGGCTGCCCTCGAGCCGTACGCCCCAGGTCGCTGAGGACTGGGCCGGAGCATTGGCGAAATCGAGCAGATAACCATAGGCCGTCAGCCGTCCGATCGGGGTCGGGGCCTCGACATTGATCAGGTGGCTGTCGGAACTCCATTCACCGACGGGGCTGTCATTGCCGAAGATCCGGTGGACCCGGTCGATCCAGACATAGGTGACCGTCATTGGCTTCAGGGCCCGGGTCGTCACCTTGACGGCATCAAAGGTCTGTTCGTTCTGACGGAAGCCGACATTGCCCACGAAGCGGGCGTTGCCGAGAATGATGCGCTGGCGGCCCAGGACGACCTCGGTGTCCGGGAGGCCGGTCCAGGTCAGCTGCAGGCGGTTCAGTTCAATCCCTTCCGGGTCGGCCACCACCGGATAACTGGCCGGACCGTGGATGGTGTCATTGTAGTCGTCGACCAGGGCCACGACTCCCTCACCCTCGACCAACAGTTTGAAACCTGACCAGTCCGGGCTCTGCCAGCCAAGGCGCGCGCGGAGTGTTACGGCCGTGGCATCGTCAAGCCCGTCCTGACTGACCCCCTCGTAGCGCAGGCGGCTGTCGAACAGGATGTCACCCGCTTGCGTCGAGGCAACTGCGGGGCCGGTGGCCGGGGTCTGGGCATGGGCCATGGCGGGGGCTGCCGCCAGGGCCAGGGCCAGCAGGGCGGGGCGGGAAAGGGTCTTCATCTCAATTTCTCCGGATGAGGGTGAAGGTCTTCACCGGCACCGTCAGTTTTGATTTCAGGATCGCCCGCACGCAGGCCAGCGCCGGATCACCGGAGCCCTGGGCAGCCGAGATCAGTCGGGTCCAGCTTTCGTCGCCGGCACCCTGGGCAAAGTTGGAAATCTCCCGCTGAACAAAGGTCGCGAATCCGACCCCGGCCGCTTCAGCGACTTCACGAGCCCGGGTGGCCAGGGCCGGGTCGGCCTCGTCCAGCCAGGTCTCGAGTCGGGCCGCGACGGCCGCCTGGTCGTTCAGGAGGTCCCCGAGGGATAGGGCCCCGTTGGACACGGTGCCGTCGATGGTGACGCTGAGCGCCACGCCGCGTTCCCGGGCTTCGGCCGCAAGTCCGGACACATAGCGGGTCGCCGCTGCGGTCCAGGCGCGGCTTTCCAGATGGAGGGAGATCTGGGGCTGGACGTGTTCGAACGGCAGCCGTTGGCCATCGATCCGCCGATCGAGGCGCAGGATGTGCCAGCCGAAGCGGGACCGAACCGGTTCGGTCGCTGTCTCGCCGGCCAGAAGCCGGTCCAGTCCGGCCTCTACCTCGGGGGCGAGATCCCCGGGCGAGAGTTGGCCGAGAGAGCCTCCGACTCCCTTGGACGGGCAGTCCGAGAGTGAGGCCGCCAGGGCCGCGAACCGCGACGGATGTTCAGCCAGTTCGGCAATGGCCGCCAGCGCGATCTCCCGGGCATCGGCCCAGGCGGCGTCGTCGGCACCCTTGGGCGCGCACAGGATGTGGGAGGCCTGGGTCAGCCGGGGTGTCCGGAACCTGTCCGGCGCGCCGTCATAGACCCGGCGACATTCGCTTTCGTCGGGGCGCTCGACCGTGATCTCGGCGTCGAGAACGGCGCGGACGAGGGCTTCTTCCGGCGTCTCTTCCCGACCGTCATCGTCCAGCTCTGCCTCGGCCTGCAGACCCAGTTGATGCGCTCGATCCAGCAGCAGGGCCTTGATGGCCAGGGCATGAGCGGCCGCGTTCCGGGCCGCCTCAGCCGTGGCGGCCGGGTGGTTCTGGGCCTCCTCGGCGACGAGACGCTCGGGGAGTTCCACCCCGTCGACAACGATGACGCCGTTCATTTGGTGCGCTCCGCGGTCCGGCGGGTCACCGGCATCGGGCGCTTGCTGCGCACCAACTGCCAGCCCCGGCGGTTGAGGTACCAGACCGGTGCCGACAACATGTGGACCAGTCGGGTGAACGGGAAGACCAGCAGGATGGTCAGGCCCAGAGTGATGTGGGTCTTGAAGACCCAGCTGACGTCGGCAACGAAGCCGGCGCTGTAGGGGTTGAAGCTGAAGATGCCTTGGGCCCAGCTCATGAACTTGATCATTTCAGAGCCGTCCCGGTGTCCCAGCGACAGCGGTATGGTCGCCAGTCCCAGACACAGCTGCACCATCAGGAGCACCAGGATGGCGATGTCGCCGAAGCTGGAGGTGTTGCGGATACGCGGATCAAACAATCGCCGGTGCAGCAGCAGCAGGCCGCCTGCCAGGCAGAAGACCCCGGCGACGCCGCCCGCGACGATGGCCAGCATCTGTTTGAAACTGTGGGTCACCCCGAGGAAGTCCCATACGGCGACCGGCGTCAGCAGGCCGACGAAATGGCCGCCGAAGATGGCCAGGATGCCGAGGTGAAACAGCACTGAGCCGAGCATCAATTGCTTGCGCCGCAGCAGCTGGGACGATCCG
>TARA_R110002124_G_scaffold65499_2_pt1 | contig 13032 bp, 14 predicted proteins | sample TARA_R110002124 | Tara Oceans TARA_R110002124 (sample SAMEA4397445) | marine metagenome | biome: Polar Biome; feature: [SRF] surface water layer (ENVO:00010504); material: water (ENVO:00002006), including particulate matter (ENVO:01000060) such as... | depth 5 m | reverse complement strand
GGCCCGGCCGCCACGGCCACCGACAGGCTGACCGCCGACCACAGCGAATACCGCCCCCCGACCCAGTCGCGAAAACCGAAGGTGTGGCCACAGCCGAAGGCGGCCGCCTTGTCCGGGGCCGCGGTGACCCCGACCAGATGGCGCTCGCGTCCGGCCCCGGGCAGGGCCGCCGCCAGCCAGTCGCGGGCGCGGCTGGCATTGGCCAGGGTCTCCTGGGTGGTGAAGGTCTTGGACACCACCACCACCAGGGTGGTCTCGGGATCCAGCCCGGTCAGGGCCTCGGCCATGTCACGCGGGTCGATATTGGCGACGAACCTCAGGTCGATGTCCGGGTCCAGCGGCCGCAAGGCGTCCCACAGCAGACGCGGGCCCAGATCGGAGCCGCCGATGCCGATATGGACGATGGCGCGGAACGGCTGGCCGGTCGCCCCGGCCTCGCTGCCGCTGCGCACGGCCGTGGCATAGGCGGAGATGGCCTGGCGCACGGTGGCGACCTCGTCCGACACCGGCTCGCCCAGGGCGTGAAAGTCCGCGCCGGGGGCCGCCCGCAGCGCCGGATGCAGCACGGCCCGGCCCTCGGTGCCGTTCACCGCCTCACCCGCGAACAGGGCCGCCCGCCGCCCCTCCAGATCGCAGGCCCTGGCCAGGGCCAGACAGGCCTCAAATCCCTCGCGGCTCCAGCTCTGTTTGGACAGGTCCAGCCACAGGCCGGCGGCCTCGACGCCCATCCGGGCCGCGCGCCAGGGGTCGGCGTCGAATTGTTCCAGAATCGCCGTGCCCGCGTCCATGCGCGCGACATTTTCCAGCGCCGTCAGGGCCTGGGTGCGCGGGGATGTCACAGGCATGTCAGCAAACTCCGGGCGGCAATCAAGCTCTCGTTTACGGGTCAGGCGTAAGCCGGTTCAACCGCTGATTCGCGAATTCCGTCCCGAGAGGTCTGCCATGTCCTGTGGTCTCGCCATTGCATCCATGCTGCTGCTCACCGATCCCAATGTCGCCCTGGCCGCGGCCCAGCCGCCCGCGGCGGCCGGCGCGCCGGTCTCCGTGGCCGGTGAACCGCTGTTTTCCGACATTGTCGCCCGGTCCGGTGCCCTGAAGGCCGAAGTCGACGGCTGGGCCGCCGCAGGCGTCGCCGACCAGACCGGCTTTTTGACCGGCGACGTGTTCAGTGGCTTCAAGGCCCGGGCCGCCGAACTGGCCGATATCGACATGCAGGGCCATCTGATCCTGCGCGAGCGCGGCACCGACGGCGATCTGAAATGCATCCTGCGCGGCATCTCCGAGGACATTCCGAAAAAGGTCCAGGCGGTCGAGACGGCCGCCACAGCCGCCGACCGGGCCGTGGCCCTGTCGGAACTGTCCTATCTGCTGAATGACAATGTCGAGGTCATCACCGCCCCGCCCCAGCCGGAATCGTAAATCCAGAACCCTCTCCCGGTGGGAGAGGGCTTGAGCGCACGGCGGCATCGCCGCCGTCCTTGCGCGAAAGGGTGAGGGTCGGGTCTCGGCCTTCGGCGCAACCCGCCGCACGACCTCCGGACCTACAGCCCCAGCCCCCTCGCATGATCCCGGATCGCGGCGATGATGCGATCCGTCCGGGCAAGAGCCTCGTCGTTGGTGAAACGGAGCACGGTCCAGCCAAGGGCTTCCAGCTGCACCTGCCGCAAGTGATCTTTCAGAACCACGTCGGCACGCTGGTGAACGCCGCCGTCGATCTCGAGGATCAGCCTGAGGCGGTCACAGGCGAAGTCGGCGACATATTTTCCGACGGGATGCTGGCGACGGAAACGGTGACCGTCGACCTTGCCCGCACGAAGGCGGTCCCACAGGTGCCGCTCCGCCAGGCCGGCGGCTTGACGTTGGTTGCGCGCAAAGGCTGTGCGTAGGCCCGACACAACCCAATGTATGGCGCAGGCACTGACGGAAGCAAGCGCGGCGACTGGACCTGCAGCTCCGGATCCTTCTCCCGTTGGGAGACGGTGGCCCGAAGGGCCGGATGAGGGTCGCCTGTATCCGTCGGCGCAAGCCGCCGCGCCGGTCGTGCCGCGGCTTCGCCGACCCCCAGCACCCGACCCTCACCCTTTCGCCTTGCCGATCGCTGCGCTCCCGGAGGCTCAAGCCCTCTCCCAACGGGAGAGGGTTCAGTTCACCCCCTTCAACGCCTCGACCACCACCCCCTCGGTCAGCAGCTGCGGCAGGATGCGCGGCTCCGCCTGTCCCGGGGCGTAATACAGATACAGGGGCACGCCCGAGCGCCCGTGGCGCGCCAGCTCGGCGGTAATGGCGTCGTCGCGCCGGGTCCAGTCCCCGACCAGATAGACGGTCCCCGTCGCCTCCAGCGCCGCGGCCACCCGGGATGAGCTCAGCGCCACCCGTTCATTGATCTTGCAGCTGACGCACCAGTCGGCGGTCAGATTGACCAGAACCGGCCTGCCCTCGGCCCGCGCCGCCGCAACGGCGGCTGCGGACCAGGGCGTCGAGACCGGTCCGGACGCTTCCCCGCCTGCCTGGGTCCCCGCAATCTCTGCCGGGATCACCGACGCCAGCAGGGCCGTGGCCCCGGCCAGGGCCAGGACGACCACGCCGACGGCCAGATACAGGCGGCGGGTCACGCCCGGGGTCCGCTCGCCCTGACCGGTGCCGACCAGCCAGACCCCGAGGGCCAGCAGCACGCCGGCCGCGAACAACAACCCCAGGGCCTCGGCCCCGGTCTGGCGGCTGAACACCCAGGCCAGCCACAGGGCCGTCGCATACATGGGGAAGGCCAGCAGCCCCTTGAGCCGCTCCATCCACGGTCCAGGACGCGGAAACCGCGCCAGCAGGCCCGGCGACAGGCTGACCGCCACATAGGGCAGGGCCAGACCCAGCCCCAGGGCCAGAAACACCGCCAGGGCCAGCGGCCAGGGCATCAGCAGGGCCGCCCCAAGGGCAAAGGCCATGAAGGGGGCGGTACAGGGGGCCGCGACCACCACGGCCAGCACCCCGGTGAAGAAGGCGCCCAGTCCGCCCGGCAGACGCGCCAGCGGCCCCGACCCCACGCCCTGCAGCCCCGCCCCGACATGAAACACGCCGGACAGGTTCAGGCCGACGGCCAGCATCAGCAGGGCCAGGCCGGCGATGACCGCCGGGGACTGCAGCTGAAAGCCCCAGCCGACCGACTCGCCCAGGACCCGCAGCACCAGCATGGCCGCGGCCAGGACGACAAAGCTCACCAGGACCCCGGCGAGGAAGGCCAGGCCGTCGCGCCGCGCCTCGACCGGGTCGTGGGCCGAGGCGGACAGGGCCGCCGCCTTCATGGCCAGGATCGGAAAGACGCAGGGCATCAGATTGAGGATGAGCCCGCCGAGCAGGGCGAACAGCAGGGCCTGGACGACAACCAGCACCCCGGTCGTCGCCGGGCTGTCGTCGATCAGCGGCAGGGGCCCGGCCCCGGTCGTGCCCGGCAAGGGCGGGCCCGGCTCGGCCCGGATCTCGAAGGCCCCGGCCGCCGTGGCCAGAACCCCCTCGACCGGGCCATCGAGCCCGGCGGCGATCCGGTCTCCGGCCGGCTGCAGTTTCAGGGTCAGGCCCTCGGGTCCCCGCTCCCCGGTCTGGGCCGCCGGGTGCAGGATCAGATCGCTGCGATAGGGGAAGAAATAGGCCGGCCCGTCGGGGATTCCGGCCAGCGGGCCGTCCCGGGCCGACAGGGTCAGGACTCCGTCAGCCAGGCTGGCGCTGGCGGTGATCCCGGCGGGTCGGGGGGCACTGTCGAGAATTTTGCGGATCGGCGCGCCGACGCGCGGTGCGAGCGGGGCCGCCCCCTCGCGGATCGGCAGGTTCAACCCCAGGGTCATCTCGTCCGGCACGCACATCTCGGCGCTGCACACCAGGATCACGGCCTTGACCGACAGCGGCAGGGTGGTCCCGGCTCGCGCCGTCGGCGGAATCTGTACCGGTACCGGCAGATATGTCTCGCCGGAGTACCCGTAATTCATCAGCCCCAGCAGCGGCTGACGGCCGGGCAGGGGCCAGACCACCGCACCGGCGGTCACATCCGGCGGCAGGATCCATGTCAGGGTCGGGGCCCCGCCGGAGTCGCCCGGGTTGCGCCAGTAGGTATGCCAGCCGGGGGCGATCGTCTGGCGCACGGCGACCACGGCCGTCGATCCGGGCGCGGCCCAGGCCGACATCGCCACCAGTTCGGCCTCGATCCGGGGCGTCGACTGCGGGCCCGCCACCGCCTGTGCCGCAGCCGGCATGGCGATGAGGGCCAGCAGCAGGCCGGTCAGGAACAGGGTCAGTCTGCGCAAGGCGAATATCCGGCGGCCGAAACAGCGGCAACCTTAGCCAGGCTGCGGGGTCGGGGCCACCGGTCTCAGCGTCGCGGCGCGGCCTCGACCAGAACCTCGGTTCGGCGGCGCATCGGTTCGCGGGCCCCGGTGTCGGTCACGGCCCCGGCCTCACCGACGCCCTCGACCGCGAAGACCGGCACCGGCCAGCCGGCCGCCTTCAGCGCATCGGCGACCGCCATCGCGCGGCGCTCGGACAGGCTCTGGTTGGCCGCCCCGCCACCCCGGGCATCGGACAGGCCGACCACCTGAACACGCTGGATGTCGCAGTCCCGCAGCTGGGCGGCGGTGGCGCCGATGGCCTGACGCGCGGACTCGGTCAGCCGGGCCTCGCTGTCGGCGAAATAGATCTCGAACCGCTGCGGCACACAGGTCTGCGGCACCGCCACCAGGGCCCCGCGGCTCCCGAACATGCCTGCACCCAGCCCGCACCCTGACAGCGCCAGCCCCGCCGTCACCGCGATCAATGCTGTCCGTTTCATCTCAGTCCTCCGGGGCAACCCCGCCTCCCCGGCAGGGCCCGCACGCAAAAAGGGCGGCCCGCCACATGACGAACCGCCCCGCTACCGGACCGGGTCAGACCCGGTCCGATATGGTCTCGCCTAGTAGCGACGCTGACCGTTTTCCCAATAGCATTCAGTCTGACGGTTATCGTAGCAGTAGTAGTAGCGGCCCTGGGCGTCCTGGTAGCGCTGCTGGTTGTTGCGATCCTGCTGCGAGCCGCGGATAGCACCCGCCGCGCCGCCGACCACAGCCCCGATGGCCGCGCCACGTCCGGCGTTGCCGTCGCCAACGTTGTTGCCGATGATCGCCCCGGCGACGGCACCGATACCGGCACCGATGGTGCCCTGGCGCAGGGTTTCGTTGTTACCGTACGGATCACTGGCGCAGGCGGTGGCCATCAGGCCGGCGGCTGCAATCGCGATAAGTGCCTTGTTCATATTGATGTCCTTCATCCCTCAAGGGTTCGCCCCGTGGGGGAGAACGCTGGATTGTCATGACGGTTCCCGCGCTATTATCCACTTCAAGGCTGTATTAGGCTTTGGATCCGGTGGATTTGTGCGGTCGCGCAGGGGGTGCGGTCCGGATCCACAGGACGATTAGGGGGTTTTCATGCGATTTTCTCAACCCGTCAGAATGGCGGACGGCGGCGAAGCGAGTCCGGTTTGGGCCCGTTCGCGCAAACGGTCCGGCATGCCGATCGTCGGCCTTCTGGTTACGCTGCTGGCGCTGTTCGGTGCCCTGACCGCAGTTCTCGGCATCAAGGAACAGTCCCTGGCCGCCGGTGGCGCGGTCGTTGACGGCTGGATCACCAGCGGGTGGGACAGCGCCAAGGGCCTGGTCGGCAAGGCTCCGGCCGCCGCTGATGACGCGGCAGCGGAAGCCGGCGCGGCCGCGGCCAAGGCCGGAGATGCCCTGCAGGCGGGAGCCGAGACCACCGCCAACGAGATGAAGAAGTAATCGTCATCCCGCAATCACCCCGGCCGGAACATCACTCCGGCCGGGGCGTTCGGGCCTGATGAGCGAAACCCTGATCGATCCGACGGCCGCCCTGGCCGCCGATTTACACGCCGGAACCGGATCAAACCCCGGCCTGCCGACCTTGACGGCCCATGTCGCGCTGAAGCGCGTGATCATGCTGGTGAATCCGCTGTCCGGCGGCGTTGGGGCCCAGGCTGTGGCGGAGGCAACCAGCCTCCTTGCGGACTATGATTGCGAGTCCTCGGTCGTCGAGTTGACCCATGACGATTTCGACGTCCGGGTCGATGCGGCCCTGGCCGCCGCTCCGGATGTCCTGATCGTCCTCGCCGGCGACGGGACCGCCGGCACCATCGCCTCACGCGCCGGGCCCGACGGCCCGCTGATCGCGCCTCTGCCGGGTGGAACCATGAATATGCTGCCCCGCGCCCTCTATGACACTGCTGACTGGAAGGTCGCCCTGCGCCTGGCGCTGGAACAGGGAACGGTCCGGGACATAGCAGGAGGCGAGATCAGCGACGCTGACAGCCGACACACCTTCTATTGCGCGGCCATTCTCGGGTCCGCAGCCCTGTGGGCTCCGGCCCGTGAGGCGATCCGTACCGGCCAGCTGAAACTGGCCTGGGTCTATGCACGGCGCGCCCTGCGGCGCGCCTTCAGCGGCCGGTTGCGCTATGCGCTGGACGGCGCGAGCGGACGCCAGACCGAGGCCCTGGTTCTGATCAGCCCGACTATATCCGAGGCCATCGGCGACGATGCCGGGCTCGAGGCGGCGGCAATGAACCCGGTCGATGCCGGACAGGCCGTTCGTTTGGCGGCCCACGCCCTGTTCACCGGCTGGCGGCAGGATCCGTCGGTACGGACCACAGCGATCCGCAGCGCCAGTGTCCGGTCCCGTTCCCGGATTCCGGCGGTGATCGACGGCGAACCGACGCTGCTGCGACATGAGGCGAACGTCCGCTTTATCCCCCGGGCCTTCCGGGCCCTGGCTCCGACCCCGCCCGCCCCGGCGACGGACGCCGCCTAGTGGGGCGTATCCTCCAGTTCTCCGACATTCATTTCGGCTGCGAGCACCGGCAGGCCACCGCTGCCGCCCTCGACTACGCCCATTCGACCCCGGCCGACCTGACGCTGATTACCGGCGACGTGACCCAGCAGGGCCACCCGGATGAATTCCAGGCCGCAGGGGCCTGGATCCGGGCCATGCCCGAGCCGACCTTCGTCGTCGTCGGCAACCACGACGTGCCCTACTGGGATGCCATGGCGCGGCTGTTCTGGCCGTGGCGCGCTTTCGAGACGGCGATCGGCCACCCGGCCCACGATCACCAGTTTCTTGGTGCGGCCCTGATGGTCCGGGGCGTAACCACGGCCCGCGGCTGGCAGGCCCGGCTCAACTGGTCAAAGGGCGTCATCGACCTCGACCAGACCCGGCGCGCCGCCGAGGCCCTGCGCCAGGCCCCGATCGGGGCGCTTCGGGTCCTGGCCTGTCACCACCCACTCATTGAGATGATCGGCGCGCCGATGACCGGCGAGGTGCGGCGCGGCGAGGCCGCGGCCCACATCTTCGCCGAGGCCGGGGTCGACCTGATCATGACCGGCCATGTCCATGTCCCCTTTGCCCTGCCGATCGAATTGTCGGACCGCTGCTCCTATGCCGTGGGTTGCGGCACCCTGTCGTTACGCGAGCGCGGCGCGCCGCCGGGCTTCAACCAGATCGACTGGGACAGCCGGGCCATCACGGTTACGGCCATGGGCTGGACCGGCGACCGTTTCGAGCCGCAACAGGTCTGGAAACTGCCCCGCCGACAGGACACCCGCACGGCGGCGACGGCTCCCGACCCCCATGCGGCCGGCATGATGGAACAGGCCGCCACCTGATCGGGGCGGTTCGGTCTGGGCGTCAAAAAGGCCGCGATCATCACGATCGCGGCCTTCTGAATCTTGGTCGCCGCGCGAGGCCTAGAGTCGGGATCCACGCCCCTTGCCGGTGACGAAATGCACCACCAGCAGGATCAGGAACACGACAAACAGAATATAGGCGATGTTGATGGAAACGGCGGCGACTCCGCCCATGTTCAGGGCACCGGCGACCAGCGCCAGAATGAGAAAGATGATGGCGTAGCGAAGCATCGGGGTTCTCCGGAAGCGGTTGATGGAGACGCGTCCATCAAGGCCACGCCTGCCGTATCAACGCCCCCGGCGAAACGGCGTTCCCTCGTCTAGCGCCGTCGACCGGTACCCTTTTCGGTAAAGGCCGCAGCGACCATGGTCGCCAGGGCCGGATTGCGCAGGAAGATGAAGCCACCGGCCAGGGCGGCCGCAGCCCCCATCAGCGGCCGGTCGCGGAACAGGGCAAAGGCGCGCGCTGCCAGACCCTCCGGCTCTTCTTCCTCCTCGAACTCGGCCCGGGTGACGAAGACCACCGCCACCACGATGGCCACCAGGGCGAACAGCAGGGCGGTGATCGCCGCTGCCGCAACCGGCAGGACCAGAAGGGCCAGCGCATGATACAGGGTCGCCCCCAGGGCGATCACGGCCACAAAGGCCGCGCCCGCCGCCACCGCGGTGGCGACGGCCTTGCGAACCAGACTGCGCCCGACCATCAACGGCGGCGACCGGCCAGCAGCAGGCCGAGCACGACGCCCACGCCCAGGGCAATGGCGGTCGACTGAACCGGACGTTCCTGGACCCGCTCGGTGATGTAGCGCTGGGCTTCATCGATCCGTTCAGAGGCGTCGTCATAATATTCGCGGCTGCGGTTGCGGGCCTGGTCGTAATAGACCCGGGCGCGTTCGCGGACTTCTTCGCCCTTTTCACGCAGCAGGGTTTCGGCCTCGCCAGCCTTTTCGCGCAGGCGAGCCTCGGCCGCCTCGGCCTTCTCGCGCAGACGCTGGGCTTCCTCGCGCGCACCAACCGACAGATCCGCCTTCAGGGTCTTGAGGTCCGCCTTGATGTCTTCTCGTGCCTTGGTCGTCGCCATGATGCGCTCCGGGGATAAAAAATGGATATGATACCCCAACAGATAGGGTCGCCAAGCGTGAAACGCCAGCCGTCGTGGTCAGTTCCTGCCGCCACACCGCTCCGTTTACGGACCCGGAGGCATCGCCTCTGGCGAAGCGCGCCGGTCCGACCTAGAAAATGCAGATGACCTCCTGGCTGTTCCCGCCCGCCCCGCCCCCGTCCCTGCCAGTATTTGGCGCAACCGAGCGTTTCCCGGTGCGCCGAATCCTCTGTGTCGGCCAGAATTACGCCGCCCATGCGCGGGAAATGGGTGGAGATCCGTCCCGGCCGGCCCCGTTCTTTTTTTCCAAGCCGGCTGACGCCCTGGTCACCGACGGGGCTGACCCGACCTATCCGCTCGCCACGACGGACCTGCACCATGAGATCGAACTGGTCTGCGCTGTCGGCGAAGGCGGGGCCATCGTCGGCTGGGCCGTGGGTTGCGACCTGACGCGCCGGGACCTGCAGGCCGCGGCCAAGGCAGCCGGCCGGCCGTGGGACGCGGCCAAGGGCTTCGACCAATCGGCACCGTGCGGCGCGCTGACCCTCGGGACCCTGCCGGATCCCGCCGCAGCGATCCGCCTCGAGGTCAATGGCGTGGCGCGACAGACAGGCCACCTCGACGACATGATCTGGAATCCGACCGAGATTCTGGCCAAGGCCGGCGAACTCTGGTCCCTGCAGGCCGGCGACCTGATCTTTACGGGCACGCCCGAAGGTGTCGGCCCGTTGCTGGCCGGGGACCGGGTCATGGCGACCATCGACGGGCTGAGCCCCCTGGAATTCACGGTGCGACCGCGATGATCCTGCACGGCTACTGGCGTTCCGGCACCGCCTACCGGACCCGGATCGCCCTGAACCTCAAGGGGCTGGCCTATGACCAGGCTGGCGTCGACCTGCGTCAGGGTGAGCAGAAGTCCGCCGCCTATCTGGCCCTCAACCCCCAGGGCATGGTGCCGGCACTCGAGGTCGACGGTCTGGTGCTGACCCAGAGCCCGGCCATCCTAGAATGGCTGGACGAAACCTACGCCGAACCACCGTTGCTGCCCGCCGACACCGGCGGTCGCGCCAGGGTTCGCGCGATGGCGGCCCTGGTCGGCTGTGACATCCACCCCTTGAACAATCTGCGGGTCCTGAAGGCGCTGCGCGAATCGTTCGACGCCGCACCGGCCCAGACCGACGCCTGGGCCGGACACTGGATCACGGCCGGATTTGCCGCGCTGGAGACACTGGTCACGGGCCACGGGGACGGCTGGGCCTATGGATCGAGCCCCGGCCTCGCCGATTGCTATCTGATTCCGCAGATTTATTCCGCGCGGCGCTTCAATGTCGCGCTGGACGCCTACCCGCGCCTGCTGGCCATAGAATCGGCCGCAAATGCCCACCCGGCCTTCATCACGGCCCATCCGGACCGTCAGCCCGACGCCGACTGATCACCGACCGGCGCTCTGCGGGTAAGACTCTGTAAAAGTCTCGGTGAGGCGGCCTTAAACTTTGGCCGTCAGGGTCGCCGGGTGAAGCCGTCTTCTCCCCAGTCTCCCGTCGCCAAACTCGCCCTGTCCGTGGTGCATGAGCCCGAGCGCGCCCTGCCCGCCCCGAGCGGCGCGCGCGAGGAGGCCCTGCGCTTTTTGCTGCAGACGGCGGCCGACGCCGGCGTCGCCCTGATCGCCACCCGCCCGGACGGCGACGGCGAGCGGCAACTGGGCCAGGCCTGGCCCTTTCCCTCCCCCTTCCAGGTCACGGTCCGCACGGTACCGCTGAGCGAGGGTCTCGACCGGGTCGAGGCCCGGGCCCGGCGCTCGCTTGAGCGACTCGGCCTGCCGCGCGGTGACACCCTGCTGGTGTCCCAGGCCACCGACCTGGCCGGGGTTGACGGCCGGGCCCTGTGGGATCGCCTCAAGGCCCTCAAGGACCGCGGCCTGTTCCGGCACATCGGCTTTTGCGCGACGGTCGAGGACGGTCCGACCCTCTTGGCCCGGCGCTACCAGCCCGACGTGGTGCAGATGCCCGGCAACCTGCTGGATCAGCGCGCCCATCGAACCGGCATCCTGTCCGAGCTGGCCGGTCTGGACGTGGCTGTCCATCTGTCATCGGTTTTCGCCCGTGGCCTGCTGTTCATGAGCGGCGAATCCCTGCCCGAACATCTGGCTGAATACGCCCCGACCCTGTCGCGCACGCGCCGCCGGCTGGCCGAGGCGCGGATCGATCCGATGCAGGCGACCCTGGCCTATACCCTGGGCCTGCCCGAGGTCGCCGCCGTCGTCGCCAGCGTGGCCTCGGCCGCCGAGATGCGCGCCATCCTGGCCGCAGCCCACGCCCCCCGGCCGGATCTCGACTGGGAGGCGCTGGCTTTCGAACAGCCGGCGGCCCTGGCGCAAAGCCCCGGGACCGCCGCCCGTCGCGCGATCAGTAACGCAGCCTGACCCCGACATAGCCGGCCCGTCCCGGCTCCCCGTAGCCGAACACCTGCTGGAAATGCCGGTCCGTGAGATTATCGACCCGCGCCGTCAGGCTGACCGCCGGCGTCACGATCCACGAGCCCGACAGGCCTGTGGTGACGAAGGCTTGGCGCACCCCGCCGGCATCGTCCTGATCCCCTTCCGCCCGCACCGTCAGCGCCCCTGACAGGCGCGCCCCGGTCCAGCCCAGGGTCGCCGACCCGGCATGTTCAGGCACCCGCAGCAACCGCGCCCCGGTCGTGCGATCCGTCGCGTCGGTCCAGCCATAGGCCAGGGTCAGGGCCAGCCCCCCGCCCAACAGGGCCTGCCCTTCAAGCTCGACCCCGTCGGTGCGGGTCCGGTCGATATTGACGTAGTAGCTATCGAAAGTGACCGGATCGAAGACATAGGTGATCTGGTCCTCGACATTCAGCCTGTATACCGTCGCCCGTCCCTGGACCCGGCCGTCGGCCGAACCCCAGCCCAGCGCAAGCTCGACGCTTTCGGCCGTCTCGGGCCGCAGCACCGGAAAGGGCGTCGCAGAAAAACAGTAGTCACAGACCGCCTGGCTGATTGAAGGGGCCTTGAATCCCGTCCCCCAGGCTCCCGACAGGATGAATCCCCCGTCCAGATCCCAGGCCGCCGACAGACGTCCGGTCGTCGCCCCGCCGAAATCGTCGGTCTCGTCACGGCGCAGGGCTCCGGTCGCGCTGAGCCGGGACGTGACCTGCAGGCGCGACACGCCGAACACCGAGGTTACACCCGCATCCGCGGAAGCCCCGGTCGACAGGGCCCCCCGATCATCCTCGCGCTCGGCCCCCAGGGTAAAGTCGACCCGACTGGCAGCCGCCGTCCCGGTCGCCTGCCAGCGATAGACCTGGCGATCGGCGGTGAAGGTCGAGGCAAAATTGCCCTGGTTGGCGCGGGTCAGGTCGATCGCCGACACACTGAGCTGATGGTCCAGACCCGCGGCCGCGAACAGCAGACGACCGCTGGCCGACCATTGCTCGCTTTCGGTGGTGTCGGCGGTGTCGGCGGGCACATAGATCGGCGGCGGATTGCCGTCGAGGTCGCCGGCACTGCGGCTCCAGCGCACCGTGCCCTCGACCCGCGCCCCGGGCGCGAACCGGTAACGCCCCCGAACACCGGCCGAGGTGCTGCCGAAACCATCGCGCTCCGGATTGCCGTCGGCGGCGTCGGCGGCCGATATGCCCGCCGTGTCGAAGCGCGACACCCAGGCCCCGAGGGCCCAGGCTTCTTCTGCGCGGCCCAGGGCCAGACGCCCGCGCACCGTGTCGAACGACCCGGCCTCGCCCTCGGCCCGCAACCCGTCGATCTCACGGGTGGTGAAGGCGATCACCCCGCCGATCGCGGCCGACCCCCACAGCGACGACTGCGGTCCGCTCAGCACCTCGATCCGTTCGATGTCGCCAAGGTCGAAGCCCGAGAAGTCAAAGGCTCCGTTGATTTCGGACGGATCATTGACCGGCACCCCGTCAACCAGCACCAGGGTCTTGCCCGGTGTGGCACCCCGCATCCGCACCTGGGCGATTCCGGCAAAGGCCCCGGACCGGGTTACCGACAGGCCGGGAATGTCCGCCAGGATGTCGGCGGCAAAGATCGCCCCACGCTGTTCGATGGTGGCGGCGTCGATGACCCGGGCTCCGGGCGTGTCGGCAACGATGGCCGGCAGCCTCGTGGCGGTGACGATCACCTCGGGCAGGGTCGCGGTCCGGTCGTCATCGGGACTCCGGGCGAGGGCAGGCAGGGCAAAAAGGGTCGCGAAC
>TARA_R110002124_G_scaffold252247_1_pt1 | contig 13044 bp, 13 predicted proteins | sample TARA_R110002124 | Tara Oceans TARA_R110002124 (sample SAMEA4397445) | marine metagenome | biome: Polar Biome; feature: [SRF] surface water layer (ENVO:00010504); material: water (ENVO:00002006), including particulate matter (ENVO:01000060) such as... | depth 5 m | reverse complement strand
AACTCAGCACGCATGATTAACTCGGGCACATACTCATTAGACGATGCGGCAATTTCGCTGCCATTATCATCTAACGATACCAAACGGTTATAGGGTGTTGCCCCATCCACTGGGGCAAACTCGCACGGGTCAGCCAAGCGCTGAAACACCCGTGCTATTTTGGCATTTACCCGGTCAGCAAATACCGATGCCAAGCTAGGCATTAACTTTCACCCAAACACTATCACTCGGGTTAGCCGCATCGGCCCATGCTTTACCGGCTAAGGTATTGCCAGATGCAACACTAGTGATCATGCCATCAGCCTTGATATACACCTGCCCACCTTGGGTAATGTCATCTGCAGTCACTTTTGGCAATTCATACACGCCTTCAGTTGCACCCACACCTGGCTCACCAATAGCAACATTGCCAAGCGACACGGCAACCACTTTACCTACTAATACTGGGTCACCACTAGCAACTGCTGCCGTGGCGATAAAGTCGATGGTAGTGCCATCTGCTACACAATTTTTCATAAGTTTTTTCCCAATTACGTTAAAAATTTGCCATTAAAAAGGCCGCTGACTCAATCGAGTTCGCGGCCCTGTTGTTGTAAAAGGCTTTAGGTTTACCACTGCCTTACACACCCGTTGATTTAACCAATCCACGGTGATCAAGTGGTGAAACACCGGCATCAATACGCACTTTGGTTGCAACACCGTCAACGGTGAAACCCTGTTGCTGTTCAATGTATGGCGTGTCGATACCATCAAGGTAAGCCACTTCAATGGTGTCTTCACCTTGAGCGGCTGATAAGTACCACTCTTTATCGCTTTTCGCTTTTAAACGTGGTTCTGACAACACTTCAACAAAGTCGCGGATTGGGTTAGCAATACCTGAGTTTGCATCGGTGCCTTTAACCGACGTTGATTGAATGATTTGCAGCACTGCACGCTTAAGGTTAGGTGGTACCAATGCAAATGCTGGCATGATGTTTAATGGTGATTCGCCAATCATTTGCGATTCCATTAACTCAGCAGCAATACTGAACGCTTCAACACTTGGCGCACCCGATGATAAGTTGCCATGGGCAGAATGAAACAGTGCTTTGCCATCGTTCATGTTACCGTTTTTGGTTAACACAGCCCAAAACAAATCACCAATAGTGCGCTTAGCGGCTTTACCCATTTTCATCGGTACGCCCATTAACATGTCCATGTCATCGTTGATAACCGTTTGGCGTGTTAACGTGAAAATGCCGCCGTAGGTTGCTAGGGCAATTTTTTCAGCATGGTCGCCAACAGTGATGTACTTGTACTCTGCTCCGTCCTTCACTTCTGGTAAGCTTTTAAACTCACCCATGCCAACACGATGCGCGACTTTAAAGTCACTTAACTGACCTTTTTTCGCGATACGTTCAAAGGTTTCAGCCGCTTCAGCCCAACCTTTTAATACTGACTTATTGGCCACATCTAACATGATGTTACCGAAATCAGATGAGGTATGAGTAAATGCTAACCCCACCATTTGCATCACGTTCATACCGGCACAACCAATACCACGGTCGGCTAACGATGCACGAGCAAGTTCACGTAAGTTATAGCTACCATAGCCATTGTCTTTTTGTGCCGCTTCATGGCCTGCTCGTGCCATTAATTGTGCACGAATTGAGTCACCAACAATGTTACCGTTGCTGGCATGAATAATGACACTTTTAGGCTGCACGGCGCATGGCGTGACACCTTCGCCAAGCTTAGCCAAAATCATGTCTTTGGCTTTGTCTGCGTTGATGTTGGCATCAGCAATACAGCTGTTTTTAAGTTCAGCTAATTGCGGGAACGTAGCAAACGCGGCATTAATACCGGTAATACGTTCTGCATTAAAGGTAATGGCAGCAGCTTGAATATCAGCTTGCGACGGTGCCGCGGGTGCTGCTACCGATGCGACTGGGGTTGTAGTGGCTGCTGGCGCAGTTGGGGTGGTAGCACCGATATTGCCCTGTTGTGCTAGCAGGGTTTGTAATGCTTTAGGCATATTATTAAAGTCCTTCAGTCGTTTAAAATTAATTGATGCAGCCATTTGCATCGGTTCTATCACTTCATCTGCTAGCCCAAGAGCAACCGCTTCTTGTGCAGACAACCAAGTGTCTTCTTTAAAAAATTGTCCTAGCTGTTCATCACTTAACTTGCCGCCGGCTTTATCTTGATAAGCCTTGCCCATACTTGAGCGCCACTTATCAAGCAAGTCTGCGTATTCACGTAAATCATCAGCAGTACCAACTGCACCGCCCCAATTGCTGTGGATCATCAAAAAGGCATTGGAAGGCATAATCACGGTGTCGAATGCCATGCAAATAACACTGGCCATAGAAGCAGCAACCGACTCAATACAAATCGACTTTTGGCAAGGCCAACGCGCAAGAATGTTATAAATGGCCATGCCGTCCATCACATCGCCGCCACCTGATTGAATGTAAGCGTTAATCTGCGACACCTTGCCCATAGCGCGTAGGTCAGTGGCGATTTGTTTGGCGGTAAAATCCCAGCCAACATCGCCATATAAAATCAATTCGACCACGCCATTTGCAGCACCTTTCATGCTGTAGATACCGCGTTTTTCTTTACTCTCGGTCAAGCTCGCTGATGCGCTTGGCATTAGCATCATGGCGGCCACGGCTAGACTTAGTTTGGTCTTTTTCACTTGGGGTTTCTCCGTTTTGTGGCTCTGGGTCGTTACCCGTAACCATGTCGTTTTCGCGGTTAAACTTCAGCTCACGTTGACGTTGGCGTTTAACTTCGCTTGGGTTACGGCCACGGGCTCGCGCCCAATCAGCCTCGGTTGCGGCATTACCGGCTATCATCATTTCCCAACCTTGGGATTCTTTGCGGGGGTCAATCCATGGCATGGTGGGCCCGTAATACACAGCATCAAACAAGGTGCGGGTGTCTAGGTCTGGCGGCAGGGTTATAGGGTCTTGCTTGTTCATTAACTCCATTTCCAACCAGTTACGAAACGCAGGCCGCGCCCAACCGGCACAAAACCATTGCTGCATAATGCGGTTCGACTCGTCTTGCTCAACTAGCTCTTGGCGCTGGCTTGAGTAACTGCCTTGATAATCACGCGCAATGCTCGAGTAACTACCGCGGGTACCCGCGGCACAGGCTTTTAACTGGCCATTACGAAAATCGACCAAATGCACGTTGGGGCGGTTTGACTCAATCATGCCGACGTCTTCACCAACAGCGAGATCATCAAAGGTCATGCCTGGTGCAATGTTTATTTCACGGTCAGCCTTAGCATCACCATCTAGGCCAAACATACTGGCGTCACCGCGTTTAATGTAAAAAGCTAACGCTGCAGCAATACGAGCTGCTACCCGTTCAGATTCCTCATAATCTTTAATGTCGCCAAGGCGGGTTAAAATGCCGTGAAAAATACTGATACCGCGCAGCTGGTGCAAACGCTTAAACATGCCAAGATGCAGCATGTTACTTGCGGGTACGGCTTTAGTTTTGTAGCGAAAGCCAATTTGGTCAGACGGGTGATCAAACAACACATGGTAATTAACCACCTGCCCCCAACCATTAACCTCTAACCCTTGTCGAACGCGGGTTGATACATCGTTAAGTTCAAACGGAATGTAATCAGGCTCTAACGCTTCAATACTGTATTGCGTGCCTTGCGGGTTGGGATGACCAAACTTAGCCACCTTGCCACGCACTTGATGGCCGAATACTTCACCGTCGCGCAATGCGGTACGTAACACTAAACGTTCAAGCTCTGGCCGTGTGTAGCGCCCTGTTACGTCAGGCTTTAATGACCACGCAGCAAAACGACGCTGAATATCATTGGCCAGTTCGTCGAGTATTTCACCACTAATGCTGCGGGGCTGTGGCTCAACCACAATGCCCTGCGCACCAATTACCCGTTCTTCCATCCGGTCTAAAATACCAATACTGAGGTCGTGGTTTTCGTCTAACCATCGCGCCTGTTCGCGCAAGCTTTTACCTGCAGCAAATACCGCTTGATTTGCGCCGCGTCCCTCTTTATTGGCTTTGTGAGTTCGGCTTGGGCTGGCAGCTTCGTAACCTTTAAGGTTGCGATAACTCATTGCGGCTGCCTGTCGCTTTAGCGCCCAGCCAGGGGATAAATACGATAGTGCATCGTTAATAATGCTCATATTGATTCCTAGTTAAATCGGGCGAGTGTTGTACCCCGTGGGCGGGTGTACATGCTTAAGGTGCGCTGCCATTCCATGCGGCCTTTACGAATTTGTTCCAGATCTTCTGTACTCATCATCTTGCCGTTGATGCTGACGGACTTACCCGCCAGTACATCTTTTTCGGCTTCGATATACAGCGCGACCATGTCTGCCGCTTCTTGCTTTGACATTACAGCCAGCCTCCTGATTTAACCGAACCACCATTTAGCCAGTTATTGGCTTGGCTCTTTTTCGGTTTTTTGGGTTGTGGGGATGTTTCGGTTGATGCTTCGTTTTGAGTCTCGGTTGTTATCACTTTACTGAGCGAGTCGAGATTAATACCAAAGCGATCAATGGCGATATACAGCGCAGCCAAGGCATACACAAAACAGTCGAGCGCTTCGTTACGTCTGCCGCCGGCTTCCCAGCGATAAACAATGCGACCGTCGCGGCGTGTCGGCAATTTTCGTTCAGACGTTAACTGTTGCAGTTCGGTGTCGTCACAAATGCTGTCGTTCAGTGGCAAATGAATTGCACCAGGTGTACGCGTATCAACACTGGGTTGAGTGCGCATCATGGCCATAATCAACTCTTTGGCGTTGTCGGTACCCACCTCGGTTAAATACACACCTTTGTTACTTCGCTTACGCGGGAAATTGGCAATCGGCTTGCCGTACATATTGGCGCCCTTAATGGGTACCACGCGGAACAAACCCAGCTTTTTACTCATTGAGTAAACGGTATCGGAGTAATGGCCGCCCGAATCCCAACACGTTGTGCCAATGCTCAACACAATGCCGTCGTTACGGGGGTAACTTTGGTTTAAGCGCAGCGCGACTTTATCGAGTAAAACTTGGCTGGCTGGGTCGCCATACAAAATAAACCTATTGATTAAGGCGCACTCTTTACCTGCGCCCCACCCCCAAACACGGCCTTCGTATCGGTCGTCTTGGGTATCAACACCCGCGGTGACATACACAACCCAATCGGGCATTTTGCCGTTGGGGTACATTTCACGCCTGCGGCCTAAGTCTTCCCACTCAATGCGTTCGCCGTTGTCGTTGTCCCACGGCTGGCCCAATTTGGTATTAACAAAGGTTTGTAGCTTTTCTTTGTCGCTTTTAGCTTTATAAAACTCGGTAACTAACTTGGCCCAACTGTTCAGGGTGTTATAGGCCGACCAGATGTAAATCGAGATATTTTCGGGGGTTAAAAAGTCGTCGCCGTCTTTGTCGAAAAACGAAATAAAGTCTGAGGTGTAAACACCCGTTTTGTCGCATATCCATAACGCGCTTGGGTGTTCTTCCATGTCGTGCAGCTGATTGTTTTCAATGCAGCAACCGCAGTGCTCGCAAACGTAATAGGCTGTTTTTGGCTCGCTACCTTGCCACTTAATACCAAAGGGTTCAGTTTTGCCGCCCCACTTTAAATGCTGCAGCTCATCGCAATGTGGGCACGGTAAGTTAAATCTAAATTGGTACTGGCTTTCGCTACAGGCCTTTTCAATTTGGCAGGTACCTAATACTTTAGGCGTTGAACCCCGTATCGATTTAGGAAACAACGACAGTTCAACACGGGTGTCACCTAACGATGTGGCGTTACCTTCGTGTTCGATTGACTCATCAAAACCGGCTAACTCATCGTAAATAACATCATCAGTTGATATTTCACGGTAGTTAGCCGCGGCGGTACCACCGCGCACCATTAAGGTTTTACCGTTGGTAAAAATTTTATCTTCTAAGGTACTGTCTTTATGTTTGCGACCAATCCACGGCGCTAAGGCTTTCCAAATCGGCATGTCACGTATTGCCGTTTCAACGTGTTTTTTCATGAACGTTTTGGCAGCACCGTCACGCGGCTGGTATATCAACACGTTACGTTTTTTGTGTTCTATCTTGTAACCCGCATTGGCCATCAGCATTTTGGTGTAACCCACACGAGCAGACTTCATAATGTTCAGCGTGGTGATTTGGTCGTTACCCATGGCATTCAATATACCGATTTGAAACGGTAAGCTTTCCCATTTACCTTCGGTGTATGACGATTCAGACGACATATAAAAATGGGTGTCTGCGTATTCACTACAGGTCAACATAGGTGGACGATAAAACGATTTAAGGCCTGCAGCGACAGCAGCTTTCAGATTGTTAATCTGTGCTTCTGATATATTCATCCAATAAATCCTCAATGCCGTTGGCCAGTTCAGCGGCGGTGTTTTGGCTTTTAATCACTTCGGCGCGAATAGCGTCTATGGTGCGTTCAGGCATGTCGGGGAATTTACGTTTTACACGAATGTGAATTTGGTCCAGCACTGGCGATATTTGCGCAGCGATACGGCTAAGCACAAACGAGCAAAACGTCACCTCGACCACTTCTTTGCCGTCTTTTTCGTTTTTAAGCTCTTGGCCGTAGGCTTGCGCTTTGATTAAGCGCCAACGCTCAAACTCGATATTGGGTTTATCGTTATCTTCGGGCGTTGGATTGCTTACATGTTTCTTACGCTCATTAGCCACGCGGTTACCCACCACGTCGCTCATGGTGTACAAACACTCACGGCCTTTTTTACTGTGTATCGGCACATCCCATTTATCGAACGCCTGGGTACTAATACCCAAACTTTTGCACAGGTCGGTTTTGTTCAGTAGCACTGGCTCGGCGTCGGGTGTTTGAATACGTGCCATTAGCTAGTCCTTGTGAATATCGTCTAACACATGGCTACATCGTTCTTCTTCAATATGCTGCAATTGTTTGGCGAGTAATTGTGCTTGTAACGTTTGTATGTGGTTTTCACCCTGGCTCTTACGGACCTGATAAAACCAGTTAATAAACGCGGTAAACACAGCACACAACACGCCGACTAACACCCCAATATCCATATCGTTCACATAACTGCCTGCAGCGGTAAAAAACGAAGCAATGTAAGACAATAACGAGGTGAGTTTTGCACTTAGGTCAGTCGTTATGCTCATATTGCTGCCGCCATTGTTGTAGGCGCAGCATGTTTGCATTACAAGTTGCTAGCGCATTGGTTTGAGTAAGGGAATGATTCAGTAAATCCAGATTTGAGACCCCGATAAAACGTGGGCTATCACAAAGCTCAAGCCAATCAGGGGGCGGTAACACATACACCGTGTTGGTCTGTGTCACCACTTTGACAATCGGTTTGCTTGAGCAGCTGCACAGCATCACTAGGCAAATCAGTATTAGCCCATGTTTTAGTTGGCTCATGGTGTGATGTCCTTAGCTGATTAGCACGTGCTAGTTTGTGGTCTAACGTCGATTGGAGATCGGCTACTTGCTTGCGGTGCGACGTGTTTAGCTCGGTGATAATGCGATAATCACGTTCAAGCGTTTTGATGCGTTCGGCTTTGTTAGCGTTGCTGCTCAGTAACGCATCCACGCTCACTTGCGATTGCAACAAATCATGGCTTAATGTGCCGTTTTTAGCTTTGAGTGAGGTAATGCCTAACGCCCCAACAGCAATCACCGTCGCCATCACAAGCACTGCACATAACAGCACTGTGGTTTTAAAATCATTAAACATTACAAATCCCTCAAACAATAACGCCGCTCATTTGAGCGGCGTTTAACTAAGCCAGGTAGCTTTTTACCTTTGGCGTAAACCCACCTTAGCAACTCATTACATGCACCAACCCGATCACCTGCCCACAACTTTTTACGCAGCGTAGAAGCCCCAAAAGCCTCGGCCCCAATGTTGTAAATAAAACTTAGGTAAGCAATGTGTTCACCCTCGCTTAGTGGCGGGGTGAGTTTAACCAATTCACGGTCAAAGGTTTTAAGGCTGGTTGCCAGCATGTCTAGGCACTGCTGGTGAGTGAACACCATGCCAAGCTTTATGTTATGGCCAGTTTGGCCAAAGCAGGCCGTTTCAATACCGGCAGGGTCAACATAGGTGCGTAATACTTCACCTTCACCCGTGGCAACTAACACACCACCAGTAAGAATGGCGCCAGTAAACCCCAGCGCCAAAAGCCTAGTTTTAATATTCATGCAGCACCTGGTAAATATGAGCAAAAAAAAGGGCTCCAATACAGGAGCCCAACGGCGATGATCTAACGAGAGTATGCAAAGAGGAGCAAGAGAGAAAGCAAAGCCAGTTACGCAGTGGTATCAAGCTTATATAAACTGTAGCTGTTTTTAGGGGTGAAAATACGCCATATATGGCGTGTTTTACGCCACATATGGCGTTGGTAGAATTGGCTTTGTGTGATATGTAAAACCGATAACTTCTAGGTTTGATTTAAAAGTTATCGGTTAAGTGAATTGCTGCAAATAAGAATAGGGGCAATAGCGCTTTAACACGCCGAATCACGTTATGCAAACTATGGTGAATGGGATTAACGCTTAAAGTATGGGCGCGGCTTTATCGCGTCCAATTCCTTTACTTGTTAAGTTTTTTTTGGAACATTGATGTTTTTAGATTTTTTATCATTAATATAAATCGATTCTATTAAATTCTCAGTAATATCCATCAAATGAATTACTTCTTCTTTTTTTGCTTTAAATCCTCGATGCATACTTGCATGGCCGGCTTCAATTACCTGTTCAATCGAATCTCTTTGGATTCTTGAAATATAACCATCTTCTTGGAACGCGTTTAGATTTTTAAAAAAGCTCTTTTTGTCGCCTACCTTTTCTATCATTATTTGTTCAAGCAGTGCTCGTATACCAATCACTGCCAGTCTTACATTATTATTTCTCAATGCGATGTAAATTTCTTTTACAAACTCATACTTATATGGGGTTGAAATTGAATCCTGAAGAAGTAACTCAATAAGCCATTTTGGCTCTTTGCGTATGGTTTGAGGAGGATACTGTGTTACGAACACCTCAGAAGACGAGCTGGTCTGTTTAGCTTCATGTAAAGTGATGTGCTCACATCCATCACACTCAGCCAAGGTGTAATCTACAGTCTCATGGTAAATAGGACTGCCATCTTCATCATCATAATTCTCCCAGCGCTTAGAGGTCTCATGTAAAACAGTATGCTTTCTAACACCAAGACAACCATTGCAATAGATTTTTATCGTTCTCTGATTCGATTCCATTAGTTTCCTAAGAACTTAACGAGACTGTAGAATAACTCTAACAGTCAAATTCAATTAAAAAATGAGCTTTTCAAATCAATCCTAAGCGCTTTTAAGACACTAGGTAATGCATGTGGAACCCAGAATAAAGGCCGTTTTCTTTAAAATGAGTAATTCTACAGCCTCAACGCCCACTTAAGCGGACAAAAATTGTTGGCTAAAATTGTGTAGCGGAGCGAAACGTAGCCAACTGTTTTTGTTCCGTTTAAAGTGCTTGTTATGTTTAAAATTCAACAACTTGCAATGGATGACTAACTAGGGTCCTTACTTCATTACCCAAGTATATTGGCGTAACTCGATCTGCATCATCTGGGATACTAAATTTACCTAATACCATTATTTGACTACCAAGTGTAAAAGTAGATACCGGCATGTTCTTAGCAAGCTTGATCGTAGTGTATATTTTGCGCCCATTACCAGTTGTTTTAGGATTACATTCTATAAACTGAAATCTACCAAGTTTTGCATTTGGGAGCCCTATAATATGAACTTTTAAAATAACAGCTACTTGTACAATACCTTCATTTATTAGTCTGGTACGTAAGCTGCCTAGGTGATTAGTTGAATAAAAGAAATCTATCCACTTTACTAAGTTACCACCTATAACTAACTGGATTTTACTTCGATCAATTGGATTACTTACCCCATGGTGATATATATCTAATAGGCTATCCATTGTACGGACATAAGTGGCTCTGCGACCTTTTTTACGATATTTTCTTTCAGCTGTATCATTTGGAGGATTAATATGAAACTCCCCAGCCTTAACTTTCAACTTATCTCGCTCTTCTGAGTCCATAACATGAACTCGAAATATCAACTCTCCCTTCGCTAAAGCATCTTTTACTTCGCAGTCTGAATCACCCGCTACAATTGTCTCTCTACCAAAGGCACTAAATGCGCAATCATTCGCGTGATTATGGCCTTTCTCTAATCTAAAAAAAGCGGGAATAAATTGCTGTTTCCCATAACTTTCCCTTTTATAACCATTAACATGATCCACATATGCATTGCATTTTGGATCTGGGCAAATCAATGGGAATTTTTTAGGTAATGCGTCATAGTTATCTGAGCTAACTCTAACTCCATTGCTATCAAACGCATGTGTTATTTTTATACCACTCAAATCTCCCCCCTTAAACATAACGTTTTAGTATTTATGCGTTGCGCTGTTTGCAAGGCATAAATCGCTTGTTGGACTTGGCCGATGCCTAGTACAAATTAATTGGCATACTTCATGCTATAGGAATTTGCTTTTTTTGATGCTGGCTCTGGGCTACAGAGCAGTTTTGAGTTAATTGGTATTGAGTAGTGGGTAAGTTTTTCATTGAAATTCCTTTTCATCGTATCTTTCTATCATACATCTTTAAGCTTGGCTGATTCAATGAGGGTTATAAACTCAATTGAAGCCTCTGTTGGCTCCGCGCAGTGGCTTAGTTCAACGCCTCATTATGCACTTTTTATGCTACCTGAATATACCTCTTGTTTGTGCATTCTTCTTTGAGTGTTTTATAACGGCTTTGTAATGATGTGTCTTTACCAAGTATTTCATTAAACTCAGAAAATACTGCAATACCGCATACCGACAATTTATTTTGCGTAACGCCTTTTAGCTTTGATGCCCAGATAGCGACAGTATCTATGTCTAAGTTATCAATTCCATTCGTAACATAAACTGTCAATTTGTCATCAGATATAAGCGAGCCGTCGTTAAAGCTTCTGAACTCAATATCACCATTCCAGTAAAATTCTAAAGTAACCTCTGGGTCTTCATCTAAGACATTGCTTGAGGATTGATTTGGATGAAAGTTGGAAGCTCCATCCGAATCTTTGGTGTGAATCATTTGACTCTCTACAATCGATTCTGCAGCACTTAACGTAGTAGCGTGCCAGATTGTTCTCATCCTTGTGAAAAGTGGACTTTCCAATTGTTTACTCCTTAATTTGATATGAAGAAATGACTGAAGTGCATAACGCCCACATAAAAGGCGGAGCGTCAGCGACGTCCAGCGAAACGAAGTGGAGCAAATTTTAATGTGTTTGTTATGCCTTTAGTTCAGCAAATATTTTTTTTTGTACAGCTTCTCGCTTTAAGCGAAGCTGGTTTATTTTAGCTTTTTCTTCATGCATATATTCAACTATATCCCAGCTAGAAATATGATTTTTGGGAATCTGATATTTCTCTCTAAGTTTTGTAGTTAATTCGGAGGCCATAATTCCAAGCTTGGAGTATTGATATTGCCTTTCCTCAAAACCTTCATCGTAATCTGGCGGAGATGCAGCATGTTCAAAGGTGCTGCTAATATAGCGATCGGCATCTTTTATAAGATTTGGAAAATAGAGAATCTCATACATTAATTCAGGGGGAAACGACTTCCAATTCACATCTTCTAGCTGGACATCAAGTTGTGGGGGAGTGACTTGAATCCTTGAGTACCCTTCGGCATCTGTTTGGCCGTGATATAAGCCGTTATCACCAACGACAGAAGCACACCCTTCCATGAAAGAATCAAAGACGCAGATCATTCTGATAGCCAAATACTCCGCTTCTTTTTTTTTCGATCTGTTTTCAGCATACAGTTCTCTGACAACAGAGAATATAGCACTTAGCAAAGAACCAAGAACAATACCAAGCAAACCGAAAATATATTTTTCATCCATATTAGATACCGATACAACTTTATTTATCAATAATAATAGTAACTTATCAGTTTAAACACCGCCGATCAATCACTCTTTAGTCTAGCCGTAAGCGGAAATCTAAATAACCGCTTAATATTGCCCCATTTGTTGCTAAGTCTCTAAAGCGTATACACTTTGCTTGCAACTGCCAATAGCCGTGTGATCAAGGGTTCTCGATGACACCATGTTAGCTTTATAAAATGGCTGAAGGGTTATCGATGTGTCACTTAACTGATAACTCATAAGTAAAATTGACAAATGCGCCTAAGTGGGGCGATACTGTTTAGGCATTGGCAAAATCCAATGCCGGGATTCGAACCCCGCTTAATTCAAGGCGCAATTGTCGCCAGCCCTTAGAGCTGGTTTTTTATTGCGTGACTCTGCGCACCACTACTATGGTGGGCTGGGTGAGGCAGCCATTTGGCTGGCCGCTTCCTTGATGCGGTAGTTCGAACCTCATTCAGCTCATCACCCAATGATTCGAACCGTTTGGTGATGATTACTCTCGATATCAAGGAGTGTCACCCATGAACTTACAACAGTCTAAAAACTACCCTGCGCAATTGGTCTTTATTAACGGCCAACAAACCATTACCAATTCACTGATCGTTGCCGACTACTTTGGCAAAAAACACTGTGATGTTTTGCGTAAAATTGGCCGTATTCTAGTCGATGCCCCAAGTGAATTTACGTCAACGCATTTTTGCGTCAACGTGCAAAATCAACAGGTTGGCACCAGTCAGCGTGATTTGAAGTGTTACCACCTGACCAAAGACGGTTTTATGTTTTTAGTGATGGGCTTTACCGGTGCCAAAGCTGCCGAACTCAAGATCAACTTCATCAATGCCTTTAACGAAGCCCAAAAGCGACTTAGCCGCACTCAACATCCGTTTGAGCGTCAGCGCATGATGTTTACATGGGAAGGCGGCAAAATAGTGAGCTCGCAACCGATAGATGATGACCAGTTTGTCACCAGCCGCGATAAATTAGTGCAGTACATGCGCGAACCCCGCTTTTTATCTCTTGAGCAATTGCTAGAAATCAGTGAAGCCGCAAACCAACAAATTGCGACA
>TARA_R110002124_G_scaffold204415_1_pt1 | contig 13051 bp, 9 predicted proteins | sample TARA_R110002124 | Tara Oceans TARA_R110002124 (sample SAMEA4397445) | marine metagenome | biome: Polar Biome; feature: [SRF] surface water layer (ENVO:00010504); material: water (ENVO:00002006), including particulate matter (ENVO:01000060) such as... | depth 5 m | reverse complement strand
GCGGGCGATCGCCTCTTCGGTATTGGCGCGCAGCCGGTCCTTGATTGCCTGTTCCTGGGTCTTTGCTGCCAATGCGTTGCCGTCGAGACCGGCTTCGTTAGCGATGGCAATCAGTACCTGCGGATCGTCAAGATTGCGTTGCTCGCCATAATAGGCATGGAAGGCAGCAGTGGCGAACTTGTGCAATGCCAGCTGATCATCCTCGAGCGCGCAGCAGACCCGCATCGCGTGTACCGATTTGACCGGATGATGTTCGCTCGGAAAATTCATCGGCAGGCCAGCCAGTTCTGCCCAGTCCTTGAGCACACGAAAACTGTGGACAAATTTGCGATTGTCCGGATTTTCCCGCGCCGCATAAACGTCCTGGTTCACGGCGTTGAAGACGCCGCCGACCAGAAACGGCTTCCAGAGGATTTCTGCGTCATTTGCTTTGATGATCGGCTGGATATTGTGGAAGGCGAGGCAGGTCCAAGGCGACGAGAGATCGAAGTAAAAATCAACAGTGGTCATATATTGGTTCCCTTTTTCCGTGTTCCGCACTTGATGTGGAACCCTGCTGGCTGGCGCTTGATATCCAGAGCTCCGCATCAAGTGCGGAGCAAATCGCGCTCACACTAATCCTCCAGCCCGAACAGCGTCTTGCGGGCCTGTGCGTCGTCCTGCGGGTTGCGATTGATCTTGTCCCGCCCCAGCGCCATCCCGCGCCGCAGACCGTCGCGCTGCTTCAGGGTTTCGTACCAGCGCTTCACATGCGGAAAATCGCCGAGATCGATTTCCTGCCGCTTGTAGGTCTGCACCCAGGGGAAACAGGCGATGTCCGCGATGCTGTAATCCGCGCCGGCCAGATAGTCATGATCCGCCAGCCGCCGGTCGATCACGCCGAACAGCCGCAGCACTTCCTTGCGATAGCGTCCGGTGGCATATTCGATACGCTCCGGCGCGTAGAGTTTGAAATGGCCGTGCTGCCCCATCATCGGCCCGAGTCCGCCCATCTGCCACATCAGCCATTCGGTTGCGGCAATCTGGCCGCGCAGGTCATACGGCAGGAATTTCTCGGCCTTGTCGGCCAGATAGAGCAGGATCGCACCGGTCTCGAAGACGCTGACAGGATCTCCCCCATCCGCCGGATCATGATCGACGATCGCCGGAATCCGGTTGTTCGGGCTGATTGCCAGAAACTCCGGAGCAAATTGCTCGCCCGCCCCGATGTTCACCCATTTGACATTATAGTCGAGTCCACATTCCTCGAGCATCACCGAGATTTTCCAGCCATTGGGCGTCGGCGCAAAAAAGAGATCGATCATGCGTGTGCGCCGTCCCGGATGAACTTTACAAACTTTACAGTATAATGATCCAAAATCGAAGCGGAGGCGATTGTCGGCGGCGCGGCCGCGGAAAGCGGATATGTCGGGTTGATCAGCATCATGCCGCAACTTGGCATAAAAGCATGGCAGTAGGACAGCAAAATATGCCAGTATCCGCTGGTAGAAATTCTCTTCGGCTTGCAGGGAACAGCAGACACCGGTAATCTATGGCTGGTGGTGCGCTGCGGCTGGCAGGATCAGCCCGCTGTCCACGACGCCCATGTAGCCACAGTCAACGGCGACCGGAAACGGCCTGATCACTGGCGGCCAGGCGACATAGCCGGAGTGCTCCAAACCCGAAAAGCCCGTCAGCCCTTGCTGAGGAATTTCTTTATATTCCGGGCTGCCTGACGAATGCGCTGTTCATTCTCGACCAGCGCGAGGCGGACGAAGCCTTCGCCCTCGTCACCAAATCCGGGACCCGGCGCGACTGCGACGCCGGCTTCGGCAATCAGCCGCTTGGAAAATTCCATCGAACCCAGATGTTTGAACTGTTCGGGAATCGGCGCCCAGGCAAACATGCTGGCTTCCGGTGCCGGAATATCCCAGCCGGCGCGACCGAAGCTCTCCACCATGATGTCACGCCGCTTTTTGTAAAGCGCGCGGTTTTCCTCGATAATGTCCTGCGGCCCGTTAAGCGCTGCCGTTGCGGCCACCTGAATCGGCGTGAACGCGCCATAATCCAGATAGGATTTCACCCGGGTCAGCGCACCGATCAGTTGCTGGTTGCCAACTGCAAAGCCCATCCGCCAGCCGGGCATCGAATAGGTCTTCGACATGCTGGTAAACTCGACAACACAATCCTTGGCACCATCGATCTGCAGCATCGACGGAGTCGGTGTGTCGCCGAAATAAATCTCGGCATAGGCAAGGTCGCTAATCACCCACAATTTGTGCTCGCGCGCGAAATCGACGACTTTCTGGTAGAAATCGAGATCGGCGACATAAGCGGTCGGGTTGCTCGGATAGCCCATCACCAGCACCGAGGGTTTCGGTACGCTGTAGCTCATCGCATATTCCAGCCGGGTGAAGAAATCCGGACCCGGCGCGGCAGGAATCGAGCGGATCGCGGCCCCGGCGATGATGAAGCCGAAGGTGTGGATCGGGTAGGAAGGATTGGGCGCCAGCACGACGTCGCCGGGCGCGGTGATTGCCTGCGCCAGATTGGCAAGGCCTTCCTTGGACCCCAGCGTCACGATGACTTCGCTTTCCGGGTCGAGGTCGACGGCGAAGCGGCGCTTGTAATAGGCCGCCTGGGCCTTGCGCAGGCCCTTGATGCCTTTCGATGCCGAATAGCGGTGCGCTGTCGGATTATTGGCTGTTTCGCACAGCTTGTCGATCACATGCTGCGCCGGCATGCCGTCGGGATTGCCCATGCCGAGATCGATGATGTCCTCACCGCGCGCCCGCGCTTCCGCTTTCATCGCATTCACTTCGGCGAAGACATAGGGCGGCAGGCGTTTGATACGGTAAAATTCTTCGGACATTATCGGTCGTTTCTTGCGCTAAGTTATCAGGAGCGGTCGCTTTGCGTAATTTTAATGCGAATGTCGAGACCTTGCGTGTCCTGCCGAGCGATCGGAGGGCAATTAAACGAGCCGGTGCGCACCCCGCAGAACCGTCTGGCTGGCACTGCCCCGCAACGCGATTGATTTTGCACGGATTGTGTCCAGAAAATGCCACGTCGAAACAGCTTTTTCCGGCGTCAGGGCAACCGTCATATAGCCGCGGTTGGACGTATCGGTCCATTGCAGCTGGCTATTGGTTTCCCGCAGTGCCCTGGCGGCGACATCGGCGCTCGCTCCCGACAGATAGGATTCGAGACCCGGAGAGGTCACGCTATGCCCGCCAAACTCGACGCCCGCCTTGCCGTCGGCGGTTTCCAGATTGAACGCCCAGCCGTTGTGGCTGTCGCCCGAAAGCACGATCAAATCGGCATCCGCCGCCTGCGCGCCTTTCAGCGCCCGTTCGCGCGCCTGCGGATAACCGTCCCAGCTGTCGAAATTTATCGGCAGCCCCATTTTTGCTGCGAGTGCGCCCACCGTCAGCCGCTGTTTCGCAAAGGCCGGTGCGTCGGGGGCAACCCAGTTGGTTGCCTCTTGCGGCAGCTTCAGTTCGCCCATCACGCATTGCTGCGACCAGACTTGCCATTTGGTACCCGAGGCCTTCGATTTGCGCATCGCCGATGCCAGCCAGGCCTCTTGCTCGCCACCGATCATTTCGCGAGCCGGGTCCTGCCAGACATTGTCGCGGAAGGATGCAATCGTCTGCTCAATATCTTCCTGCCCCTTGAGCGCCGCGCCCAGATCAAGCTGCTTGCTGCGCGCGCTGATCCGGCTCTCGGTCACGAACAGGGTTGCCAGATTACCGATCTGATATTCGGTCCAGCGCGGGCTGCCATAATCCTTGTCGCTGACCGGCATCCATTCCCGATAGACGCGTTCGGCAACCCGTTTGCGCGCTTCCCAGTCACCTTCACCGGCATTATGATTTTCCGCGCCCTCCTGATAGGCATCGTTGGCAAATTCATGGTCATCCCACATCGCGATCATCGGCAGCACCTGATGCAGGCGCTGCAGGTCGGGATCCTTGCGATAGGCGGCATAGCGGAGGCGATAGTCGGCAAGCTGCACGATCTCGGACAGAGGGTCCGGAGCCCGACCGGCCATTGCCTGTTCCCTCGAAGGATAAGTCCCGGCAGGATATTCATAGATATAGTCACCGGTATGTACCATCAGATCAAGCGCGGCATTTCGGGCGGCGTGGGCATAGGCGTTGAAATAGCCGAAGGGCAGATTGGAACAGCCAACCACGCCGATGTTGAATTGCGCGGTAGGTCCCTCGGGCAGGGTCCGGGTACGACCGACCATCGACTGGGAACCGTCGGGAGCGATAAAGCGATAGAAATACCAACTGTCCGGATCGAGTCCCTGAGCCGTGATTTTTGCGATATGGTCGCGATCGGCCTTCGCCTCGACTTCACCGGAAATCTTGGCGCCCGCAAAATCTGCGTTCGCGGAGATTTCTGCCGTGAGCTTGACGTCGCCATTGCCGACGTAGCGGGTCCACAGCAGCACCGAACCCTGCGAGGGCTCTCCGCTGGCCACACCATGGGTAAATCCCTTTGCGCTCATCAGCGTTGCCGAAGCCGGGACGCCGAGCGCGCCGAGGCCGAATGTTCCCAGCGCCATCAACTGGCGGCGATCGATATTCATGGTCATGATTTTATCCCAAAATGCCTAGTGCGAGCAAAATAGCGAAGAATAAAGACAGGCTGATGACGGTGAACAGCAACAGGAAGGAAGTCCGGACCAGGGCTTCGAAGCGCGACATCTGATAGGCGTGGCGCAATTGGCGGTACATGTGGAACGGTGGATACAGAAACAGCAGCAAGCCCCAGAAGGTGCCGGACACGCCAATAGCGGCCAGTATCGCAGAGCTTATAAACAGCAGCGACATGAAGCTGATCGAATAGGTGGTGAAAACCGCGTGATCATAAAAATGGAATCCCCGCCGTCCAATCAGCGTCAGCCAGACGAAGGGCAGGGAAATCGGGATCAGCAGCCAGGCGAATTTATAGCCATTGGCCTTGAGCTTGTAGAGCAGCAGGTCCGGATTGGCGGTCACTTTTTTCACAGCATTTTTCAGCCAATGATCGGCTTGCGTGGAACCCGTGCTGATACTGCTTTCATCCGTGAGAATATTGCCGTTCGAAATATCCTGAACACGGGCCTCGATCCCTTCCAACTGGTCTTTGGACAGATTGGTATCCCCAATGTCACCATCGCTGAGCTTCACCTCCGGATAGGGTGGTTCCTCGCCGATCATTGGTGCCAGTATATTGCGTCCCTTTTTCAGATTCAGAATATCCTGTTCCAGCTCGGCCTTTTTATCGCCACTTGCTTGCGGCAGCTGGGCCGTTTTGGCTTTGATCTGATCTTCGATCCCCTCTGCTTCCGTAACGATGCCGGCGCTGACATTCTTGTCGACGACGCCAGCATCGCCAGCCGAAAACGGATCTCCGAGAAAGGAAAATACCGCGAACATCATGAACACCGAAAACAGGAACAGCGCCATCGGTGAAATGAAACGAGCGCGCTCGCCCTGGATGTAGCGCCGGGTCAGTTCGCCCGGTTTCCAGGCGAGCATCGGCAGGGTGCGCCAGAATTTTCCTTCGAAATGCAAAACACCGTGCAGGATGTCGTGCCAGAAGGCGCCGATCGACCGGTGGACATGCAGCGGCTGGCCGCAGTTGCCACAATAATGTCCGATCACCGGTGCCTTGCAATTCAGACATTGGCCGGCAACGTCGCCCTCTGCCCGCACCAGCCTGCCCTCATCATCCAAGGCCTTGGCGATTAGCCCGCCCTCGACAATCGTGCCTACAGCATCAAATTCATCCGACATGGTCTATGTTTTCGCCAAATTGATCGACAACGCAAGGATCTTGTGTCCGACCTGTCTGGTCGGGCTAGTCATGGATAAGCTCACTCGACGCGGTCGACCCCGACATCACGAGCAGCATATCATAGCCGAAGATGAGCCGAACAAGGTTCTGGTCGTTCTGCATTTTGCCCGGCCGAATGACCGATCGCAGTGGTCGCAAATCAATCAGGGTGAATTGATCCTGCATTGCTGCATCCAGAACAGGCTCGATACCTTTGGCATATCCGTCCTTGGCCGGTGCGGCCTTGAACGAAAAATTGGTCGGATCGAACACCGCCGTGAGGGACCCTTTTCCCGGCAGAACCATCACGTTAAAGCTATGCCCGCCTTCCATTGCGGCGAGCTCGGGCAGAAGCGCCCCAAGGTCGAAGGCCTCGGTATAGCTTCGCCCCCGCACCAGATGGGATGCGCCCATCTTGGCCATCAGTCGCGGCGGGCGCCCGTCAACCTGCTCCGCTTGCCAGTGCCGGAGAAAATTGGCGCGGATCAGATCGGCACGCCGCTGGTTGGACTGCCAATTCTGACCGTTCAAGTACAAGCGATTGATTTCGAGCGTCTCTTCGAGCGTGTCCAGTATTGCCGATGTTTCGTTATCCCGATCCGGCCATGCCGCGCGCAGATCGCGAACGATTTGCGGATCACCGGCAAAGCTGAATATATGTTGTGGGCCGCCGGTGGCCGCGTGCTTTTCCCATAATGCGCCGGATTCGGACGCCAGCTTGTCCAGCACTGCCACCGCAGCGTCCGGTTTCTGCTTCTGCTTCAGCCGTTTGATCAGTTGCCGGTCACCGGTCACCTCATAGTCGACACCCCAAAATAGCGAATTCTTGTCTGCTAGGGCCGCCCGGGCCTGCGCAACAAATTCCGCTTCTTCCTTCATCCCGAAGAAGGCCGGTTCACCGCCGGGTTCGGCGAACAGTTTCTGAAGGCCGCCGACGCCATTGTCGCTTGCTGCATCGTCCAACAATCGCGCCATGGTGGGCGAGGTCTCGATCACGATCTTCGTATAGCCCGACTTCGCGAGTTCGGCGAACAGCGCTGCCGACAGCTTTGGATTTTCAGCGACCCCATGCTCTTCGCCAATCAGGAAAAACTGGGCGTTGCGGCCTTCCTCGAGCAATTTCTCCCAGGCCGGTCCGGAAAACCGGTTGCCATCCTGAGTCAGCGTGTAACGGTTGGCGATCGCGGCATCGGTGATTTTCTGGGTCGCCAGCGCGGCAACGCTGTCCGTTTCGGCGGACTGGGCCAGTGTCGGAGCAGATGAAACAACCAGTATCAATGCACTGAGTGAGTTTATAGCGTTTTTCAACATAGACACCCATCCGACCAGCCAAGGTGTATCACCGTAGTATAACAGCCTCATTTCGGCAAGCCTTTGTCGGCGCGCGCAGCTTCAGACGCATTTGCGCCGATCTGGCGATCCCGCCCGGCCTCGTCTGCGAGTTCCCGTCCTGGGAGAAGAGGGCGTGACCAAAAGATTTGGCGATCCGTGTAATTTATGTTATATTATCTCATATAACAACCTGACCTTGCGAGGGAGAACAACAGCATGAACATCGCGAAAAAGCATTTCCGTTTCAATCGGGTAGAAACATCGCAAGAACATATCGTCGCGGAAATGAACATCACGCCGCTGATTGATGTGCTGCTGGTACTTTTGGTGATGCTGATGCTTTCGATTCCGGCCGTCACGCACAAGGTCGCGGTGGAACTGCCGAGCGGAACGGCAGGAAGCGGGACGCCATTGGTCAACAGGCTGTTCCTGAATGCGGCCGGGACGGCGATATGGAATGATATACCGATGGACAGCGACCGGTTGCGGGTCCGGCTGGAGCGGATGGCAAGGAATCCGGCCAAGCCCCAACTCCATTTCGAGACCGACGCCCAGGCGCGGTACGAGCGTTTTGACCAGCTGGTAGCGATGATCAAGCGGGCCGGTGTGGAAGAGGTCGGTTTCGTCGGCAATCAGGAATTTGCCCAATGGGATGCCCGCGATTAAAAATTGACCGCACCATGACCAGATTCGATTTTACCGCTCATTTCAATAGTATACATCCGCGCTATGTTCCGCCACATATCTGGCTATGGAACTGAATCTGGAAAACAGGGTCGTGCTGGTGACGGCCGGCAGCAAGGGTATCGGACTGGCGACCGCAGCGGGATTTCATGCCGGTGGCGCGAAAGTAGCAATATGCGGACGTTCGCAGGACAAGCTGGATGCGGCGGCCGCACAAATGCCCGGCTGTCTCGCGCTGACCGGGGATGTGTCGAAGTCCGAGGATATCGACCGGGTGATCGAGGCGGTGAACGGGAAATTTGGCGGCATCGACATTTTGGTAAACAACGCCGGCGGCCCGCCACCCGGACTCTTCGCCGACCTGGCTGACGAGGACTGGGACAAGGCCATAGAACTGACCCTGATGTCCGTTGTCCGGGCAACGCGGCTGGTGCTGCCACATATGCGCACGCAGAAATGGGGCCGGATTATCAACATTTCGTCATCGGGGGTGAAACAGCCGGTGCCCGGCCTCACTTTGTCCAACAGCATCCGCATGGCGGTACTGGGCTGGGCCAAGACGCTCGCCAATCAGGTGGCAGCCGACAATGTGCTGGTCAACACGGTCTGCCCGGGCTTCACCCAGACCGATCGTGTCGCGCAAATCCTGGAACAGCAATCTGCCGCATCCGGCAAGAGTATCGAAGAGATTGCCTCTGCGCTCGCGGCGCAAATCCCGATGCAGCGGATCGGCCAGCCGGAAGAGATTGCCAATCTGGCAGTGTTTCTGGGATCGGACGCCGCCAGCTATATCACCGGCACCGCGATCCAGGTGGATGGCGGATCCGTACAGGGCTATTGAACGCCCCATATTCCCAAAAAGCCAGCGTTTGCGTCCTGCGGCACAACTGACCTTTCCCGCCGGTCAAAAGCCCGCTAATGGGCGCGGATGACCGCAGAAAAACCAAAGCTCATCATCCGCATGGCGGAACTGGAAGATGCCAGAAAAATCTCCGCCCTGTCCCGCAAGGTCTATGGCAAGGGGGAAAATTACACGACCGAGGAGGTCCGTGGCCAGATCAACAATTTCGCCGAAGGCCAGCTGGTCGCGGAATATGAAGGCAAGATTGTCGGCCATTGCGCAACCTTCCAGATTTCTGAGAAAACCGCGCGCCGGGCCCATAGTTGGTCTGAAATTACCGGCGGTGGCTTTGCCGCCCGGCATGATCCGGATGGACAAATCCTCTATGGCATGGAAGTCAGCGTCGACCCCGATTACCGGCGGCTGCGTATCGGCCTCCGCTTCTACCGGGTCCGCCGGGAGCTGTGCCAGCATCTTGGGTTGAAAGGGATCATCTTTGGTGGGCGGATGCCGGGCTATGCGCGGCGCAAGCGCAAATATCCCGACCCGGAGGATTATCTGGCGGCCGTGGTCGACAAGCAGTTCCGCGATCCAGTGATCAATTTTCAGCTGAATCAGGGCTTTGTGCCAATCGGTGTTCTGAAGGACTATATGCCAAGCGACACGCCATCAGGCGGCCACGCAGTGCATATGTTCTGGGAAAATCCCCTCGCTGCAGAAGCCAAGCTGGTCACGCAGACGCCGCATGACCGGCTGCCGCAATCGGTGCGCGTGGCGACCGTGCAGTTCCAGATGCGCAAGATAGGCTCGCAGTCCGAATTCGAGGAGCAGGTGGAATATTTTGTCGATGTCGCTGCCGATTATGGCGCGGATTTTGTCACATTCCCCGAACTGTTCACGCTGCAGCTGCTGTCGCTCGAAGGGGAAAAGCTGGAACCGGCCCAGGCGATCGAAAAAATCGCGGAATATACCGACCGGTTCAAGGAAGTGATGGAGAAACTGGCGGTTTCCTATCATATCAACATCATCGGCGGCTCCCACCCGACGCGGATGGAAAATGGCGATATCCGCAATATCTCTTACGTGTTCCTGCGCAGCGGCGCGGTCTACACGCAGGACAAGCTGCACCCGACACCAAGCGAAATTCGCTGGTGGAATATCAAGGGTGGTTACGGCGCCGAAGCCATTCCCACCGATTGCGGCCCGATCGGCGTGATGATCTGCTACGACAGCGAATTTCCGGAAATGGCGCGGCATCTGGTTGATCAGGGCGCGATGATCCTGTTCGTACCCTTCTGCACCGACGAACGGCGCGGCTATTTGCGGGTGCGCTACTGCTGTCAGGCGCGAGCGGTGGAAAACCAGTGCTATGTCGTGATGTCGGGCGTGGTCGGCAATCTGCCCAATGTCGAGAATATGGACATTCACTACGCCGAGAGCGCGATCTTGACGCCATCGGATTTCCCGTTCGCCCGGGATGGCGTCGCGGCGGATACAGCACCCAACACCGAAACCATCGCATTGGCCGATCTGTCGATGACGAGCCTGCTGACCAGCCGGCAATCCGGCGCGGTGCAGAATCTGAAAGACCGGCGCTTTGATCTCTATCGGGTTTTGTGGAAGGGTTAGACGCCGTCGCGAGCCGGCAAGAAACGCCGCATTCACGCGAACAGCGGATTGGGATTGACTGCACGGTAGCGGCACCGACACCTTCCCCCGCTTCGGTCATGGTAGCGATAATCATGCCGGCCCGAACAATATTGCTGCCTTGAGCGACATCGGGCGACGCTATCGCGGGGTTGTCGTCTTGCGTCCCTGTAACGATATTCCGAGACTTTCCCGGATCGCCAATTCAATCTTCCAGAAACAGTTCAGCGGCAGCATCAATAATCGCATCTGCATCGAGTCGGTATTCACGATAAAGATCAGGCAAGTCGCCGGTCTGGCCAAAGCGGTCGGTGCCGAGCGGACTGACCCGCATGCCGTTTACCGCCCCTAGCCAGGACAGCGCGCCCGGCGAGCCATCCAATATCGTGACCAGACCGGCACCGGGTGCCAGCGCCGACAGCAGATATTCGGCATGGGAAGCTGCAGTATCCTTCTGCGGGCCTTTCCAGCGACCAGCATGCCGTGCGGACCAGCCGCGATGCAGCAGATCTGGCGACGTCACATTGAGAAGGCCCAGGCCCGGCATGTCTTCCGACAGGCTTTCCCATGCCTCCAGTGCCTCGGGCGCCACGGCACCGGTAAAGACAATCGCGGCTTCCGTCTGCGGTCCGGGCTGACGAAGCCAATAGCCACCTTTCAACGCATCGACTTCCCAAGCAGCATCGCTACGCTCAACTTGCGCAATCGATCGCGTACTGAGGCGCAGATAAACCGAGCTGCCATCGGGTTTCTGCATATGCTCGAACGCATGGCGCATCATCAGCGCCACTTCGTCCGCCCAGGCCGGTTCGAAATAATCGAGATTGGGTTGCCCCATGCCGATCAGCGGCGTGTTGATCGACTGGTGGGCCCCGCCCTCGCCGGCCAGCGTCAGGCCAGAGGGTGTTCCGACCAGAAGGAAGCGCGCGTCCTGATAACAGCCATAGTTGAGCGCATCGAGACCGCGCGCGATAAACGGATCATAGACTGTACCCACCGGCAACAGCCGCGTTCCGAAATGCGATGCGGAAAGCCCCAGCGATGTCAGCATGAGAAAAAAGTTGTTCTCGGCAATTCCCAACTCGATATGCTGGCCTGCCGCATGGGCCGCCCATTTCTGCGCAGACGGGATTTTTGCCTGCCGGAACACATCGGCCACTTCCTGACGACGGAACAGGCCGCGCTGATTTACGAAAGCGCCAAGATTTGTGGTCTGCGTAACATCCGGTGCCGTGGTCACAATCCGGTTGCCAATCTCCTCGTCGGATTTGGCAAGATCGAACAGGACCTTTCCGAACGCCGCCTGCGTCGATTGTTCGGCACCGTCCGGAACCGCAAACCGCGGCGGTACCGGAATTATGTCGGCCTCGGTCTCTGGCTGTGTTTTGACAAAAGCGCTGCTTTCCACAAAAGCCTTGAGCTCGGCAGCCATATTATTGCCAAGGCCTGCATAGGGTTCCCATTCTTCCCCTTCTGCGATGCCCAAACGGTCGCGCAGACCATGGATCTGGCTTGAATTCATCATACCGGAGTGGTTATCCTTGTGGCCGGCCAGTGGCAGACCAAATCCCTTCACCGTATAAGCGATGAACATGGTTGGCAGATCATCGTTCGCGGCATCGAAAGCCTCGGTCAAACTTGCCAAACAATGACCGCCCAGATTGGTCATCAGCGCAGCAAGCTGGTCATCATCATAGCTGGCGATCAGCTTCTTGACGTTTGTCTTGCTGCCAATGTCTGCCAGCAACCGCTCGCGCCAGGCCTCCCCGCCCTTGTAGGTCAGCACCGCAAAATCGGCGTTCGGACAATTGTCGATCCATTGCTCGAGCGCCTTGCCCCCCGGCTTCTTGAACGCCGCTTGCTGGAGTTTGCCATATTTAAGTGTGATAACCCGCCAGCCGCAGGTCTCGAATATATCGTCAAACCGCCGGAACATCCGGTCGGCGGTGGTGCTGTCGAGCGATTGACGGTTGTAATCAACAATCCACCAGCAATTGCGGATATTATGTTTGTATCCCTCGATCAGGCACTCGTAGATATTGCCTTCATCCAGCTCCGCGTCGCCCATCAGCGCGATCATTCTGCCGGCATCTTCGTTTCTTATCTGTCCGTGTGCGATGAGATAGTCCTGCACCAGACTTGAGAAAGCGGTGACGGCAACGCCCAGCCCGACGGAGCCAGTGGAAAAATCAACCGGGATACTGTCCTTGGTGCGCGACGGATAGCTCTGGACGCCGCCAAGGCCGCGAAAGTTGATCAGTTTCTCGCGGGACTGGTTGCCGAGCATATAGTGGATGGCATGCAGCACGGGCCCGGCATGCGGTTTGACCGCAACCTTGTCCCGGGGGCGCAACGCATGGAAATAGAGCGCGGCCATGATCGCGGTCATCGACGAACAGCTTGCCTGATGGCCGCCAACCTTCAGGCCATCGCGCTTGGGCCGGATGTGATTGGCATTGTGCACCGTCCAGGACGAAAGCCAGCGTAATCGTGCTTCGAGGGCTTCCAGCACATTGATGGTTCCCGTTTTCAAATGCGGCACCGTTTTCACCATTTTTCAATCTCCGGATCCAGCTTGCTACCTATAGCGCCGTGCAACCAATTGTTCTTGCCAAGGCTTGTGCCATATTCCAACCAATCTCAAATTTTTCCGGCGGAATATAATATTCCGGTGGGCTGGACCAGTCGCCGCGTCATGTCCGGGGGTCGCTCAATCAGGATATCAGCGATCATCAG
>TARA_R110002124_G_scaffold12162_6_pt1 | contig 13058 bp, 15 predicted proteins | sample TARA_R110002124 | Tara Oceans TARA_R110002124 (sample SAMEA4397445) | marine metagenome | biome: Polar Biome; feature: [SRF] surface water layer (ENVO:00010504); material: water (ENVO:00002006), including particulate matter (ENVO:01000060) such as... | depth 5 m | reverse complement strand
TGTCTCGCATGAAGTAGATTGAGTTATTAATATTGTATTTATGCTATATCTAAAAATATTCTGTTATGCTTTGGCGTACAAATATATGTTGTCGACAAAATCAGTAGTTACAAACTTATTACCATCATTTGTTAAACTAATGCCACCTATGCCCAAAGAGTTTCCGTCGGGTATAACAGTTGTTGCGAATGTTTGTGTTTGAACGTATTGACCTCCACCAAGATTTCCTATAACTAATCTACCTTTAGCATAACCACCAGATAAAGCCGGCACCTGACCGTTCATTATAATAACTGAATGATTATTTTTATCTGCATCCATAACACCCCCACCACTTGGACTAAGAGTTTGTCCAGTCAAGGTATCTGTTGGATAAAATGAAGCAGTATGTGACCATGTACCGCCAGACTTTTGAAATCTATATGAAGCCATACCTTGTATCGTACTAATTATTACAGAATCTCCTGTAGCATTCATGCATACATAAGTACCGAATCCCCAATTGTTTATCGTAGGTGTATCTGGTGATTGTAACGTAGCAGTTAATGACCACGTACCACCTGATAGTTCGTAAATATATGCTTGTCCTTCGTCTGTATAAGTTCCGTCAATACCAAAGGCTCCTACAATCAACGCATCACCTGCAGTGTTAAAGTCTGATTTTATACCAAATGCTGAACCAACTACGCCGTCTGTTAGTGTTTGATCATATGCCCAAGTACTTACACCTGTTCTACTTGATATTTCTAAAGCAAAAGTGTTAGTTGGAGTTGTTCCAAATACAGCAACTGTATCTCCGTTTTCGTTTATATTAACATTATCTCCAAAGTTATTATAAGTTCCTACTGGACTAATAGTTGTCTGTAAAGACCAGTTGTTTGCAGTTGCGGCATAATAGATAGTAGCCACACCTACTATAGAAATAGGACCTGAAATAGCATATGTACCGTTTTTATCTATTCTACTTTCATTTGTAGCAATACTAAATGGTGTTGCAGAAGAAAATGTAGGCAAAGTATTACCTGCCATACCTTCAATATAAAGTTCAGTATTTAATGATGAAAGTATAACAGCGCCTCCCGTATCACCGGCTATGTCTATCCAAATCGGATCTGCAAGTGTTTGAGTATCTTTTAAAATATAATCTACAAATATAGGTAGATCACTAGAAAATCCTTTGCTACTTAAAGATGCAAACGTAGTTGTAAAAGGCATTAGCCGTACCTTGTTGCACTTCCTAACACATCATATGTTGGAGTAGCATCTAATTTAACAATTGTAAATGTAAAAGAATTTAAACTACTTGCTGCCGCGATAGGAGTAATGTTATTTGTGTATTTGACTGTTTGAGTTACACCATCAATACTAACTGTGTTGACGTTATATGCTGTTGTGCCGTTCTTTAATACAAAGACACCTGTAATTGATTTACCAACAGGTAGTAATGTATCTAATGTTGTACTTGCATCACCTCTAAAATCAAGGTCTGCATTTTGTGTCGCATCAACTGTTTGATATCTAACAGAAAAGTCATTAAAGAACATGTATTGATTAGATGTAGTTGTTGTAGTAAGTTCTACGTCATCAAAACCATATCCTAATGCAACATTAGCAGTTAAAACGTTAGTTGTTTTATCATATGAAAAGCCTGTTTGACCACCAAATAGACCTGCATCATTAAACTGTACGTTTGTGTTACTGCCACCTGGATTACCTGTACCAGCACCACCTTGTGCTACCCAACTAAGACTTCCTGCTCCATCTGTGCCTAAAACATATCCATTAACACCACCATTAATAACAACATTACTTGCATTTGTCCAAGATATACCATTACCATCACCAGTAAACTGTCCTGCTGTAGCAACAATGTTGCCACCTATACTTTCAATGTCGTTTTCTGCTGTGATGTTTCCGTTGACTGCTAAAAAGCCTGGATATGCCGCTCCTGTTGTATACATTCTAGCAACATTTGCACTAGCAACAGTAAAGTCTACATTGCCATTTAATGATGCTATTTCTACATTAGATGTTCCGTTTATAATCTTACTAGGGTCAGATGTACCTGGAGTCCATGATAAAACACCTGCACCATCAGTAGTTAACTGATAACCTGTTGATCCACCGTCTATTTTTAAGTTAGCAAGATTTGTAAATGTAAGATTGCCACCAGAAACAGTTGCGTTTGCTAATCCACCAAATACATTCCCGTTGTTAAACTGTAAAGAAGCATTTGGACTGCCTGGGGGATTAGAAGAAGGGGCCGCAGTAAAAACACTTAAATTAATAGGATCTACTGTGACTGTTTGCGTAATTGATGTGTCAGTTACATTTAAAGTGATCGGCTCAACTACTATATTTGCGTTGATTGCTGCCATTATTGATACCTAACTATAAATCCTAATGGTTCTTTACTAATATCGTTTGCACCACTATCAGCATTTGCTCTTGTTATTGTAATGGTAATAATTGCTAAAACAGAAGGATCTGATTTACCATTTACTAAAGGTACAGTAGGTCTGTCATTTGTACCATCTGTTAGATCATTTGGTACATAAAGAACTGCTGTTCCACCTACACCACTAGTTGTTGTTACTGCTAATGTAGTTGGATCAGTACCTTGAGGACTGTCTAATGTAATGTTACCTAAATCGATTTGACCTAAGTCATCATTATATGTAACAGTATCAACAGAATAGTATGTTACAGAAGGAACAAGTCCCCATGTAGAAATATCTACTGCTGTTCCACCTGCATCTGTAAAGTTTAATCCAATTGTGTATGCTTCGCCTGTATAAATTTCTAGGCATTGCATCTCGGTCCCGGCGAAGGTGATCGTTTTAGCGCCTGATAGTAGTAAACTCATAATTGTTTCCTGTTAATGTTGTATTTATTCATATTGTATATTCTAAGAATTAGACTTAGTTTCCACCCTTAAGTCGATAGTTGTTAAAGTCCCCTTGTACTGCAATAACATTTGCACCTGATGTCATTAGTCGTATTGCAAATCCAGTACCTATGTTAAAAGCTCCTGGTGTAGATGATTGTAATGATGTTTTTCTCTCTAAGTCAATTCTAGTTGGTTGATTTGCTTTTAGATCAAAAGTGTCAAAAGATTCTGAATCCATAGCCATATTATCTGAGGCTAAGTTAAAGACAGCAAAGGCTCCAAACTGTATTGTACAATCCACGTCTGATACAAACTGGCCTGCAAATTCACACAATACATTTTCTTCTACAGGTATACGTATGTCATTATCATATACTTTATATTCTATACACCAAAAGTCTTTTAGACCATTAGTAAAATTTAACTGAGCCGCCAATGCAGGAGTAAATGATCCTGTAGAACTCTGAAGGTATCCATCTGCCGTAGAAGATGTTCCTTGATAATAAGGGTAAAGATCATTTGTAGTACCTGAATATGCTACATTTAAATATTTTGGTCTATTAGTATTAATTGTACTAAGTGCACCATATGTAGTTAAATCTGTCGGGGGAATAACTGTTGTGTTACCAGCATCAGACGTTTGATAAATGTAGTTTGAAATACGTGCCTGTGCATACATATCACCGCTACTACTCATATTATTATATGTTATAGTATTAGACTGTATTGTATTACCTGTTATACCACCTTGATCGTTATTAGCATCAAAATAGTTAAATTCTACACACGCATTTACAAGAGCAATACTGGGTGCTTGATTTAATTCTGCTTCAACATTAGATGTCATAGTAGCAATAAACGTTGTTGGCGATGCAACAAAGTCTCCCGCACCACTAATAATAGTGGCTCTACCACCAGCCGCTAGTGTATCATTTGCTGGTGTCCATGTTATTGTAGTTCCTGTTGAATTTACATTACAAATAGTCGTACTAATTGGTGCAGATACTACAGATCCGTCCCATGCTATTGGGCCACTTGCAACACTTGTTACGCCCTGAGTTTGATTTTTTGCACTAACAGACCAATAATAAACACTATCTGGTAAATCATTCATTTCTACTTGAAAACTTGTGTATACTTCACTATCTGACGTTCCTGTTCCTGTAGCAACAAAATCTTTTAATACAGCAACACCATCTCCGTCACCTGTACCAGTTGCAATAAATGATTCTCCTGAAACACCTAAAATAGCACCTACAGCCAACCAATTTGTTGTACCAGCACTAACAATAATGTAAAGTTTACCTACTTCTAAGAAACTAAGGGGTGCTAATGATAAATCTACTCCAGTTGCACCTATAGTTGTCCAGCTTGTAGTACCGAATGTTTTAATTGTGTAATGTTGACCGATGATCAATTGATCAGCAGTAAGATCCTGCGTTAATGGCTCACCTACAGCACTTTCTACACGTGTATAAAGTGTATGTGTATCAGTATTAGTATTTGTACCATAATTAAATTCTAAATGCGTAAATAGACCTACGTTAGGCACTTCTCCAGTAATCTGTAAAGTTGAAACACCGTCTGGTCTGTTATTATCTAAAAATAATCTAGGTGCTCTAGGAATATCCATAATGTTTGGATTAGCAAGCCCTGTGTTAGGATCGGGTAAAAATGCTGTTAAAGGAGTATCTGCATATACAGTATCATTGTACTCAAATGCAGTAATTCTTACGCCTAATGATCCGTCCTGATATTTTTCTTCTGTAACGTTTGCAACTCTAAAAAGTTTACCCTCACCACTGTTTAAAACGTCCCATCCATATACTTCTTGTTTAACACGAATTACATCTCCTGCTTCTACTTGTATACCAGAGTAATCTAACTGCATTGTAATTGTTACGTCTTCTCTGCTCTGTAAGAGCCGTCTTACACCTAAATAAACAGACTGTACTGATGTGTTAACTACAGGATAATCTACGTCTAACTTGTTTATGGCTTCGTTAGGCGACATAACTGATGATGCGTAGTCAGATAGATTAATTAACTGATAGTCAGTCTGATCTCGTATAGATTCGTTTGGATATGCAACTTCTAATTGATTAAACGTTTCATTTAGATTAATAGGAGAGACATTTATGCCTCCTACTATATTATTAGAATCTGCTAAGAACAAATCATTTATAGTCGTATAATCTGTGTAACTTTGATTTATAATTACACGCCATTGACCTAAGAATTCACTATATTGCAACCATGAGTCGCAACTATCTACCATTATTTGTAAGTTAGTTAAACAATCGTTTCCTGTAGCAATGGGTCCATTGATTCTGTAACGTTTTTGTGTTGTACTACCACCACCTGGCGTAAAGTAAGGTAAATTGTAATCTGAGTATGTGTTTAAATTAGTTAAAGATACAGCATCAATTTGTGCTGTAGGTATAGCACAACCATATCGTTGATTTTGCATATAGTCTAAAAGTACACTACCCGGCTCATCTAAACTGTTTGTAATTCTTGCAGTCAAACCACCTAAAGATGTTGTTCCTTTCTCTGCATTATAATCTACTTTAATAATTGCAAATGCACAATTAGTCATTAAGTCAGTTGCTGTCCAACGTTGACCAACTGGTATTTGTGTGTCTTGCATAATCTGTTGAGCAGTTTGTGTTGTATTTTGTCCGGGTGTTGTTGCACCATTTTGAAACAAATAAATGCGAATTTGACCAGACATTTTAGTGTCAACTGTTGCTGGTGTAGTATTGTTAATTAATCCAGTAACTACGCCCTGAGAACCAAACTGTACTCTAAGTCCGTTGTAATAAATGTTGCTTGTATCAAAAGTATAACCACCTGTATCTGTGACTTCTGCCATAGCAACACAATACCACATAGTTTTGTTGTCAGAACTAATTTTTGCGTCTGTAACGCTACCACCTATGTATGCACTACCGTATACAACAGGGAGTTTGTTTTCTGTTGCTGGTGGTAACTGTATTCTTGCACCACCTGCGCCTCCACCTGAGGCTTTTCCCATTTGTCGTTTCATCAACAAACGAGATGCACCAACTGATAAGATAGTTGCACCGATTGCAGTAAAAATCGTTGCCGCAGTACCAGTGATACCTATTGCCGCTACGACATAAGCCGCTATTGCTGTAAATACTGCCATATTATGCTCCTGCTACCCAGACTTCTTCTGTTTTACGATATCCTAACTTTTCAAACTTAATCTGATCAAGTTGTTCTGTTTTCGTAACTGTATATGTTGTAATTTCGTTATTTTCTATCATTTCTTCTGCTATTTTCTTGTATGCTGACAACATTTTGTAACATGCACTTGATTTGCGATGTTCAGGCTCAACATAAATTAAAAGTTCGTTTAAAACTGTTTTAGTTGGGTAAAATATGTTTGGATTCTTTAATGCAAGTATAATACCGACTAATTTGTCATTATGCTCAGCCACAACGCACGTTCCTCCACCTAAAATAATGTGATGATACAACTTGTTAACATATTCTAAGTCTAAATCACCATAATTCTTTAAATCTAGTTCTACTGCATCATAAAAGTTTTTGACTAAATCAATAACTTTGTCTATATCAAACTTATCTGCTTTTCTTATAATCATCGTTGTTGATTACGACCGCCGCCGCCCCCGCCACCAGAGCCTCCACCGACAGTTCTTTTAGAATCTGAATCTCCACCAAAGTCAAAGTTAACACCTGAGATACTATAGACTTGATCCATGCTTGTATCTGTTGGATTAAATACTTTCCAACTTTCTTCGTTTGTTTTTCTGCCTGCTATTCTGTTAGATAAGACATTTACATAACTACTGGCTGCTACAGCACAAGTAAAATTATCAGTGTCGCCACCGCGATCTTCTGTTATACCATATGATGTAATGATGCCTCTAAATCTGTTATATGCAGTTTGAATGATGTCTGAATCATTGTAAAATCCTCGATATACTTGTACTTCACTACCTCTGATTTTAGTACCTAGTACTAAAAAGATATTATCAGAGCCTATGCCTGATAAAGCAATAATTGTGTCACCTGATGTAACTCGTAAATCTCTGTTTTGTGCGCCTACTTGTAATAATCCACCTAAAGGCAAATAAACGACGCCATCAATTGTTTCTTCTTTGTATGCACTACTAAATGTATAGACTGTTGTGTCTGTAGGGTCAGAATAATCATTAAAAACAGTTAGTTTTACAAATTCTGCTGATTTTATTGCTGGGGTATTTTGTACTTCTGGTATATTCTGTGTCATTATGCTGTTGCCACCCATTCATATAATTGAAAATCATCAGACCAAGCAAGTAATGCATTATTTGTAGTGGTGCCAGCTGAATTTCGTGTTGCGGCCCCTGGTACTAATGTATATGTAGGCATATTAGGACAGAACATGTAAAAATTACAGTCGTTTCCGTAAGTAAGTGTGTTATTAACAACAGAACTTGTAATAATATTTGGTCTATGTGTAATAACTTGTACAGTTGTTCCTGTTCCTCTTGTTACTCTTGTAGTAGAAGTAAAAGGAAAGTTATTGTTTCCTATTTGAATAATATCATTCGGCTCAAATATTACTCTTGTTGAAGCAACTGCAGGTAAATTAGTTAATGTAAGTACGTTACCAACAAAAGATTGTACACTAATAGTATTTCTTTGTGTTGCAGGGATTGTACCTTGATATTTAAAGATCCAAGATAGACATGCATTACTTCCAAACGTAACTACTTCAGGTGTGTTTCTATCTAGTGTATCTAATGCTTCAAGCAAATCTCTATTAGTTTGATATGCTAAACTAGCAGGCATTGATAAAGTCATTCTCCATGGTTGAAAAGTAGGAGTCTCAGAAGTTCTAGCAACTTCGTTTCTTGTAATTTGTATACCAACAACTTTTCTGCGATCAATATTGATAGCATTGCATTTGTTGATAATTGTTTGTAAGCCTGCCATAAGTAAATCCTATTATTTCTTTGAGAAACTTTGCAATTGAGTTACGTTTCTTATCTCTGAACCATAGCCAATCACATACATTAAAAATGTAAGTGGTAATAACCATAGTGAGATTTCTGAGAACATGTGTCCCCATGTTAAAGATATTGCACCTAAACTAAAAACATTTAATGTTCCTGTTGATGGTACTTGTTTGTCGCTTGTTATTTTCATTTGTTTTTCCTTTATTAAGTTGTTGTTTAGCCGTATGGCATTTCGTTTTGTGCCATTTGCACTGTACCGAGTAATGTTTTACGATTCTCAGCAAACAATTGTGCGACAGATTTAGCATCTACAGCACTGATTGAATTTGTTATGTATGTATTGTTTGTTGTTCCACCACCGCCCAATTGACTATTAGGAGTGATTTGACCTGATGAATTAGGAACAAATAGTTCTGGCCCCTTCTCTCCGACCATGTAAGGCGTGCCACCTTGTACTGGTCCACCTTGCGCCCTACCAAAGATACTACCAAGAATGTCTCCGAACTTACCACCTGCTGTAGTACTAAGTAAAGCACTCATAAGTTTTTGTACTTGACTTCTAATTAACATTTCTACCATGCTATCTAGTAAATCTTTAAATGATAGTTTACCTGTCTTAGCAAAGTTAACAAATGCATCTTCTACGCCTTTAGTAAATGTTGTAAATACTTCTTTTGCTTTTGAGGCTTTGTCATCAATGTTATCTTTAAATTCTGTTAATGCTTGAGCCCAACCAGTTGAGAATAAACGTGAGGCATCATATCCTGCTTTACCCAAATCTTGTTGTTTGAGAATTGCGGCGTCTGTGTCTATTACTACTTGCTTCATCTTATCTGTAATAGTTTTGATTGCATCAGCATCTATAACAACATCTAAACCTTCTAACTCGTCTTTTAAATCTTTAAGTGTTTCGTCTCTTAGTTCTTCTAAATTTCGTCTGATATCGTCTTGTGATTTTTCAAACGCATTCATGTTTAACTGATCTAATACTTGTTGTAAGTCATTTGTACCTTCTGCAATTTCATCATTAAAGTCATTAACAGCATCTGTAGCACCTTCTAAACGTTCTGATACATCTATCATAGATGCATTAATCATGTCTAGTGCTTCTCTGTATTGATCTAAACTTATTGTACCTGCATCATACATCTTACGCAAGTCTTCTTGTGCTTGTGCTTGGAAACCTAAGATTCTAACTGCTTCAGCAGAGTCATCTACTAATTCTTTTAAAAATTCTTCGTAAGTTTGTAGTGCTTTTGCAGTACTAATAATTGATGATGCATTGTCATCTTGAGCCGATGTGTTGTCTTCTATAGCGGTTGTACTGTCTTCTATCGTACTTGTTACGTCTTTCTGTATTTCATCCATTAAGCCAAGATTGACTAAAACTTTTCTCATCCATCCCCATAAAGCCTTAAATTTCTCTACTACCCAATCAACAATACTAAATCCAAATAATGCTTTGACTAATATATTTACTGCGGTCGCAACACCAGCAATAACAGCGCCAATACCACCAAAAATTACTATAAATCTACCGAAATATAACAAAGCAAATCCGACTGCTCGAATAGACTTTACAAGTTCTCCAGTTATAAAAAAGCCAAATGCCTTTTTTAACATAGGACCGATTAAGAGAAGTTGATTAAAGCCTCTTTTTACTAAGTTTAGTGCTGGAGCAAGTAGTCCTGCGCCTTTGCCGACGTTGGCTAATCTATCACCTAATGTTTTAAATACACCAAGTCCGCCTCTGATTAATTTAACACCACCAAAGACTAATGCTAGTGCACCTGCTAATTGTGCTAATCCTTTAATTGCTGGTCCTATACCTTCTAATGCTGTTGCAATTCTATTGATACCATCTGCGATTGATCCAAAGACACCTGTTTCTTGTTCAAGTGTACCGAACAAAACAATCATTGAGTTTCTAAGTGCAACAAATGATTCACCAATTGTTGATGATGTTTTAGCAAAATCTGCATCAACTTGTGCCGCCATTCTTGCTGTCGCCGCTAAAATAACGTTTGACGTTAAGACACCTTCTTTAGCCATGTCACGTAATTCACCACGTGTTACACCAAGTGCTTTTGCAAACTCACCCATGAACTTACTGTTTGCTTCGTTAATAGAATTAAATTCGTCACCACGTAAGACACCTGATGCTAGTGCTTGACCAAACTGTCTAATAGCACCTGAAGCGGCGCCTGCATCTGCACCAGATACTTTTAATGCTTTAGAGAATGTACTTGCAACTGATGCAACTTCTTGTTGACTCAAGCCCATTTCTTCTGTTGCTAATGTAATGTCTGAGAACAAACTTGCGACAGAGGCTAAATCAGCACGTGTAGTACTAGCAACTTGTCGTACTAAGTTAAATGCACTTGCGGCTTCCTCTTGACTGTTTGTTACTGCTTTAAGTCTGTTATTAAGTGTAGTAAACTCATCACCTAAAGCAATAATTTGTTGGACACCGATTGCCGCAACTAAGCCTTTAAATGCTGTAGTTAAACCATTAACTTCTTTAGTAGTGTCTTTAGAAAACGATTTTGCTTTCTTTTGACTAGTTTTAAGAGCAGAATTAAACTGTTTGTTATCTAACGTTAATGCTACTTTGATATCTTGTGCCATAATTAAATTTTCCTAACGTATTTTGATGCTTCGTTATCTAATTGTTCAATTGTTGGCTTTGTGAAACCTGACGGTGCTTGTTTGCTGTACCCGTCATTGAGTCTACCTGCATATGCATAGTTAGACACAATTTTGTTTCCTTTTTTAATTGTTTTGTTTCTTGCGTTGCCCGATGCAACAGGGGTGTTTTCTTTAGTAATGTCTAATGCTTCGTCAACTAAAAATGATGGCAAGCCCGCAAGTTCTTTCATGCGTTTGTCAAATACTTTTGTGTTAACTTTTATGCCCATGTTACTATTTACCCATTAGTTCAAGTAATTCAGTTTGTGTATATTCTGGAATAGGTGCTTTACCAGTTGATTGTTTTTTCTTATGATAGTTCTCAAATGACATTGCCGCATCCATTATATATAAATCAAATGTGTCTGCATCTTTTATCACCTGACTAGGAAGCAGACCATATCTTTTACCTATCCCATCGATTTGCATGATTGAGTTCATTTTCATGGACTTCATATCAATGATGTCAGATGTTACTTTCCCAAACGTTCAGTAACCTTTTGAACAACTTTAATCAAAACATTAGTTGGCATCATAGTATCGCCTTTAATAATTTCTTTGCCTTTCTCATCTAAGATTAATTCTTTTGCTACACCAATCATATCGCCGATGTTAGGATTTTGATTTTCGATATTTGATGCTAAGTTTGCAAGTTTAATAAAAACTTCCATAGGCTGTCTATCCCATGTATAGAAAGATAAAGACTCACCGAATTCTTTTACGGTATCTTCGTCATCTATTAGGACTTCGATTAGTTGGGGTTTTGTTGTAATTTCTGATAGTTTCATTTGTTTTCCTTTAGTTAAGTTGTTGTATTACTATTTAGTCAAGCCTTCATTATGAAGACCTTCTAGTAATTGATTGAGCAATGCTAATCTGAATTGCTGTTTTGCTTTAAGTTGACGTACTGTTGCCTGCATGTTATCAAGCATTGGTATCATCTTTGCTTCGTCACTAATTAGTGATCTAAGTTTTTCTTCGTCTGATTTAAGCCAGACATCATGTTCTTCTTTCATTTGTTCATCCTTATTTTAATTGTTAAAAAGCAGAGACGCTGTTTCCAGCGTCCTTGCGATTTGTTTTTGTTACAAGTTATTAACTAGTTACAAAACCAGTAGTCATATCACCTGTTACAGCGACTTCTAATGGTGAAACCCAGACAGGACTGTCAGGTGATACAGTTGGAGCAATGGATGTTAAAAATCCAGTTCCTCTATACCATATACCTTCGTTTGCCGCTCCGGCTCTTGCGACAGTTGCCGCATCGAGTGCACCATTCATCACTAAAACCCATTGTACATAGATTTTGTTTGATGAAAGTCCAGCAACTCCATAGTCAGGTGCAGTCACTGGAGGGGTAGTACCGTCTCCAAAGAATGTATCCTTGTCTACAACCATATTGGTTGAGATAGAGTTATCTGCTGGTGTTGTGATTTTGTTCATATCTGTTGAGCAGAAATCTACCCAAGAGAATATACCTGTACTGTTATTAACAGTAATATCTTGTAAACAGATTACATCCAATGCATTTACCGGTGCACCAACCCATGCAACGGAACCAGTTCCGTCATATAAAGTTGTTGTGTCCACTGATAGATACAAGTGAGGTTGAAAACCTGTTGTGTTTACGTCTATACGTGCCATGATTGTTCTCCTTTAAGAAATGATAGCGTTATTAAATTCAAGTCGAGTTAAAGTAAAAGTATAGTTATGTATTTCACTTCTTTGCCCAATAGTTACGTCTCTGTCAAATTCTACTGATGTATAACCATCAAAGAAATTAACATTTCCAGCTAAGTTGTTAATTGCATTCAGAATTACAGGTGCTTGAGGATCATTTTGAAAACTTATATAAAGTATATTAAATTGATCTTCTGCGTTGTACATAGATGCACAACTCTGTATTCCTAACTGATTTACTGTTCTGCCATTTTCTGTTACATCGTCAACATAAAGACCATAAGCAATGTTATCGTCTTCTGAGGGGAACGTACTTGACACTTCAATGATTGGTGTCTGTACTTTAGCAACATCTTTTAAGTATGTTACTATCCCTGCTTTGTTAACTAATGGTAGATTACCGAATGCCATTTAGAACCATCTCCTATTATTGTTGAAATAGTCTGGATCTGCGACCCAGTTTTCTTCCAACTTAGTTGTTGGTCCATCAGGGGCATCCTGATTTAAATCATAAAAATTCATTAACTGTAGTGCTTTTTCCCATTCTTTCTCGTATCTTTCTAAAGCATGACCATAGTTAGCGGCGTCAACAGAGTTAACGTTACTAGTATCAGACACGATACTCTCATAGAAGATTTTCACTGCCATAAAAGTATCTAGTCTGATTAAAGTTTGATCATTCTTAATTAAAAGACTTGGATTGAATGCTGAGATCATTTGACCATTAGGTAAATTAGCGTATAGTGTCGCACCCATTACAGTGTCGCAATAAGCGGGCCACCATCCGAACTCAAGTGTATACAAGA